>C687J26845_10000820_pt1 | contig 19929 bp, 14 predicted proteins | sample RifCSPlowO2_12_FD_26845 | JGI IMG/M metagenome (IMG submission 26845)
CAGTCCCAGAAAGGGACTGATCTGGCTCGCCCTGCAACCTGCGCTAGGTTGGTTTTTGATTTCTAACCCTAGGGCAACCCGCGTAGCCATTGCCCTGCGGGTTTTACTCGCCCTACAAAACTGGTCCGCGCAGCGACAGTGCCACCACCCAATAGCGCTAACCACTACTCCCTTATCCCGGCCGTTGCTGCCGCCCGGCCTATGCTCGCTAGCGCACAGACAGCCCGCAGTTGGCTGGCGAAAAATGGAAGTCCTCCTCAAGCGTAATCTGCTACTGCGCCAGGAATTTCTGTCACCGGAGTACCGCGCATGAGCATTTCCAAACTGATTTTCACCGCCGTCCTGCTCTCCTCTTTAGGTTTGAGTGGCTGCGCAGGCTGGTCTCATCAAGAAAAAGGCACGGCCGCCGGCGCTGTGGTTGGCGGCGTGGCGGGTAATTTGTTGTGTGGTGGTTTGCTATGCACCGGTGCGGGCGCCGCGGTAGGCGGCGTGATCGGTCACGAAGTCACCAAGAAGAAATAGACTGTCGTCATCCTGTTGCACAACCCCCACCGGCGAATGATCGCGTTACTGGCTGCGCTCGTGCTACGGGCCAGCCGGCGGCTGTTACTTGGCCTCGGCCGCTGAAAGGGGCGTTTGTCCCGGCGTGGAGGGGATCGGATTATTGGCCTATTGGCTTTGGATTGTTTCGTAGGGCGGGTGCAACCCGCAGGGCATAGAGGCGCGGGTTGCACCCGCCCTATGAGGTTCTAACTATATGTTTAGGGCTACTCCCGGTCGCGCGGCCCGCTTTGGCGTTTTACACTGACGCGCAGGCTTGGCTGCACACTTCATGGGAGTCAATGGAATGATCGGCAAGATACTTTCGACAGGTTTTAGTGTGGCCACCTTGCCCGCCCGGCTGACCTTTCGCAGCGTGCGCGCCTTGGCCATGACGCCCGCCGAAGCCAGCCGTTTGCTGGCCGACATGCGCGACGCATCGGATCAGGCCGTGCAGGAGATTCACGCACTGCTGGCCAGCGTCGATGATGAGATGGGGCGTAAAACCGCGCACCTGAGCAATGCCGACAAGCGCCTGGCGGCCGAGCTGGCCCTGCAAGCCGCCGAGCAGCACCTGAGCATGGCCGCGATCAATATTCTGCGGGCGGTATGGCTGACGCTCAACTCGACGCCGCAATTGCCACGCACCGAGGTTGATAGGCTGATTGAACCTAAGCGTATCGGTTAAGTGTGGGCTGCTAGTCGGGTATGGCGGTTGATTGTTAGGTGCTTAAGCCGTCCGGCGCAGGCTACGCGTTGCTCTTGGGGTAGGCCGGCTATTGGGCCGTAGGGCGGATGCAAGTTGCGTAGCCATTGCCCTGCGGGTTTCATCCGCCCGACAAGGCTGTGGCCTTCGGCAATCCACCGCTGAGCGGCGTGCAGGTGGCCGTCTGGCTGCCATTCGTCCACCTCCGCGCCAGGCGGATTATCCTGTACTGAAGCGTCCTACCTGAGCCGAAGGGGCCAAGCCTCTTCCCATACGAGGAGACGATCATGGCAAGGCACCGCGAACTCGACACCTATCGGCGTTTCAAGCAGCAATACCCGGATTACTTTGTCGCCGTGGAAGCGCTCGGCACCGCGGTGCGGCATGCCGGGCCGCTGGACGAGCAGGTCATCCAACTGGTCCAGCTCGGCGCGGCGGCGGCCGTCCGCTCCGAAGGCGCCGTGCACAGCCATGTCCGGCGGGCACTGGAAGCGGGCGTTACGCCGGAGCAGATCCATCACACGCTGCTCTCACTCACGAGCACGATCGGCTTTCCGACCGTGATCGCGGCCTTGAGCTGGGCGGATGATGTGATCGGCCGGGCCGAGCCGGCGGTCTAGGAGGGTAGGGCGGGTGCAACCCGCAGGGCATAGAGGCGCGGGTTTCCCACGGGCTGTCGTACTTGGCATGCCGGGGCAGGCTCCGGCCAGGAGGTGGATGTGGATAAGTGGCAAAGGCTTGGCGCCGGTCTATCACGGCGTCGCTTTCTCTATGGCAGTGCGCTCCTCGGCGCGGGCTTGCTGGCCGCGCCGGCCTTGGCGCGGCAGGTCTGTCGACCCACGGCGGGCGATATCCTCGGCCCCTACTACCGCTTCGGCGCGCCTTTTCTGGCGAAGCTGGCCGGGCCGGAGGAGGCGGGCGAGCGGCTGGTGGTTAGCGGCACGGTGCTGAGCGCGGACTGCCGCACGCCGATTGCCAACGCCCTGGTCGAGATCTGGCAGGCCAACAGCGCCGGCTTGTACGACACCCAGACCCCCGGAAACTTCACCGACCAAGGCCACTTCCACCTGCGTGGGATGCTCTACACCGACGCTCAGGGCCGCTACCGCATCGAGACAGTGATGCCCGGGCGCTACCCGGTACCGCCGAACCTGCCGGGGCTGGAGCAGTACGGGGGGATCACCCGGCCGGCGCATATCCACTTCCGGGTGATGGAGTCACTGCACGTGCCGGTGACCCTGCAGCTGTATTTTGCAGGCGACCCCTACAACGCCAAAGACCCCTGGGCCAGCGCCCACCCGGACAACGTCATCGCCCTGGAGGCGGACGGTGAGGGGCGGCGCGGGGTGTTCGATATCGTGCTGGCCAGAGGGTTCTAGCGACACCTGGCGCGCCAATCGAGCCACCCGAACCGAGTTTCCCGTTGGCATAAGTCAGCCGCTTAGGTGGCGACCGGTCTAACGCTTGACTCGCTGCGCTCGCCCTTCGGGTCAGCCTGCGGCTGTTACTCCGCTTCGCTACGTTTCGGCCTGCTGAAAGGGGCGTTTGTCCCGGCGCGGATGGATGGGTTCGGGTTATTGGTGTATTGGCTTTGGGTTGCTTTGTAGGGCGGGCCTTATGCCCGGCGCTCGCGGACCAGCGCCTGAGCGCGTTGGGTCATCTGGTCGAGGAGGCGGTCGCGCTGTTTCTCCGCCTCGCTCATGACCCGCTTGCCGTGTTGCTTCACTAGGTAGGCGTGAATCTGCCGGACTTCTTCAGATTGGTAGATCGGCGTCAGGTCCTGCACCGCCACTAAGCCGTCCGAGCGCTGCTTCCGAGTACTCATCAGCACTTGCGGCCCGCGTGCCGCCAGCACCTGAAAGCCCATGGCCTCGAAGGTCGGCACCTGGCTTGCCACGCAGGCCAGTTCGGCATGCGGGTGGCGAGCGACCATGCGCTGCAGCATGGCGCGGGCAATACCGCGTCGGCGCTGGTTGGCTTGCACTGCCAGATAAACCAGGGTGCAGGCCTCGGGGTCATCCTTGGCCGGCAGGTAAAGGGCAAAACCCAGCACCTGGCTGGGGTCCAGATCGTCCAAGGCCAAGATCAACTGCGCGCTGCTCTCCAGGGCGCTGTCCATGGCCTGCAAATACAGGTGCATCTGGTAGCCAATCACGTACTGGTACAGCTGGTAGAGCGGGTTACTGGGCGTCAGCGACACCGGGCTGATGTCGCTGAGGTAGTCGACCACCATCTGCAGAACCTGGCTCTTCAATGCCTCGGGTGGCGGGCTGTTCAGCTGTGCAAGGGTGAACATCGTCAGTCTGGCTCCGGGGCGTGGTCGATTGGTGGGGCGTAACGGCATTGTAACGCCCGTGGGGTTTGAGTGGTTTTGGCGGATTTGTGATTAGTGGTTATCCGCTGCAGCTCTATTGCCTGTTCTATTGGTTCCGCCCTTACGGCGGCTCACTTTTGGCAGTCGCCCCAAAAGTAAGCAAAAGGTCTTGCCCCATGCATCCGGCCCGCCTGCGGCGGGTTCCCTCACTCCATCATTGCTCCGTGGGCACGCTGCGACGGGCCATCCATGGCCCAACGCAGCTCTCGCGGCATCCTGCCGCTCAACCCTCTACGCAACGATTGCGTTCGGCCTGCTGAAAGGGGCGTTTGTCCTGGCTCGGATAGATGGGGTTGGATCACAAGCGCGTTGGCTTTTGATTTCTAACCATAGGTCGATTATTCATCGCGTGACTCAAGCAAGCCTCCACACCAGTAGAGCGGGTAAATCCCGCCGTGTACCGCCCGATGAAAACTTGAGTATGGCCAGTCCCTGAGTTGCTCAACATGGCCGTGTTTTTTCGGATTGAAGTGGATGTAATCAAAGTGATGCTGATAGTCGAGGTCGTCGCGGATCAGGTGTTCCCAATAACGGCGCTGCCAAATACCCCGTTCGCCGCGGGCTTTGAGTGTGGCAGTGCGTGGTTCGGTGCGGGGGAGGCGTTTGGCGAAAGCAAATTTGATCACCTGCCAGCGCAAGGCAAAATCGGCGTCGCCTGCGGGCAGTGTCCAGAGGCAGTGCATGTGCTCGGGCAAAACCACCCAAGCGTCGATATGGAAGGGGTGTCGCGCCTTGGTTGCGCGAACCGTGGCGCGCAGCAAATCAATTTCCCGCACCAGTAAATCGCTGGTGCGGTCACGCAGGTTCACGGTGAAGAAGTAAGTAGCGCCGGGTACGCGGGCGCGGCGATAGTCGGACATGGCGGCTCATCCTTGAGCGATTTAGCGATTGGTAAAACCATGGTGGACAAGCTTCGCGTTGTCCACCCTACGCCCCGAGTGTTTATCCGAATATCGTGTAATTCGTAGGGTGGGAAACTGCGAAGCATTTCCCACCGGCATGTCCGGGCTACTTGCTGCACTTTGACGCCGCTTTTTCATTGCCTGATCTAACGGTTCCGCCCCTCCGGCGGCTCACTTTTGGCAGTCGCCCCAAAAGTAAGCAAAAAGTCTTGCCCCATGCATCCGGCCCGCCTGCGGCGGGTACCCTCACTCCATCATTGCTCCGTGGGCACGCTGCGACGGGCCATCCATGGCCCAACGCAGCTCTCGCGGCATCCTGCCGCTCAACCCACTGCGCAACGATTGCGCTCGGCCTGCTGAAAGGGGCGTTGTCCCGGCGCGGATGGATGGGTTCGGATCACAAGCGTGTTGGTTTTTGATTTTTTGATTTGGCGAAGCCGGGCTGTTCAGAAAACGACCAGGCGACTCGGTCCAACGGTCCCGTCAGGAGGCCGAGTGGAGGTGCTGTGGAGAGGGGCGTTTGGCATGGATGCCAAACGAGGCATGTCGGGCCAAGGATGGCCCGTCTTGCCGACCCTCGGAACAGTGCCGGAGCGAGGGGAGTTGAGCGCAGCGAAACCCGGATGTCGGGCGCGCTTTCTCTTTGGTTACCTTCTCTTTTGCGCGAGCAAAGAGAAAGTAACTCGCCGTAAGGGCGAAATAAATAGTGAATGCGATAGATGTGCGGCGGTTAATCGTGGTCTGTCCCCAATTGTCACGCCGTTATTTGTATTTTGTTATTAAATATTGGCGCGAATAGGTGTCCAGTAAATTGTTTAACTCTTTATCTAGAGCGTCATGCTTTTGTGGGCTTCTTGCTTTTCTTAAGTGTTTTTCAAGAAATTTTGCGGATAGTTTTACGACTAATTTTTTGTGATCGTTGAAAAGCTCTTTCGCCCAGTTTATCTCTTTATCTTTTGATAGGTTGTTGTTGTGGTCGCGGGTTACGAAAAATGCAATTCTTCCATATTCGTTGCAAAGGTATGAGTTTACTTGCCGGTATTCAGCTGCACCTAATTCTCGATAATTTTTAATTTCAAATATTATTTGACGAGTTTGATAGTCTTCTTGGATCCTCTTCCAGAATTTTGTTTCGCCTAAATTGGTTCCTACTATATCTCGTTGCTGAAGTCCGCATTTGTTCGGATGAATTTGTACATTACATAGTGAGCCGGCAAATATAATTTTAATCGCTTTTAGGCACCATGACTCGAAGTCGACTGCGCCTGGTTGGCCTTCAGGTATTTCTGCGAGTTCTTGTAATAGTGCGCCTATGCGCTGATTTCTTTGCTCTGTTGATGCGGAACTAACCTCGATATCGTATTCATCATGGATTTCTTCAGCTTCATCAAGCTTTAACTCTGACTGTGAGGTTCCGAGTGCCAGCCAATAACAAGGATGTATAAGTAGTCTTGAGTTTGATACGAAATTTCGGTCGGGCTCTTTTCCATCATGACAGAAAACAAAAGATGCGGACTGTTCGTTGTATAGGCCTATGAATCCAACACTGTAAAGTCGTTGCAGTACTTGAGTGCCGTTTTCAAATAGAAAGATATCTTGTAATTTTTCTTTGTTGAGCCTGTCAATTAAAAGTATTTTTTCTACTTTTTCGACAGCGGCTGGAATACTTATCTCTGGTTGGCAGCCGGTAAAGACTTTTGTGAATTCATCTAGTGCGGGAAATATTGATTCATATTCTTTGTGAAGGTCGTTCAATCGATTCGATGAGATTGTTTTTGCAGTTGCGTCTATGTCCTCAAGTATTATTTCTTTCCTGTCGTGGGAGTTTGCCCTTAGGAACGCGTCGTTAAGGAGAACGAGTATATCTCTTGGTCTGTAAAGTGTTAATTTTAACGCTGTTCTAAATCCATCTTTCCCCTTTAGTTCGTTGGCGGCGAATTGGTTCCATATGCGTGTATTGTTCTCAATATCGCACTTGAATGCGATGCGCATTCTGTTGCATACGAGGTTGAATAAGTTGTATTCGTCCCAGTGTAGCCTGAGAGTTTGGCCTTCGATATTTCTGGTGAAATCTGGGTCTAGCTTTGATATTGACCTATAGATGTTGTCTCGTACAAAGGCAAAGGCGATTACTAGCTCCTTTGATCTGCTCTTTATATCAATGACGGTTTGTATAAAGCCATCAACAATAGCGACGCCGAGATCATCTGGGCTGTAACCTTCGTCTAATTTGTCGGCAAATACAACGTACTGTACGTCGGACTTTTCTAAAGCTTCAAATAAAACTTCTTCGATTAAATCTAACTCTAGGGCGTCTGACAGGTCTGCTATGCGTGATTGCGGGCTTTGCTCGGCAATAAGTATGTCTTTTAGCTTTTTTCTTATTTTTGATGAGATGCTTTGCCGTCTTGAACCCCAAGATTGTATGTGGTGGGCAATTGCAGCTACATCAATATTTTTTTGTAGTTTGTAGTGGTTGGCTAGATCTGTAATTATTTCCATATAAATGCCATATCGCCATGCCATTTTTATTCCGGCTTTTATATGTAAATATTTGTCGCCGAAAAGCTCAAACGTGTCCCTGAGACCAATTATTTGCTCTTCTTCTGGGGAGATGGTCATGACCTTTGTTTTAGGCTTGTTCGACCAGTGTTTGGCTAGCATGTGAACTAATGCGCTTTTCCCTGTGCCCCGTCTACCTACAACAATTGCTCGGTCATTCGATTCTAGGAGGGATTTATAGTCGGATGTTTCCCAGAAAGATGATTCGAGCATTTTTGAATCGTGTTCGGCTCTAATGTCGCCTAATACATTTCCCTTCACGATTTTCTTCTTTAAGTTGTTTTGAAGTGGTTGAGTGGGGTTATAAAAAAGCCCCGTAAGTACGGGGCTTTAGTCGCTACCCCTAACATCCATGTAAGGCACAGCTTTAAATAACGGTGTTAGCCAGCTATCAATCCCAGCTCAACGCCCCACCAGTCTGATACTCAATAACCCGTGTCTCAAAGAAGTTCTTCTCTTTCTTCAAGTCCATGATCTCGCTCATCCACGGGAACGGGTTATTGGTGCCTGGGTACTCTTCCTTCAAACCAATCTGGCTCAAACGACGGTTGGCGATGAATTTGAGGTAGTCCTCCATCGTCGCGGCGTTCATGCCGAGTACGCCGCGGGGCATGGTGTCGCGTGCGTATTCGATTTCCAGTTGGGTGCCTTGCAGAATCATCTGGGTGGCTTCGTCTTTCAGCTCGGCATCCCACAGGTGCGGGTTTTCGATTTTGATCTGGTTGATCACATCGATGCCGAAGTTCAGGTGCATCGATTCGTCGCGCAGGATGTACTGAAACTGCTCGGCCACGCCGGTCATCTTGTTGCGCCGGCCCATGGACAGAATCTGGGTGAAGCCGCAGTAGAAGAAGATGCCTTCCAGTACGCAGTAATAGGCGATCAGGTTGCGCAGCAGTTCTTTGTCGGTCTCGACCGTACCGGTGTTGAAGGTCGGATCGGAGATCGAGCGGGTGTACTTCAGACCCCAAGCGGCCTTCTTAGCCACCGAGGGAATCTCGTGGTACATGTTGAAGATCGCGCCTTCGTCCATCGCCAGGGATTCGATGCAGTACTGGTAGGCGTGGGTGTGGATCGCCTCTTCGAACGCCTGGCGCAGGATGTACTGGCGGCACTCGGGGTTGGTGATCAGGCGGTACACGGCCAGCACCAGGTTGTTGGCAACCAGGCTGTCGGCGGTGGAGAAGAAGCCGAGGTTGCGCATCACGATGCGGCGCTCGTCTTCGGACAGGCCGTCATTGCTCTTCCACAGGGCGATGTCGGCGGTCATGTTGACCTCTTGCGGCATCCAGTGGTTGGCGCAGCCGTCGAGGTACTTCTGCCAGGCCCAGTCGTACTTGAAGGGCACCAACTGGTTGAGGTCGGCGCGGCAGTTGATCATGCGCTTTTCATCGACCGCGACACGGGCGGCGGCGCCTTCCAGCTCGGCCAAACCTTCGGCTACGTCGAGGGCGTCTAGCGCGGCTTTGGCGCGGGCCACTTCGGCCGAGTCGCTTGGGTTGGCGGCGCGGGCCGCATGGGCCGCGGCGCTGCCGTCTTTGTCGAGTTTCTCAAGGCTCATATCGATCACCGAAGCAGCCGGTTTGGCGCCTCCAATGTCGGCACCGTCGTCTTTATCAAATTCGTCCCAGCTCAGCATGGCGTGGTTCCTGCGTGAGGGCCAGAGCGAACTCCGGCGAGTGGATATAAGGTCGTTTGCCTGCTGCACACAAGGTCAAACGCGTCGGCCAGCACAACTGGTGCTGGCCCTAGCCCACGCAAAGAAAGCGTGGTTTACGTTGTTCTTAAGCTCTTGCTCTTAGCACTACAAATCGAGCGTGAAGCTGAGCGAGTGAGCGCTAGGCGCCGCGCCAACCGGCCCCGTGAGCGTACTGTTGTACGTGATCGGGGTCGGTTGACGCGGCAACAACGCGGGCGCCGCTCAGCTTCGCGCGCCGACTATTACTGACAAGCCTCGCAGTCTGGCTCGTCGATGGAGCAGGCTTTGGGCACTGGGGCGGGTGCCGGGGCGCTCAACAAACTCTCATCGATATTACCGTTGGACACCGCGTTCAGCTTGCCGGTGGTCACGGTGGACTTCTCGGTGCTGGTGGCGGCCAGGGCGCGGAGGTAGTAGGTGGTTTTCAGGCCACGGTACCAAGCCATCCGGTAGGTCACGTCGAGCTTCTTGCCCGAGGCGCCGGCGATGTAGAGGTTCAGCGATTGGGCCTGGTCGATCCACTTCTGGCGGCGGCTGGCGGCATCCACAATCCACTTGGTGTCGACTTCAAACGCGGTGGCGTAGAGGTCTTTCAGCTCTTGTGGAATGCGGTCGATCTGCTGCACGGAGCCGTCGTAGTACTTCAGGTCGTTGATCATCACCGAGTCCCACAGGCCGCGCGCTTTCAGGTCGCGGACAAGGTAGGGGTTGATCACGGTGAATTCGCCGGACAGGTTGGATTTCACATAGAGGTTTTGGTAGGTCGGTTCGATCGACTGCGATACGCCAGTGATGTTGGCGATGGTCGCGGTCGGGGCGATGGCCATGATGTTGGAGTTACGAATACCTTTTTGCACGCGGGCACGGACCGGTGCCCAATCGAGGCTTTCGGCTTGGTCGACCGAGATGTACTTGGCGCCACGGGCTTCGATCAGCAGGTTTTGCGAATCGAGCGGCAACACGCCTTGCGACCACAGCGAGCCTTGGAAGGTCTCGTAAGCGCCGCGCTCATCGGCCAAGTCGCAGGAAGCCTGGATGGCGTAGTAGCTGACCGCTTCCATGGATTTGTCGGCGAACTCAACGGCTGCGTCCGAACCGTAGGCGATGTGCTGCAGGTACAAAGCGTCCTGGAAGCCCATGATGCCCAAGCCGACTGGACGGTGCTTGAAGTTGGAGTTCTGCGCCTGTGGCACCGAGTAGTAGTTGATGTCGATAACGTTATCGAGCATCCGCACTGCGGTGTTGATGGTCTTTTGCAGCTTAACGGTGTCGAGCTTGCCGTTGATGATGTGGTTCGGCAGGTTGACCGAGCCCAGGTTACATACGGCGATTTCGTCTTTGTTGGTGTTCAGGGTGATCTCGGTGCACAGGTTCGAGCTGTGTACCACGCCCACGTGCTGCTGCGGGCTGCGCAGGTTGCACGGGTCTTTGAAGGTCAACCATGGGTGGCCGGTTTCAAACAGCATGGAGAGCATTTTGCGCCACAGGTCTTTGGCCTGAACGGTCTTGAACAGCTTGATCTTGCCGTAGCCAGCCATGGCTTCGTAGTACTCGTAACGCTCTTCAAACGGCTTGCCGAACAGGTCGTGCAGGTCCGGTACTTCGGAGGGCGAGAACAGGGTCCACGGGCCGTCGTCGAACACGCGCTTCATGAACAGGTCAGGAATCCAGTTGGCGGTGTTCATGTCGTGGGTACGGCGACGGTCATCACCGGTGTTCTTGCGCAGCTCGATGAACTCTTCGATGTCCATGTGCCAGGTTTCAAGGTAGGCGCACACGGCGCCTTTACGCTTGCCACCCTGGTTAACGGCCACGGCGGTGTCGTTGACCACTTTCAGGAAGGGTACGACGCCTTGGGATTTACCGTTGGTGCCCTTGATGTAGGCGCCCAGTGCGCGCACTGGAGTCCAGTCGTTGCCCAGACCGCCGGCGAATTTGCTCAGCATGGCGTTGTCGTGGATGGCGTGGTAAATGCCCGACAGGTCGTCTGGCACTGTGGTCAGGTAGCAGCTGGATAATTGCGGGCGCAGGGTGCCGGCGTTGAACAGGGTTGGCGTGGAAGCCATGTAATCGAACGACGACAGCAAGTTGTAGAACTCGATGGCGCGTTGTTCTTTTTGCTGCTCGGCAATCGCCAGGCCCATGGCCACGCGCATAAAGAACACTTGCGGCAACTCGATGCGCACGCCGTCGGTGTGGATGAAGTAACGGTCGTAAAGAGTCTGCAGGCCCAGGTAGGTGAACTGCTGATCGCGCTCGTGGTTGATCGCGCGACCCAGCAACTCCAGGTCGAAGGTGCCCAGCACCGGGTTCAGCAGTTCCAGCTCGATGCCTTTGGCGATGTAGGCCGGCAATGCCTTGGCGTACAGGTCGACCATCTCGTGGTGGGTGGCGCTGGCGGTGATGCCCAGGTAGCCCAGGGCTTCGCCGCGCAGGGTGTCCATCAGCAGGCGGGCGGTGACGAAGGAGTAGTTCGGCTCACGCTCAACCAGGGTCCGGGCGGTCATCACCAGGGCGGTGTTGACATCGCTCTGGGCCACACCGTCGTAAAGGTTCTTCAGGGTTTCGCTCTGGATCAGCTCGCCGTCAACTTCCTCAAGGCCTTCGCAGGCTTCGGTGATGATGGTGTGCATGCGGCCCAGGTCCAGCGGCGTGAGGCTGCCGTCGGCTTGGGTGACGCGGATGCTTGGGTGCGCCTGGGCGGGGTGCTTGCCACGGGTGGCGCGCTCTTTGGAACGGGCGTCGCGGTAGATCACGTAGTCGCGGGCGACTTTTTGCTCGCCGGCACGCATCAAGGCCAGTTCAACCTGGTCCTGGATTTCTTCGATATGGATGGTGCCGCCGGACGGCATGCGGCGCTTGAAGGTGGCGCTGACTTGTTCGGTCAAACGCTCAACGGTTTCATGAATGCGCGACGAGGCGGCAGCAGTGCCGCCCTCTACAGCGAGAAACGCCTTGGTGATGGCGACGGTGATTTTGTCATCGGTATAGGGCACTACGCTGCCGTTACGTTTGATCACACGCAGTTGACCGGGCGCGGTGGCGGCCAGGTCTTGCAAGCTATCGTTGGCTTGGTTTGGGCTGGCCATGGGCGTCTCGCGGGAGGTGTCGGTATGCATTAATGGGTTCTCCGTGTTCTGTATTTATCGAGTTAGACACTTGGGGGTACTTGGTGTGCTGCAATTCAGGTCACGTCTGCTACGCAACGCCATAGGCCCAGCGCAATGCTGGGCGTTGGTAGTTGCCAAAAGGTCAGAAAAGGGCACGACTCAAGCACTTCCCTGGCTCTGAAGTCACGGGTTTCGACGCTTAGCGCCAAAACCACAATATTTAGTGGTGGTGGTTGTTGCTGCTACACCGAATTAAGGCCGTAGTCACGCATTTTTACAGTCTGGTTTTGAATTCACCGCGGCTGCGGTGGAGGGTGCTTTATAAAGAGCGGTGAGGCGCACCTGGGTGGCCGCTGAAAGCTCGCTGGGGAGTCTTTCAGTTGTGTCGTGTAACTTGCGAAAACCCAACATGTAGGTGTTTGTCGCGCTGGGGATACAAGATAGAGCGCTAAGGACCTCATTGCAAGGTAACTGTTAGGCGCTGCCTGTGGATAAACCTGTGGGTTAACCTTGGGTAACTTGGGCTAACCCGCATGGTCGCTGGGGTTGCCGTTTTTCAACCATTCGTCGCCGCTGACCAGGTTTTTTAGCGGTGCTTTGCAGATGCCGAAGACTTCTCAAGCCAACACTATATGTTGTGTTTTGTTTGCGCTTTGGCATGCACTGTGCAGAACGGCGCGCGTTGCTACAATGCGCGCCGTTTCGGCAGTCGCTGTAATTGGGTTAGGGAGGTCGTGTGGAGCAGCAGTCCGGGCAAATACTCATAGTTGAAGATGATCAGCGCCTCGCCGAGCTGACCCGCGAATACCTGGCCAGTAACGGCTTGGCGGTCGCCATCGAGTCGGATGGGGGCAAAGCGGCGGCGCGGATTCTACGCGAACAGCCGGCCTTGGTGATCCTTGATTTGATGTTGCCGGGCGAAGACGGCCTGTCGATTTGCCGCACCTTGCGCAGCCAGCAGTATGGCGGCGCGATCTTGATGCTCACCGCACTGGCCGATGAGATGGACCAGGTGCTGGGGCTGGAGCTGGGCGCCGACGACTACGTGTGTAAGCCGGTGCGCCCGCGCTTGCTGCTGGCGCGGGTGCATGCCTTGCTGCGTCGGCATCCGCCTAGTGCTCAGACTGAGGCCGCAGCGCCTGAGGTTTTGCACTTTGGTCCACTGCACATCGACCACGCCCGCCGCGAGGCCAGCTTGCATGAGGTCAGCATCGAGCTGACCAGCGCCGAGTTCGATTTGCTCTGGCTGTTGGCGGCCAACAGCGGGCGGATTCTCTCGCGCGAAGAGATTTTTACCGATCTGCGCGGGGTCGGCTATGACGGCCTGGACCGCTCCATCGATGTGCGCATCTCGCGGATTCGGCCGAAAATCGGCGACGACCCCGAGCATCCCAAGGTGATCAAAACCGTGCGCGGCAAAGGTTATCTGTTTGTCGCCCAGGCGGCGCAGGCGCTGTGAATTCGATCTTTCTGCGCATCTATGGCGGCATGCTGGCGGCTTTGGTGCTGGTAGCGCTGCTGGGGGTGGCGGCTTTGCACCTGGTAAATCAGGTGCGCAGCGACGAGTACCGCGAGCGTCTGGCCCAGGGCACCTTCCGGCTGATGGCCGACAACCTTAAACCGCAGAATGAATCGGCGCGGCGCAGCACCCTCAGCCAGCTGCAAAGCTTGCTGGGGATTCCCCTGCAGTTGCAGGCCCTGGCCGGGCAGCCGCTGGACCACGCGGCGCGCACCCGCTTGCTGGCCGGACAGGTGTTGGTGCGCCAGAGCGGCGCCCATGCGGCGAAGATTTACAGCCTGGTCAGCGCCGCGCCGGAGCTGGTGCTGATCGGTGAGGTGCGCCAGGTCAGCGAGCAACTGGCGCGCGCTACCGTGTATCTGCTCAGCGATGAACTGCTGCGCTACCCGGTGGCCGAGCAGCCGCTGCGGCTGGCCGAGCTGAAACGCAGCAAACAGTTTGGTTTCCCGCTGCAGCTGCTCGCTATCGGCCAGACCCCGCTGGATGAAGACCAGCGCCGGCGCGTCGAGGAGGGCGATACGGTGATGACGCTGGGGCAGGACGGCGATGCGGTGCATATCTTCGCTGGTTTGCTGCAAAGCTCTTGGGTGCTGGAGATCGGCCCGCTGTCGCTGATGAACCCGGCGCCGCCGCAGTTGTTGGTACTGATCGGTCTGCTCGGCCTGAGCCTGATCGGCCTGATTGTCTATTTACTGGTGCGTCAGTTGGAGCGTCGCTTGCGCGGCCTGGAAGGCGCCGCCACGCGGATTGCCGCCGGCAGCCTGAGTGCCCGCGCCCCGGAGGGCGGCGCCGACTCGGTCGGGCGGCTGGCGACGGCGTTCAATAATATGGCCATGCAACTGCAGCAACTGTTAACCATCCAACGCGAGATGGTCCGCGCCGTATCTCACGAATTACGCACCCCGGTGGCCCGCCTGCGCTTTGGCTTGGAGATGCTCGGCGATGCGCAAAGCGCGCAAGCGCGGCGCAAATACCAGGACGGCATGGACAACGACATTCAGGAGCTCGACCGCCTGGTGGACGAGATGCTCACCTATGCGCGGCTGGAGCAAGGCGCGCCGCCCCTGCAGTTTCAGCTGGTCGATCTGGATGCCTTGCTCGATCAGGTGCTGACCGAGCAGGCGCTGCTGCGCCCGGGTGTGCAACTGGAATGCGGCACGCGGCCGGGGGCAACGCCAGCGCTGGTGGAGGGCGAGTTGCGTTACCTGCACCGGGCGCTGCAAAACCTGGTGACCAATGCCATGCGCCACGCCGAAGGGCGAGTGCGGATCAGCTATCAGCTGGGTCCCGAGCATTGCCGGCTGGAGGTCGAGGATGACGGCCCCGGCGTACCCGAAGCGGAGTGGGAGCGGCTGTTCACCCCGTTTTTGCGCCTGGATGACAGCCGCACCCGCGCCTCCGGTGGCCACGGGCTGGGCTTGTCGATAGTGCGGCGGATTATTCACTGGCACGCCGGCCGCGCCCTGATCGCCACCAGCGACAGCCTCGGTGGGGCGCGCTTTAGCCTGGTCTGGCCGCTGCGTCAGAGCAGTAATGGGAGCCTGGTGCAGTAGTTTTGGGCTATGTAACCCGCAAAGCGTAGGGTGGGCTTCAGCCCAGCAAACCCCTATCGAGCCGTGGTGGGCTGAAGCCCACCCTACAAAGCCGCTCCAACTCATAACGGGTACAGAGTCTAATTTTTCCACAGTCTCGTTAAATGGCGATGCTCACCAGGCTTAACACCCGCTCGCCCAGTTGCACGAACTGACCATCACAACGGCTGCCGGCCGGCCAGTCGGGGCCGAGGTCGCGCAGCAGTTGCAGCTGGGCAAAACCTGCCGGGTCGTAGCCGAGCAGCTCGGCATCCTGGAAATAAAACTGTTGTCGCACCAGCGGGTAGAGCGCCTTGAACAGGCTTTCTTTCAGCGAGAAGGTCAGGCTCACCCGCCAGGCCTGTTGCTCGGCGGGCAGTTGCGCCAAGCGCTGCAGTTCGGCCGGGGTGAGGATGCTGGTTTGCAAACGCTGCGCCCGCGCCGGGCTTAGCAGTCGCTCAAGGTCCAGGCCCAGGCCGCGCCAATCTATTTGTTGGCCAACCACCGCGCCGGCCCAGCCGTCGCCGTGACTGATGGAACCGACCACCCCGCTTGGCCAGCAGGGCGCCCGATCGACACCGACTGCCGGCACTGTGGCGTGGCCGGTGAGTTGTTGCAGCGCCTGGCGGGCGCACAGGCGACCGGCCAGAAACTCGCTTTGGCGTTTGGCGACGCCCTTGGGCGGGTCGATCCCGGCGAGTTGAAAATCCGCCGCCTGCAGCAACAGCGGGTCAAATTCGCAGCTCAACAATTGGCAGCCGGCCAGCAACTGCGGCAAAGGCCAGTGATCTTGCAGCGGGCTGCAGCAGGCGGGGTGGTAAAGGTCTGCATTCATGGCGCTAGTGTGCCGTGTGGCGGTTAGTCCGGCCAGCCTTGCAGGTAGTCTGCTTGGACGGCGTTTACATTTCTTTGCAAAGCGATAACAAAGCGCTACGAACAGCCGCGCCGGCATTTGCCAGACTATTAATGCGTTTCCTCTGGAACGCAGGTGAGGTTGTCCGCTATGGGCTGGCTTTAGCTTAAGCCGCCAGTGGCGTTTACTGAGTGTCAGTGCGGGAGCCCGAAGGGGCTCCCGTTTTTTTTTGCGGCGTGTCAGTCAGAGTCTGCAGCCCCAGCATCGACCCGTAGGAGCGGGAACCGAGCCGCATGGTGGAGCCCGCGTTTAGCTCAGCCTTCGGCATTGGCCCGGTAGGCGCCTGGGGTCAGACCGGTCCATTTCTTGAAGGCGCGGTGAAAGGCCGAGGGTTCGGAGAAGCCCAGTTGCTCGGCGATGTCCTGGATCGACAGTTCGCAACGGGCCAGGTGGTAAATCGCCAGGTCCCGGCGCAGGTGATCCTTTAATTCCTGAAAACTCGAGCCTTCTTCGCTCAGATGCCGGCGCAGGGTTTGCGGGCTCATGTGCAGCTGGCGGGCCACGGCCTCTAGGTCTGGCCAATTGCTGCAGTCGCGGCCCAGTTGTCGGCGGATCTGGCTGATCAGGCTATCGCCACCGTCCGGGCGGGCCAGCAGGTCGGCGGGCGAGTGCTGCAAAAACAGCTTGAGGGTGCGCTCGTCCTGCAACAGCGGCATGTCCAGGTAGCGCGCCTGAAACAACAAGCTGGTGGAGCCTGCGACAAAGCGTCGGCTGCAGGGAAACAGCCGTTGGTATTCGCCGCTGTGGGCCGGCTCCGGGTAGGTGAAGGTGGCCTCTTCCAGGCGGATGCGTTGGCCGATCAGCCAGCTGCCGAGCCGGTGCCAGATCACCAGCAGGCTCTCGACCAGAAAGTGGTCGGGGTCCCACAGGGTCGAGTCGTCCACGGTCAGGCGCGCCCAGTCGCCTTCGCGGCTGAGCTGGATGCTCGGCGCATCCGGGAACAGGCTGTAGAACAGGCCGCCACGCAGCAGGGCTTTTTCCAGGGAGCGGCAATGGATGATGGCGTAACACATCATGGCGAAGGTGCCGCGCTTGCTGCGCTGGCGGCCAAAGCCCATGTACTCGTCGTCCAGCGCCTCCCAGAGCAGCTGCATCAGTTTGGCAAATTGCTCGGGGGCCAGGCGCGCGCGGGGCTCATCCAGCAACGCCGGCTGGATATTCAACTGGCGCAGCAGGGCACTGCGGTCGTGGCCCTGACGCTCGGCGCCACGCAAGGCGGCGCGGACGAAATGGCTGGCAACGGTGCGTTCGCGCATGGGCTGTCTCGGCAAAAAAACTCGCCGATGGTAGGCCGGCGCAGCGGATGGCGACAAGTACTGCTCTTGCAGGCGTTGTGAAAACGTAGCGAGCGAAGGTTAGGCAAGGCAAAAACAGGCGAGGACGCGGAGTTTACGATTTGTAAATGAGCAGTCCGAGCCTGTTTTTAACGCCGCATAACCGAGCGCAGTAGTTTTCAGGCTGCTTAGTCCACGTCGTCGAGGGTATCGTCGCTTAGGCTCAAACCATGTTTGCGCAACTTGTCGTGCAGGGTTTTGCGCGGCACGCCCAGGGCCTCGGCCAGGCTGCGCAGGGAGTTATGCGGGCGGGCCAGTTCGGCGGCGATCATCGCGCGCTCGAAGGCATCGACTTGCTGACTGAGGCCGCCGCTCAGGTTGCCGAGGGCCAGCGCCGGCTGGCCCAGGGGTTGTTCCAAGCCCAGCTCCAGACCGAGGGCGAAGCGTTGCGCGGCGTTTTGCAGCTCGCGCACATTGCCCGGCCAGCTGTGGCGTAACAGCTCGGCGCGCTGGGCCGGCGGCAGCTCGCGGGCCGGCAAGCCGTGGCGGCTGCTGGCCGCCTCGGCGTAGTGCTGAAACAGCAGCAGGGCGTCTTCGCCCCGTTCGCGCAGTGGCGGAATGCGCAGCGGCGTGACGTTCAGCCGGTAATACAGGTCGGCGCGAAAGCGCCCCTGGTCGGCGGCGTGGCGCAGGTCTTCCTTGCTGGCGGCGATGATGCGGATGTCCAGCGGGATCAGCTGATTGCCGCCCAGGCGCTCGACCACCCGCTCTTGCAGCAGGCGCAGCAGTTTGACTTGCACATCAAGGCTCATGCTTTCGATTTCATCGAGAAACAGGGTGCCGCCGTTGGCGAACTCGAACTTGCCGATGCGGCGTTTTTGCGCGCCGGTAAAGGCCCCGGCTTCGTGGCCGAACAGCTCGCTCTCGACCACCGACTCGGCCAGGGCGCCGGCGTTGATGGCGACGAAAGGCCCGTTGCGGCGGCTGGAATGATCGTGCAGGGCGCGGGCCACCACCTCCTTGCCGGCGCCGGTTTCACCGAGAATCAGCACGTCGGTGTCGATCGCCGCCAGCGCCCCCAGCTGTTCGCGCAGCCGTTGCATGGCCGGCGACTGGCCGAGCAGGCGGGCGCTGAGTTGCTGACGGTCGGCCAGGGCCAGGCGCAGGCTGCGGTTTTCCAGTTGCAGTTGGCGCATGGCCAGGGCGCGGCGCACGCTGGCCAGCAGGTCGTCGCTGGGGAAGGGTTTTTCCAGAAAGTCGAAGGCGCCGGCGCGCATCGCCTGCACCGCCATGGGTACATCGCCGTGGCCGGTGATCAAGATCACCGGCAGTTGCGGATCTTGCTGGTGCAACTGTTCGAGCAGCTGCAGGCCGTCAATCCCAGGCATGCGAATGTCGCTGACCACCACGCCGGGCCAGTCGGTGCCAATCCGCTCGGCCAGGCCGCGGGCATCGGCTAGGCTGCTGACCTTGAAGCCGGCCAAGTCCAGGGTCTGGCTCAGGGCCTGGCGCAGGTGCGGGTCGTCGTCGATCAGCAGCACCTGGCTGTGCTCCAGCGGTTTGGCGGCAGTGCTCATGGCGGACTCATGTTGGTTAGGTCTTCGGTGGATTGGCCGCTGCTGCCGCTGGCGGCATGCTGCAGATAGAGGGTCAGCAGGGCGCCGCCGGCGGGGTGATTGGCCAGGGACAATTTACCGCCCAGCGCGCCGATCAGGTTGTCGCAGATGGCCAGGCCCAGGCCCAGGCCTTGAGCGTTGGTCTTGGTGGTGAAGAACGGCTCGCGGGCGCGGGCCAGGGCCTCAGGGCTAAAGCCCGGGCCGCTGTCGCGGATAGAGAGTTTGACCCCTTCAGTGTTTTGTTCGCTGGTCAGCCAGATGCGCCGTGGCGGGGCGGTGGCGCTGAGGGCGTCGAGGGCATTGGCGAGCAGAATCCCCAGCACCTGGCGCAGGCGGGTTTCGCCGGCCTGCACCCAGAGCGGCGCCTCGGGCAGGTCGCGCAGCAACTCCACTTCCATGCTGCGCCGGCGTTTGGCCAGCAACGCCAGGGCATCGTCGAGGGCCGGTTGCAGGGCCACGCTTTCCGGGGCATGTCGGTCGCGACGGGCGAAGGCGCGCAGGTGGGAAATGATCGAGGCCATGCGGCTGGTCAGTTCGCTGATCAGCTTGAGGTTGCTGCGGGTTTCCTCGATACGTTGCTGGTCGAGCAACACGCTGGCGTTGTCGGCGTAGCTGCGAATCGCCGCCAGGGGCTGATTGAGTTCGTGGCTGATGCTCGCCGACATGGTGCCCAGGGCCGACAGCTTGCCGGCCTGCAGCAGTTCATCCTGGGTGCGCAGCAGTTCTTGCTGGGCCTGCTCGCGCTCCAGGACTTCCTCTTTCAAGCGGTTGTTGAGGTTTTGCAGGTCCTGGGTGCGGTGCTGCACGCGGGTTTCCAGCTCGTTGCGGGTGTGCGCCGCCAAGGCGATGCGTTGCAGGTAATAACGCCGCCGTTGCAGCAACAGGCCAAGCAGCAACAGCAGCACCGAGAGGCTGGCGGCGGCGATGTACAGAACCTTTTGCACCGCACCGCTGACCAGTGTGCGCGGCGCGAGAATGCTGACATCCCAGCCGGTTTCGCGAAGCGTGCGGCTCTGCTGTAGCCATTGCTTGGCGTCCAGTTGCAGCGGCGGCGGTTGCTGGGTCGGGTAGGGCTGATCGCGGGCGATTTCTTGCTGGCTCTGGGGGCTGAGGGGGCGACTGGCGCGAAACCGCCAGTCGGGG
>C687J26845_10000821_pt1 | contig 19901 bp, 22 predicted proteins | sample RifCSPlowO2_12_FD_26845 | JGI IMG/M metagenome (IMG submission 26845)
AGATGGACATACAAACTTATTATTAAAAAAACTCCTATTAGCACAACATCTATAGAAAACGCGCCATGTTTGACATGTCCTGTAGAACAAAAATGTACAATCGATGGAGAAATTAGCCCACGTACATGTAAATGGATTGAGGATTGGGTTCTTGTCCAAATATCGCCATCAAAGAAGCAAAAATGAAATTAATTGATGCAAGAAAGGATCATTTTAGAAAACTTGCACGAGAAGAAGGTTATAGAAGCAGAGCAACTTACAAACTAAGAGAGCTTAATAACGCATACAGAATCATTGGTCCTGGATTTTATGTTCTTGATCTAGGGTGTGCACCGGGAGGTTGGACACAAGTAGCCGTGAAATTAGCTGGCAACAAAGGAAAGGTTATGGGGATTGACACAGTATATGTTGAAGATATTCCAGGTGCCTACATAATTCAAGGTGATATAGAAAATGAATCTATTGTAGATGAAATTCTATCCTATTTTGAAAGAAAGGTAAATGCTGTCATATGTGATATTTCACCACAAGTTATTGGCAAGTGGTCAGTTGATCATGCAAGACAAATTTCTTTGAACTATAGCTGTGCAAAAATCATGGAAAAAGTACTAGTTCACAAAGGAAATGCAGTTTTTAAGGTTTTTGACGGTGAATATTCAAATGAATTTCGAGATTATCTAAAGGAAAAATTTGTAAAAATCAAGTTAACAAAACCAAGTGCTAGCAGAAAACCAAGCAGCGAATTATACTATGTTTGTTTGGGATACCTTGCCTAGTTTGCAAAAATCTCTTTTAATTCGTTTATGTTTGCATTAGTTCTTATGCCTTTAAAATTAAGTGATGTAGGACTAGCTAAAAATCCACCGTTTTGAAGTTTGTTTATTGCTTTTTTTAGAGACAAAGGGGCACATTTCATTTTTGATGCTATTTCATCAAGCGTAAAATATGTTCCTGGCATTTCAGCCTCAAGAATACAACTTTGCAGTATTTTTTCACATTTCTTGTCAACAGAACAATTTGGTATCTGTTCTAACATGGATATTACAAATTCCTTGCTAAACAACTGTCCAATCCATAATGGTCCTGCTACTATTATTTTTGAATTACACAAATTACAAACATTACTTTGATGTTCAGAAATGATTCTATTTCCACAAAAATTACAATGTAAAATGTAGCCAATCTTTTCTTCATGAGGAGGTTTGTTGAGAATTTTTACATATGTTCGATAATAGTGCATTTCATTTTCTACAAAAAGTGGTACAATCTCTACATCAAATCTTGCAGCAACCATGTTGATACAACCAAGTATAAGACGTATTGCTATCTCATTTCCGTATTCTGTCTTGACTGGAACTCCATAGTATCTTCTTTTACATGCATCATTAGCCAATCCATGCAACACTTGTAAATCAGTAGCTGTAGCAGAAAACAATCCCCCATGCATTGTTGCCCTTATTGCACAGTCAATGTATTTTGAAGGAGAGCCAAAGGGATCTACATCTACAATTGTTGCCCTTGATCCTTTTTTTGAGTGACTACTTAGAAATCTACATGTTTCATTTTCTGATATTTCATAATTTAGTAAATTATTCAGATTNGCAGACCTTAGGCTTAGATTAAGNGCAGATGGATTAAGATCATTTACTATGACTTTTTCAATGCTTTTTATCTCATTTGCGACCCTTAGTCCTCTTGCACCTATGCCAGATAATCCATCAAAAAAAATTTTTGGACCTACAAAATTTTCTAAAAATGCAGAATAGGCAACTATAGAAAAATCTCGATTCATCTTTGCTCTAGGATTAAAAAATGCGGGTTCTCTTGGAGGTACTTTGGCATTAACAGAATCAGGCGGTACAAGAATCTTTGTTTGTCCTTCAATTATTTCTAAATCATTAAGTGAAGTTTGCAATTATAATTACAAACCTTCATTCACCTATAATGGTTTAATATGCACAGTACTTCAGAGACTTGTGCTTATTTGCGGAGTCGATGAAGCTGGAAGAGGTTCTATGGTGGGACCACTTGTAATTGCTGGAGTATCTATAACACACAAAAAAATAAAAGAACTTGATTTAATGGGAATCAAAGATTCAAAAAAACTTACTCCTCATGTACGTGAAAAATTATACAAACAAATCATTAATTTTGTAGATGACTATTATGTAACACAAATCAACCCGTTCACAATAGATCGAAATGTTCGTAAACACCAGCTAAACGCACTTGAGGCAAAATACATGGCAAAAGTGATCTTAAAACTAAGCCCAGATATTTCGTATGTTGATTCATGCGATGTAAATGCTACTAGGTTTGGAAAAGAAATATCTGGACTAACAAACAATGGNAAAATTCGATCTTACCACCATGCTGATAGTAGATTTGTTATAGTTTCTGCTGCCTCAATACTTGCTAAAGTAACAAGGGATAAGGCAATCAAGCGCTTGCATAAACAACATGATCTGGGCAGTGGTTATCCATCAGATCGTAAAACGGTTAAATTTGTTGCAAATTTGATCAAAAATCAAGTAACAGTTCCAAATTTTATTCGAACAAGCTGGAAACCAGTTCAAGTTATGTTAAGAAACTAATCACTTTTAAGATATTTGGCAATTACCATTGCATGATCTTTGTCATAAGGATAAAGATCAATTACTTGGTTAATTTCAAAATNNTGTTGTATCTTCTTTATCTCCTCTTCAATAATTCTTTTTGGGTTTTTTGTNACATCTATNCTTCGAGTTTTNATAACCAANAACAAATATCCGCCAGCCTTTAGATACAGCTTNCANTTTGCAATCGCAATTTCTGTCTGATCTGGNTGNGCAATATCAACATAAACTATATCGACTTTGCCATAAACTGAAAAATACTGTTTAGGTTGTCTTGCATCCTGTATTATTGGAACGATATTTGGCCTATGTGATGCTACTCTGTCAAGAAAATCCCTTGCAACTCTACTAGAGTGTTCAACTCCAAAAATTATACCTCTTGGTCCAACAATATCGGATATATGACTAATTGTAGTTCCTGTTGATACTCCAAGATAAAGAATATTTGATTTATCAGTAATTGGAAATATTTCTAACCCATTCATAATAGATGCTGCTAATTTACTTCTAAAAGGATCCCATAACCTGTACTCTATGTCTTTCTTTTTAACCAGCTTTTCTTTGTAAACTTGGTTTCCAACAACCAAGTTTTCAGTTGCAAGTTTTTCTTCGCCGTCTACTTTGATCCAATAAAAATTCTTTTTATCTACGTCCAAAACGTTTTCGTTTCTTGTCCCNTGATTTGAANTTTGATTTTTTATCATCATTCCATTTTCTAAATGGTCTTTCTTCTCTACGTGGNATCGGTTTTCTTTCTACAGGATTTTTGTATTTTTTGCTAATTTCGTCAACTCTAATGTTTAGTTTTTCTAATAATGTATCATTTCGTCCTGCACCATAGACATCTACCCTTGCTGCTATAGCTGCTTTTGCCGCTATTGCCCTTGCAATCTTTCCACGCTGCCATCGTGGTGATGCATGAACCAAAGCATGCTGGAACAATAATCCGTGTTTTGGAGGTTGCGCTCCAGTTTTTAGTGATCTAAAAAGCGCTTTTTCTGCTCCCAGCACCTGAATTGTACTTGCAGGCATTGAGGCAAGTCTCTTTAGGCTTCCAGCTCTTGCAAGAATTCTAGCCCCGACCGAAGGCCCAAGAATNGCTGAAATATTTGGCGCAATTTTGTTCATTTGCGTTTCAACATGATTTTCTATTTTTTTTCGTAGTTCATGTAGTTCAAGAATCTGTTTTGCCAACGACTTTACAAGTGAAAGATTCTCTTCTGATATGTCTCCTCCCCTACTCTTTTCTGAAATAACAGATAGCATCTCTACTTTTGAATCGGGAAAACCTGCATCTTCAAACACCTTTTTTGATAAATTCTGTCTTTTTCCAGCTAAAACTATTTGTGAATAGCCAATAATACTATCTATTATGTTGTCAAGTTCTGGAAAATGAAGACCGTACCATTCTCTAATTCGTGAGCTTATACCATTGATTATTTTGTCAGTCTCATCAAGTGTATTGATGGATTGGATTATGTGAAGATCTGGACTTTCTGAAACTTCGGTTACCTTTGATGATGAAAGCTGAACTGCAAAATTACGTAGTTTTGTCATAGCATCATTTACATCTTTTGCAAAACCAGCTTCAACTAGAATTTTTGTTTTTGATATGTGTATGTTGTTAATCTTATCCTCATCCATTAACTGCGCATCAATTGATTTCTTTTTTAGAATAAACAACAATGATTCATCACTTACAACCATGCCTGATTGTAAATTTGACAAAAATTCAATTAATTCCCTAATTTCTAAACTACGATTTTTTATGGAAAGATAATCCCTTACAGGATTTGAAAAGGGAAACGATTTTTCACACACATCATTTTCAAATATTGCTACACCTAGTTCCGTAAGAATAACAGAATGCATGAATTCTTGACTCTGGTTCTCATTAAAAAAGGTACCATCTAATGTACAAATCAACTGTTATAAGACAAAGTTGGTTTATGTTTCAAAGTGAAACCAAGCCTTTCAACTTCTATAGGGCCAGTACATCTTGAAAGACCCACAATGCTTGCATCTGGAATATTGGGAATATCACTTGATGTTTTTAATCGAATTTACAAATCTGGTGCAGGAGCAGTAGTAACTAAATCACTTAGTAAAGAACCATGGGAGGGTTATCCAAACCCAACAATATTTAGCGTAAAGGGTGGAGGATGGATTAATGCAATAGGACTTTCAAATCCAGGAGCACCATACTTTGCAAAAATGATTTCACAAAATAAAGAAATCCCAATCATTGTTAGCTTGGTTGGCTCTACTGAAGATGATTTTACCTTTATGATAAAACAATTTGAAAGTTGCAAAATTCTCGCTTTTGAATTGAACCTTTCATGTCCACATGTAGAAAAGGTAGGCCTTGAGGTAGGTGATGATCCAGAACTTGTCAAAAAAATCATAAAAAAAATCAAATCAGTAACAAAGATTCCAATAATCGCAAAGGTTGGGCTTGGAACTACCAATTATCTGGACACAGTTCTTGCAGCACAAGAATCTGGTGCTGATGCAATAACTGCAATCAATACACTACGTGCTATGGCAATTGATGTTGAAACTGAAAGACCAATACTTAGTAACAAAATAGGCGGTCTTTCAGGAACTCCAATCAAACCAATAGCTGTACGATGTGTTTATGAGATATCATCAAAGTATGATATTCCAATAATCGGATGTGGTGGGATATCAAGCTGGGAAGATGCTGTTGAGTTTATTCTTGCAGGCGCATCTGCTGTACAGCTTGGAAGTGTTGTAGGAGACAATTGGCTTAGTGTCTTTGGTGACATAAACAATGGAATAATGAAGTATATGGAGAAAAAGGGTTTTTCAAAAATAGAGGAAATGATAGGACGTGCAAAGAGATTTTAACCATCCATCAATCCGTCAAATAGAAAAAGTAATTGATGAAACTCCTACAGTTAGAACTCTAGTCTTCTCAGATGATTTACTTTCTACAGTTCTACCAGGACAATTTGCCATGGTTTGGATCCCAGGTGTTAATGAATTGCCAATGAGTGTGATGATTTCACAAGAAAAAGGAAAAGCGGCATTTACGGTACGAAAACATGGCATGGCATCTACGGCACTTTATAATTTGAGTGTAGGTAAATTAATTGGCGTTCGTGGTCCTTATGGNAATNATTTTGACATAAAAGAAGGAAAATTACTTCTTGTTGGAGGTGGTACTGGTCTTGTCCCACTACTTAGATTACTCAAATTCATAAAAACAACAGATGATGTAACTGTACTAATAGGTGCAAAAACAAAAAATGAAGTATTTTTTGAGAAATTGGCAAATGAATTACTTGAAAAAAATAATCACAAAGTAATAGTTGTAACAGAAGATGGCACTTATGGAAAAAAGGGACTCGTAACAGAAATAATGGAAGAATTGTTGCAAACTACTACCTTTAACGCAGTTTATACATGTGGCCCAGAACTGATGATGTACAAAGTAGTACAGTTAGCAACACCAAAAGGAGTCTTTGTTCAAGCAAGCCTTGAACGCATGATGAAATGTGGAATAGGAATATGTGGTAGCTGTTGCGTGGGCGAAGATCTTGTTTGTCGTGATGGGACGATATTTGATGGTAAACACCTATTATCTAACGACGAATTTGGTCATTTACATAGGAATAAAGCGGGAATACTAGAAAATTATTGAAACATGCTGACCAGCAAGGTTTAAAATAAATTAAAAAAACTGTCCGTAAAGGAACAAGAATTATGGCACATCCTAAGATCGTATTAACAGCAGACAGAACACTCATGTCACCATATCGAGGAATATCGCTTGCAACATTTTTTGGTTGTGCACCAGCATTAGACCCTAATCGTGATAAAAACAACTTTTGGTATAAAATACTAAAAAATCAAGTTACTCCAAAAGTTTTATTTGATTTTATTTGCAATCCAATATCTAATACTAATGGTGTTGCTGATTATGCACCATATGGTCTACGTAAAGTAGAGGCGGGTTTGATACGTGATGGATTTAAGCGCGAAGATGTAGTTGTAGCACATCCTGATCATCTCGAGAAATTTATTGGTCCTGAGACAGAGGTGGTTGGCACCTATGAAATGGATCCACTTGGCATGGGACCTGTTACAATGACATTCACGTATGGTAGAAAACAAACTTCCTATGATGAATATTACTGCAGAGATCTACACATGAAAATTAATGCTGCAAAGAAAAAAAATGGCAGCCATGCCAAAGTTATTGCAGGNGCNTCTGGAACTTGGCAATACAACTATGATCCAGCAAAAATTGAAGAATATGGTTTGTATGCAGTTTTAGAAGGTGAGCTTGGTGGCATCGCACCAGAAATAGATGGCCATGCTGGAAAGTTTTTCAATCATCTCATAGACGGCGATTTTGAAAATATGGATCCATTCAGGAAAAAATCTGATTTCAAAATTGACATTAAAGAATTCAAACGTGATGATAAGCTCATACATGGAAGATTTGTTAATTACTGGGGCCGACCTGACATTGACGAAATTCCAGAAATAATTGAACCTAGCATGCATGGGATGATTGAAGTAATGCGTGGATGTGGTCGTGGTTGTAAGTTTTGTGATGTGACCTTAAGGGCATTACGATACTATCCGCCAGAAAAAGTCAAAAAGGAAGTCGAACTAAACCTGAAAAAAGGTGGCGCCAAATCAGCTTGGGTGCATAGCGATGACATCTTTGTTTATGGAATGGATCCACGAACATCAAAACAAATGGAGCCAAACAGAGAAGCCCTGGAAGAATTATTTACTGCAATAATGTCAACAGGCGTAGAACATACAAACCCAACACATGGAACTTTGGCAGGGGCAATAGCAGACGAGAAATTAATCCCAAATATATCAAAAATAATCAAAGCAAGTCCTACTAATTTGATAGGCATTCAATGTGGATTTGAAACAGGCAGTCTCAGACTGATTGCAAAATATGCAGATAGAAAACTGGCGCCATATAGCCCAGAAGAATGGCATTGGGTTGTAAAAGAAGGGGTAAAGACCTTAAATGAACACTATTGGGTTCCTGCCTTTACACTCATAATGGGATTAGATAATGATGAAACACCTGAAGATGCATGGGAAACAATCAGAATTCTCAGCGAACTAGAACGGGAACAACCAGACTCAATGTTTACTGCTACACCTCTTACTTTTGTGCCAATTGGCCTTCTTGAAAAATCAGAGTTCTTTGATATAGGAAATGAAATGGATCCAGCTCAATTAGGCGTAATGTACAAGACATGGCAACACAACTTCAAATATGGAATACAAAAATTCATGAACAAAACAGGACAAAATAATTCTGTCACAAAGAACTTCTTTAACATGATGGCAAGAACCCTAGGTGGAGTTCCATTATCTGCTATGGAAAAATTTGCAAGAAGAAAAGGAAGAGAACACGAGCGAGTTATTGAAACTATTAAGGCAAAATATTGGTAATTTTATCCAAAGCATTAAATTCAATCTAATAAAACTGTAGTTTATGGCAACTCACGGTTCGCTTACTAAAGCAGGTAAAGTAAGAGGACAAACACCAAAGATCGAAGGACGAAAAAGAACTAACGTACACTCTATGCAGCGAATCAAAAGTAACTATAGAAAAAGATTTGTCTTGCAACGTACTCCAGGGCAAAACAAACCAGGTCGAAGACCAAGAAGGTAATAACATGATTACCAAACCATTAATAATGGAGTACCGTACCTTACGGTAATGGATGAATTGAGATTAGATAGTTTAGAAGGAGTAGGTCCAGTAACTACAAAAAAACTAACCGATGCAGGCATTCATAACATAATGGATCTGCTAGTTCGAGGTCCAGTTGAGGTTGCTGAAATTACTGGAATGGATAAAGAAACAGCNGAAAAAATTGTAAACAAGGCACGTCAGCAACTTGTTGAAGAGGGACTAATTGCAAAAGACTTTGTCAGTGCAACTGAGATCTACAAAAGAAGACAAGACATAGGTAAGATTTCAACAGGAACTAACTGTCTTGATCTCTTGTTTGATGGTGGAGTTGAGACACAGGCACTAACAGAAGTATATGGAGAATTTGGATCTGGTAAAACACAATTTTGTCATACAATGTGTGTAAATGTTCAAAAACCCAAAGAACAAGGTGGGCAGGAAGGAGGAGTTCTTTATATTGATACAGAAAATACTTTCAGACCCGAAAGGATTGTTTCTATTGCAAAGGCAAATGGAATGGATCCNGAAAAGGTTCTTGATAGAATTATTGTGGCACGTGCATATAACAGCGCACATCAAATTTTAATTCTTGAAGAAGCAGGACCAATAATCAAAGAACATAACGTTAAACTAATTGTTGCAGACTCTGCGGCAGGTCTCTTTAGAGCAGAATATCTTGGAAGAGGAACANTNTCTGAACGACAACAAAGACTAAACAAATTTGTTCACTTACTAGTAAGAACTGCTGAAACATACAACTGTGCTGCTATTGCAACAAACCAAGTAATGTCNTCTCCTGATGTTTTCTTTGGTGATCCCACTCGTCCAATCGGAGGNAANATAGTTGCACACACAAGTACCTATAGAGTATACTTTAAGAAATCTGGCAAAAAAAGAATTGCACGAATGGTTGATAGTCCTCATCATCCAGAACAAGAAGTTATTTTTATGCTAACCGAAGCTGGAATTTCTGATCCTGAAGAAGACACAAAAAAGAAAAAGAAAGAAGAAACCGAGTAAGTGTTAAATTAAGGGCAGGCTGCCCTAGTCCAAATGACTACTAAAAAACCATCTGGACATTCGTATGGATTTAGACACAAGTCAAGGGCAGTTTTAACTATCAAACAACCTAGAGGAGTTTCATTTCTACTAAGAGAATATCATGAAGGTGACAGAGCACTAGTCATAATTGATCCAAGACAGCACAAATCTATTCCACATAGAAGATATCATGGTAAGGTAGGCATTGTGCGCAATGTGGGTAGAAGAACAGTAACATTGGATGTAAAATTAGGTAACAAGACGAAAACCTTAATCACTAGACTAAATCATATCAAACCGTTTGGTGTATAGAAAATGGAAGAAGTAAAAAAGAAACAGGCTGTTTCAATCTCAGAGGTTAAAGAAATTTTAGAAAAAGAGGATCCAGAAAAAATGGATCAGATTCAACGTTGGACATATGATTATCTTTCAAAGTTTTCCAAAATTGATGCAAAAACTGCAAAGAAAATGAAGCAAGAACTAGTCAAAGAATGCGAACTAACAGAAGAGGAAGCAGTTGAGATTATCAATATAATGCCAACAACACTTGCAGAGCTACGTTCCTTCACGTTTGGTTGGAAGAAACTCATTCTAGCTGAGACGCTAGAAAAAATGCTCAAAATCATCAAGGAGAACTCTTAATTTTCTAAGGGTGCATATTTTTGGAGCGGGGATACGGATCCTCAAGAAAATATGAGGAATACGCATACGTATTGGATTTTTTATCGAGAGGTAAATCAACAACGGTACGTGGTCGTGAAGGAATAATCATTACAGCTATAGGTGAGGAAAGACTCACACTACTTGAAATTCTTGGAATACCAAACTCTACATTTGAAATTGGTGAGCGTATATACATTGGAAAAGAGGGACGCACCAAAGTATTATCAGTACTTGGCAAAATGGATTATGACAGAATATCAGTAAATGCTCAAAAAGAACTTGCAGCAGTTGTAGAAAAGATTGTAACTCAAAACGAAAAAAGGTTCATTGATTATCTAAACAACGCGCAACCTCTTACTCCTCGCATACATGCATTGGAGTTAATCCCTGGAATTGGCAAGACCTACATGAAAGTAATGCTTGAAGAACGAGAAAAACAAAAATTTGCAAGCTTTGAAGATTTGCAAAAAAGAGTTGGACTAAAGGAGCCAATAAAACAGATAACAAAACGAGTTGTTGAAGAGATTACTGGAGAATCACGAATGAACCTTTTCGTGAAAAGATGACAAGGCGGCAAAGTCTTGGTCAGCACTTTTTAATCTCACAATCTGTTGCAAGAACAATAGCTGCAGCTGCTGATATTACAAAAGACGACATTGTTTTAGAAATAGGGACAGGAAAGGGAATATTACTTCCATTTTTGTGCAAAGATGCAAGAAAAGTCATTTCCTTTGAAGTAGACAAAAATCTACATGCATATTCACTAGCAAAATATTCGACTCTTCAAAACCTTGATTTAAGATATGGTGATGGCTTCAAATCTAGTGATAGTTTCTCAGTTTTTGTTTCAAATTTGCCATATTCCGAAAGCAGAAAGGCAATGGAATGGTTACTGCAAAAGAAATTTTCACGAGCAATCATAATGGTGCAAAAAGAATTTGCTGAAAAAATAACATCAAAAGGCAAAGAGAAAAGAGCAATTTCTGTACTTGTAAGCTATGCTGTAAACATTGAGCAGATAATGAAGGTAAATAAAAATAATTTTCAACCTCAACCACAAGTTGATTCTGTTGTTTTGAAACTAGTTCCTAAGAAAAAACTTTCAAAAAAACTAATTACTTTGGTAAATCAACTATTTTCATATAAGCGAAAAAAGATTCAAAACATATACAAACAATTTGGAAAAGAGTTCAAATCAGATAAGCGACTTGAAGATTTGTCAGGAGACGAAATAATTGAAATTGCAAAACAGATTGGAAAGAACTGAAGAATACGCCCCCGCAGAAGACACTTACTTTTTAGAAGATCACATCAAAAATGAAAAAGGTAACGCCGCACTGGATGTTGGAACAGGATCCGGTTATCTTGCAAAAAGCCTTTCAAAATCATTTTCGTTTGTTGTTGCAACAGACATTAGTTTCAATATTTTAAAAAATCAAACATACAAGACAAAAAACATTGTTTGTTGTAATGGTGCAGACGCGCTGTCATTTAATTTCGATCTAGTAGTATGCAATCTTCCATATTTAGAAACAGACGAAATTTTAGACATAGCGACAGATGGAGGAAAAGATGGAATAGAAATACCAATAAAAATCATAAAATCTGCATCAAAATGTGTTAGGCCTGGAGGAAAGTTCCTGTTTGTAACATCGTCTTTATCAAATCATGCTAGATTAATGGAGCTAACAACACAAGAAGGATTTGAAGTTAAAATTTTGGCAAAAAAGAAATTATTTTTTGAAGAATTAATTTTAGTTGAAGCAAGAAAAAAATAATTACTTGTGTAATTTTTCTTTGGAAATCTTTGCAATCGCATCTGCCATTTCACTAGTTTTTGCAGAGCCACCAATATCATATGTGACATACTTTCCTTCATTGATTACTTGTTCTGTTGCCAAAAATATCGCATTTCTAATCTCTGGCTCTCCAAGATATTCAACCATCCAAGCCCCAGATAATATGGCAGCAGTTGGATTTACCTTATTCATTCCCTTGTATTTTGGTGCACTTCCATGTGCTGGCTCAAACATTGCATAAGAATCACCAATGTTTGCTGAATACACATTTCCAATAGAACCTATATTTCCAGATGCGCATTCTGATATTATATCCATAAACAAATTAGTACTAACTAAAACTGAATTGTTGAATCTTTCTGGATTTTTGACTAGTTGTTGGGTCATGTTGTCAATGTAATACTCTTCAATTTCTATTCCGGAATTTTCTTTTGCAGCTCGTTCAATCTCACCCCAAAATATTCCGTCAGTTTCTTTGAGTATGTTTCGTTTCGTAATGGCAATAATTTTTTTCAAATTGTACTTTTTTGCCCATGCAAATGTGGCATCAGCAATTCTCCGACAACCCTTTCGTGTAGTTTTTCTAATCGCAATTGCAGAATCATCAGATATTTTAAACTCTATTCCTGCATAGAGCCCTTCCGTTGCCTCTCTAAAACACACAAAATCAAGTTTCTTATTAGGCGATAATCTCTCATACGTTTTAATCGGTCTTATATTGCAATAAAGTTGAAATTTTTGACGGGTTGAAACAGCAACACTTCGAGGCGCATCTGGTCTAGGAATCGTAGTAGTCGGCCCTTTATAGCATGCATCACTTTCTTCCATAATTTTGGCTGTCTGATCTGGAATGTATGTATCACCACCATTTTTTTCCCATTGTTCTGAACCTGCTTCACACAAAATTAATTCACATTGCGTGTTGCATGCCTTTAGAACATGCATCATAGCATCGACAAGTTCGGGGCCAGTGCCATCCCCCTTAAGTACTGCAGCCTTTTTTGCCAATGCAGGAAAATTGCAAGTTTCAGTGTATTTAATTGTACTTATAGTAAAATTTCAAAAAACTACCACATTCTTAAAGTGAAACAATCTCAGCATAAATGAAAATGAATATAGTTCAACTATCAGACATTCATGTAGGAACACAATTCAGAGAAAAAGTTTTCAATACTGTATTAGATGAAGTTAATGCGTTAAAACCTAATGCAATTATTGTTACAGGTGATCTTACAAACGAGGGATTGATAAAAGAATATGAAAAATGTAAGGAATTAATTTCACAACTTAATGCTCCAAAAATCATAGCTATTAGCGGTAATCACGATTATAGAAACACAGGTTATCTGGTTTTCAAGAAATATTTTCCATTTGAGACAGTTAATGAGCTTGATAAGGACGTAGTAGTTGTAACTCTTGGTACCGCGAGGCCAGATAGAGACGAAGGCGAAATTGGATACAGACAGAATCTTTGGCTTGAACGTACGATGAAAAAATATGAGAAAAAAATCAAGATTCTTGCAATGCATCACCATCTAATTGGAATACCTGATACCGGCTCTGATAGAGTTACTGTGATTGATGCAGGTGATGTACTACGAACAATACTAGCTACTAATGTTGATCTAGTATTATGTGGTCACAAACACCGCCCATGGATTTGGACATTCAAAAATCTCTCAGTTGTAAACGCCGGTACTACATCATCAGAAAGGGTTAGGGGACTTTTTGAAAATACCTATAACATCATAAAAATAGAAAATAAGAAAATACACGTTGATCTAAAAATTGTAGGCGGACAAAGAATACCTCTTGAAAACATTGTGAAAAATTATACTCGTTTTGGGGAAGAATGAATTTATTTACAGACTAGTTTTAGCAACCCTGAGCGGGGATCGCCTAGCCTGGTAGGGCGTGGGATTGCTAATCCCATGTCCGCAAGGACGCGAGGGTTCAAATCCCTCTCCCCGCGCCATTAAAATCAAAACTTAGACTTAATAGACAGCGCAATATTTTCACCTTCATGGGTAGACGAAAAACCCAAAAGATCATTAAAAGTGGACCAAAAAACGTCACTACAGGGATGTGTCCTTTATGCAAAACCATTGGAAGAATTTTCATAATAGGGCAAACTGGAAAAGAGAAGGGAAAATGCCCTGCATGTAATCAAGAATTTGATTTATGAGAAAAAACTAACCAAACTATCAATAAATTGATCCATAACTTTTTAAGATCTTTTTTCTGTTTTAGAACATTATGGCTAATGAAGCAGAAACAATCTATGATAGGGTTGCAAAACTAGAAGATGAAGTTGCAGCTTTACGAAATGAAGTCGATGTATTAAAGAGGGCACTGCGTAACAAAGTTGCAAGACACGAAATTTCAATGATAAGAAAAGGACATGACATCCAGTCTATCATTGATTGATTTTTTCCCTAATACTTCTTATCAATTCTAAAACAAAATCGGCATCTTCAGCATTTGGCTCAAGTTCCAAATAGCGATTTAGGAATTTTAATGCCTCGCCATTATTNAACAAATAATGTTCCAAAACNCCTTTATCTCTAATATCTTCAGGCATATTTGGTTCAAGNCCAAGTATCATGTTTGTACAGCGCATAGCCTTGTCGTATGCNTAAGANTGNGTGTAAGAGTTTTTTAAATTACGAAGCATACGAATCAAGACATGTTCTGNNCTTAACTCATTTAGGAACTCTGGAAGAAATTCAACATCATCACCATAATTTCTGTAAAGAATTTCATTTAGATCATCNATTGTAAGTAATTTTCCTTGNTTAAAGGGATCTACGACTATTTCTTCTTTGTATTTTACAATTACATGACTTGGAAATCCAACTATTCTAAGATCCAGTCCTATATGCTTTGCAACCTCAGCATACAAAATTGATAAAGTAATCGGTATTCCTGATTTTTTTTCTATAACATCATTTAAAAAATTGTTTTTTGGGTTGTAGTAATCATCTGCATCTCCTTTGAAACCATATCTATGAAAAAAATGTTCATTTAACATGGAAACGCGATATGTTGGATTATCAATATTGGTAATAGATAATTGGAGGGACTTGCCAATATCGTTGATTTTTTGAATATAGTCATTGAAATTAAGATTGGGATATTCTAAAAGCTGTGATAATTTAAGACACTTTTCAACTAGACTATATTTTGGACTAGTTGCAAATGAGGTCCATTCTGCAACAAAAGGATCAAATTTTTCACTCAATTTTTTATTATATAGATGATTTTCTTTTTAGATATAATGTTGGTTCTTTTAGTTCTTTAGTTGAAGGGAGGATCATCAATTAAAATTTTAAAAGTCTTTTTACCAAATTTTTCAAAAACTATCTTTGTGAAATCTTTTCCAAGGCTTTTTCTTACTTGGTAAGACGAAATGTCTGTTCCAACAAAAGAGGTAAGATAATGTAGAAAATCTGCATCATCTTTTAGCATGTTTTGTACAATGAACTCAGCCATGCCCTCCATGGTAGTAAAGGCAGCATGATGAGCCTGAATTGGTTTTAGCCATCTCTGGTAAATATCCAATAACTGAGGAACAGTCTCTGAAATTTTTGGATCAATTTCAACTCGTGTGAATGTCATCACATCGGGCCCAAGTACATTTACTATAAAATTATCAGGATTTAACATAAAGAAGAGATTCGCTTTTTTTGCAATCGGAAAATCATCTGGAACAGGCTGCAGCTGAAGATATTCTGATAGATTTGCCACAGTTTTATCATCTAAACCTAAAATTATCTTTGCAAGTTCTTCGTTTAGGGCATTGACATTCATAGCTGCATGTTTGTTCATTTCTTGCAAGTTTTCTTGTATTGAATGAATCATCTCTTCAAGAATTGTCATTTTTAACGCCCCCACATAACCTGACTTTATAGACTCAAATTTTGGCTCATACGGTTTTCCTTGTCTGTAAAGAATGATTTGTGGATAGCTTGAGAGAACAAATTTGTTTAGATAAATTACATTATCTAGATAGTCACCATATGTGGTAGAAATTTTTGAAAGATATTGAATTGCATAAGTAGAATATACGAAATACTTGGCAGCGTCTTGCTCTATTAAGGATGAAATTTTTCTAGTGTCTTTTTTTGATACTGCCTCAAATAACTCCTCTACAAATTTTCCTGCATTAGAAGCAGCAAAGACNTTTCTTCCTTTCAACTTTTTCAAGTCATCTAAATCAGGNTAATTTATCCTAGTTTGTGGTGAAACTGAAATGCCNGTAAAATCATTTATCTTTTCTTTCATTCCTGAAAAAATATTTTCAGAAATCTCCTCAAGTGAATCAAATTTTATAGAAAAACTNGGATCTTCTTTTATTTTTTCAGTTAGATCTTTTATNGTTTTTTCTTCATTTAACTCAATTTCAAGTTGTGCAATCAATGATTCAGAAAATTCTTCTAATTCGCCCATTTTGCTATCAATCGTATTTGAACTAGATTTAACGGTAACTAGCTTTGTAAAATTGGTTTGAATACAAACATTTTTTCATCACATAAAGGATATCAGAGCAACTAAAATCAAGTGTGTATCAGCTATGCTTTCATCGAAAAAAAACTGGATGTTGTACATTTTGCCTTCAAGCATCTCTGCAGAAGGCTTGCACATTGTTTTGCCGTTATACGTGATTTCACTTGGTGGCACAGTAAGTGATGTTGGAATTGTTATCGCACTTCAATACGGCGCTGCCGCATTAGGGTCTATTTTTTGGGGCAAAATAATAGATAGATTTCATGTAAAACGAGTAATTTTGTTGGTTTGTTTTTCTGCTATTACGTTATGCTGTATCTGGCTTTATTTTGCAACAGAACTTAGCATCATCTACGCAATATCGACAATAATTGGATTTTTCATAGTTGGCAAAAATCCAATAACCCAACTTCTTGTAATGGAAACTGTTCCTAACAACCAGTGGAGTAAACTCTTTTCATATACTGCAATAATCACAACATTTGGCAGTTTTACAGCCTTTGCCGTGGGTAGTATTTCGAATTATTATTTTGAAGTAGGCCCATATTTTTTGTTCTGTGCAATAACTAGTAGCATAGCAGTAATTGTAAGTGTAATAGTAAAGAGTTCGACATTTCTTGAACGTAATACCCTTGTTCAGTCTATACATGGTTTAAATTCTATTTTCAACCATTTTCGTTTTCATTTTCAATTAGTTTTTCCTAAAATCCCACATAGAACAGATTTTAAACATCTAATTTCAATTTTTAAAGGAAACATTTCACACGAAATTGGAATTTTATTTTTGACAAATTTCTTTTTTTATCTAGGAAGCAACATATACTTTACAGCATTAATTCCATTTCTAAAAAACCATCAATTTTCTGATTCTCAGGTATTTTCAGTCTATTTGATTCAAACAGTAACATTACTTGTAATATTCTATCTTGTTCCAAGACTAATCTCAAAGTTAGGCGAAGAACGTGCAACAACAATTGCATTTATGCCACGAATAGCTGCAGTACTTACAACTGCATTTTTGATTCCAATAACATTTGGTTTTGATTCGTTTGTAGTGGCAGCTGTTTCTTCAAGTATAATGGTTATGGCATTTTCGATATTTAGTACATCAAACTCTATTCTCTTGTTTAAGACTATACCGCGAGGCTTTGAGGGAAGATATCTTGGAGTAAACAGCTTTATGATTGGAATAGGAATTTTTAGTGCTGCATTGATGGCAGGTTTTATCACCAACATTATGGGATATTTGACTACATTTTTGGTAGCAGTTGGAATTTTAGTAATATCTTTTATTTTATTTCGGATTTATCTTAAACATCGCCTATCAAATAGAATCATTTAATGAAAATCAAACTTTGTAATGCCGGAGGTGGGTTTCGAACCCACGACCTCCAGATTATGAGTATTGCCCTTTATGTGGAGACTGGCACTCTAGGCCAGGCTGAGCTACTCCGGCACAAAGATTAGGCATCAGTTTGGCGCAATTAAACGATTCTAAATTTATTGTGTAACTATNTCCTTCCACTTGNCACTTTCGTTTTTTACCCAAAGAAATTTTTTTTGCAGTGCNGCAGTGTAAAGTTTTTCCCAATCAGCTTTTATTTCATCAGTCCATGCCTTGAAAACCCGAGGATCTATGTAATTACGAAGTGACGTGCCCAAGTTATAGTCTCTAGTTTTTTCAGCAAGGTCTATTGTAAGTTTGATTTTTTCTTTNCTTTCCTCTAGTTTTTCTTTTTGTTTTTCAGTCTTTGGCTTTGTTTCCTGAATATTTTTTAACATTTCTCGCTTTTTTTGTAATGCGTTTTCAAATGTTTTTGGAATTGTTCGTTTGTGATTGCACATTATTGCTGCCTGTAGATTTGCCATTTTTGCATGGTACAGTTTTACATTAGGTGATTCTGATTTGATATCTGCATGTTTTTTCAAATAATCTTTGACCTGATTTGTTGCAAGATATGTTCTGAATACCTTCGCTGTTAGACCTTTTACTATGCCTGAAAAATAGGCATTTACATGCCTTGACGTAATTCTATCAAAGATTTCTTCATGTGGTTTTTTATTTGCAATTAGCTCCTTCAAATTTTCATAAAACTGTTTATCGTCACCAACAACTTGTATTGTCTCTTGCCATCGCACACTGTCCTTTCCCAAAAAATCAAATTCTATGGAATTATTTGCCAGTTTTACATGCTCTTTTCTTAGTGTTGTTGCGCCCACAGTATCAGCCTCATCAGGATCTTTTTCGTCTCCAACCCTCATCGAAGTTCTGTAAATCAAATAACACACAGTTGCAATTTTTCTGATTTTATGGTCCTTGCTTTTCATGTCTTTTATCATACCTTCCTTAATTTTGGTGATTTGTGTTGCCAATGTCAAGGCTTTGTCGTATTTTGCCTTGTCTCGTTCTTGTTTTAGGCCAGCTGTATCTGAAAGCCAAACATACTTGCGTTTTTGTGTTAGATCATCCATCCAGCTAGCAAGCCACATTGAATCCTTGTCATGAATTATTTTTTCCCAGTTTCCTTTTGGCACGGATGCCTCCTTGCCAAGGTTGAGTGTGACATTTTCTGAAGTAATCCGATGTTTCCATTTTCCTCTTAGCGGATGGTCTCCTCTACCAATGAAAATACCAGGTGGTTCAGCCATATAGTTTGCAACTTCAACTTCATTTCCATCCAAGATGGCCTTGCCATATTTTTCCTTCATTTCATCTCGAATTTTCTTTCGTTGTACAGCTAGTGACTTTTTTTCTTCCTTTGTCATTAGTTCTCTTGAGTCTTTTTCCTTATCCACTATCTTGTAAGCTTCTGTAAAATCAATATCCGAATAAGATATGTTTTTGAATTTGGGAGCTAGCGTAGCAGCAAAATCTGAAACAAAATTTTTTTGAAATACCTTATCTTGCACATAAGGCGTGTCCTTTTTCTTTGCCCATTGATAGATCATTTCCTCCTGAAGCAAATTGAGGCTTACCTTCTCACCTTTGATCTTGACTGTTATTCCTTTTGATTCAAAGGGTGGTGGAAACAGTATACCATTATGCTGAAGCGTCTTCCATTTCATTTTTAATTATCAACTTTTCCTTAAATTGTGGACTTTGACAAAAACTCATTATGTGGCGTATATCAATTTAACCACTCAATTTTTTGCAATAAAATGATAACATTTTAGCACGACCTAAAACAGTTCTTTTTTCAGATAGTTTTCAAACTCGATGTCCGTCTTCATTTTCTTTGCTTCTAGAAACATCTGTGCATCATTTCCAACAACATATCTTGGAAGAGGTTCTTTGGCTTCAATTGCCTTTATTATCGTGTTTGCAACCTCGCTTGGGAGAGTTCCCATTTCTGCCATCATTTTGATTCCCTTGTAGACCTTGTCGATTATGTCTTTGTAAGGAGAATCAGGATTTCCTCTTTCAACCTTCATAGATGAGAAAAAGTTTGTCTTTATTACTCCTGGTTCAATTATTATTGTCTTTATACCAAATGGTGACATCTCATATCTCATACATTCGCTAAGGCCCTCCAACGCAAATTTTGAGCTAATGTATGCTGGAGATCCTGGAAA
>C687J26845_10000833_pt1 | contig 19804 bp, 17 predicted proteins | sample RifCSPlowO2_12_FD_26845 | JGI IMG/M metagenome (IMG submission 26845)
CGAAATTCCATAGATTCGGAGAATCCCAAGCGCAGCAAGCTGCGGGGAATATGACCCCAAGAGATTTAAGAAGTTGACTGTAGTATCGGCTTGCGATGATGTCAATTTCGCAGCGGGGCGATGCCAGCCCTACGCGGCTTAAGCTTTGCGCGGCGATATGTTATGAAAACAAGGCATGGAAAAAATCGATCCGCAGCAGGACCACGAGCGGCTGAGACAGTACGCGCCGGGTCAAAAAATAACGTTCAAGGGCAAGACCTACACGATTCAGCGTCGAACGACCCTGGCGTCCGGCGAAGCGGCGGTGGTGTTGCAGGGCGACAAAGACCAGTTCGTTATCAGCGCGGATCAGTTTCTCGCCGGAGTCCAGTGAGCCGGCTGGCTTGTATGGATAAGAACTTCATCAGGAGCACTTAATGGGCAAGATTCGCTTGACATTGGCATGTTGGGATTACGATCGTACCCGCGCTCTTCAAGAGGGAAGAGTCGAGGTCGAAGGCGTGGATCTGACCTATCTTCCGTTACGCGTGGAAGAGACCTTCTGGCGCATGCTGCGGTACCAGGAGTTCGACGCCTGTGAGCTTTCAATGGGCTCCTACCTGATCGCGCGAGACAAAGGACACCCTCCGTTTGTTGCCATACCTGTGTTCCCATCGCGTGCCTTCCGCCACTCATGCATCTTCATCAACACGGGCGCGGGTATTCAGGAACCCAAAGATCTGATAGGGAAACGGGTAGGGATCCCCGAATACCAAATGACCATGGCGATCTGGGTTCGGGGCATTCTGCAACACGAGTACGGGGTTCCCCCCGAGAAGATAAGTTGGTTCACTGGAGGACAGGAGGAGCCGGGACGGATGGACAAAGTCAGGCACGATTTGCCGCAGAGCATCGACATTCGCTCGATTGGACCTGAGCAGACGCTTTCGTCGATGCTGGAGAGCGGCGAGATCGATGCCTTGATGTCGACGTATCTGCCCTTGCCCTTCGTGCGGCGATCTCCCAAAGTGCGTCGGTTGATCCCTAATTTCCGCGAAGTGGAGAGGGAGTATTACCGACGGACAAAAATTTTTCCCATTATGCATTGCGTGGCGCTAAGAGAAGATATCTACCAGAGTTACCCCTGGGTGGCGCAGAGTCTTTATAAGGCCTTCTGTGAGGCCAAGAGGTACTGCCAAGTGTCCATGTATGAATTTTCCGCACTCAAATATATGCTCGCCTGGTCAATAGCGGAAATGGAAGAGGAAATGGAGATCTTCGGGGAGAATCTCTGGCCCTACGGTTTAGAGGCCAACTGGCATGGCCTGGAAACCCTCGTTGATTATGCCCATGAGCAAGGGCTGATCAAGGAGAAGGTCGATGTAAGAGACCTCTTTGCGCCCAACACCCTGGAGGATTTCAAGATTTAGTCGCAAGTCCAGTTGGTCGAAAGCCCAGGGTACCAGAAGCGGTGTGATCATTTGGGGGCGATGGGGACCATTGCGATTTGAGATGGCGCCGGAGCAAAGATGCCCGAAGGGTTGATGACCTCAGCTATACCGGCACACACATAAAGAAGACTTAGAATCAAAGAGTATTATTCTCAAAAGGGGGTTTGACTATGGCAGCAGAAGAACTGAGGTGTTTGAGGTCGACGCTTGAGGCGTTGAAAAAGGAAGGTCTGGTGCTGGAAACGGACCGGGAGGTCAATCCAAAACTCGAAATGACGGCCATCCAGAAGCTTCTGGATGGAGGTCCGCCGATCATTTTCAACAAGGTCAAAGGCTATTCCAACGCGCGTTTAGCTACGAATGTCATGGGCTCGGATAAAGTGATCGCAAAGATGTTCGGATTGAAGGACAGAAAAACGTTGAAGTTCAAAATTCACGACAGCATCCTTCAACCTATCCCGCCCAAGATCGTCGATAAGGCGCCCTGTCAAGAAGTGGTGATCGACAAAAATATCGATGTCTGGCCGGTTATTCCCATGATACAACACACGCCGACGGATCCGGGAAGAACTTTAGGAGGAGGCAAAACCGTAGCCTCACCCAAACAGTTCTGGGGTGGATGGCATATCAGTTACAACCGGATGAATTTCCGGGAGGACCTCGGCTGGAGGGATCACTCCACTTTTCAGATATCCCCTGGGTCGCATACTGATCAGATCGCAACGAAATACTATAAGAAAGAACCGATCCCCTTTACCATCAATATGGGCATTCCGCCGGCAGCAACCATGATGGCTGGGGCAGGGTTTATGTACACTATCCTCCCAAGGGGGTGTGATGAACTGGGGATTGCCGGCGCCATCCAAGGGTTTCCGTTGGAGATGGTAAAGTGCAAGACCATCGATGCGTATGCTATCGCCGAGGCGGAGTATGTAATCGAAGGGTACCTGGACACAACCAAAAAGGTTTGGGAAAGTCCCTTGGCCGAGAAAGACCAGAAACAGGGAGTTTATCCCTTTCACCCCGAATGGTCCGGCTATATGGGCAAAGCCTATCGAACGTACCAATTTAATGTGACGGCGATCACCCATCGAAAAGACAGGCCGATCTACGACCCTCTGATCGTGCACGGATATGATAACCACAACATCGATGTGATCTGCCGTGAAGCCTGTTTCTTTGAATTGGCCGAGAGGATCAGCCCCGGTTTCTGCGTTGATACCCACATCCCTATGTGTATCCCGGATTGGGGGGGTGTGATCTTTCAAGTGAAAAAAAGAAGAGTTAGAGATGAGGGGTATCCGAAAAACTTACTGGCTGCGGCTCTTTCCTGCTCTCTCGGTGCGCGCTTTGCCATGGTCGTCGATCCGGACATCAACATCTACTCGACGGATGACCTGCTATGGGCTTTAGCAACTCGAGTCGATGCTAAAGAGGGCATTACCGTTGTTGCACCGGGAGGCATGGGGCAAACGTTCCAACCGGCGGAGCGGAGTTCTGCCGGTGAAAGGGAATGGACCCAGTCCAATATCAAGTTTTCAGGAGCTATCGGCATCGATGCCACAGTACCCTACCAGTATACGGATGCGTTTTTGCGCGCCAGTTATCCGATCGATGTGGTGAATCTGAAGGATTGGTTCACGGCCGAGCAAATTGAAAAGGCCAAGTCCTTCCAGGAGCCATATGCGAAATGGTTTGCTGAATCGGGAATTTGATTGAGACTCCACTCGAGATGATTTGCTCCCTCGCGATGACAGGCCAGAACGGTCATCGCGAGGGACAGAACATGAGAGAATGAGCTTGAATCTCATCCATTTTGAAAAGGATGAGATTGCCAGCCCCGCCAAAGGGAAACGAAGCCCCACAACGCTGATAAGAAAATCCTCTAATCGACGGACTGGTTTATGAAAGAAAAAATAAAATTGCTCAAGGATTGCCGGGTTCTCGATTTCACTAATGAAACGGCTTTCCTGTGCGGGAAAATCTTGGGCGATTTAGGCGCTGATGTAATCAAAGTGGAGAAACCAGGAGGAGATGAGTCCAGGAATCTGGGATCTTTTTATAAGGACATACCCGATCCCGAGAAGAATCTGTATTGGCTGTCTTACAACCACAACAAGAGAGGGATTACCTTAGACATTGAGACAGAGACCGGAAAGGACATTTTACTAAAACTGGTTGAGAAAACCGATATTTTCCTCGAAACCTTTCCGCCGGGTCATCTCAAGAGATTAGGCCTGGATTATACGAGCCTCAGTAAACTCGACCCGAAATTGATTATGACGTCGGTTACTCCTTTTGGTCAGTCCGGACCTTATAAGGATTATCGGGGGTCGGATTTAGTCTTTACAGCGATGAGCGGTTTCATGTCGGTTTTGGGGGATCCGGATAAGCCACCGGTGCGGCCTACGCTTCCCCAATCCTATATGTGGATCGGGATGCATGCGGCGGAGGGGACGCTGATGGCTTACTATCATCGGGGGATGACAGGTGAAGGTCAACATGTGGATGTCTCGGCACAAGCGGGCGTGACCTGGGCGCTATCCATTGCTCCTTCTTTCTTTGACCTCAACAGAGAGCTCCCTACGAGAGCGGGTAGTTTTATCACCGGAAGAAGCATCACCGGGGCAAAACTCCGGGCTGTCTATCCCTGTAAAGACGGTTACCTGTCCTACATCATCTATGGTGGCCCGGCCGGAATTAGAACGAATAAGCGACTGGTCGAATGGATGGACAGCAAGAGCATGGCTCCCGATTACTTGAAGAATAAGGACTGGAACAAATTTGATATTGCCACAGTGACTCAGGAGGAGGTCGATCAGCTTGAAGAGCCCTATGCCAATTTTTTTAGGACCGTGACGAAAGAGGAGTTTTTCCAGTACGTCCTTGAGCATGACATGCTTGGTTATCCCGTGGCTACGGCCAAAGAGTTACTGGAAGATGAGCAACTCAAAGCGCGCGGGTTATGGCATGAGGTCAAACACGAGGAGTTGGGAACAACGATTACCTATCCAGATTTTTCTACCAAATTTTCTTCCATCGCTTGTGGTTTTTGGCGTCGCGCTCCCCTGATTGGAGAGCACAATGAAGAAGTCTACGGTGAAATTGGATTGAACAAGAGCGACGTTCTCAGTCTGAAGAAGGCCAACGTTATTTGAAAATTATCAGAAGGGATAATGCTTAAGCTTTGCGCGCTGCGCTTTGCGATTTTTGACGACAATGGAGACAACCAGGCAGGTATTTGAGGGAATCAATGTCGTAGAGTTTGCTGCGATTGCGGCCGGACCCGTCATCGGGAAACATCTGGCAGACCACGGCGCTCGGGTAGTGCACGTCGAGTCTCACGAGAGACCGGACGGATTCAGGGTAAATTATCCACCTTATAAGGACAACAAGCCCGGAATAAATCGTTCGGGAGCCTTCGGCATCTGCAACAATAATAAGTACGGCGTGACGATAAACTTGAAAACACGAGAAGGGATTGAGCTCGCCAAAAAGCTTATCGCGTGGGCCGATCTCATCGTGGAAAATTTCACGCCCGGAACGCTGAAGAAGTTAGGACTCGGGTATGAAGAGATGGTAGAAGTGAATCCCGACATCATCTTGCTCAGCACATGTAATCAAGGCCAGAGCGGGCCCCACGCCCTCCACCCGGGTTTCGGCTCACACTTATCCTCACTGTGCGGGTTTACCTATATGACCGGATATCCGGATAGACTCCCGTACATACTCTATGGTCCCTATGTGGACCACATAGGGGTTGGATACGGCGTGATCGCAGCGGTCGCGGCCTTGGAGCATCGACGAAGAACAGGGGAAGGACAATTCATCGATCTGGCCCAATACGAAGCCGGCGTTCAATTTATGATTCCGGCTCTGCTGGATTACAGTATTAATCATCGAGTGGTTGAACGAGACGGAAATCGCCATTCCTTTGCGGCTCCGCATAATACCTATCCCTGCAAAGGTGATGACCGCTGGTGCGTCATCAGCATATTTAATGACCAGGAGTGGAAAGATCTCTGCCAGTGTATGGGCCGGGATGAACTGATCTTAGATCCAAGGTTCAAGACGATACCGGCACGAAAAAAACATGAGGATGAAGTGGAAAGAGAAGTTGCGAAATGGACGTCTCAACTCACGGCAGAAGAGGTATTTAAAAAGCTGCAAGAAAATGGGGTGAAGGCGGGGATCGTCCAAACGATAGCGGATCTTTTTGCTGATCCTCAACTGAAGCATAGAGGTTTTTGGGCGCCCGTAGATCATCCCGAGATCGGGAGGTGCCATGCCGAAGGACCGCCCTTCGCCCTTTCAAAGACTCCTTTCAAAATTGATCGGCCTGCTCCGATGATCGGCGAGCACAACGAACTTGTTTTCAAAGAGTTTTTAGCTGCCGGAAAAGAAGAAAATGATTAAACTTACCCTTTCGCCTTTTTAATTACTACCGACGTTTCCCGCCTGCGCAACAAACACGAGGGCGTAAGCTGTTGCGGTCGGTATATGTGCCGCACATCAGCCTGCCGTTGGATGCCTACAGTGAGCCGTGACGATCAAGCGGTGAAGCGATCCTGCGATTAGAGGTAAACGTCGTTACAGTGCAAAGACGCCACCTCAGCAAACCGCCGGCGTGTAGTAGACGCAGACAAGCGGGCACCGCGTCGCCGCACTGGCCGCCTTCCTGACAATCGGACTCATTAATTTATTGTTTTCTTATTATGGGGAAAATGCCTTAATCGCGTTTGAATTTCCTAAGCATTAAACGTCATAAGGCACTAATTTTATGAGCCATTTTTCTTTTCAGAATGGTGGCCCTTGGCACTTTTCTTGCGGTTTTCACCGGACGCCCATCAGCTTTCATCGAAAAGCAGAGAAGAGAAGCCCACATGGTAAACCACCGCCCTAGCCAGATCGAGCTGTTTTCCTCCGTCTGTCGGCTCATGCGGTTTCGCTTTACGCATCTCTGGAGGGACTTATCGAGGTCGTCTTCGGGATTCGACGCGGCTAATCGGGCAGCAATTATGGGCAAGGAGACCTTTTATGATCGTACCCGAGTTTGAATACCTCTCGCCGCAAAGCGTGCAAGAGGCGTGTGCCCTGCTGATACAATATGGCGCCAACGCCAAAGTGCTGGCCGGTGGTAGCGACTTGCTGGTCAAGATGAAAGACGGCCTGATGAAACCGGCGTACCTCGTCTCGCTGAAGAACTTGGATAGTCTGAAGGCGATTCGCTATCAGAAAGGCGCGGGCGTTATTATCGGGGCGCGAGCGACTCACAATGAGGTGATGAACAACGACATTCTCCAAGCAAAATACCGCTCCGTCTGCGAGGCGGCGCACAGCATGGCGGCCGACCAGATTAGAAACGTGGGCACCATCGGTGGCAATCTCGTAAACGCCGTTCCCTCGGCCGATTTACCGCCTATCCTCATAGCGCTGGACAGTCAGGCGCGGATTGTAGGAACGAGCCGGGAGCGAACCATTCCACTGGAGGATTTCTTTCTCGGACCAGGCAAGACTGCGCTTGAGAGCGGAGAGATCCTCGCGGAAATCATCATTCCAGATCAGTCAACGACCGGCAGCAACTACATCAAGTTCGGGCTGCGTCGGGCAGGAGCGCTGGCCGTGGCCGGCGTTGCCAGTAGCATTACGGTCAGCGATGGTACCTGCCAAGACGTTCGCATCGTCCTCGGCGCAGTGGCGCCGACACCGATGCGAGCGCGTCAGGCCGAGCAAGTCCTGCGCGGTAAGAAGATTAGCCAGGAACTCATCGATGAAGCCGGGAGAGTCGCCGCGGTCGAATCAAAACCTATCAATGATATCCGGGGCAGCATCGAGTATCGGCGCAACCTCGTCAACGTACTGACAAAACGCTCGCTGAAGGCGGCCATCGAAAAGGGCCACGTTTAGGCTTGCAGGAGGTATATTTGTGGTAACGGCCATCAAGAAGGGTAACCTTCACGTAGTGAGGTTGGTAGTCAACGGCGAAGAACATGCAGCGCTCGTTAAGTCTAATACGACTCTGCTCGATCTGCTGCGCGAGGAGTTCGACTACACGGGAACCAAAAAAGGGTGCGAACTGGGCGACTGCGGCGCCTGCACGGTCCTGATGGACGGCAAGACGGTCAACTCCTGCCTCGTCCTGGCGGTTGAAGCCAATGGCCACACTGTCACGACCATTGAAGGCCTCGAACGAAACGGCGAGCTGGACCGGCTGCAGGAGGAGTTTATCAACCAGGCTGCCGTCCAATGCGGCTACTGCTCGCCGGGGATGATTCTTTCGGCCAAGGCGCTGCTGGTGCGCAACCCTCATCCCAGCGAGCGCGAAGTGCGCGAGGCTATTGGCGGAAATCTTTGCCGCTGCACCGGCTACGTCAGGATTGTCAAGGCGATACTGGCTGCCGCAGAGGCTAACAGTTAGCGAGGACGGTGAACCATGAGNGAAACATCTACCAAAGACTTTTCAGTAATCGGNAAAAGTGTCCCCAAAATCGACGCCCGCGACAAGGTGACCGGCCGGGCCAAATACGCGGGTGACTTAAAGGTGCCCGGGATGCTCATCGGAAAAATCCTGCGCAGTCCCCACGCCCATGCGCGGATTCTCAATATCAACACCTCCAAGGCGATGGAACTGCCGGGAGTTGCGGCGGTCATTACAGCAAGGGACGTTCCATCAACCTTTTACGGCATTTCCCCGGCCCGCTACGACGAGACCATACTCGCCATCGAGAAAGTGCTTCAAGTCGGTGACAAAGTTGCCGCCGTGGCGGCAGTGGACGAGGAGACCGCTGTCAAAGCGCTCGCTTTGATCGATGTCGAATACGAGGTGCTGCCAGCGGTTCTCGACCCTCTCAGGGCGATGGATGAAGGTCAACCTCAAGTACACCCGCAGTACGAGCGCAACATCAGTGTAGAAATTCACCAAGACTTCGGCGATGTGGAAAAGGCTTTCCGGGAGAGCTACGTCGTCCGGACCGATTGCTTTCAGGGGAATCGGGCCACCCACGTTCCCATGGAGCCTCACGCCGCCATCAGCAAGTGGGAGAACGGCAAGCTCACCATCTGGTCCAGCAGCCAATCGCCTCATTACTTTCAGTACCATATCTCCCGCGTGTTCGGCCTGAAGATGGGCGACGTGCGCGTGATCAAGGCCTTCGTTGGCGGTGGCTTCGGCGGGAAGCTGGAGCCTTCCGCGGCCGAGTACGTCAGCGCCGCGCTGGCTATGAAAACCGGCCGCCCGGTAAAGATCGTTTTTGACCGCAAAGAAGTGTTTTTTCATAACCGCGGACGGCACGCCCAGCACATCGAGTTAACCACCGGCGTTACCAAAGAGGGCAAAATTTTGGGCGTGCATGCCAAATTCATCATCGACGGTGGATCGTACACAAGTCTCGGCATCGCATCGGCCTATTATGCGGGAGCAATGCTGCCGCTTATCTACGACTTTGATCACTTTAAGTTCGATGGCCTCCGCGTGCACACGAACCTGCCCTCGTGCGCCGCGCAACGGGGTCACGGCGCGCCGCAGCCGCGCTTCGCATTCGAGAGCCAACTGGACATGATCGCCAAAGAGCTGGGCATGGATCCTATCGAAATACGCAAGGTGAACGCGCGCCAGCCCAATACCACGACGCTCAACGATCTAAAGGTCAACTCCTGTGAGTTCACGGCCTGTTTGGACAAAGCCACGGAGATTTCCGACTGGGCAGGGAAAAAGGGCAAGCTCCCACCCGGACAGGGCATCGGCATTGGTTGCGGCGGCTTCATCACAGGCGCCGGTTACCCCATCTATCGTACTCGATTGCCCCACGCTTCTGCCGTCATCAAGATTAGCGAGCAGGGAGATACCGCGACGCTCTATATCGGAGCGGTGGATATTGGCCAAGGATCCGACACGATTCTAGCGCAGATGGCGGCCGAAGCCGTGGGCATCAACTACGAGGATGTGCGAATTGTATCGGCCGACACCGAGACGACGCCTCACGATTTCGGCGCGTATGCCAGCCGCCAAACGCTCATGTCCGGCCACGCAGTCAAGCAGGCCGGCGACGAGATTCGGCGTCAGATCATTGAACTGGCGGCCGACTTGCTCGAAGCCAATGCAGCGGATGTGGACATCGATCGGCGCGTCGTCTTCGTTAAGGGTAGTCCGGAAAAAACGCTGACTTTCGAGAACGTCGCTAACGAGTTCTTTATCCGTAAAGGACCATTGGTGGGGAAAGGCAGTTACGCCCCGCCGAAGCTGGGAGGCAAGTTCAAGGGAGCGGCTGTCGGTACCTCCCCCGCGTACAGCTTTGCCGCCCAAATCAGCCAGGTGGAGGTCGACGAGGAAACCGGCCAGGTGATGGTCACCAAAGTGTGGGATGTGCACGACTGCGGCACGGTGATCAATCCGAGCCTCTTGCACGGGCAGGTCGAGGGCGCTTTATTCATGGGTATGGGCGAAGCGATGTACGAGCAAGTCGTCTTCGACGACAAGGGCAAACCGCTCAACGCCAATTTGGGCGAATACCGCGTGCCAACAGCCTTGGACGTGCCCGAAGTGATCTCAGAACTGGTGGACAGCTATGAGCCGGCCGGTCCATGGGGAGTCAAAGAGGTAGGCGAAGGCGCCACGCTTCCCACTATGGGCTCCTATGCCAACGCTATTTACGACGCCATCGGCGTCCGCCTCTATGATTTGCCCCTCACCCCCGAGAAGGTTTGGAGAGCTATTCAAGACAGGAAAAAGCTATCATAGAGAAAGGCTCAAGAAAAAACTAAAAGCAGAACATAACGCCGCCGCCTGTTCCCCGTTGTGAGTTAACCAAGCCACCGACGGCTTGGGCTATAGTTTCTTATTTCCCCTTGAGAAGGTCCCGATTGATGGTATGATCTCTCCTAAACCTTCATTTGCTCTTACCCTGTCCTCACTGCTCGGCAGGTTCGATCAAGAAGGAGCTCGATTTTTAGTTTTTTTCCGCGATCCATTTGCTTGAGTCAGTTGATATGGCGGACGAGAAGGCACAGGCATTCGAAGAAACCAAATGGTGGATCGACCGCGGGCCGGTCAAGGAGCGCGAAAAGCCGGCCGAGCCGGCCAAGGGCATCATCGAGAAGTGGGCCTACGAGCTGCTCAGGAACTACAATCAAGACCAAGCCGCCAAAAACCTGGTCGACATCAATCCGAAAATACTCAAGGAACTCGCCGTCGCGCCCGGTGAGTGGGGCTACTTTTCGCTGGATGTGGGTAAGTATCCGACTGAGAGGCTTGCGCGCATCAAAGGCGGGCTTCCCCTTCCTGCCGGCACCCGCGGGATTGTGATCGACGCCGGCTATTCCGTCAGAGTGGTGATTACGGCTGAACCGATCGGGGAGCGCTATGTGGATATCAATTTCACCGAGGCGCCTTCCCTCGATTACTGGGTCGGCGGACAGTTGATTGAGGAGCGGGTATTTTCCAACGTCGGCGAGGCGCTGAACAAAATCAGACCACACCTGCCGCGCTATTTGAATCCACCGAAATTTTCTTAATGGCAACCGCAGGTCTGCGGCGTGCAGGCGCAGGCGCCCGGCGACGCAGATGGTTCCTCCGAACGGTTCCCCGGCGAGCTGAAGACCGAAAGCTGTTTTTCCACGGAGTCGCTGTCGCACCTGGGGCAACGCACCTGTTCGCGCGTGGTGCGAACGAGTTGTTCGAAGTTATGATGACAGCCACGGCAATTGTATTCGAAGATCGGCATGAATCCTCACTTTCGCTCGGAATGTCACATCTCAAATCTCATATCGAATTTGAAATCTGAGAGTTGAAGTTTGTTCCACTGGTTTGTGATTCCAGCCGCGGGCTAGGAGCCCGACGCGGCACGCTGCCCTGCTTTGTTCGCGCTAACAAAATGTTGGTTGACAATCCGCCAAAACGTGGCCACGTCCTTGGGTTTGGCGTCAAAAAAGTCCTCGAAAAATCCAGCGGCGTTCAGCGGCTGCGGATAGGCGTACGACTCCCCCTCCTCGCCTCGTTCCGTGACCCAATCGTGAGGTTTGGAGGGGTCGGTAATCTTAAAGAGGCGCGAGGGATAGAGATACGGGCGGCCTTGATCGTTCAAAGTACGGTAATCATCAGCTTCGATTCCAATCACGACATACGACAGGCCGGGGCTGAGGTCCGGATATCGTGCGTTTTTGCGACGGAGCTTAACAATCATCGGGAGTGTATCTGCCTTCGTTTCAGTTCCACCCGGCCAATGCCGGGATGATCATACCATACCTTTGTATTAATTTTCCTCTTTGCTCGAAGCAGTGCCGGAATTTCCCGGCGCCAGGCGTTTTTGCTGCTCTACGTACTGCTGTAGTTTTTTCTGCACCCGGTCATTGACGGAACCCTCCGGATAACGGCCTTCATGGTCGCGCTCACCGGCGGCGATACCGGTGAGAACTTCGATTCCCTCGTCGATGGTGCTTACGGCATAGATGTGAAATTTTCCTTCTGTGACCGCACTGATGACATCCGCTCGCAGCATCAGGTTGCGCAGGTTCGCGCGCGGCATCAACACGCCTTGGCGTCCGCTCAAACCCTTGAGGCGGCAGACATCGAAGAACCCTTCGATCTTTTGATTGACGCCGCCGATGGCCTGGATCTCGCCGTTCTGATTCACCGAACCGGTTACGGCAATGCCTTGTTCGATGGGAACTTCCGCAAGGCTGGAAAGAATGGCGTAGAGCTCTGTGGATGAAGCGCTGTCGCCGTCCACACCGTCGTAAGACTGCTCAAAGCATATGCTGCTGGAAAGCGAAAGCGGAGTCTGTTGCGCGTACTTGCCGCCGAGGAGCCGCTCAGAATCAACACGCCCTTGTCGTGAGTCTTGCCGCTGAGCTTGGCCTCGCGCTCGATGTTGACGATACCGCCGCGCCCCATGAACGTTTTCGCCGTGATGCGCGACGGCTTGCCGAAACTAAAATCGCCCAACTGATAGACCGCGAGCCCGTTTACCTGTCCGACCACCGCCCCCTGCACGTCCACCAGCACGGACCCCTCCGTGATCATCTCCTGCAAACGCTTCTCTATTAAGTTCAGCCGAAAGATCTTTTCCGCGATCGCCCGCTCGACGTGCCGCTCCGCCACCCGCTCAGCGTTTTCCTTGCCGGCCCAGTAGTCTGATTCGACGAGCAAGTCCGCCATATCGCTAAAACGAGTTGAGAGTTTATTTTGATCTTCGACCATTCGGGCGCAATGCTCGATCACCCTGGCGACGCCGCGGGTGTCGAAGTGGCGCAGCCCTTCCCGGTTGCAGTAGTCGCTGGTGAAACAAGCAAAGGCGACGATGTTTTCCGGCGAGCGATCGATTTCAAAGTTGAAATCGGCTTTGACCTTGAAGGTCTCGCGAAAATCAGGGTCGGCGTTTGCCAGGGCGCGGTAGAGGAAAGGATCGCCGATCATGATGACTTTGGTATCGGTCGGGATTGGCTCGGGCTTGAGTCCCTGGGGCGGCATGAAGCCAAAAAAGGTCCCCGGCTCCTCGATCCTTAATTCGCGGTTCTTGATCACCCGCTGCAGCGCCTCCCACACGCCCGCGTTGGCCAGCACGTCGCGATCGTACAGCACCAGATAGCCGCCGTTGGCTTTGCTAATGGAGCCGGCTTTGATCAAGGTAAAATCGGTAACGTAGCCNCCAACGATCGGTTTTTTTTCGATCACCCCGAAAAGATTGTGATAGGTGGGATTGGTCTCNACNATGATCGGCGGCCCCTGGGCTTCGCTGTTATCGACAAAGACATTGACACGGTAGGGCAAAAAAGGATCGCTCGGCGGTTCGCCGAACGGCATCGCTCCCGCAGCCAAAGCCGGCGGGCTGGCATCGCCGCCCTTGAACCGCAGGAGATTTTTTAAGATATGCTCGCGCACGCCGTCGAAGTAGGCGATTACTTTGGGATAGTCCCGGTATTTCTCCTTGAGTTCGGCCAGCGGGTTACGAACGAGATAATCGGCAGCCTCGGTTTCGGCTTTCTCCAGTTTTTCTGCGATCTCGCGCTCCAGTTTCTTTCCTTCGCGCAGCGTGTCCTCAACTCGCTTTTCAATTTCACTCCGCTTTTCTTCAAAGCGTTTTTTTTCCGCCGCCGATAGCGCGAGGAATTCGGCCTCTTGCATCGGCTTGCCGTCCTTGGTCGGCAGGAGCACGATGCCGGAGGGCGTCATGCGCAAAGCGAAATCGTTTCGGTTCGCTTCTTCCATCAACGCTTCCATCATCTGCTGTTGTTTTTTTTGCAGCTCGTCGATCATCGCTTGGCGCTGGTGGGCGAACTCGTCGCTTTCAAACATCTTCTTGGCTTCGCGTTGAAGGGTTTGAACCAACTGTTCCATGTCGGCCCTGAGGCTCTTCCCCATGCCGCGGCGAATTTTAAGCGCCTGGGGCCGGTCCGGGTCCGCGAAGTTGTAGACGTAGCACCAGTCCTCGGGCGCATGAGAGTCCGCTTGCTGGGCGATACGCTCGCCGGTCACTTTTTTGAGGAACGCCTTGATGATGCTGGTTTTGCCGGTGCCGGTAAGTCCCGTAACAAAAATATTGAAGCCGGGCTTATTCACGCCGAGACCGAATTCAATGGCACGTATCGCCCGCTCCTGGCCGACAAAATCCTCCAGCGGCGTCATCTCCGAAGTGCAGGTGAACGGGAGGAAAGACAAGTCGCAGCGCCAATTCAACTGCTCGGCCGGAACGGTGTATTTTTTCGTCATCGGTTACTCACACCTCTATACCAAATACCAATGTCGAACATACGGGGTCGGTGCATTGTCGTCAACTACCGGGGTTGATTGACCGGGTGCTATTGATTGACCCAGCCGGGGTCTCTATACTTCTTTTAATGAATCGTCAGGCTAACCGGTTTCGCCCTTGGCAGGTTCGCTGCGCGTGGATTTTATTGATTACTTTTTTTATCAGCGGCTGCGGCGGCACGAACATTCCATCGGTTCTCCCCTCTCTCGGACCGCCGAGCGAAGATGAAGAGGTAAGGATCAGCCGGGAGTTCCGGCGCGAGGCCAAGAAGCACCTTAAATTCGTCAATGATCCCGAAGTTGAACGTTACATCGAGCGTATCGGACAAAGAATTCTTGCAGCCATGGGGCCACAGCCCTTCGATTATCGTTTCTTTGTCGTCGAGGACCCCCAGCTCAACGCCTTTGCGGTTCCCGGTGGATCGATTTACTTTTATTCCGGGCTCCTGGAAAGAGCCAGGAGCACCGATGAAATAGCCGGCGTGTTGGGACATGAAATCGTCCACATAAAAGGGCGCCACATGGCCCGCTCCTCCGGTTTCGACATGTATTCTGTTTTGAGCCTTCTCGGCATGCTGCTGTTGGCGCGCAGCGGAGCTGGAGCCCAAGCTGCCGGCGCCGTCGGCCAAGCCGTGGCGGCAACCCGGGAAATAGCCTATAGCCGGCAGCTAGAGATGGAAGCGGACACGCTGGGCGAACGGTATATGGCNGCGGCGGGTTACGATCCGAAGGGAAGCGTAGCTTTTCTNAAGTTGTTGGATCAAGAGCGCAATTTGAGTCCGGTAGATATCCCTCCCTATCTCATGACCCATCCGGTCACTCAAGAACGGGTAGCTAACGCGGAGTTGGTTCTAAAATCCTTGGGAAAAACCGAACCCAGGGTCGAAATACCGGACCCGCTCAAGAAAGTAAAGATTCTCATCCGGCTACAACGTCACGAAGGGGACGCGGTCCTCGACGAGTATCGGAAGTTGGCGCGGCAAAACCCGCAAGATTCTGAAGCGCTCCATCTTTATGCCTTTGCCCAGCATATAAAGGGGCAACTATCCGAGGCCAAGGATAATTACGAGAAAGCGCGAAAGCTAAATCCCGATAACGTGGCCTTGCAACGAGATCTGGGGCGTCTTTACACTCAGACCGGTGATTTCCTTTCAGCGCGGGCCGCCTTCGACCGCGCCGTGGCGCTGGAACCCAAGGAGTCTCTCACCTATTTGTATTTAGGGGAATTGTTGGAAAAAGAGTCCGACCTCAGGGCGGCCGCAGGCGCCTACTTAAACGCCCTCAATCTCTCGCCTCTTTGGGACAGACCGCCCTACCGGCTCGGGGTCGTTTACAGTAAACTCGACCGGCTCGGTGACGCTTATTATTACCTCGGCCGGTCTTTTTTGCTCCAGGACGAAGATCAAAAGGCGATTGCCGACTATGAGAGAGCAATCAAGATCTCGGGCGAGAACTCCCCCCGAGGTCAGGTGATTAGAGAAGAATTAAAAGCTCTTCGCGCGCGTAAAAGATGAAGCTACTCTTGGCCCGCCATCATGGGTAACGAAAGAACTCTTTCCCGGACCGGTTTCGCCGAACCGTTTTCCCGCTTCAGCAGCACCGACCGAAGATAGTCGGGGTCAAACCCCAACAGATCACAAATATTCGTGAACGAGAAAAGCCAATCCGTGCCCTTGTCCTGAACCCACTCGAGAGCGTTTTCGTAATGACTACGCCCTGCACTGTTCCTTGCGCTCCGATACTTCTCGAGGCATTCGACGGCGTCCTTAAGGATCGCGATCATCAGCCTTTTTTCCCCCTCAAGCTTACGGGATAAACCCGTGGTCCCATAAAACTGTGACGGTAAGAATACATCGGGCTCGAGAATCCTCGCTAGAAAATCATCGTACATGTGCTGAAACACTCCTGGCTAGATTGAATCGCATTCTATACCACAAGGTATAGTCCCTTGCAATGAAAAAATAGCGCTATTGATGGTAGCTGATAACAATTCGTACAAAATTACTGAGTCAGCGACTTTTCCAGGACTAGATGAACGGCTTAGAGTTCTCAATAGGGCATTTGTAGGTAGAAATTAGCAAGCCGCCGAAAGATGATAGTCCACATGGGTCGGTGACACAGCATTATTGCGGGAAAACCGGCCAGACGACGTAAGTTATTGATAAGTCGGTCGTTCCCCTCTAGATTCCCTCCATTAAACCCATCAGTTTGGTCTTGGCGGCATTGTGGTCCCAGACCTTTTGAACCACGGAATTGTTGCGACGCCCTTTCATCACCCGTTGGGTTTCGTCGTCGTTATAGACACGCACCGAACCGAGCAGCGAAGCCTTATAGAATCGCGAAGCAGTTTCTTCGAGATCAACGCAGGCCGCAAAGACCCACTCGATCGCCTGCCCCACGACCATCGAGCCATGCCCGCGCAGCATCACCGCCTCACCGTTGCCGAGGGTCTTGGCGACGGCATCCCCCTGTTCGATGGTGTGGATCAATGCGGGGTCCATGTAGAGGGGCAGCGGACCTGGGCCGAAAAACGCCCCCGGATTGGAAGACGCCGGATAGAAAGGCTTGTCCACCATGCTCAGCACGGCCACCATGTGGTTATGTAGATGGGCAACGCTTTGGATATCGCTACGTGCCTTATACGCGCGCGCGTGCATGAAGACTTCCGACGGCGCCCTATATTTGCCTTCGATCAGCTTACCCTCGAAGTCGGTAACGACCATATCGTCCGGCGCCACCGTCGCCCGGCTGACCGGATGAGGCAGGATCAACAAATGATCCGACTNGGGAATGCGCACGCTGATATGGCCGCTGTAGTCGACCAACCCGGCGTTGAAAAGCATGCGCGACGACATCGCCAATTTTTTCTTAAGTTCGTTGAGTTCAGACACGGAAATTCTCTCCTCGTTGTTTTTACGACCAGAGCTTGCGGAATTATATACCGTGATCGACACAAAGTCGCAACTTCCACGGTTCGATTTTGGATCTCCTACAAATCTTTCCGGGAAACTACGGAAGACAGCTAACGATCCGTTTATTCCGACTTGCCTGCACCGACACATCCCTGTACACTTTCTTGTTAGAGAGGTGAATCATGGATCGCTACATAACCACGAGCGAGGCGAGACAGAAGTTCCTGAACCTGGTTGATGAAGTCGAAGACGGCGACCAGGTCATCATTACCAAGCGAGGTGTGCCCAAAGCCGTCATCGTTAATTTCGAGCAACTGCAAACACTTAAGGCTGTAGCTCGCCTCTGGCAAGACCCGGAAGCATTGCGGGCAATGCGTTCGGCATTGGATGACGTAAAAGTGGGTAGAACACTAAAATTTTCGGGAGTACCCACCGTGGACAAGATCCTGAGCGCAGCACGCAAAAAAGGGCTGCTGTGTGGCTGACTATCTTTTCACTCGGCAATTTCTGCAGGAGACTTCCCTTTTTGAAAAATCCGTAAGCGCACGTGATCTGGAAAACCTTGAAGAGGCTTTGGCTGCCATCATTCGAAATCCCAATCTGCCTGGACGCCTTCCGAGCTTTTACGACCCTTCCTCGCCGAGCCACCTTTACCGCTCGGGAAATCTTCTCATCCATTACCGCGCAACGGAATCCGATGTCGTAAAGTTCCTGAACCTATTCTGGCCGAGGGTGTAGCGTCGCGTTTCAGGAAAGCGGCGATCTTAACGTCAACATGATCCGCTCCCTGCTCTTGATCGCATTCTGGTTGGTTGCGACGGGCGGCTCTGCTCAGGCGCAATCGGTGCGCGGCGCGGAGCGCGTCGAGTTTGACAGCCTGGAGCGGAGTGGTGGCCGGCCGATCCGCCTGTTTGGCTGGCTCTTTACGGCAAAACAAAATGCTTCGGCCAAAGCGCCGGCCGTCATTGCGCTGCACGGCTGCGGCGGGCTGTACGGCCGCGATAAAGACTTAAGCCAGCGCCACCGCGCGATGGCTGAGCTGCTCCAGCAAGAGGGCTATCACGCGCTCTTTCCGGACAGCTTCAAGCCGCGCGGCAAAGAGTCGATCTGCAGCGAGAAAATCGGAACGCGCGACTTGACCAGCGCAAACCGGCGTCTGGACATTTTAGGCGCGCTCACCTGGATGGCGACGCGGCCGGAGGTGGATGCGGGCCGCCTCGCGCTGCTCGGCTGGTCGCACGGCGGTAGCACGGTGCTGTCCGCGAACAATCGGCAGTTCCCGGAGGTGGCCGGGCACGAGATCAAGCCGGGCGCGGCGATTTCGTTCTATCCCGGTTGCACCGCTTACTTGAACGCGCGCGGCGGCTACCGCCCGAACACGCCGCTGCTCTTGCTGATCGGCGAGAAGGACGACTGGACGCCGCCGAAGCCATGTATCGCGTTGCACGAAAAAGTACGCGCGCAATACCCGGATGATGTCTTCGAGCTGCGCGTTTACCCAGACAGTTACCACGACTTCGACGCCCCGAACGCGCCGCTCCGCGTGCGCAAAGACGTGCCCAACGGCGTTCGCCCCGGAGAAGGCGTCACCGTCGGCTCGAATCCGGCCGCGCGCAAACTGGCCTACGCGGAGATGCTGGAATTTTTACGGCAGAGAGTGGGGCGTTAGCTCTTCGTAACACTCCCGCTGACTGTACCAAAACCAAGTTGACATAACAGCTCTTACCATCTTCCCAATACTGGGTGCCAACTTGAATCTCGATTTAACGGGTGGCAAGGGTATTGAGAAACCGGACCCATGGTTTGCTATATATCAACCTCCAACTCCACGCTTATTTCATCTTAAACGCCGGCGGCACGATCTCATCGATGCCCTTCCCCGTCCAGTGCCATTTGGGAACGCTGTCCCAGATCTGTTCGCCCTTGGCTTGAACTTTTTCCAGCAGCTCGTCTTCGTTCAGGCGGAGATACTTGCCGTTGTCCACCAGCGTCTCGCCGTCGACGATGACCGTGCGTACGTCGCGGCTCACGGCGGTTTCCATCAGCGAGCGGATCGGATCGCGCACGGCGCCGAAGGCGATGTCTCTTAAGTTTACGATGGTGATGTCGGCCTTCGCGCCCCTTTGGAGCCGCCCCAGATCGTGGCGTCCGAGCATCTTCGCACCGCCCAGGGTGACGGCGTTGAAAACATCGCGCGGGTGACCGGCGAGAAAACTCTTGTCGGCGAGGCGCGAAGCGAGCGCGGCGTAGCGCATGTCGGAGATGATATCCTTCGGAAACGTATCGGTGCCGATGCCCATGTTGATGCCGGCTTGGCGATATTTGTCGAAAGACTCCATGACGATGCCGAGCTTTAAATATTTAAGCGGGCTGTAAGCCACCGACGCGCCGGAGTCGGCGATGATCTTGAGGTCGTCGCCATAAGGATAGGCGAGCCAACTGTGGCCGCTGATGAAGATGCAATGAGAGAGCGATACATCCGGAGCGAGAAAGCCGAGTTTGTGCAACAGTTCGATGGGGGTGCAACGCTCGCGCTGCATGACGGTGTGGAATTCGAAAAGGTTGATGGTCGCGTGGATTTGAATGCCCACGCCGATTTCCCGCGCCGCTCTCTTGGTGTCTTTGAGCAGCGCCGGCGTGCAGGAGTCGACATGGCCGGGAAAGAGCATCGTCGTCATACGGCCGTTGCATGCGCCGTTATATTTCTTGGCGAAGTCGAC
>C687J26845_10000843_pt1 | contig 19706 bp, 20 predicted proteins | sample RifCSPlowO2_12_FD_26845 | JGI IMG/M metagenome (IMG submission 26845)
ACCGCCTGGAATACCGCAAGGTGCTTGCCGAATGGTTCCGGGTGATCGAGCCCGGCGGCATCCTGCGCCTGGCGGTTCCCGACTTCGCCGCCTGCGCGGCGCTGTATTACGAGCGAGGCCTGGAGAACGGGCTCAGCGGGCTGGTCGGGCTGATCGTGGGCGGACAGCGGCACGAATACGATTTTCACAAAATGATTTTCGACGAAGAATTTCTGCGCCGGGATCTGCTGCAGACCGGCTTTCGCCAGGCGCGGCGGTGGGATTGGCGCGAGACCGAACACGCCCGGATCGACGATTATTCCCAGGCGTATCTGCCGCATCTGCACAAGGACACCGGCAAACTGATGAGCCTGAACATCGAAGCGGTCAAATGAACTGCGGCGCAGGCTGCTGCGCGCGGTTGGGAAATGCGTTGCAATAATACAACAACGGGCCGCAGGCGTTGCGATAAATCGCTGAAGTTATTGAATATCGTGGCCTTGCTTTGGCACAATGGGTCTATTACCTCGGATTAATCCGATGGCAAGGGGTACATCCGTCCAGGTACGACGGACCGTGCCGCCCGGAATGAATTTCAGAGGAGAACCTTCGAATGAACAAGAAACTCACGGCACTCGCGGTTGCCGGTGCGCTGGCTGCTCCCGCTGCGGCGTTTGCGCAGGCCAGCAACGTCACCATTTACGGGCGCGCCAACCTTGGTCTGGACACCTACTCGGCGACGGGCGCGACGGCCGGTTCGGCGTTCGATTACAAGAGCCGCAATCGGGTTTATGACGCCGGCTCGCGCCTGGGATTCAACGGCACGGAGGATCTCGGTGGCGGTCTGAAAGCGATTTTCCTGATGGAATCCGGCGTCAACATCGATACCGGTGGCGCTACCGGACAGAGCGGAAGCCCGAATCCCAATTCCGGCTTGTTGAGTTCGCGCGTCGGCCACGTTGGTCTGGAAAGCAGTTCCTGGGGTCGCTTGACCTTCGGCCGCAGCCACGTGTGGTGGGGCAACAGCACGATCGAGCAGACCGGGGCCAACTACATCGCGGCCGGCGTGCCGCTGTTCAACGGCCTGCTCGGCCGCGGCATGCAGGTCGGTGTCGCGCGCCAGAGCAACACGCTGCAGTACAGCGCGGCGATGGGCGGCAAAGCGATTCAGATCAGCTACTCGCCCGGTGGCGAATCGCAGGGTGCNGGTCTGAACGCCGACGGCAAGCTGTGGGCGGTGACCCTGCAGGGCCAGTGGGGGCCGTTCGGGGCCGGATATGACTGGGCCAGGATGTGGGGCAACACACCCGCTGCGCCGATCGCTCCTGCTACAGCGGCGGCTTGCGGCGTTGCGCTTGCGGTACCGACTGCGCTTTGCTCTCAGCCCTCGACCACCGGACACAAGCTGCGCGCCGGTTGGACCTATCAGCCAGGCGGCCAGATTTCCGTGCTTTGGGTGAAGTCGGTTCAGGATAATGGTGGTGCGACGGCTATCCTCACCGCGGCGGGCTCGGCCGCCCTTGCTCTGGTACCCGACACCTATGCGAGCAGTCTGTCGCAGACCAGCTGGGGATTGAGCTGGGAGCACCTGTTCGGGAACGTCCAAGCTCTCGCGCAGTGGGGCAGGGTCAACAACATCACCGGCTGCTCCAACAGAGTTGCAGGCGCATGCGACAACACCAACGCGACGAGCTGGATGATTGCGGGACGGTACATCTTCTCGAAACGCACGGCCATGTACGTGAATTTCGCCACCATCAGGAACGCCTCCAACTACAACATGGACTATATCGGCGGCTGGATGACCTCGGCGAGCACCACCCTTGGGGGCGCGAATATCGCTCCGGGTCTCGCGCCGGCGAATGTGGGCGCCGATCCGAGACTGTTTGGCGTCGGGGTCATGCACAACTTCTGATCCGTCCTCGTCGGCGGTAAGATGCAAACGGGCGCCTCGCGGCGCCCGTCTTGTTTTTCGGGTCCGTTCTCCTCGTGTTGTGACGTTCGCCTGCGTACCGCGCTCGCTCCCCCGGGCTTGAATGGCGGGCAGCGGGTGGTTAGCATGTGCNCCTGAGGAGCATTCCATGATCGACATCGACCGCTGCATCACCGAGTTCGACAAGGGCCTGCGCACGATCTTTGGCGTGCATCCCGCGGCAAGGCCGACCCCGGGCAAGGATTTGCCCGAGGCGGAACTGGGCGACGCGGAGCGCCGCCACGCGGCCGCGCTGATGCGCGTCAACCACTGCGGCGAAGTCTGCGCCCAGGCGTTGTACCAGGGGCAGGCGCTCGCCTCGGGCAACGAGGACCTGCGCGACGCCCTCGACCAGGCCGCACGCGAGGAGACCGACCATCTCGCATGGTGCGAACGCCGCATCGCGGATCTGGGCGGCCGGCCGAGCGTCCTCAATCCGTTGTGGTATTCCGGAGCGCTTGCGATGGGGCTGGTCGCGGGCAAACTCGGCGATGACTGGAACCTGGGTTTTCTCGCCGAGACCGAGCACCAGGTCGAGCAACACCTTCAGGGGCACCTCGAACGGTTGAGTGCCGACGACGCGCGCACGCGTGCGATCGTCGAGCAGATGAAGCGCGACGAAGCGGGGCATGCCGAAACGGCGCGCAGCCTCGGCGCCCGCGAACTGCCCGCGCCCGTGAAGGGCGCGATGCGCCTGGCTGCGCGGGCGATGACGTCGTCGTCGTACTGGATTTAGTCGCTCATCGCCTCGGGGTAACCTTCCGGCAGGGCTCGGAATTGGTTTTTTCATGTCTCCCGATTTTGCCCGGTAGCGCGAGCGCTACCGGGCAAAATCGGGAGATCTAATGAAAACCCACAACTCCTGCGATGCCTGATCCGGCGTCGCAGTCACTCTGCGACGATTTCATAGTCGTAAGTGATCGCCGCCGTCTTGCCGAGCATCGCCGAGGCGGAACAGTACTTGCCGTGCGAGAGCTTGATCGCGCTCTCGACCACCGAGGGTTTCAGATCGCGGCCGCGCAAGACGAAGTGCATGCGGATGCGCGTGAACACCTTCGGGTCGGTCTCGGCGCGCTCGGCCTGCAACTGAACTTCGCATCCTGTGACCTGCTGTTTGCTTTTCTTCAGGATCACGACGACGTCATAAGCGGTACAGCCTCCCGTGCCGGCCAGCACGGTCTCCATCGGCCGCGGACCGAGATTGCGCCCGCCGCCTTCGGGTGCACCGTCCATCACGAACGCATGACCGCTTTCGGTTTCCGCAACGAAGCTCATACCGCCGGTTCCAATCCATTTCACGCAACAATCCAAGTTCTTCTCCTCTGCTGATTCGTAATGCGACTGGATGATGGGTGTTGGTGCGGCGCAGCAATGCACGCTTGGTCCGATGCTCCGCCAAGTGTGAAAAAACCACGGTGTGGGAATGGATATTGTCTGATGGGTTCGCTTTAACTTAATGTTTTGCCGACATAAAANGAAAATAATTGCACATGAATCGAATATTGTTATGCAAAAATTAATTAAATTAATTGACGCTTCACAATCATTTCTTGCAATGCAACAAATCCGCATGCATAATTGGGGCGTGATGAACGTTGAGGATCGGTAGGCGTTCTAGGTTTTGTCTCCTCCACCCTCCTCCTTTGGTGGATTCAGCGCAACTCTCGTGGTTGCGCTTTTTTTTGGTCGCGTGGAAATGCGTACGCTGCAGGTTGTACGTACGCTGCAAGTTTGACACAGGGGCACTTTCCCAATAAAATCACGCGCTTTCTTCAAGTTTACCCCCCGGCAGGAAACGTTCATGAAAACCCTATCCGCCAAGGCCCATGAAGCCCGGCACGACTGGTTCGTGGTCGACGCCGCGGACAAGATACTCGGCCGGCTCGCTGCGGAGATCGCGCACCGCCTGCGTGGCAAGCACAAGCCGGAGTTTACGCCGCATGTCGACACGGGNGATTTCATCGTGGTCGTCAATTCAGCGAAGATCCGCGTCACCGGCCGGAAGGCCGAAGACAAGAAATACTATCGTCACAGCGGCTATCCGGGCGGCATATACGAGACCAGCTTTGTGAAGATGCAGGCCCGATTCCCGACGCGCGCGCTGGAGCTCGCCGTCAAGGGGATGCTGCCCAAGGGACCGCTGGGCTATGCGATGTTCCGCAAACTGAAGGTCTATCCGGGTGTGGAGCATCCGCACGCNGCGCAGCAGCCCAAGACCCTGGAGATCAAAGGATGATAGGCGAAAACTACTACGGCACCGGCCGCCGCAAGAGAGCGGTGGCGCGCGTATTCATGAAACCCGGCAAGGGCAGGTTCATCGTCAATGACAAGCCGGTAAATGAATACTTCGGCCGCGAGACCGGGCAGATGGTTGCGCGCCACGCGCTCATGCTCACCGANAATATGGGCAATTTCGATATCATGGTGAACGTACACGGCGGCGGCGAGTTCGGCCAGGCAGGCGCCGTGCGCCACGGTCTCACGCGCGCACTGATCGAGTTCGATCCGGCGCTCAAGCCTCTGCTTTCGAAAGCCGGGCTGGTGACCCGCGACGCGCGCGAAGTGGAGCGCAAGAAGGTCGGTCTGCACAAGGCGCGGCGGCGCAAACAGTTCTCCAAGCGTTGATCGCATATCGACGCGCGAAGAAACAGGCCGCCGAACAGGCGGCCTTTTTTTTCTGTGGTACGGTCTGTCACGATGGAATCATTTATGGCTCAGGTGCTGAAGGCACCGGTGCAGATTTTGGGTTTACATCCGTCTCCCGATTTTGCGCCGTTGCGCGAGCGCAACGGCACAAAATCGGGAGATCAGGAAAGGCGAATCGACCCAATCCGTTGGGTTCCGGCTTAGGATACAGGCATGATCAAGATCGGCATCGTAGGAGGCACCGGCTATACCGGGGTGGAACTGCTGCGCATACTCGCACAGCATCCGGAGGCACAACTGACCGCGATCACCTCGCGCAAGGAAGCCGGTATGGCGGTCGCGGATATGTTTCCGGGCCTGCGCGGCAGCGTGTCGCTTGCGTATTCCGATCCGGCGTCCACCGATCTTGCGCGCTGCGACGCCGTGTTCTTCGCCACGCCCAATGCCGTGGCGATGACGCAGGCGGGTTCGCTGGTCGATTCAGGCGTGCGCGTCATCGACCTTTCGGCCGACTTCAGGCTACGCGATGTCGCCGAATGGGAGCAGTGGTACGGCGTTCGGCACGCCTCGCCCGGGCTCATCGCACAGGCGGCATACGGACTGCCGGAGGTCCACCGAGCGCGTATCCAGACGGCGCGTCTGGTCGCCAACCCCGGCTGCTATCCGACGGCGGTGCAACTCGGTCTTCTGCCTCTGGTCGAGGCGGGTGTCGTCGATCTGGAACATCTCATTGCCGACGCGAAGTCCGGCGTCTCGGGCGCGGGCAGGAAACGCGAAACCCCTTTGCTTTTTTCGGAGGCCTCGGACAACTTCAAGGCCTACGGAGTGAACGGACATCGACACTGGCCGGAAATCCGGCAGGGGCTGGCGGACATCGCCGGACGCCCGGTCGGACTGACGTTCGTGCCGCATCTGACGCCGATGATCCGCGGCATTCACGCCACGCTGTACGCGCGCATCACGCGCGAGGCGGCCGAAGCGGTGGGGTCCGGAGATTCATTCTTCCAGAGGCTGTACCAGGATCGGTATGCGGCCGAACCGTTCGTGGACGTGCTGCCCGCGGGCAGCCATCCGGACACCCGCTCGGTGCGCGCGGNCAACGTCTGTCGCATTGCCGTGCACAGNCCACAAGGCGGGGACACGCTGGTCGTGCTGTCGGTCATCGACAATCTGGTCAAGGGGGCCGCCGGGCAGGCCGTGCAGAACATGAANATCATGTTCGGGCTGCCCGAGGCGCTTGGCCTGACCCAGCTTCCGGTGGTGCCGTAGCNCGCGGCCCCAGGCGATGTTGCGCCTGCTCAAGCGAATCCGCGGTCGCTTCGGCATCTCCGCGCCGAAACTGACCGTGCGCACGCATGTCGCCTGGTACTGGCGGTGGCTCGGCATGGTCGCGGCGCTTGCGGTGTCGCTGGTCGTTGCGGCGTGGTTATACGACGCGGGTCGTCGCTTCGCCGGGTTTGACCGCAGGGAAACCGAGCAGGAACTCACGCAGTTGCGTGCCACCGTCGCCAGGCTCGAGGAAGAAACGCGCCGTCTGCGCGCCATCTCGGACGCCAGCGAGTCGCGTCTCAAGATCGAACAGGCGGCGCAGGCGCAGCTTGGGACGCAGGTCAAGGCTATCGAGGAGCAGAACACGCGCCTCAAGGAGGATCTGGCCTTCTTCGAGAACCTCACGCCGGCCGTCGACAAACCTTCGATACACCGCTTCAGGGTGGAACCGGACGCGCTTCCCGGGGAATATCGCTATCGGCTGCTCGTACTGCAGAGTGGACGACGGGACCGAGCGTTCCAGGGCTCGATGCAGTTGGTCGTCAGCCTGCAGGAGAACGGGCTCGATGCTACAATTGTTATTCCGGATCAAGCCTCTGCAAACGATCCGGCATATAGGCTGCAGTTCAAGTACTTCCGGCGGGTCGAAGGCACGTTCCGGGTTTCGCCCACGGCAAAGGTGCTGAGCGTGCAGGCGCGGGTGTATGAACACGGTTCCGACCAGGTCCGGGCAAGCCAGAGTTTCAGCTTGTCGTGATGGGCAAAGCCAAGGGGGTGAGCATGTTTGGCAAGAAACCGAATAAACCGCAAAACCGGATCGACAGCCTGATAGGCGCGGGTACGCGAATCGAGGGCAACATCAGCTTTGCGGGTGGATTGCGCGTGGACGGCGAGATCCAGGGCAATGTCACTGCCGTCGCCGATCAGCCCTCGACGCTGGTGGTCAGCGAGCGCGCCCGCATCGACGGGGAAATCCGCGTCTCGCACCTGGTGGCCAACGGCACCATCCACGGTCCGGTCTACGCGACCGAATCGCTGGAGCTGCAATCGAACTCCCGCCTGANGGGCGATGTTCATTACANCGGCCTCGAAATGCACCTCGGGGCGATCGTCGAAGGCCGGTTGGTGCACGGCCCGGGCGAAACCAGGACCGTCGAGCTAAAACTCGCGACAAGCAAGTCGGTGAACTGACGGGAACTTTCGGGATTTCGCGGGCAAATAACCCCACCGACGGCCGGGTTGACTGGCTGCCAAGCCGACCTGATAATGGGCCAACTCTCTATCCAGGAGACNGAAATGAATGCGGCGACAGAGGTTCCGGCAGCGTTGATCTTCACCGACAGCGCNGCNGGCAAGGTGCGTGAACTGATCGAAGAGGAAGGCAACGACGAGCTCAAACTGCGGGTGTTCGTGACCGGCGGCGGCTGCTCGGGGTTCCAGTACGGGTTCACCTTCGACGAAGTGCAGAACGACGACGACACCGTCATGGAAAAGAACGGGGTCATGCTGCTCATCGATCCGATGAGCTATCAGTACCTCGCGGGCGCGGTCATCGATTACACCGACGGCCTGGAAGGTTCNCAGTTCGTGATCAAGAATCCGAATGCGACCAGCACCTGCGGGTGTGGGTCTTCGTTCTCCGCCTGAGGGGGTTCTCACGCATCAGAACGGGGGCCCTTGGGCCCCCGTTGTATTTCCCCGGCTCAGGCCGGATAGATTGCCCCCAGCACCCGCGGTCCCGCCGCGCCCGTGACTTCCGGAAGGTTGCCGGGTTCCAGCCGAAGGGTCTGCCGCGCCAGCCACGCGAATGCCATCGCCTCGACCCAGTCCGCGGGCACGCCCAACACGTCCGTCGTCGCCAGGCGACGGGCGCCCAGACCCGCCTGCAGCCTGCGCATCAGGTCGGCGTTGTGCACCCCGCCTCCGCAGGCATACACCTCCTCGGCGCCGGCGCACCAGCGCTCGATGCCCGCTGCGATGGTGCGCGCCGTCAGTTCGGCGAGCGTTGCCTGCACGTCGGCTGCGTTGCGAGCCGCGTGACCCACGCAAGCGTGGGCGCCCTTGGCCGCCAGCCATTCCGCGTTGAAGCGCTCGCGCCCGGTGCTTTTCGGCGGCGGCCGGTCGAAATACTCGTCGGCCAGCAGGCGCTCCAGCAATTCCTGGATGACGGCGCCGGTCGAGGCGAGCCCCCCGTCGCGGTCGCAGTCCGCGCCCAAATGCAGGCCTGCCCACAGGTCGAGGAGCATGTTCCCCGGGCCGCTGTCGAATCCGCGCACCGCCTCATGAGCCGGGGTCGGCAGGTCCGTGAGATTCGCAATGCCGCCGATGTTGACCACCACCCGGTGCCGCCCGGTGCTTCGGAAGCACGCCGCGTGGAATGCCGGCACGAGCGGGGCGCCCTGTCCCCCGGCGGCGATATCGCGACTGCGGAAGTCGGCAACCACCGTAATGCCCGTGCGCTCGGCAAGCAGCGCCGGGTTGACCAGTTGGACCGTGAATCCGGATTCGGGCCGATGGCGCACGGTCTGGCCGTGGCAACCGATCGCTGCGATGCCGGTGGCGTCCATACCCGTTTCGGCGAGCAGTGCGTTTACTGCCGCCGCGTAGAGCGCCGACAGCTCGACGCCAAGGCGCCCTGCACGCTCCAGCTCGTCGCCGCCGCTGCGGCTCAGTTCGAGCAGTGCGCCCCTGAGAGCGGGGGGGTAGGGCAGGAAGCGGGTGGCGGCAAGAACAGGGGGCCCGGAAAAATCGACCAGTGCGCAGTCCACACCGTCGAGGCTGGTCCCCGACATCAGCCCCACAAACAGGCCAGGAGGCATCCCGGGATGCTGCCGCGCGCTCACTCCAGCAGGGCGAGGTTGGTGCTTGCGAGCAGGTCGAGCCGCGCCGCAAGCGGTTCGGCAACCAGGCGGAATGCCGCGATGCGCTCCGGCGCCACGGGACGCGCAGCGGGGAAGGCGACGGTCAGCGGATTGCGGTACTGGTTGTTGACGCGGAATTCATAGTGCAGATGCGGCCCGGTGGCCAATCCGGTTTGCCCGACGAAGCCCACCACCTCGCCCTGGCCCACCCGCGTGCCTTTCCTGATGCCGTTTGCAAAGCGGCTCAGGTGCCCATAGACCGTCGTGACGCCGCCGCCATGGCGTAGTACCACCATGTTGCCGTAGCCGCCCTGTCGGCCGGCGAATGCCACCACGCCGTCGCTCGTCGCCTTGACCCGCGTGCCGGTCGGCGCGCCGTAGTCGATACCCCTGTGGGCGCGCCATTTCTGCAGGATGGGATGCAAGCGCATCGCGAACCCGGAAGTAATCCGGGAGAATTCGAGGGGCGAGCGCAGGAAAGCCTTCCTCAGGTTCTTGCCTTCCGGCGTGTAGTAACCGCCGTGGCCCTCCTTGTCCTGGAACCAGACCGCGCGGTAGCTTTTCTTCTGATTGATGAATTCGGCGGCCAGCACGCGCCCGGATTTCACCGGGCGGCCGAGGTGATCGAACATTTCATACACGACCGTGAACTTGTCGCCGCGGCGCAGATCGCGGTGGAAATCGATGTCGCCGGCAAACATGTCGGCAATCTGGATGGCGACGTTGTCCGACAGCCCGGCGTCGTCGGTCGCCGCGAACAGCGAGCTCTTGATCTCGCCGGACTTCATCTGGATGTGGCGTGTGAGTTCGACCGGCTGCTCGGAGGTAGTGAAGCCCTCCCCCGCTCCCTCGATCGAAATCAGCTGCTCGCGTCCGCCTATGAACCACATCGAAAGCAGCGAGCCGTCCTCGGCGGTCCGAGCCTGAACCGTGGTCCCCGGACGCAGCAGGCGAAATGGATGCGTCGCCTCGCGCGAGCGCAGCAAGCGCTCGGCTTGCTGGTCATCCACTTCGAGCCGTTCGAGCAGCGTCGAGATGGTGTCGCCGCGCTGGAAACGATCTTCGCGGAAAAAAATCCGGCCGGCGTTCTTGTCTTCGGGCGCGGCCGGAAGCGCCAAGGATTCGACCACCGTCTTGACAAAGACCGGTTCCGGCATGTTCTGAACGGTGCCAAATGCCGCGACCATGCCGAACAGCAGCGTGACCACGCCGGCTGCGACCCAGGGGATTCTGGAGCGGGCNCTCTGAGGGTTGGATTGCGATAGAATCGGCATCCTTCACTTCTTGCGTGCGGTAATGCGCGCAAGTCTAGCAAAAATCTGGAAAATCAACCAAGAAGCCGGACATGGGCAGCATCGAAGAGCAGTTGCGGGTCATCAAGCGCGGGTGCGACGACCTGTTGGTCGAGTCCGAGTTGGCCGAGCGCATCGCCGCTGGGCGGCCGCTGCGGGTCAAGCTTGGCATGGATCCGACCGCGCCCGACCTGCACCTGGGCCACACGGTGGTCATCAACAAGCTGCGCCAGTTCCAGGATCTGGGCCATCATGTGCAGTTCCTGATCGGGGATTTCACCGGCATGATCGGGGACCCGACCGGCAAGAACACCACCCGGCCGCCGCTCACGCGCGAGCAGATCCAGGACAACGCCCGAACTTACCGCGAGCAGGTGTTCAAGATCCTGGATCCGGAACGCACCGAGATCCTGTTCAACTCCACCTGGTCCGACAANCTGGGGGCCGACGGCATGATCCGGGTCGCGTCCACCTACACCGTGGCGCGCATGCTGGAGCGAGACGACTTCGGCAAGCGCTTCCGGTCCAACCAGCCNATCGCNATTCACGAGTTCCTGTATCCGCTGATGCAGGGCTACGACTCGGTGGCGATGAAATGCGACGTCGAACTCGGGGGCACCGACCAGAAGTTCAACCTGCTGGTCGGGCGCGAGTTGCAGAAGCACTACGGCCAGCGGCCCCAGTGCATACTCACCATGCCGCTGCTCGAGGGCCTGGACGGGGTCAACAAGATGTCCAAGTCGCTGGACAACTATGTCGGCATCGACGAGCCGCCGGGAGAGATNTTCGGCAAGCTGATGTCGATCTCCGACGAGTTGATGTGGCGCTATATCGAGTTGCTGTCGTTCGAGTCGCTCGACACCATGGCCGCCTGGAAACTCGAGGTCGAGCAAGGGCGCAATCCCCGGGACATCAAGGCAGGTTTCGCCAGGGAGATCGTCGCGCGCTTCCACAGCCAGGAGGCNGCGCGGCACGCCGAAGCGGAATTCCAGGCGCGCTTCCGCGAGGGCGCCATGCCCGAGGACATGCCAGAGGTCGCTCTGGCGACGGCCGGTCATCCCATGGCGATCGCCCAGATTCTCAAGGCGTCGGGCCTGACGGCGAGCACCTCCGAGGCGCTGCGTATGATAGAGCAGGGTGGCGTGCGCATCGACGGCGAGCGGGTCGCCGACAAGGCGCTGCGCGTGGACCCGCGCCGCACGATCGTGCTCCAGGTCGGCAAGCGCAAATTCGCCCGCGTGACGCTGACCTAGCATCAACCGTGTTCTTGGCGCGGATAAGAGGCATCCGCACCAACAACACGGTTATGGTCAAAGGCAACAACGGCTCGGGTTTGTTTTTTCTACGAGATCGTCGATTGCGCGCGGTGCGCCATTCGCTCGAGGATGTCGCGCACCATCCCGATGTGATGGCGCAGGGTGTAGACCTGATCGGTGAAGGCGAGCGGTATCGGCCTGGTGTGCGCGACTTCCTCGATCTTGTCCAGCCGCTGCCGGTATTCGGCAATCCGGGAGGGGTCGAATGTTTCCCTGAGTTCGAGTTCGAGGAACTTGAGCTCGCCGTACCAGCGGTAGATGCGCGAACGGATGCGCCAGGCGTACAGCGAAGGCGCGAATCTCAGGACCGGTATGAGCACCGCGAGCAGGGGCACCAGCATCACGATGATGCGGTCGGCGAATGTCGCCGCCCAGAACGGCAGGTAGCGCTGCAGGAACGGCGGCCCGGACTTGTAGAAGCGCTGCGCTTCCTTCGACATCGGAAAGTCGTGGCTGCGTCCGGCGGGAAAATCCCCGGCCCGGTGCAGGATGCCGGCACTGCCATGGGTCTGGGCCATCGCCTCCATGAGCAGATCGCTCAGCGCCGGATGGAAGCTCTCCTTGGCGACGATGTTCGCGGTCGGCGCAAGCAGCGCCACGTCCCGCGGCGGCACGTCGTGCACCAGGTCGATGGTGCCCTGTGCCAGGGTCACTGAGGACAGGAAAGGGAAGACCTTCGTGTAAGCCGTGGTCCGGTGGAATGACAGCAGCCTGATGCCGGGCGCGAGCAGCAGCTTGCGGATCGACGCGACCTCCGGTGGGCCGATCAGGAATACCGCGTCGATTTCGCCGCGCAGCAGCGCCTGGGCAGCCGCCTCGCCGTCCAGGTCGACAATCTTCGTCGGCGGTCCCCAGGCCTGATTGACCAGCAGCAGCTGGGTCGCAAGGCGCCGCGTGCCGCTGCCCATCGCCCCGATGGCGATGCGCTTGCCGCTCAGCTGCCGGAGCCGGTCGCCCAGTCTTGCGCCGCGATAGAAGATCCATGCCGGTTCGTAATACACGCTTCCCAGAGACACCAGGCCGGGATAATCGTCCGCGTCGCCGTCGCCGGCCTGCACGAAGGCAACCTCGACTTCGGAGTCCTCGTCCGCCAGATTTTTCAGGTTCTCCACCGACCCGGCGGAGGACTTGAGCACCACCTTGATGCCTTCGCGCGCGAGCAGCGCCTGGTAGCGCAGGCCCACCGCGTGGTAGGCGCCTTCCTCGCGTCCGGTGGCGAGCACGAATGTGTCCGGCGGCGCAGGTTTCACGAAACGATAGGCGATCCAGAATGCCGCGGCGACGAGCGCGAGCAGCGGCAGCCCGACCAAGGCGAGGTCGCGCAGGGAATAATGGGAGAGGCGGATACGGCGGAGATTCATGTCTGGACCGGCGCAGCTTGAAACATACCGGAGAATCGCCGTCACGGGAACCGTTGCGGTCTGTTCGTTCGAGACCGCGCCGCGAGCGATCCGGCCCCGTGTCAGGGCGACATTGATGGCGATCAAAGCTCGAGCCTGCGCAGGCCGGATGATGGGCGAGCCGACGGCAAGCTGCGGGTTGCGGATATGCGGATCGCCAATTTGGCCTGGGTTCTGGGATGCGTGATGTGCGTGATGGCTTCCGCCCTCGGCGCCGACGCCGGGCGCGGCCGCCTGCTCTATGAGGCGCGGTGCACAGTCTGCCACGGCACGAGCGTCCACTTGCGCGAGACGCGAAAGGCGAGGTCGTTCGAGGGCGTCCGCGCACAGGTTGAGCGTTGGAATGCCGAACTCGGTGGGGCCTGGTCGGCGGACGACATCGACGACGTGACGATGTACGTGAACAACCGCTACTATTTCTTTCCGTGTCCTGATAGCGCGTGCGGCAGCGAACAGGCGTCAACCAGGCGAAATTCTAAACAGTCTCGCATCGACAGGCAGTGAACGGTTCGATGTGCCAACTTCCAGGGCTGGTGCCTGACACATACATGAAACAGCGTGGGATATGCCGTATACGGAATGTTACGCATTGACATGTCCCTCGACACTGTAGTATCAAGTCCTGTGCCATGCGGCGATCCGAGTTTGCCCAGACGCTACCGGAGATGTCGGCGTCCCGACAGAAACTCTCGATTTCTATATGAACCAGTGTTTTCCCGTAGCGAGGATTGGCTAACTCATTAATTTAGAGGAGGAATCATGCGCAGGACGTGGATCACCGCATTAGCGCTTGGCGTTTCGTTGACGGTGCTGGCAGGGGGAGCGTTGGCGCAGGACAAACGCCCTTACAAGATCGGGAGCGTTTTTTCTTTGACCGGTCCGGGCGCGTTGCTGGGCGCGAGGATGAAGACCACGGTCGAGATGATGGTCGAGGCGGTCAACAAGAAGGGTGGTATCAATGGCCACCCGGTGGAGTTGGTTATCTACGATGCGGCGAGCGATGTTACTAAGGCGGTTGCTGCGACCAACCGCCTTATAACCCAGGACAAGGTTGATATTATCACCGGCGCCGGGAACATGAGCGGACTGTCTCTGGCAATGAAGCCGATTGCCATGCGGTACGCTGTTCCGATGATCTCCAATGCGGGCGCCAGCGGCATCGTCGAACCGATCGACAAGAGCGCCTGGGTATTCAAGTCCCACCTGACCGACAGGGAGGTAATCGGCCGGGCCATTGACTACTGGAAATCCAAGGGAATCACCCGGGTGGCGATGCTCTCGGACACGAGCGGTTTCGGCACAAGTGCGCGGGACGAACTCAAACTCCAGGCGCCGGGCGCCGGAATCAACGTTGTCGCCTGGGAGGAGTTCGGNATGGCGGCAAACGACCTGGTCCCTCAACTGACCAGAATCAGAGCCGCCAATCCGGAGGTCATCCTNTGCTGGACCGTCGCCCCGTCAGGCGTGGTCTTCATGAAGAATGCCCGCCAGCTTGGCATGAAGCAGATTCTCATGCACGGATTCGGCTACGTGGTGCCGAAGTACATGGAGATGGCCGGAGACGCGGCTGAAGGAGCCGTGCTTGTCTCCCTACGCTTCCCCGTTGGCACCCAACTGGCTGACTCGGACCCGACGAAGAAGGTGATCCTCAATTACATCGCCGAGCACAAGGCGAAATACGGGAGCGAACCGGACGTCTATGGCGCTGAAGCATACGACGGGATGACGATGGCGTTAAAGGCTTTAGAAGCTGCCAATGGTTTCGACAAGGAGAAGATCCGCAGTGCGCTTGAACGACTCGAATTCATCGGAACCAACGGCTTGTACAAGTTCAGCCCGCAGAAGCACTACGGCCTGACAAAGGAGGACGCGGTCGTCATGGAGTGGCGCAATGGCAATTGGAAGCTCCTCATGGGGGCCGATACCAAATAGGCATGCCACTGAAGAATTGCCTAGGCGCGGGACGTGTCATGAGCTAACGAGCCCGGTGTATGAGATACCGTGAGCTTGGTGGGCCAAGANGCAGTCCCGNCGGCGGGCAGCGGCCGAAACAGGTACGCCGCTTGCAACTCGTGCCGCCGGCCTCTCGTTCACTGGATTCGATTCTTGCGCTGGCGGGGTTCAATTGACGGAGTTACTGCAGCTTCTCATTTCCGGATTGACGATCGGCAGTGTCTATGGACTCGTCGCTGTCGGCTTCTGCATGGTGTACAACACGACCGGGGTCATCAACTTCGCTCAGGGCGAGTTCGTGATGTTGGGAGGGATGATGGCGGCCACCGCGTCGAGCGGTTTCGGCTGGCCGCTGCCTGTGGCGCTCGTATTCGGGGTCTTCTCAGTCACGCTTATCGGGTTGATCGCGGAGAAACTCACATTTGGCTTGAGCCGCAAACCGGAGGTACTGAACCTCATCATCGTCACCATCGGTCTGGCGATCGTGATACAGGGCGGCGTCATGATGATATGGGGAACATTCCCCAAGGAACTGCCCGCTTTCTCAGGTGAGGCGTCGTTGAAAGTCCTGGGGGCGAGGGTGACTCCTCAGGCGATCTGGGTCATCGGGGTCAGCGTGCTCATCATGGTGGCGGTTGGTTTCTTCATGAAGAAGTCGGTGACAGGAACGGCGATGCGGGCGGCCTCATCCGACAGGGGCACGGCCTCGCTGATGGGGATTCCTGTCGGTCGCCTCAGCACACTCTCATTTGCCGTCGCTGCCGGCATCGGCGCGCTCGCGGGCGTGATCATTACCCCGCTCACGATGACCTCATATGACCACGGGACGCTCATAGGCCTCAAGGGCTTTTGCGCCGCCATCATCGGCGGCATGGGAAATGTCTACGGCGCGTTCCTGGGCGGGTTGATCCTAGGTGCCGCGGAGGCTTTCGCCGCTGGTTCGGGTGGCAGCGGTTACGAGGATGCGGTGGCCTTTCTGCTCCTTATTGTCCTGCTGCTTGTCCGGCCCTCTGGATTGTTGGGTGGAACAGGGGGGGAGCGCGTTGTCAAAGTATAGGTATAGCCAAGCAACAGCACCTCGATGGTTCTCGCTGAGCGTCTTCCTGGCGTTCGTAGCTGTGTTCCCGGCGGTATCACCAAATGCGTACTTCCTGAACATATTGGGATTCGCGGGGATCTATGTACTCCTGTGTACCGGGCTCAACATTCTCATGGGATACGCCGGCCAGGTATCGCTCGGCCACGCCGCCTTCTGGGGTCTGGGCGCTTATATCTCGGGAGTTCTTACTGCCAAGTTCGGTTGGCCGCCGGTAGTGGCGCTAGCCGCATCGGTCGTCGGAACATGCGTCGTCGCGCTCGCGGTGGGGATACCAACGTTGCGACTCAAGGGCCACTACCTAGCCATGGCGACGCTGGGGGTCGGTATGATATTCCATACTTTCTTCGTACAGTTCGCGGATCTCACCGGCGGGCCTTCGGGCCTGGTGGACGTGCCGAGTTTCTCTGTAGGTTCGATCGCAATCGGCACGACACTCGGAAATTACTATTTCATCTGGGCGTGGGTGGCGATCGGACTGATGGGAGCGCTCAATCTCAGCCAGTCCCGAATGGGCAGGGCCCTCAACGCTATCAAGGGNAGTGAGATCGCTGCCGAATGCATGGGCGTCGATACGTATCGGTACAAAGTCATCATATTCGTCCTGTCCGCTGCCTATGCGGCAATTGCCGGCAGTCTGTATGTCCACTCCATCAACTTCGTAGCGCCTGCCACTTTTGGGTTCATGAGTTCAGTCTTGCTCCTCACGATGGTTGTCGTCGGGGGAATCGGGGCCTTCTGGGGGCCNGTGATCGGGGCGTGTATTCTGTCATTACTGCCCGAGTACCTCCGCGCCTATGAGGGTCTCGAAGTTCTGCTGTATGGCTTGATTCTAGTCGGGGTCATGATGTTCATGCCGAACGGGCTCGCCCCTCTATTCAGCAACCTGCGTCTGCGCTTTCGATCGGTCAATCGGGCGGAGGGAGGGGGTTAAGTGCGGGGGGAAGCCATTCTGAGCATCGAGGGGGTAAGCAAGTCCTACGGCGGACTGACGGCGGTATCCAATCTTTCGTTTCAGGTCNCGGCCGNGGCCATTAAAGCCGTAATCGGCCCGAACGGCGCCGGCAAGAGCACCCTGTTCAATTTGATCACGGGTATAGAGGCGCCAGTGTCCGGCGGCATCGTCTTTGACGGCTGTCATATGAACGGGCTCAAACCGAATCGCCGGGCCGCATTGGGCTTGGCGCGGACGTTTCAAACCCCGCAGATCTTCGAGAACATGACCGTCCTCGACAATGTGCTGGTCGGACGCCATCTCCACGGCNAGGCGGGTCTGTTTGCCGCCTTGTTTTTCACCGGCGCTTCGCGCAGGGAGGACCTGGCGATGCGTAGNCGTGGTTTCGAAGTGCTGGAGAAAGTGGGACTGGCGGACAAGGCGCACGAAGAGGCCGGGGATCTGGCTTGCGGACAATTGAAACTGCTGGAGATGGCCCGGGCCCTGGCATTGGAGCCAAAGATCGTGTTGCTCGACGAGTTCGCGGCCGGACTTACGCGCCAGGAGACCGAACACATGATGACTATCGTCCGCGGTATTCGGGACGAAGGGGTTACGGTACTCCTCGTCGAACACGACATGCATCTGGTGATGAACTTGAGTGACGAGATCGTGGTGCTGAACTTCGGCGAGAAGATCGGGGAAGGCACCCCCGAAGAAATTCAGAAGGACGAGAGGGTAATCGAAGTTTACCTGGGCACTGAGGTGTGAAGTGCTGACAGTGGAAAAGATTAACGCCGGCTATGGGCGCCTTCGCGTCCTGCGAGACATCATCCTCGACGTTCAGCAGGGCGAGTTCGTGTGCGTGATTGGTCCCAACGGTGCCGGCAAGACGACTCTTCTGCGTGCAATCTGCGGGACGCTGAAAATCGCGTCGGGTGCGGTCAAATTGGACGGGAAATCGATTCACGGCTTAGACCCGACGGTGATCGTCGGGCGAGGTATAGCCATGGTTCCAGAGGGCCGGCGGGTCTTNGGGCCGTTGACCGTGAAAGAAAACCTCATGATGGGGGCTTACCTTCGGCACCGAAGCGGAGCAAGGGTCGAGATCCTGAGCGACCTGGAGAATTTGTACCGAACGTTTCCCATTCTTCAGTCGCGGGAGCACCAGATGGCCGGTCTTCTTTCCGGGGGGGAACAGCAGATGCTCGCGATTGCACGGGCGATGATGAGTCGACCGAAGCTTCTGTTGCTCGACGAGCCTTCCATGGGACTTGCCCCGTTGATCATCAAGGATATATTTAGAGTACTGAACCAATTGCGCGGCCAGACGACGATTTTATTGGTGGAGCAGAACGCGCGCATTGCGCTTCAAATGTCGGACCGTGGGTATGTCTTGGAACGGGGACAAGTCATGGCGCAGGGACGTCGAGACGAACTTCTGAGGGACGAGACAATCCTCAGAACATACATGGGAACGTCGGAAGCGGTCGTACACTGAATGGAAGAGTCGCTTCCCCGCATGTCGCGCAAAACGTCGGAGGTCTTCGTGGAGTTGTCGTGGAATAACAGGAGTTGTGCCGTAACATGACTAAGAAGTTGATTTTTGAAGAAATAATACCTCCCAAGCGAGGTTTTGCTGGGGTCGTGAAGAAAAATTCATATTTTCGCATCATCGATCTTCAGGGAAAACAAGTCGCGGACGTGGTTTTCTTCAACGCAAACAACATTAAGGAAAAGAACTGCAATGGCATCTCCATGTCCCGCCAAATGAGAGCTGGCGAGCCGTACAAGGCAAGAGACAAACTAACCACGGGAGATATTATTTTTTCTTCTTCCTACCGGGCAATGGCAACCATCACGGCTGATACACCGGTTCCTGGCGGAATCCATAAACTTGTGCTCCACATGTGCAATCGCGGCCTCTACGAGGCTTTTGGATATCACGACCATGACGGGTGCTGGGAAATCCTTTCGTCAACTCTTTCAAGATACGGCATCGATCCCGAGGATCTGCCTGATTCTTTCGATGTATTCATGAACGTGGAACATGACGTGGCGGCCGGAGAGTGGAGAATCAAAGAGCCGGTCAGCAGACCTGGCGATTACATCGAATTCAGGATGGAAATGGATTGCGTCTTAGCCCTTTCAAACTGTCCGATGGACGTCATCGCTCCAACCAATGGATGGGTCTGCACGCCATTGAAAGTCGAGATCTATGAGGAACAGAGTGCTTGAACCGTTCACGATTGACTGGACACTAACGACATGAACGCTGTACTCACGCCAGCCCCGGGCGAGCAGTTGCCATTCAATGTACCCGAGTCGCTTTCCAAGATGGCCGAGCGCTATCTGGAGGCTGAGATTGTGGAAGGGCGGCTGCCGGCGGGAACCCGCCTGAATCCCGAAGAGATCGCCAAGCGGCTCAACATCAGCAAGTCGCCGGTTCGAGAGGCGATGATTCTCCTTCAGAGGGAAGGCCTGGTTAAGGGAAAGCCGCGCAGTATCTTCGTTGTTTCGGAAATCAATCTTGCCGACCTTGAGGAGATCTACCCTATTCGCGCGTCGTTGAACGCGCTGGCGGTAAAGATCATTCTGCGGAGTCCTTCAGCAGCCGCGACTGTCGAGAAGTTGGCTGAGCATCTGGAGAAGATGCGGCTGAAAGTAGAGGCGGGAGATGCCGTCGAATATTTCCATGCGAGTATCGATTTCTACAACTTCCTTATCTCAAGTTGCCCGAACCTGCGCCTGCAGACGATGTGGAAGCAGTTGTCGAGGCAGGTTTTGCGGTTCCGATTCCTTATCATGTCGCAACCCGGCCATATCCAGAAGTCATTCCCGGATCACCTGCGGTTGGTTGCGGCCATGAAAGAGGGAAATATTGAACAGGCGATGAGGGAGGCCGAGGAGATCATCTACAGTTCGCTGGCTGATCTAAGAGGCGTATTGAAATCAGAGAATATTTCATGACAGAGAATATTTCATGAA
>C687J26845_10000856_pt1 | contig 19584 bp, 17 predicted proteins | sample RifCSPlowO2_12_FD_26845 | JGI IMG/M metagenome (IMG submission 26845)
GCCAATGCCGTGGATAGCCCACTGGATTTCTCCGCGCGCATCCGCGACCTCTCGCTACTCGATAACTGAGGCCTGGTGCCACTGGCCAATCAAAAATCGCGCACAAGCTGCAAGCAAACGCCACGGGGAGTGACGATGAAACAGCTGGCCCTTTATGTCTCTGCGGCGCTGCTTGGCTGCTGCACACCGAGCTTCCTGTCCACCGCAGTGGCGGCCGAAGCGCTGGCCGTCAGCGAACGCCCGGCAACCAACCCGAAACGCCCGAAAATCTGCCTGGTACTTTCCGGCGGGGGTGCGCGCGGCGCGGCGCATGTCGGCGTACTCAGGGTGCTCGAGGAATATCGGGTACCGGTCGACTGCATAGCCGGCACCAGCATGGGTTCCCTGGTCGGCGCAGCGTTCGCAACCGGCACCTCCATCGATGAAATGGAGCGGCTGCTCGGCGGCATCTCGACCGAGTTGCTGTTCAAGGAAAAACCGCCGCGCCAGGAACTGGCGATGCGCCGCAAACAGGACGACTACAGCATTCTGTTCACCCCCGAGGTCGGCCTGCAGAACGGTGAGGTCAAGATCAGCAAGGGCCTGGTGTCGGGCGTGCAACTGGAAACCGTGTTGCGCAAGCTGTCCAAGGTCAAGGGCTATCACGATTTCGATAAACTGCCGATCCCCTTCCGCGCGGTGGCCACCGACCTGGTGACCGGCAAGGCCGTGGTGTTCAGCGAAGGCGAACTGGCCAACGTGATGCGCGCCAGCATGTCAGTGCCCGGCGCGGTGGCTCCGGCGGAGTTCGATGGCATGATCCTGGTCGATGGCATGCTCACCAGCAACCTGCCGATCCAAACCGCCCGCAACGAGATGGGCGCGGATATCATCATCGCGGTCAATGTCGGCACGCCCTTGCTCAAGCGCGAAGAGCTGAATGGGATACTCGGCGTCACCAACCAGATGCTGAGTATTCTGACCGAGCAGAATGTGCAGGCTTCGCTGGCGACCCTGCAGCCGGGCGATATCCTGATCTCCCCGGATCTGGGCAATTTCTCCACTGGGGATTTCGACCACCTGCCACAGATCGCTCCGCTCGGTGAGGTGGCGGCGCGTGCAGTGGCCGAGCAGCTCATGCACCTGTCACTGCCTCCTGCCGAATACGCTGCGCTGCGCCAACGCCAGTCGGTTCAGGTGGTCGCCGATCTGCGGCCGGTCGACGAGGTTCGCTTCGAGCAGCTGACTCGGGTCAATCCTGAAACCCTGCAGAGCCTGATGCAAACCAAAGTCGGCCAGCCGATCGACCAGGACATACTCGACCAGGACATGCGCCGTCTGTATGGCACCGATGATATCGAGCACGTGAACTACCGCTTCCTCGAGGAAGAGGGCAAGCGGGTGCTCGCGGTGGATGCCGTCGAGAAAAACTGGGGGCCGGACTACCTGCGCTTCGGCCTGGGACTGTCCAGCGACTTCAGTGGCGATGCCTTCTTCAACCTGCTCGGCAGCTATCGCCAGACCTGGCTCAATTCGCTCGGCGCGGAGTGGCGCAACGACGTGCAACTCGGCCACACCAGCGGCCTGTATACCGAGTTCTACCAGCCACTCAGNGCCCAGGGCNCCTTCTTCGTCGCGCCACANGCNGCAATCGAGCGGCGCACGGCGGACCTGTACCAGGATGATGATCGGATCGCCAGCTACGAGGTGACCTCCACCCTCGCAGGCGTCGACATCGGCAGCAATTTCAAACGCTATGGCGAGCTGCGCGTCGGCATGTTGGGCGGCAAGCTCAAACCGCAACTGGACACCGGGCCGCAAAGCCTGTCCCCAGGCGAAGGCAGCATCACCCAGGGCGCCTTNACCGGCCGGCTGATCCTCGACCAGCTCGANAGCGTGCACTTCCCGCGCTCNGGCTGGCGCGCCGGCAGCACGCTATTCAACTCGAACAGCAGCCTCGGAGCGGACGATGAGTACACCAAGTGGGATGCCGAAGCCAACGCGGTCTATTCGTTCGGCAATCACACCTTCAACTTCGCGCTGAAGGCTGGCGGCAAGCTCGGCAACGACCCCTTGCCGCGCTACGACCAGTTCCAGTGGGGTGGTTTCCTGAAACAGTCCGGCTACTCCACCGGCCAGCTGCTCGGCGAGGAGCTGCAGTTCGGCAGGATGATGTACTACCACCGCATCCTGCCGGGCAGCATATTCGAGGGCGCCTACAGCGGCTTCTCGCTGGAAGCCGGCAGGATCGGCAATCCGCTGGTGCCCGGTAACTCGGAGGACTGGCTCAAATCCGCCAGTGTGTTTGTCGCTTCGGACAGCCCGCTTGGCCCGGTTTATCTGGGTTACGGCCGCGCGCAGGACGGCAACAGCAGCTTTTATTTCTATCTGGGCAGACCGTTCTAGGTTCTGTACAGAAAGTCTCCGGCCCAGCGACTACGCTGGGCTTATCGGTTTCATAGCTTTGTCGCGACCTACAAGGAGTTAATCGATGCAGCTCATGCCCACTTCCGACAAGGCGCTGTCTCGCGGCCTGCTCGATGTCCTGATTCGTGCCGGCCTGATCGCCGTGCTGGTGATTTTCTGCTACCGGGTCTTCCGCCCGTTCCTCGACCTGATGCTCTGGTCGCTGATCCTGGCGGTCACCCTCTACCCGCTGCACCTGAAGATCAGAGGCAAGCTGGGCAACAACGAGGGGCGCAGCGCGACGCTGATCGCGCTGATTGCCATCGGCGTTCTCATGGTGCCGGTCTACCTGCTGGGTTCATCCTTGGCCGAGTCGGTGGAGGATGCCCTGGCCGTGGTCAAGAGCGGCAATGTCCATATTCGTCCGCCCGCCGAGTCGGTCGCCGACTGGCCGCTGGTGGGTAAGCCGCTGTATACCTTCTGGCTGCAAGCCTCCACCGACCTCACCGGTGTGGTGCAGAAGTTCACCCCGCAGATCAAGGAACTCGTGCTCAGCCTGCTGGGCAAGCTCGCCGGTCTCGGCATGGGCCTGCTGGTGTTCATCGTCGCCCTGATGATCGCCGGTATCTTCATGGCCTACGGCGAGGGCGGCAGCCGCAGCGCGGTGGAGATCGCCTCACGCCTCTCCGGCCCGGACAAGGGACCGCAGATCACCCAGCTGTGCACCGCCACCATCCGCGCGGTGGCTCAGGGCGTAGTCGGCATCGCTTTCATCCAGATGCTCCTGATCGGCGTCGCCTTCGTCCTCAAGGGCATCCCCGGCGCCGGGCTGCTGGCCCTGGCGGTACTGCTGCTCGGCATCATGCAGTTGCCGGCGACCCTGATCACCATCCCGGTGATTGCCTTCGTCTTCACCACCGAGGGGGCGAGCACGGCGACCATCGTCTTTGCCATCTACGTCTTCGTCGCCGGCCTGGCCGATAACGTGCTCAAGCCATTGTTGCTCGGGCGGGGGGTCGATGTGCCGATGCCGGTGGTGCTGATCGGCGCCTTGGGCGGCATGGTCACCAATGGCGTGATTGGCCTGTTCATCGGCCCGGTGGTGCTGGCGGTCGGTTACCAATTGTTCTGGCAATGGGTCAGGGACCGACCGACGGATGGCGGACCGGACAGCCAGCAACAGACCTGACTGCGCCATGTCGCCTTCACGTCTCCCTGCCCGANTCCTGTTGCTCGGCGCCCTCGGCCTGAGCGGCTGCGTGCGCCTGGGACCGGACTTCCAACCGCCCGGCGAGGCCTGGCTCGAGCAGTGGCGCAGCGCGGCCATCGAGCAGGCCAGCCAGCCGGCGGCACAACCCGACATCCGCGAGTGGTGGCGGGTGTTCGACGACCCGGCCCTCGACCGCCTGATCAGCGAAGCCGACGCCCACAACGCCAGCCTGAAGATTGCCGGCCTGCGGGTGATGGAGGCCCGCGCCCAGCTGGGCATCGCCCGGAGTGGGCGTTACCCGCAACTGCAGCAGGCCAGCGCCGACAGTTTCTACCTCGAGCGTAACCAGTCCGGCGGGCGCAACCCGCAGGACAGCCAATTCTGGCAGCACAGCCTAGGCTTCGACATCGGCTGGGAGCTGGATTTCTGGGGCCGTTTCAGCCGGGCCATCGAGTCGGCCGATGCCGCCTACTTCGCCGCCGAAGCCAATTACGAGGACGTGCAGGTGCTGCTGCGTGCCCAGGTGGCGGAAACCTACTACGCCCTGCGCACCACCGAGGCCCGTCTGCGCGTCGCCCGCGAGAACGCCGAGCACCAGCGGCGCAGTTTCGAGATCACCGAGCGGCTGTTCAACAGTGGAGAGAGTGACGAACTCGACCTGCAACAGGCCAAGACCCAGTACCTCGGCACCCTGAGCAGCCTCCCCGAATTCGAGGACCAGCTGGCGCGCACCCGCAACGCCCTGGCCGTGCTGATCGGCCGCCCGCCCGGTCCGCTGCCGGAGCTGGTCGAGCGCGAAGGACTGATCCCGCTGATCGACCGCGCCGTGCTGCAGGATGTGCCGGCCGACCTGCTGCGCCGTCGCCCCGACATCCGCGCCGCCGAACTCAATGTCGCCGCCCAGTCGGCGCTGATCGGCGTGGCCAGGGCAGATCTCTACCCCTCGCTGAGCCTGCTCGGCAGCATCGTCTGGTCCACCAGTTCGCTGGACGGCGCGCCCGACAGCCTAGATCTGGTCGGCGGTCCCAGCCTGCGCTGGAACCTGTTCGACTACGGTCGCATCGGCAACAACGTACGCGTGCAGGACGCCCGTCTGCAGCAGCTGATCGAGGTCTACCGCGACAGCGTGCGCCAGGCCGCGCGCGAGGCCGACGACGCCGCCCGCGGCCTGAGCAAGGCGCTGGAGCGCGAGCGCATCCTGCGCGAGGCGGCAATAGCCGCCGAGCGCTCGCTGACCCTGGCCAGCGCCCAGTACCGCGAAGGCTACGCCGACTTCCAGCGTGTGCTGGATGCCCAGCGTGCGCTGCTGGCGCAACAGGACAACTACCTGGTGACGCGCAACAGTGCAGTGAGCAACCTGATCGCCCTGTACAAGGCCCTCGGCGGTGGCTGGCACAGCACCCAGCCCAGGGTCGATCAGCTCAGCCGCGCGCAGATGCAGCAGCGCACCGACTGGGGCGAGCTGCTGGACGAGCCAACGGCCGGTGCCGCCTCGGAACCCAACAAGGACAGCCAAGATGAGTGACGCAGCCCAGCCCGCCCCGCCGCTTCCGCCCACGCCTGCGCCAAAGCCGCCCGCCGACCCGGTGAACAAGGGCGTGAAGTGGGTGGTCGGGCTGATCGCCCTGAGTCTGCTCTGGTACCTGCTGGCCGACCGCTTCACCCCCTACACGCAACAGGCACGGGTGCAGGCTTTGGTCGTGCCGGTGGCCGCCGAAGTGGCCGGCCGGGTGACCCGGGTGCTGGCGCGCAACAACCAGATGGTCGAGGCNGGCGCAGTGCTCTTCGAGGTGGATCCCGAGCANTACCAGATCGCCGTCGAGCGGGCGCGCGCCGAGCTCGAGTCGACCCGCCGGCAGATCGCCGCCAGCACCGCCGGCATCGACTCGGCGCAGGCCTCCCTGCGGGCCGCCCAGGCCAACGAACTGAAGTCGCAGCAGGACCGCGAGCGCCTCGAGCGGTTGTACCGCGAAGACCCGGGCACCATTTCCCTGCGCCGCCTCGAGGTGTCGCGGGCCAGCCATGTGCAAGCCATCAGTCAGGTCGCCGCGGCCAGCGCCGAAGTTCAGCGTGCACGCGAACAGCAAGGCGGCAGCGACGAACANAACGCCCTGCTGCGCAGCGCCGCCACCGCCCTGGAAAAGGCCGAGCTGGACCTCGCCAATACCCGNGTGCGGGCACGTTCGGCCGGCCTGATCACCGACCTGCGTACCGATGTCGGCCAGTTCGCCGCGGCGGGCAATCCGCTGATGACCCTGATCACCATCCAGGACGTGTGGATCAGTGCGGAAATGACCGAGAACAACCTCGGCCGGCTCGAGCCCGACACGCCGGTAGCCATAGTGCTGGACGCCCTGCCCGGCAAGGTATTCGCAGGNCGGGTGCGCAGCGTCGGCTACGGCATCAGCGTCGGCCAGAGCACTGCCCCCGGCACCCTGCCCAACGTGGAGAACAGCCGCGACTGGCTGCGCCCGGCGCAGCGCTTCCCGGTNATAGTCGAGTTCGCCCCGGGCGAGCTGAGCAAGTTGACCAAGCTGCGCGGCATCCGCGTGGGCGGCCAGGCCGACGTCATGGCATTTCCCACCCAGGGCAATCCGCTCAACCCGCTCGGGCGCCTGTTTCTGTACCTGATGAGCTGGCTTGCCTATGTCTACTGAGTGCACCCATGCCGACCCTCGCGCCCAACGTGCGCTGCGCCTGGCCAGCGGCACGGCACTGTGCCTGGCCGTCAGCTTCGGCCTGGGGCTGCCGCTGCCGTTCATTGCCCCGCTGTTCGCCCTGTTCCTGCTGGCCAAGCTCGATCGTCCACTGTCGTTCAAGGCCGGGCTGGGCCTGACCCTGGTGGTGATGCTGACCACCGGCAGCGGCCTGCTGCTGATCCCGTTGCTGCGCTATGCCTCGTTCAGTGGCGTGCTGCTGGTTGGCCTGTGCCTGTTCCTGGCCTTCCGCCATGGGCTGAGTGGCGGCAACGGCATGCTCACGACCTTCCTGGTGATCGGCCTGACCATGATTTCGGCCGCCGGCACCGCCGATTTCGCCCTGGCCCTGATGGTCATCGGCGCCCTGGTGCAGAACCTGCTGCTCGCCGTGCTGANCCTGCCCCTCGGCCACTGGCTGTTTCCCGAGCCGGCCGACGCCCCGGCATTGCCGGCCGAGCCGACCCTGCCCGCGGANGAGGTCGGCTGGGTAGCGCTGCGNGCTGCGCTGGTGGTGCTGCCGGCCTACCTGCTGGCCCTGATCAATCCAGCCGGCTACATGGCGATCATCCTCAAGGCGGTGAGCCTCGGCCAGCAGAGCTGCACGGCCACGGTGCGCGATGCCGCTCACGAGCTGATCGGTTCGACCCTGCTCGGCGGCCTGCTGGCCATCCTGTTCTGGTGGGCCCTCGGCCTGTTCGTGCATCTGTGGATGTTCTTCCTGTGGATGCTGCTGTTCGGCCTGCTGCTGGCGCGCAAGCTCTACCGCCTCAGCCCGACCCGGCAAAGCCCCGGCTTCTGGCTGAACAGCCTGGTGACCATGATCATCCTGCTTGGCCTGTCGGTGCAGGACAGCGCCAACGGCCAGGATGTCTACAGCGCCTTCGCCCTGCGCATGGGCCTGTTCATCGCCATCAGCCTGTATGCCTGGCTGATGGTCTACCTGCTGGATCGATACCGCCAACGGCGCACCATGCGCCAGCCCGACTGCTGAGGAGACTCCCCGTGCTGCTCAACCTGCTGGTCGGCTTGCCCGTGATGCTGCTGTGCCTGGTCATGGAGGCCATCTTCGTGACCCTGTGCCTGCGCTACTACGCCAACCACTACAAGCGTTTCAAGCATGCAGGACGGAGCCGCAAATCCCTTGCCCTGGATATCCTGCTGCTGGGGATGGTGATGCTGCTGATGCTGCTCGGCAATTTCGCCCAGATGATCATCTGGGCCGCGCTGTTCGTGCTGCTTGGCGAGTTCGAGGAAGTCGCCACCGCGCTGTATTACTCGGCGGTGAACTTCGCCACCCTGGGCTACGGCGATATCGTCATGACCGAACGCTGGCGCCTGCTCGGGCCGCTGGAGGCGGCCAACGGCATCCTGATGTTCGGCGTCTCCACCGCGGTGATGACCGCTGCGGTGATGGATGTGATCAAGCACAACATCGCCGAACTGAAGCAGAGCGAACGGCCTTAGACCAAGCCTCAATGCCAACAGCAAAGGCGACAGCAAGGGTGTCCCCGATGTGTTGGCACGTAAGGCATTGATTGCCCGGTCGACGCGACTAGAACTTGTCGATATCGCGCACGATGCCGTCGATCACGCCCTTGAGGGTGTCCAGGGTGACCTGTTCCTCCTTGTTCTCCAGTTCCTTGCCATAGCCCTTGCGCACCACCTGCAATACCGGCTGACCAGTGCTGGCGTCGATCAGCTCGGCCTCGACGAACAGCTCGGTGGTGCGGTCGCGGGCACCGCTGGCGCTGGTGGTGGCGGCCACGACCAAAGCGATTGGAATCACCTCGTAGGGTTTGAGCCCTTCGGCCTTGGTGTCCACGCCGGTAATGGCGGCACGCAGGATCAGGGTTTGCGGGCCGGGCTGGGCACCCGCCTCATGCACCTGGAAGCGCCGGCCGAAGGCGGCCTTGATCTGTTCGGAGGTGTAGGCCTGCAACTGGGCCAGAGCCGGGGCGCCGATCTGCTCGGACGGACTCGGGGCGGGATGGAAGCCGATCGACTGCACAACCACGTGCTTATAGCTGTCCAGGTTGAGGCCTGGCGCCATCCAGCGCAGGACCGGTTGACCCGTGGGGGACGTGGCCGGTTGCAGGCGCGAGTAATCGGCGAGGAAACCGGAATACTGCTCCGGCTCGGTGACTTTCGACGCGCAGCCGCCGAGCAGCAACGCGGAAAACAATAGCCCGGTGACGGCAATGCTGGAACGCTTCATGGAGTTGCTCCTGTGTGGTGACGAGTCGATCAGTAACGTCAGGTGATGGAACTGCTGAGGACATGGATGGCCNCATCGGCGAATTCGCCGGACATACTGCTGCGCTCACCGACACCCTTGCTCTGCGCGACGGGTATGTCGCCCATGCAGATGAAGGCATAGCCGAGATTCAGCTNCGCGTCCCTGTGAAAGCGTAGGAGATNCCAGTGGCCAGCGCCTGGNGCAGGTTGGCGATGTTCAAGCGATCCNCGAACTCGAGATCGACCGCCGTGGTGTAACTCAGCGGTTGTGAAAATATCGAGCGCCGTCGCGAGATGGTCGCAGTAGGCGGGAGTTTTTGCACAGCCTCTCAGTCGTCGCCCTCGGTGTCGTCCTTCTCCGCCGCGTTGTCGGCCGGATTACGGCGCATGCGCGGGCCATCGGCTTGCACCGAGGGGAACCGCGCGGAGGCGTAGCGCACCACCAGAATCGCCACTGCCAGCAACAGAATCGCCCCGGAAATCATCACCACGCCCATATCCGGGCGATGGTGGTGCGACACGTCGGAGATCAGCAAGCGGGTCAGCGCAGTGATCGCCACATAGATCAGGAAACGGATCGGCATGTGGTTGGTCTTGAAGTAGATCCCGACCATCGCCCCCAGTTCGAGGTAGATGAACAGCAGCAGGATATCGTCGACCGTGGTGTGGCCCTTCTCGACCATGCCGCTGAACGCCATCACCGCCGCCCAGGCGGTGGCCCCGCCGATGGCGAACAGCGCCAGGTAGTGAAAGCTCTCGACCAGCAGGTTGCCGAGCGATTCGGCCAGCCCATGCAGGTTCTCACGNAGCGCCTCGGCCCAATTCAATTTCAAGATGCGACTCCTCGGAGGTTGTGGAGATATCGAGCGCCGTCTCGAGGCCGCCTCCAGGCGTACACAGCGCAACGCGGCAGCGGGCTTCTACAGGTGGCCGCAAGTAGGCGAGCGCTCTTTCGCAAGCGCTCGGCAGTGGGTACCCCGCCATGATCGGGCCCGCAGGTGACGGTTGGATTATGCAGGATGAGGGCCAGCCAGACGGTCGAGAAGAGCGCTGTGCGGCAATAAGACACGCCCCCCGGCAAGCAGCAAAGGCGAGAAGAAGCGGGCGGCGCCCTCAGCATTGGCGCCACCCGGAGTCGGGCCTATTCGCTGATCGGTCCGCACTGGGCGGTCGGCATGAGCTGGAGAAACTGTTCCGAACTCATATGCACCAGACCTTCATGATCGCCCGACTCGAAATACACGTCCTTGAGCGCCGTCAGCGACTCGTCGATCAGGGTTTCCATCTCGAAGGCGCTGCCGACCGGCGGAATCGCGCCGTCCGCGCAGTCGCTGAAACGCGGGCCGAACTCGTTTTCCCGCGCCAGCCGCCAGTGGCGCTTGGTCAGTTTGCGCACCTTGTTGAGGTCGACCTGGTGGGTCGCCGGAACCACCGCCATCAGCCAATGCCCCTGAAAGTCGTCGAGAATCACCGACTTGGCCATCAGATGCGGCGGTATGCCGGCGCGCCGCGCCGCNTCACGGGTGGTCATCGAGGGATCGTGCTGCAGCATGTCGTANTGGGAGTGCTGCTGTGACAGGTAGTTTTGCAAACGNTTGGCCATGCTCATGATGCACCTCCTGACGTTGGCCTGAGAATCGACGCCAGCCCCGCCTCCCGCTGGAGCCCGCGACAACCGGGGTACTGCCACGACGGAAGTATTGCGAGCCGTCCGGGTATCTCCCTGCCCTGTTCTGAGCCGCGCGTAGCACATACAAGTTTAGTGCATGGACAAGCCTGTGACCGATGCACTAGCCAGCCTCGGCCAACTGCTTTACACTGCGCCAGTACTGTATATATGAACAGTTTATTGCAACCCATCAGCGTGAAGGCGTAGAGGTGATGAATGGCCGTCGAAGTGGTGTACCGCAGCAGCCGGGATCTGGAGCGTTTATTCATGGATAAAGCCGAAGCCGACCGTCATGACAAGATGCTCGAACTGGCCGAGCTGCTCACCGACGTATTGCAAAAGGCNGTGCCTTCGCTGAACGAGCAGCAAGGCGAAGAACTGGGCATCTTCATGGCCAAGAACCGCGAAATCTTCGCCAAGGCCTTCAAGAACCAGCCGGACGCACTGAGCGAACTGGGCCAAGCCACGGCCGAATAACCACGCCCGCTCCGACCAATCAGCCAGACCGATGGGGCGCACTGCGTAGCCCGAATGAAATCCGGGGAAGTTCATCGCCTGCCAAACCGCTCCCGGATTGTGCCTAGGCCTGTCCGGGCGAGTGTCATGCCAACCTGAAAGGTCGGATCACCAGGGCGGGCCGGGCCGCGCAGGTCAGGCCTCGATCTGGCCTACATGGCGCGGCTCAATCTGCAACTATCCGTATTCCCGAACAGGCCGCTTAACGCATATGCACATAGGTGCCCGGCGCGGCGTCCAGCGGCGGGTAGTCCTGGTTGCCAAGGGCCGTCAGGGTCTCGCGCTGCTCGCCGGAGCGTGCCTGAATCCAGTCCAGCCATTGCGGCCACCAGCTGCCTTCGTGCTTCTGCGCCTGGCTATACCAGGCGTGCGGGTCGGCGCTCAGGATGGCGTGTTCCATATAGGTGGCCTTGGGATTACCCGGCGGGTTGAGGATGGCCTGGATATGCCCGCTGTTGGACAGGATGAAGCGCTTGTCGCCGCCGAGCAGCAGGGCCGAGCGGTAGGCCGTGTCCCAGGGGGTGATGTGATCGTTGATCCCGGCCACGCTGAAACTGTCGACCGTGACCTTCTTCAGGTCGATCGGCGTGCCGCAGACCTGCATGCCGCCGGCACGGCTCAGGGCATTGAGCCGGAAGAAGTCGAGGAAATCGCCGTGCAGGGCGGCCGGCAGGCGGGTGTTGTCGTTGTTCCAGTAGAGAATGTCGAAGGCCGGCGGCTGCTTGCCGAGCAGGTAGTTGTTGATCCAGTAGTTCCAGATCAGGTCGTTGGGGCGCATCCAGGCGAACACCCTGGCCATGTCGCGGCCGTCCAGTACGCCTTGCTGGTAGGAGCGGCGCTTGGCCGCTTCCAGGGTTTTTTCGTCGGCGAAGAGCATGGCCGGGCTGTCGAGCTGGCTGTCCAGCAGGCTGACCAGGTAGGTGGCGCTGGCGACTTTGCGCAGCTGCCGCTTGGCTTGCAGGTGCCCCTGCAGGGCGGCGATGGTCAGGCCGCCGGCGCAGGCACCCAGCAGGTTGACGTCCTTGCTGGCGGTGATCGCCCGACAGACATCGATGGCTTCCTCGACCGCCTGCACATAGCTCGACAGGCCCCACTCGCGGTGCGCCTTGGTCGGGTTACGCCAGCTCACCACGAATACCTGCAGGCCGTTTTTCAGTGCGTACTGGACGAAGCTCTTGTCCGGCGACAGGTCGAAGATGTAGTACTTGTTGATCTGTGGCGGCACGATCAGCAGAGGGCGCAGGTATTGCTTCTCGCTCATTGGCTTGTACTGGATCAGCTCCAGCAGTTCATTGCGAAACACCACCGCGCCGGGTGTGGCGGCCAGGCTGCGGCCGACTTCGAAGGCTCGCTTGTTGACCTGGCTGGGCAGACCATCGTTGTGCAGCAGGTCGTCGAGCAGGTGGCCCAGGCCTTTGAATACGCTGCTGCCGCCAGTGTTGAACAGTTCCTTGAGCGCCAATGGGTTGAGCAGGGTATTGGAGGGGGACAGGGCATCGCCGAGGATGCTGACGACGAAGCGCGCGCGAGTGCGGTCGTCGGCACTCATGTCGCTTTCCTCGATCCAGTGGCTCAGCTGATTTTGCCAGGCCAGGTAGGCCTGCAGGCTGCGCCGGTAAAACGGATTGAGTTTCCAGGTCGGATCGGCAAAGCGCGAATCCTTCGGGTTGATCTGGTACGGCGTGTCGCCGAGCAGTACTCGACCCAGTTGCCCGCCCAGGGCCAGTACGTGTCGGGCGCTGTGAACCGGTTGGCGCAAGCCCTGCACGGCCAGGCCGCGCAGGGTGGAAAGCATGTCTCTGGCGCGCAGGCCAGCAACGGCGCTCTGGGCATTCATCGAGCCGGCCGGGGCCGGAAGGCTGCGTGTCGGGGGTTGTTTGCGCATGAGGCGACACTCCAAAACTATCCGTGATCAGGGAGCAGTACAGCAAGGCTTGTACCAAGAGGCTGCGGGTTCGCCCCCTAGACTAGCGCAGGTTGTTCCCCGACATGTGACAGCTTGAGCAATCAAGTGCCAGACCCCGCGGTCCGCACCAGGATGGGGCGGGCGGACACTGCTCGTGCCTCCTCGGTGCGGGATGCAGTGGGCGAGAGGTTTTCAGCGCTTCTCGGCGTGGATCAATTCTGGCGGGCAGGTGTGGGCTGGGGGTGCATCACGGCGCGTTGGCGTTCTTCGGCGAGGAATTTCATGATGATCGGCGCCACGACGCCGGCACGGGTCACCAGGAACAGGTGGCCATCGTCGATTACATGCAGATCGGCATTCGGAATACGCCAGGCCAACAGGCGCATGTTGATCAACGGGATCAGCGGATCGTCGTCGCCGGCCAGCACCAGGGTCGGTTGGCGGATCTTGTGCAGCCAGTGGATGCTGGTCCAGCCGAGGCCGGCGAACAGCTGCCAGTANTAGCCTAGCTTGCCGCCCGAGCGCACCTTGCTGGCATGTGCCAGGGCCAGCTTGGGGTCGCGGCGGAAGGCGCCACCGTAGATGTCCGGAGCGATCTGCACGCCATAGGACGGCTGCACGTAGCGCCGTGGACTGGCCATGCGCCAGAGCACCTTGGGCTTGCCCGGCACCATCACCGCCCCGGCCGAGGTGGCCGCCAGCACCAGCTTCTTGCAGCGTTCCGGGTAGTCATGGGCAAACTGTTGCGCCAGGGCGCCGCCCCAGGACACGCCGATCACATTGACCTGGCCGTAGTTCAGGTAATCCAGCATGCGCGCTGCCAGTTTGGCCAGCCCGGGGAAGCGGAACGGGGTGCGGGGGGTCGAGGAGCCACCGACACCGGGCACGTCGAAGGCGATCACTTCGAGATCGCTGTCGAGCGCCAGAACGAAGGGCATGACCAGTTCCANGTTGGCGCCGATGCCATTGAAAATCAGCAGAGGCGCCATCTTCCCACTGCCGGGACGAACGGCGGTACGGATGGTTTGGCCATCCAGGTCGATGGTGCGAAATACAAAAGGTAACGACATGCGCGCAGGCCCTATGAATGAAAACACTGGGTGGGACCGTCCCGATCACTCCCAGAACAAACCTGATCGCCCGCTCGGCAGATCTGCCGGTTGGGCGAGCGGCACTTCCAGGTGCCGCGGGCAGTGGTGCGCAGGGCGCAGTCGATCAACGTTCGTGTACGTAGGTTCCAGGTGCCGGCTCGCCAGGCGGGAACTGTTTGTTGCCCAGTTTGCTCGGCGCTTTCTTGCTGGGGCCGGAGCGTTCGGTCAGCCACTTCTGCCAGTACAGCCACCAGGAGTCGGTGTGCTTGGTCGCACCTGCCTGCCAGTCTTTCGGCTCGCGCGGCAGTTCCGTGTTGGTCATGTAGCGACCCTTGGGGTTGCCCGGCGGGTTGAGGATGCTCTGGATATGCCCGCTGTTGGACAGGACGAACTCGCACTTGCCGCCGAACAGGTGNGCNGACTTGTAGCATGCCTCCCAGGGGGTGATGTGGTCGGTGGTGCCGGCGAGGCAGAATACGTCGCAGGTGACCTGCTTGAGGTCGATCGGCGTGCCACAGACTTCCANGGCGCCGGGACGGATCAGCGGGTTGGCCTTGAACATGTCGATGAACTCGCCGTGCAGTGCGGCGGGCAGGCGCGTGGTGTCGTTGTTCCAGTAGAGGATGTCGAACACCGGCGGTTCATTGCCGAGCAGGTAGTTNTTGACCCAGTAGTTCCAGATCAGGTCGTTGGGGCGCATCCAGGCGAACACCTTGGCCATGTCGCTGCCTTCGATGACGCCGGCCTGGTAGGAACGCCGCTTGGCCATCTCCAGGGTCTTCTCGTCGGCGAACAGGGCGACCTGGGTGTCCAGCTTGTTGTCCAGCACGCTGACCAGCAGGGTCAGGGCGTGTACCTTGTGCTCGCCAAGCGCCGCATAGTGGCCGAGCAGCGAGGCGGTGGTCATGCCGCCGGAGCAGGCGCCGATCATGTTGATGTCTTGGCTGCCGGTGATTGCGATGACCGCCTCGATAGCTTCCTTGAGCGCTTCGATATAGCTCGACAGGCCCCACTCGCGCTGCGCCTTGGTCGGGTTGCGCCAACTGACCACGAAGGTCTGCACACCGCTGCGCAACAGGAAGCGCGCCAGGCTCTTCTCTGGCGACAGGTCGAATACGTAGAACTTGTTGATCTGCGGCGGCACCACCAATAGCGGACGCTCGTGCACCTGTTCGGTGGTCGGCCGGTACTGGATCAGTTCCAGCACGCTATTGCGGAACACCACCGCGCCTTCTGTGGTAGCCAGGTTCTTGCCGACCTCGAAGGCCTTCATGTCGACCTGGCTGGGCATGCCGCCGTTATTGACAATGTCCTTGGCCAGGTGCGACAGGCCGTCGAGCAGGCTCTTGCCGCCGGTCTCGAAGAAGCGCTTGATCGCCGCGGGGTTGGCCATGCTGTTGCTTGGCGCCATGGCGTCGGTCATCAGGTTGACGAGGAAGTGGCCGCGGTTGGCGTCCTGCTCCGACATGTTGCTGTGTTCGACCCAGTCATGCAGTTCCTTGCGCCAGGCCAGGTAGGTTTGTAGATAGCGCTTGTACAGCGGATTCTGGCTCCAGGCCGGATCGGCGAAGCGGCGGTCGCCACTCTCGGGTTGCAGGTCGGACTTGCCAAGCAGGACGTTCTTCAATTCCACGCCGAAATGAGCGACGTGTTTGACGCTGTGAAACGGCTGCCGGATAGCCTGGGTGAGCACCGTGCGGGCTGACGTTAGCAGGTCCTTGCTCTGGATGCCGACGATCGGGTTCAGGCCGAGAGTGTTCTCTGAAGCTTGGTGTTTCAGATCATCATTGCTTTTTTCAGACATCTACGACGCTCCATTGTCCTGAGACGAATACCGGCATGTTGCTGTGCAAGGCGACACGGGACTAGGGCCGGGTATTGCTCGGGTTACCGGGGGCGGAACTGATCCGCTTCTCAATCTATGCACCTGGCTTGGCCAAATGCAGGGAACCTGCCAGTTCCTTGGTTACCCGAGTTTGTTGATTTGCGCAAGCTTGCCGCGATACGGGCAAATGCGCGCTGAGTATGCCGAGATAGATTAGAAAGTGCGCTCTAACCTCGGCGAGGGAAGGGCTTGAGCGTGGATCCGGCCGCCCGTTGCAGGCGGCTGGAACAGCGGGAGAGGCTCTGGCTCGCCTGTTGGGCTAGAGCATCAGTTTGACCACGGACTCGTCGGGGTCGCGGGATTTTCCGGCAGCCGCGAGCGCGGCCAGGTAGTCGGCCCATAAACGATCCTTATGAGTGGCCAGTTCATACAGGTAATCCCAGCTGAACAGCCCGCTGTCGTGGCCATCGTCGAAACAGAGTTTCAGGGCGTAATTGCCNGCCGGCTCGACGCTGCTCAGGGCGACGTGCAACTTGCCGGTCTGCAGGATCGGTTTGCCATGGCCCTGCACTTCCGCCGAGGGCGAGTGCACGCGGAGGAACTCGGCGGTCAGGCTGTAGCTGTCGCTGCCGTACTGCAGCTCCAGGGTTCGCGATGCCTTGTGCAGTTTGACTGCGCTGGGAATGTGCATGACGGGTTCCGCAAGGGGTTGGTGTAGGAGCGAGCTTGCTCGCGATCATGGTAAATCGCGAGCAAGGACTAGGCGTCCCCCTCGCTCCTACAGGCTGTTTTTAAAGAATATAGCGCGAGAGGTCTTCGTCCTGGGCCAGTTCTCCGAGGTGGCCGTTGACGTAATCGGCATCGATACGGATCGGCTTCTCGTCATGCTGGGCCGCCAGGTCGCCGGCGCTGAAGGACACCTCTTCGAGCAGGCGCTCGAGCAGGGTGTGCAGGCGTCGTGCACCGATATTCTCGGTCTTCTCGTTGACCTGCCAGGCGATCTCGGCAATCCGCTTGATGCCGTCTGCGGCGAACTCGATGTTCAAGCCCTCGGTGTTGAGCAGGGCAATGTACTGCTCGGTCAGCGAGGCGTGCGGTTCGGTGAGGATGCGCTCGAAATCTTCCGGCGACAGCGCCTTGAGTTCGACGCGGATCGGCAGGCGGCCCTGCAGCTCCGGTACCAGGTCGCTCGGCTTGCTCAGGTGGAAGGCGCCGGAGGCGATGAACAGGATGTGGTCGGTCTTGATCATGCCCAGCTTGGTGTTGACCGTGCAGCCTTCGATCAGCGGCAGCAGGTCGCGCTGCACGCCTTCGCGGGAGACGTCGGCGCCACCGACATTGCCACGCTTGGCGACCTTGTCGATCTCGTCGATGAAGACGATGCCATTCTGCTCCACGGCTTCCAGGGCGCGGGCTTTCAACTCTTCCTCGTTGACCAGGCGCGCGGCCTCTTCGTCGCGCACCAGTTTCAGCGCTTCCTTGACCTTGAGCGTGCGGCTCTTCTTCTTGCCCTTGCCCATGTTGGAGAACAGGCTCTGCAACTGGCTGGTCATCTCTTCCATGCCCGGCGGGGTCATGATCTCGATGCCGACCGGGCTATCGGTCACCTCGATGTCGATGTCCTTGTCATCCAGCTGGCCTTCGCGCAGGCGCTTGCGAAACAGCTGGCGGGTGTTGGAGTCGCTGCTCGGCGCCGGATCTTCGTTGAACCCGGCACGCGGTGGCGGCAGCAGGGCATCGAGGATGCGTTCTTCGGCGGCGTCCTCGGCGCGGTGACGGACCTTGACCATCTCCTGCTCGCGCAGCATCTTGATCGCCGCATCGGCCAGGTCGCGGATGATCGACTCGACATCGCGGCCGACGTAGCCGACTTCGGTGAACTTGGTCGCCTCGACCTTGATGAACGGTGCGCCGGCCAGCTTGGCCAGGCGCCGGGCGATTTCGGTCTTGCCGACCCCCGTCGGGCCGATCATCAGGATGTTCTTGGGCGTCACTTCGGCGCGCAACTCCAGCGGCAGCTGCATGCGCCGCCAGCGGTTGCGCAGGGCGATGGCCACGGCACGCTTGGCGTCGTCCTGGCCGATGATGTGGCGGTTGAGTTCGTGCACGATCTCGCGGGGCGTCATGGACATAACAGGCGGCTCCGAACGGAAATCGGCTCAGATGGCCGAGTCCAGTTCCTCAATGGTCAGGTTCTGATTGGTAAAGACACAAATGGACGCGGCAATGTTCAACGCCTTTTCCGCGATTTCGTGGGCCGACATCTGCTCGGTGTTCTCCAGCAAGGCCAGGGCCGCCGCCTGGGCGAAGCCGCCGCCGGAGCCCATGGCGATCAGGCCGTGCTCCGGCTCCACCACATCGCCATTGCCGGTGATGATCAGCGAGGCGTCTTTGTTGGCCACGGCGAGCATGGCTTCCAGACGGCTCAGCGAGCGGTCGGTGCGCCAGTCCTTGGCCAGTTCGACGGCGGCGCGTACCAGGTGGCCCTGGTGTTTTTCCAGCTTGCCTTCGAAGCGCTCGAACAGGGTGAAGGCATCCGCGGTGGCGCCGGCAAAACCGGCCAATACCTGGCCGTGATAGAGGCGGCGAACCTTTTTCGCATTGCCTTTCATCACGGTGTTGCCGAGGGAAACCTGGCCGTCGCCGCCCATGACGACTTTGCCGTGGCGGCGTACTGAAACGATGGTGGTCAAGGGGGAGTCTCCACGCAGCGGGGCGAAAATGCCCAATGCAGATTCAAATGGGGGGGCGCGCGCTACTTTTCAACCGGAGGCCGATGATTCTCGACCAAACGGCATGCGCGCGGCTGTAACAGTAGATTGCCGATACGGCGCATGCGTGAAAGCGTCGACCGGCTCCTGGCGGGCCGGTCGGGGTGAGGCTCAGCGGTTCTGCCGTTGCTGCAGGAGCAGATTGCCGAAGCCGTTGGCAGACAGGGCTTTTTGCGAGACCGCGAGTTGCTCGCGGTTGGCGAAGGGGCCGACCAGTACGCGGTACCAGGTTTCTTCGCGCACCGTGCCGGATTCCACGCGCACGTTCTGGCCGAGCAGGATGATCTGCGCACGGACGCTTTCCGCATCATCCTTGCGCCGGAACGAGCCGGCCTGGAGGAAAAACTGGGTACTCAGTGGCGCCTGGGCCACGGCGGGCGCTGGCACTACGGGCGGTGCGGGCGGCGGCGTTTCGCCGTTGAGTGCGGCCAGGGCGCGGGCGGCGTCGATCTTCGCCGCTTCTGCCGGGGTCACCGCTGGTTGCACGGGGGCGGGTGGCGGCAGGGCATCCGGCGGCACTATGACTTCCGAGTCGGGCAGCAGGGTGTAGAAATCGTACTTGGGCTTGCCCGGTTCCTGCGACTGCGCAGCGGGCTTCGGCTTCGACTGGCTGGCACGGGCCGTTTCGGCCTTGTTGCGCTTGACCGCATCGCCACCCGGTTGCAGGTTCATCAGCAGCATGACGAACACGCCGACGGCCAGGCCGCAGGCCAGCCAGATCCAGCCGGGCACGGGTTTCTTCGCCGGAGCCTTGTAGCGGCTGGCGCCGCGTTTGGCTGGGGGCTTCTTGCGNGCTGCCACTTACATGCGCTCCAGGGTTTCCAGGCCGAGCAGTTCCAGGCCTTGTTTGAGCGTGCGCCCGGTCAGGGCAGCCAGGCGCAGGCGACTCTGCTGGGTGGCCTGGTCTTCGGCGCTGAGGATCGGGCAGTGCTCGTAGAAACTGGAGAACAGCCCGGCCAGGTCATAGAGATAGGCGCAGAGCAGGTGCGGCACGCCTTTGTCGGCGACGTTATTCAGTACTTCGCCGAATTGCGCCAGTTTGCCGGCCAGCGCCAGCTCCTGTTCGGCCTCGAGGATGATCTGCCCCTCGATGCTGCTGTTGCCCAGTTTGCGGAACACGCTGGCCACCCGGGTGTAGGCGTACAGCAGGTAGGGCGCGGTGTTGCCCTCGAAGCTGAGCATCTGCTCGAAGTTGAAGCTGTAGTCGCTGGTGCGGTGCTTGGACAGGTCGGCGTATTTCACCGCGCCGATGCCGACGGCGTGGGCGATGTTGCGCA
>C687J26845_10000861_pt1 | contig 19476 bp, 23 predicted proteins | sample RifCSPlowO2_12_FD_26845 | JGI IMG/M metagenome (IMG submission 26845)
TCCAGGCAGGACTTCCTCGCCTTTCAAAGAATAGAAAGGGACTGCGCAGTCTGACGTGCTGGCCTTGGATTATTCGTCTCAACTTGAACGCTCATTAGAATAAGCAGACTCCCATCACCCTTGCCACTTGGAAAGCAAGGATACGCAGATCGTTATTTTTTCCCCGACTGGGGCGATCTTTCGCTGCCTGCAATGCCTTTCCCGCGGCATGGATTGCCTCATCCAACTCTTTCACGAGTTTTCCACAGGGCTGTCCATATGCATTGCAAAACAGATTCATCGCGCCAGGGAGCATTGCACTGGCGAGACTCCGCGCTGCATGGAGCTTGGTTGTAAGGTCTGCAAGACATTTTCGCGTGTCTGCAATTCCTGGCCGAGTTCTGCTGAGTACACGGCCGCGTTCGTCTTTGGTAACGATGTAAGATCCAGCACTCTTGTAATCGTCAATGGCTTCCAACAATTGGGCGCAAGCTTGAGGAATGCCTACGTTGTCAGGCCCGGCTATACCTAAAAGTAGGTCGTGAAATTGATCCTGGCGTGTCTTGCCCACAATGCTCCTTTCCACTTCCTTTTTCATTTTGGAAGCCGCGCCCCGTCGGGCCAGGGCGCCGCAAACCCTCAAGCCACCTGCTCCTGCTGGTGTCGCATCAGTTCCAGCAGAAATTCCGGAGCGAGGTCCGCCCCGTTCGCCCACGCCACCGTCCGCATGACAGGATGCTGATACGCGGTCGCAAACTGCGCCGGGTCGCGCAAGGGCTCGAACACTTCGCCGTCCAGCTCGCCGGACAGATCAACCTCGCCCGCATCACCGTTGTTGAAGCGCAGAAACAGCCGATGATCGGACAGCGGGGTTACCTCGGTCGTATGCAGAATCATGGCATTCACTCCAACGGGTTGATCGAGTTGAGGGGCTTTTTCTGCTGTGCCAGTTGCCAGTCGGCTTCGAGTTCCGCCCGATGCAGCGCCAGCCATTCGCGCACCATCGACAGCGCCCGGCCCGGCAGCGAACCGGCATAGACGGCCCCATCCAATGTTATCAGGGCTTCGTGCTCGGCATAGACGGCATGGAAGTGCATCGGCGGATGCTCGCGCCAGTTCATGTAGATCACGATGCCGAAAAAGCGCGCGATCTCGGGCATTACGCGGCCCCCCGCAGCGGTATCACTTCGGCACCGGCCTTCAACGTGTCCAGGTAGTTCGCCCACTGCTGCATCATTTTCCGCCGCTCGGGCAAGTGCGCCGTGCGGTTGTAGGCGCGCCCGTTCGGGTCACGCACGGCATGGGCCAACTGGTGCTCGATGAAGTCGGGGCGCACCCCCAGCACTTCATCCAGGATCGTGCGCGCCATCGCCCGGAATCCGTGGCCGCTCATTTCATCCTTGGCGATGCCCATGCGGCGAAGCGCGGCCAAAATGGCGTTGTCGCTCATCGGCCGGCCGTTCGTTCGCGCTCCCGGAAAGGCGTAGCGCCCGCCGCCGGTCAAGGCGTGAAGTTCGCGCAGGATCGCCACCGCTTGCGATGCCAGGGGCACGATATGCGCCGTGTCAGTCTTAGTCACGGTGTAGCGCCATTCCGCCGCATCAAGGTCGATGTCAGCCCATTCGGCCCTGCGCAATTCGCCGGGGCGCACGAATAGCAGCGGGGCGAGTTTCAGCGCGCAGCAAACGGTGAAGGTGCCCTGATAGCCGTCAATCTCCCGCAGCAGTTCGGCAACCCGCTTCGGTTCGGTAATCGCCGCGAAGTGATCGGCCTTCACCGGGGGCAATGCGCCCCGCAGGTCAACGGATGGATCGCGCTCGGCGCGGCCGGTCGCAGTCGCATACCGGAACACCTGGCTACAGCCAGCCAGTGCCCGATGCGCGGTTTCCAGTGCGCTCCGGCCCTCGATCCGACGCAGCGCAGCCAACAATTCCGGTGCGGTCACTTCGGCAACGGGTCGCCCGCCTAGCCATGGAAACACGTCTCGCTCGAAGCGCCGCATGATGCGAACGCCATGATCTGCGCTCCAGTTCGGGGAGTACTTCGCAAACCACTCACGCGCCACTACTTCAAAACTATTCGCTGCCCGGTCGGCTCTCGCCGACTTGATGGCCCTGCGATTTTCGCTGGGGTCGATGCCATCGGCCAGCAGTTGCCGCGCCTTGTCGCGCCGGTCCCTCGCTCCGTCGATCCATTCGCCGCTGTTCTTGAGTTTTCGTCCCGCCAGCGGCACTTCCGGGTACACGCCAAGGGACAAGCGCTTTTCCTTGCCGCCGAAGCGGTACTTGAAGCGCCACCACTTGCCCCCGCTCTCGGAAACTTCAAGATAGAGCCCGCCGCCGTCGAACAGGCGGATCGGTTTGTTGCCCGGCTTGGCGTTACGGATCGCGGTATCGGTCAGGGGCATTGGGGGCAACCTCTCGGCAAGTAGGTGGACTTGCCCCCAATATTGCCCCCAGTTGCCCCCGGATGTCAACGGACACTGTTGCCCCCGGCTGGACGCTAATCAGAGGGTAAACCCTGTATTTGCGCGGGGTTCCGGATGCTGTTGGATTGCTTTGGATCGCTACTTGGAGGCGGGGGTCGGAATCGAACCGGCGTCCACGGCTTTGCAGGCCGCTGCATAACCACTCTGCCACCCCGCCGGGTGCCGCGACCACCTGTCTGACGACGGCAGCCAAACCGATGGAGAAACAGCGACGCGCCACGCAATGAGCTTCGCTGTTCCTTGGAATCTGGAGCGGGAAACGAGTCTCGAACTCGCGACCTCAACCTTGGCAAGGTTGCGCTCTACCAACTGAGCTATTCCCGCGGAAGTAATCGCGAATTTTAGCGGTATGGGGGGCTGGGGTCAACCGTGGCGGGCTGCGCTCGGTCGGGCGAGGTTCATGTAATGGACCATCGATATCAGCGTCAACGCGGCGGCCAGATAGATCAACCAGGTGCCGACCACGTAAGGGTCGAACAACGGAATGCGGTCGTGGTAGAGCAGCATCGGGATCGCGACCATCTGCGNGATGGTCTTGATCTTGCCGAGAANNNTCACCGCGACGCTCTTCGCGTCGCCGACCNTCGCCATCCATTCACGCAGCGCCGAAATCGCGATCTCGCGCCCGATGATGATGACGGCGATCACTGCGTCGACGCGGTGGAATTGGACCAGCACGATCAGCGCCGCCGCGACCATGAGCTTGTCGGCGACCGGGTCGAGAAAGGCGCCGAAGGCAGACATCTGATTCAGCCGCCGCGCCAGATAGCCGTCCAGCACGTCCGTGATCGCCGCGGCCGTAAACACCACGCAGGCGATCAGGTTCCGCTCGTGTATCGACAGCCAGCCGGCCGGCAGATAGAACACGCCCACCACGACCGGAATCATGAGAATCCGGAACCAGGTGAGGATATTGGGCCAGTTAAGCTGCATGCAACTCCTGGTATATCTTTGCGGCCAGTTTGCGGCTGATGCCTTCCACCTGCGTGAGATCCTCGATGCTCGCCCCCATCACGCCTTTCAGTCCGCCGAACCGCGCGAGCAATCCGCGGCGCCGCTTGGCGCCGATGCCGCCGATTCCCTCCAGCGTCGAGGTGACCCGTGTCTTCCCGCGGCGCGCACGGTGACCGGCGATCGCGAATCGATGGGCCTCGTCCCGGATGGCCTGGATCAGGTGCAGTCCTGCGTGATCAGGGGCCAGGCGCACCGGATCCGGCTTGCCGGCGATCCATAGCTCCTCCAACCCGGCCCTGCGCTCCGGTCCCTTGGATACGCCGACCAGCGCCACGTCGCTCAAGCCCAGTTCCGCAAGCGCATCGGCCGCCGTGCGGACCTGCCCTTTGCCGCCGTCGATCAGGATGAGATCGGGCATGACGCCCTCGCCTCCGGCCACCTTGCCGTAGCGGCGAGACAGCGCCTGCCTGAGCGCGGCGTAATCGTCACCCGGGGTCACGTCTGCAATGTTGTAGCGGCGGTATTCAGCACGACGCATATCGTGCCGATCGTACACCACGCAGGAGGCCACCGCTGCCTCTCCCTGCGTGTGGCTGACGTCGAAGCATTCGATACGCTGCGCCGTGTCGGGAAGAGCCAACCCCTCGCGCATGGCGACCAGCCGCGCCTCCTGCGTGCTCTGCTCGGACAGACGCTGCTTGAGCGCCTGCGCCGCGTTCTTCTGCGCCATTTCGAGCCACGCCCGGCGATCGCCCACTGGCCGCGTGGCGACGTGGATCCTGTGCCTCGCGTAGCCGCAGAGGAAGATTTCGGCTTCTCTCGCGTCCACCTCCTCTTGGGTCACGATCAGGGCCGGGACCGGCCGCTCCAGATAGTGCTGCGCGATGAACGCCTGCAGTACATCGCCCGGCTCGCGCTCCTGGGCGTTGTGCGGGAAAAAGCTGCGATCGCCCAAGTGCCGCCCGCCGCGCACCATGACCAGATTCACGCACGCCAGACCGCGCTCGCAGGAAAGCCCTATCACATCGGCATCCTGATCCGTTCCCGTGTCCGCATATTGCCGCTGCGCCATCTTGGAAAGCGACTGGATCTGGTCGCGGTAAATCGCCGCCTCCTCGAAGCAAAGGCGGTCGGCCGCCTCCTGCATGCGTGCCGCCAGTCGCTTGAGCACGTCGCCGCTGCGCCCGTCGAGGAACAACCGCGCGTTTCTCACGTCCTCGGCATAGTCCGCCGGCTCGATGAGACCCACGCAAGGTCCGGAGCAGCGCCGGATCTGGTGCAGCAGGCAGGGACGGGAGCGATTCGAGAACACCGTGTCCTCGCAGGTGCGCAGGCGAAACACCCGTTGCAGCAGCTGAATGCTCTCCCGCACCGCCCCGGCATGGGGAAACGGCCCGAAATACCGGCTGGTGCGGTCCATCGCGCCGCGGTGAAAGCCCAGACGCGGAAACTCGCCGCCGCCGATCGTCAGATAGGGATAGGACTTGTCGTCCCGGAACAGGATGTTGTACCTGGGGCCGAGAGACTTGATGAGGTTGTTTTCGAGGATCAGCGCCTCGCCTTCGGAGCGCGTCACGGTGACCGCCATGCCCGCCACCTGGGACACCATCATGGCGATGCGCGGGCTCTGGAGCGTCTTCTGGAAATAGGAACCGACGCGCTTCTTCAGGTCGAGCGCCTTGCCCACGTAGAGAACGTCCCCGGCCGCATTGAGCATCCGGTACACGCCGGGAAGATTCGGCAGACCGGCGATAAACCCGCGGCCGTCGAATGCGGCTTCGGATTCTTGATCGCGGGCTGCCGCTCTGGCTCGCGCAGCCGGCTTGGTCTGGTGGTCGGGTCTCATCGGCAGGAGAGAAGATACGCCTGGATGTCGCTGAAGACCGCCTCGAACATCGCGGCCGAGAGTCGTTTGGTTTGGGTATTGTAGCGGCTGCAGTGATAGCTGCTGTAAAGGCGCGCGCCCTTCCTCGCCGACGTCCCGCGAGGCAAATCGTACGCCGCACGGTGACTGAACGGATACTCACGCGCCCGCAGACCCAGCGCCATGAGCAGCGCGCGATGCGCTACCCCGCCAAGCGCCAGTACCGCCCGCGGTTGCACTGCAGCGAATTCCGCGGCAAGAAATCCGTTGCAGCGACGCACCTCCGCCGGCTCGGGCTTGTTCTGCGGCGGCAGGCATTTTACGGCGTTGGTCACCCGGCATCCGGTCAGCCTGAGGCCGTCGCCGGGACTATCGGACCCTTCATGACTGGCAAAACCGAACTTGTACAGAGTGCGGTAAAGCAGGATGCCGGCGTAATCGCCGGTAAACGGCCGGCCCGTCCGGTTCGCGCCGTGCATCCCCGGCGCGAGCCCCACCACCAGCAGGCCGGCGCGCTCATCGCCGAAGGGCGGCACCGGGCGGGCGTGATAGTCCGGATGCACCGCGCGCACCTGCGCCAGAAACCGCGCCAGACGCGGGCAGGCAGTGCAACCGAGGTCGAAAGTGCGGGGCAAGGCGATACGCTTCATGCAACAGTCAGAATCACTTACCGCCGTTGACAGATATGGCGAAGAACTTGCTTTTCAATACGTCTCCCGATTTCGGGAAGTTGCGAAGTTGCAACTTCCCGAAATCGGGAGAACCAGCGCACGGTGGGTGCAACTTCAGCCCAGCGCTTCCCGCAGCGCCCTGACCGCGGCGGCATATTGCCGATCCGCACCCGCAACCCCTGCACGCCGCCCGCGCATGCGCCCGGCGCGAGCCTCGGGCAGCGTCCCCGCCCGCAGACCTTCGAGCAGTTGCGACACCCGGTCCGGCGCGTTGCACACCAGCACCATGTCGCATCCGGCTGCGAGCGCCGATTCGCCGCGGGCGACAATGTCCCCGGCGACGCTCGCTCCCTCCATCGACAGGTCGTCGCTGAAGATCATGCCCTCGAATCCCAGTTTCCCGCGCAGGATGCGCTTGAGCCAGATTTCCGAAAATCCGGCCGGCTTGGAATCGACCCTCGGATAGATCACGTGCGCGGGCATCACGCCGGCGAGGCCGAGCGGAATCAGCCGGCGATAGGGAACCAGGTCCGCCGCCTCGATATCGGCCAGGTCCCGATCGTCAACCGGCACCGCGACATGCGAATCGGCGCGCACGTGGCCGTGCCCCGGAAAATGCTTGCCGACGCCCGCCATGCCCGCCCCGTCCATCCCGCGCAGCAGCGCCCCCGCCAGTTCGGCGATCAGGGCCGGGCTGGCGGCGAATGCGCGGTCCCCGATCACGCTGCTCGCGCCGAAATCCACGTCCAGCACGGGGGCGAAACTGAAATCGATGCCGTGCGACAGCAGTTCCATCGCGAGGACGCAGCCGGCCGCCTGCGCGGTCTCGCACGCCATCGGCGTATTCCGGTCTGCGAGATCACCGATGCGCCGCATCGCAGGGATGAGAGTGAAACCCTCTTTGAACCGCTGCACCCGGCCGCCTTCGTGATCGACGGCGATCAGCAGTTCCGGATGGCGCAGCGCGCGGATTTCGGACGTCAGCCTGCGCAACTGGGCCGGCGATTCGAAATTGCGCGCAAACAGGACCACGCCGCCGACCAGCGGATGCCCGAGCAGTTCGCGCTCGGCGGCATCCAGCGACAGGCCTTGCACGTCGGCCATGACCGGTCCCAGGGCCAGGTCCGGGCGCATCAGCCGCCCTCCAGCACGACGAACGCGCTGGCCATGCCCACCTCGTCGCTGAGACTCAGGTGCGCGGCCGTGACGCCTCTGGCACGCAGCAAGGCTTCCAGCGGTGCCGAAAACTGCAGCATCGGCCTGCCCGAGTGTCCATTCTCGACGCTCACGTTCTGCCAGTTCACCGGAAAATGGATGCCGGTACCCATGGCCTTCGAGAACGCCTCCTTGGCGGCAAAGCGCTTGGCCAGATAGGCCGCCGGCTTGCGATGCCGCCGGAACCGGTCGAACTCCGAATCGACGAGGATCTTCCGCGCGAAGCGCTCCCCATGGCGGTCCAGCGCGCGCTGCACGCGCCCGATTTCGCACAGATCAGTGCCGATCCCGATGATCATGGCGCAGCTCCCCGCGCCTCCAGCATCAGCTGCTTCATTTCCCGCACCGCCGCCTGCCAGCCGGTGAACACCGCGTGGGCGACGATCGCGTGGCCGATGTTGAGTTCCGCTATGCCCGCGATGCCCGCGATCGCCTGCACGTTGTCGTAGTTGAGCCCGTGACCCGCGTTGACTTTGAGCCCGAGCGAGCCGGCGTACTCGACGGCGCCGAGGATGCGCTGGAATTCCGCGGCGCGCACCGCACCCTGCGAGTCGGCGTAGTGGCCGGTGTGGATCTCGATCACGCGCGCACCGGTCTGTTTCGCGGCGTCGATCTGCTTGCGGTCGGCATCGATGAACAGCGACACGCGCACGCCCGCGGCATCGAGCCACGCGCAGGCGTCCTTGATGCGCCCGAGCTGCGCGACGACATCCAGTCCGCCTTCGGTCGTGAGTTCCTGGCGCCGCTCCGGAACCAGGCATATGTCATGCGGACGGACCTTGATGGCGATACCTATCATCTCCCCGCTCACCGCCGCCTCCAGGTTCATGCGCGTGCGCAGCTTCTCCCGGATCGCCATGACGTCGCGCTCCTGGATATGCCGCCGGTCCTCCCGCAAGTGCAGGGTGATGGCGTCCGCACCCGCATCCTCGGCGAGCAGCGCCGCCCTGACCGGATCCGGATAGGCCGTCCCGCGCACCTGGCGCAGCGTGGCCACATGGTCGATATTCACCCCGAGTTCGATCACAGTTCCATCAGCTCCCTGAAGATCCGGCGGCTCTTGAGCGGCTGATGCTCCAGCCGGTGGTTGATCAGCCAGCGCATCAGCAGCTTTGCCTGCTGCTGGGTCACCGCGTCGCTGAAGTCATCGCGCGCGATGTCGAGCAGCGTCTGCCCCGCCAGCCTNAGGTCCGACTGCGCAGCCGCGCCGACCTCGACCGGTCCGCGCTCGGGGTCGTAAGTATAGGTCTTTGCCGGGTCGACGCCGCGACCGCTTGCCTGGTCCCGCTCCAGCACCAGCGCGTACCCGATCTCCCGCAGCAACGCCTTCTCGAAGGCGCGCAGGATCGGCCCGGTCGCCGCCCCCGAGGCAAGTCCCCGCAACGCCTCGCCGTAGCGATCGAACAGCGCCTCGTGCGGGTCTTCGCGAGGCATGAGCCGCAGCAGCAATTCGTTGAGATAGAACCCGCACAGCAGCGCCTCGCCCTGCAGCAGCGGCTGCCCCCCGATCCACTCCGCACGGGTCAGCGTGCGGACTTCTCCCTTGCCGTACCAGCCCAGCTGCACGAGCTGGAACGAAAGCAGGACCCCGCGCATCGCCGAGCGCGGCCTGCGGGCNCCGCGCGCCACCAGCCTCACTCGGCCCGCCCCCCGCGCGAACACATCCAGCAGCAGACTGGTTTCGCGATACGGATAGGTGTGGAGGACGTAGGCCTCCTGATTGTCCCGCGGCCGCCGCTCACTCATACCCAAGATTCTTCAGCGAGCGCGTGTCGTCGGTCCAGCCGCCGCGCACCTTCACCCAGACCTCCAGATGAACCTTGCCGCCGAACAGCCGCTGCATGTCCATGCGGGCTTCGGTGGCCATGCGCTTGAGCTTCTCCCCGCCGGCGCCGATCACGATGGGCTTATGACCCTCCTTGTCGACCACGATAGCGGCATGGATGCGGCGCAGGCGCGGATCGGCCTCGAATTTTTCGATGACCACGCTGCTGCCGTACGGGATCTCGTCTCCCATCAGCCGGAACAGCTTCTCGCGGATCAACTCCGCTGCCAGAAACCGTTCGTCGCGGTCGGTGATTTCGTCCTCTCCAAACATCGGCGCCTGCTCGGGCAGGTATTTTCTGACCGTGCGCAGCAGTTCCTTCAGGCCTCGCCGGCGCTCGGCGCTCACCGGAACGATCTCGGCGAAGGGCGCCTGTCTGACGGTTTCCTGCAGGAACGGCAGCAGCCGCTCGCGCGGCGTGCGGTCGATCTTGTTGACCACCAGCAGCAGCGGCACGCTTGCCGGAACGAGCTTGAGGAGCCGGCGGTCCGCCTCCAGAAAGCGCCCTGCCTCCACAAGCAGAAGCGCGCAGTCGACTTCGCCGATGGCCTGCCCGACGCCGCGATTCATGAACCGGTTGAGCGCGTTTCGGTGCTCCATCTGGTAGCCGGGCGTGTCGACGAACACGAACTGCGCCTGCGGTGTGCTCAGGATGCCGCGGATGCGGTGCCGCGTCGTCTGCGGCTTTCTCGAAGTGATGCTGACGCGCGCGCCCACCAGCGCGTTGAGCAGCGTCGACTTGCCGACGTTGGGCCTGCCGATGATGGCGATCGAGCCGCAGCGGAATGCGCCTTCCCGCTCTTCGTCGCTCCCTCGGTCTGGCTTCTCGCTCCGGTCAATCATCTACTGACTTCCGCATAGGCACGCTCCGCGGCCTCCTGCTCCGCCACGCGCCTGCTGTTACCGCTGCCCGTGGTGCGGACCGACAGTTCCGGAATGACGCACTCCACCTCGAACTGCTGGCTGTGCGCGGCTCCGCTGGTCGATACGACGACGTATTTCGGCAGCGCGATATGCCGCGCCTGGAGGAACTCCTGGAGCATCGTCTTGGGATCCTTGCCGCTCGCATTGGGATCGACTTCGCTCAGCGCACCGGCGTACAGGCGCAGAATCGTCTCCTGGGCCGCGCCGAAGCCGCCGTCGAGGAACACCGCCCCGAACAGGGCCTCCAGCGCGTCAGCAAGGATGGAGGGTCGCGTATGGCCGCCGCTTTTCAGTTCGCCTTCGCCAAGGCGCAGGCACTCGCCGAGCGCAAGCGCCTGCGCGATCTGATGCAGCGTCTCCTGACGCACCAGGTTGGCGCGCAACCGCGACAGGTCGCCTTCCCTTGCGTTGCCGAAACGGCTGCAGAGCTCGGCTGCGACGACGCAGTTGAGTACGCTGTCCCCGAGGAACTCGAGGCGCTCGTTGTGGGGCGTGCCGTGGCTGCGGTGCGTGAGCGCCTGCGTGAGCAACGCCGGCTGCGCAAAACGGTAGCCGATCGCCTGCTGCAGCCGCCCCCAGTCCATGCCCTACCGCGCGGGCACGGGGATCACTGGTTGCTGGCCCCGGCAAACTCGATCAGCAGGCTGACGTTGCCGACCAGCCCGATCTTCTTCGTGTAGGCGAACGAAACCACCACGTCGCCGCCCTCCTTGGAGACTTCCAGGTCCGCGCCGCCGATGACATCGATGTCGTCGATCTGCGCGCGCCGGTCGAATCCCTTGCGCACGTCCGCCACGGTCCCGGTGCGCCCTTCGAGAGCGACTGCGGCGACCGCCTTCTTCACCTTGGCGTACTCCAAGTACGCGGGCCCGATCTTCATTCCGCCAATCGCCCCGAATACGACGAGTACGGCGACCACCAGAAAGGTGACCATGCTCAAGCCACGCTGATTGCGGTACACAGCACGCTGTCTGCGGCACATAGCGGCACCCCCCAAATCAGAAACTGAAACGGAAATCCCGTTGCGGCCTTTCACCTGAAACCGCCGAACCGGCTCGGCTCGCCGAAGTTGAACCAGATAAAGAACGCCCTGCCCACGATGTTCTCCTCTGGGACGAACCCCCATACCCTGCTGTCGGCCGAGTTGTCGCGGTTGTCGCCCATCATGAAGTAATGGCCGGGCGGCACCGTACACTCGAAACCGGCACTATTGTAGTGGCAATTCTCGCGGAACGGGAACGACTTGGCGTAGGGGACCGCCGCCGGCGCGTCCTCCTCGATGAGGATCGAGTGCTCGACTTCCCCCGTCCTCTCCAGGTAGCGCTTGGAGTAGTGGATCCGCTCCGGATTCAGATAGTCCGGCAGCTCCCGCCGCGGCGCCGCCGCGCCGTTGATGAACAGCCGCTTGTCGATCCAGCCGACCCGGTCCCCGGGCACGCCAATCACGCGCTTGATGTAATCCAAGGAGGGATCGTCAGGATAGCGGAACACCATCACGTCGCCTCGCTTCGGCTCGTCCATGTCCAGTATCTTCCTGTTGATGATCGGGATGCGCACGCCGTAGGTGTACTTGTTCACCAGGATGAAATCCCCGATCAGCAGCGTGGGCACCATCGACCCCGACGGAATCTTGAACGGCTCGACCAGGAACGAGCGCAGAAAGAAGACGATCAGGATCACCGGGAAGAAGCTCTTCCCGTACTCGACCCACCAGGGCTCCTTCTCGCCCTCGCCGCGCCGCCCGGCGAGCCACAGGCGGTCGGCGAGCGCCACGGCGCCGGTCACCACCAGCAGCGTGAACAGCAGCAGCGCGAAGTTCATGGCCGCAAGCCTTCCTTCCGAAAGCGTGCCCATCCCTGGCCATGNACTGCGCCATTCGCCCTGCTCGCATCCCCGCGATGCGGGGTCCCTGCTCGTTGGCTCATGTCGCTATTTGCTCTCCACCTGCAGGATCGCGAGAAACGCCTCCTGCGGAATTTCCACCGTCCCCACCTGTTTCATGCGCTTCTTGCCCGCCTTCTGCTTCTCGAGCAGCTTTCTCTTGCGCGTGATGTCCCCGCCGTAGCACTTGGCGAGCACGTTCTTGCGCAGCGCCTTCACCGACTCGCGCGCGACGATGTGCGACCCGATCGCAGCCTGCACCGCGACATCGAACATCTGCCTGGGAATCAGCGCGCGCATCCTCGACACCAGATCGCGTCCCCGGTACAGGCTGTTGTCGCGGTGGACCATGAGCGAAAGCGCATCCACGCGCTCGCCGTTGATGAGTATGTCGAGCTTCACCATGTCGGCGGCGCGGTACTCCTTGAACTCATAATCGAGCGAGGCGTATCCGCGCGAGGCGGATTTCAGTTTGTCGAAGAAATCCATCACCACCTCGTTCAGCGGCATTTCGTAGGTGAGCATCACCTGCCGCCCGACGTACTGCATGTTCTTCTGCATGCCGCGCTTCTGGTTGCACAGGGTCATCACCGCCCCGAGATGCTCCTGCGGCACGAAGATCGTGGTCGTGATCACCGGCTCACGTATCTCGTCGATCTTCGACGGATCGGGCATCTTGGCGGGGTTTTCGACCTTCAGCAAAGCCCCGTCGCGCAACTGCACCTCGTAGACCACCGTGGGCGCGGTGGTGATGAGGTTCATGTCGTACTCGCGCTCCAGGCGCTCCTGGACGATGTCCATGTGCAGCAGGCCCAGAAAACCGCAGCGGAAACCGAAACCGAGCGCCTGCGACACCTCCGGCTCGAAGTGCAGGGAGGCGTCATTGAGCTTGAGCTTGGTAAGCGCCTCGCGCAACGCCTCGTACTGATTGGACTCCACCGGGTACAGTCCCGCGAACACCTGCGGTTTGATTTCCTTGTATCCCGGGAGCGACTGGACCGCCGGCCGGTCGGCGTGTGTCAGGGTGTCTCCGACCTTGGCCTCGTGCAACTCCTTGATGCCGGCGATGACGAAACCCACCTCTCCGGCCCCGAGCTGCTCGCGGGCGAGCGCCTTGGGCGTGAATACGCCGAGCTGCTCGCACAGGTGCGATGCGCCGGTGGACATCAGCAGCACCCTGTCCTTGACGCGCAGCGTGCCATCGAACACGCGCACCAGCATCACCACGCCCGTGTAGTTGTCGAACCACGAGTCGATCACCAGCGCCTTGAGCGGCGCCGCCGGATCCCCCGCCGGAGGCGGTATGCGCTGCACCACGGCTTCGAGTATGTCCTCGACGCCCTCGCCGGTCTTGGCGCTCACCCGGATGGCATCCTGAGCCGGTATGCCGATCACATCCTCGATTTCCCGGATCGACTGCTCGGGGTTGGCCGAGGGCAGGTCGATCTTGTTCAGCACCGGCACCACGCACACGCCCTGCTCGATGGCGGTGTAGCAATTGGCTACGGTCTGCGCCTCGACGCCCTGCGAAGCGTCGACCACGAGCAGCGCGCCCTCGCATGCCGAAAGCGAACGCGACACCTCGTAGGAGAAGTCGACGTGCCCGGGGGTGTCGATGAGATTGAGCTGGTAGATCTGGCCGTCGCGCGCCCGGTACTGCAGCGCAGCCGTTTGCGCCTTGATGGTTATGCCCCGCTCGCGCTCCAGATCCATGGAGTCGAGCACCTGCTCGGACATCTCCCGGTCCGACAGGCCGCCGCAGCGCTGGATGAAGCGGTCGGCAAGCGTCGACTTGCCGTGGTCGATGTGGGCGATGATCGAGAAGTTGCGGATGTGCAGCAAGGAAGCGGATCCAGTGGAGCGAGGGGCGTGCCGTCTCGACAATTTCCCATTCAGGGCAGAGCAAAAAACCCGGCGTATGAAAAAAGGGTGCGCCGGGGCACCCTTTCTATTCGTCCAACACCCTGAATTTTAGCCGATATCGCGCAAATACGCACGCAGCACGGAAGTATCCAGCCGCCAACGGGCAAGTTCGCGCTCGCCGTGCATCAGAACCGGTACCAGTTCGTTGTATCGACGCTCCAGTTCCGGCTCCGCATCCACGTCTATCGCATCGAGTTCGAACCCCAGTTCGCCGCGCAGCGCCTCGAGTGCGGCCCTCATGTCCTCGCAAAGATGGCAGTACTGCCGGGTGTAAAGGACCAATCTCGGACGCTGCCCGGTCCGATCACCCACGCCCCGACTCGCCGCGCACGGTGACGAACACGTTGTTCTCGCCGCGGCGCACGTGCAGCGTAAGCGTGACGTTCCGGTCAGTCTGCGACACCAGCTTGTTGAACTGCTCGGCCGTCTTGACCTCGCTGGTCTGCCCTTTGGCGGTCACCGCGGTAATGAGGTCGCCGGACCGGACGTCCGCGCGCACGTTCTGGCGCACATCCTCAACCAGGACGCCGTGCTCGACTTTCATCTCCCGCTTCTGTTCGGCGGTGAGGTTGCTTACCACGAAGCCCAGCCGGTTGGCCGCCTGCTCCGTCGGGCGGCTGCGGCCGCCTTGCCGGCTTGCAACGCGGTCCTCGGGCATCTCGCCCACGGTGACGGCGATCTCGCGGCTGGCGCCCTTGCGCCAGATCTCCATGCTCACCCGGCTGCCGGGCTTGGTGTTGCCGACCAGCCGCGGCAGATCACCCGAACTCGCCACCGGCTTCCCGTCGAGCTTCAGAATGATGTCACCGGTTTGGACGCCGGCCTTGTCCGCCGGGCCGCCCTTCTCGACGGCGTTGACCAGCGCGCCCGAGGGCTTGGAAAGACCGAATGACTCGGCGAGCTCTTTCGATACCTCCTGGATCACCACGCCGATACGGCCGCGGCTGACGCGTCCCGCCTGGCGCAACTGCGCCTGGACATCCATCGCGACGTCGATCGGTATCGCAAACGACAGCCCCATGAACCCGCCGGTACGACTGTAGATCTGAGAGTTGATGCCCACCACCTCGCCTTTCATGTTGAACAGCGGCCCGCCCGAATTGCCCGGATTGATCGCGGCGTCGGTCTGGATGAACGGCACGAAGTTCTCCTGCGGCAGGCTCCGGCCTTTGGCACTGACGATGCCGGCTGTCACGGTGCTCTCAAAGCCGAACGGCGAGCCTATCGCCACCACCCACTCGCCGACCTTCAGCCGGCTGGGATCACCCAGACGCACCACCGGCAGCCCGCTCGCCTCGATCTTGAGCAGCGCGATGTCGGTGCGCTTGTCGGCGCCGATTACCCGCGCCTTGTACTCGCGCTTGTCGGTGAGCTTGACCGTGATTTCGTCGGCCTTGTCGATGACATGCGCATTGGTGAGGACATAACCGTCGCCGCTGATGATGAACCCCGATCCGAGCGAGCGGCTCTGGAATTCGCGCGGCCCGGGGCCGGGCTGGCGCGGGATGAAGCGGCGGAAGAATTCGAACATCGGATCGTCCTCGTCGATGTTCGGGAACTGCGGGCTGCTGCGTTGGGCGACCTGCGTCTGCGTGGTGCTGACGTTCACCACTGCGGGTCCCTGCTTTTCTGCCAGCTCCGTGAAGTCCGGGAGATCCCGGCCCTGTGCATTCGCGCCGCCGTGGGCACCCAGCGCAACCAGTGCGAACAGCAGTGTCAGTATTGCTCTTGCCATCTTGGCGTCCTCATAGAAAGTCGTTTCGTGACAGGGGGTTGGCGCCGACGGCCGTGGAAAGCCCGCGCCGGGAAGAACTGGAATCCGCTAGGGTTTTCGATACTCCACCGTGTTGGCGATCAGTTTCACGCTCTGGGCCGGAGCTTCCCCGACCACGGTAACCCAGTGGTTCTCCAAGCGGCGCGCAAACACGTTGATCGCACCCTGACGCGAGAGCCCGGGCTGGCGCGCCGCGTTGCCCGCGGCCACAGGCTCGATGAATACCGACACCGCAGCCAGGCCGTCTGAGAACACGATGTGGCCGACTCCCGAGGCCCCATTCAGCGTGCGTGTCATTTCGGTCACTTTCCGGAAGCCCGGCGGCGGTGAGCGGACTGCCCATCCCGCATGCGTCAGATCCGCCGGAACCGCGTCCGAATCCTCAACGTGCCAGTCCTTGGCATCGGCAGCGAAACGCGACTTCAGCATTTCACGATCGATGTGGCCGCCGATCTTGAGCTGCGTGAAGGCGAACGTTTCCAGCATCTTATGCCTGTCGTTGAAGGTCTTCGCCTTGAGCAGCATGCCGGTGGCGAGATCCGCGCAAAGTGTCTGCCCGTAGCGCAGAGTGTCCTTGGGCTCCAGTACGATCACCTGGCAGTCGTAGCCCGCGACGCGCTCAACCCCCGCCTTGCGCACCGTGTAGCTTTCCGCCAGGTCCTTGAGCTGATCCGGAAGTATGAGGGGGAACGGATGACGGGCGCCCTGTTTGTCGATCTTGACGGTCATGATCGAAGGCAGATAGCACACGACCTGGTTGCGGCTGCGGATAATCTCGCGCGGCATCCCGTCCATGATTTCCAGCTTCTCGACCGGTCCCGACGCGTCCACCATTCGCGTGATCCGCGAGCTCTCCACCTGGTCGTCGTGCTGATAGACGAATGTGCCCGTGTAGGAAAGCCTTTGCGTCGCCGAATAGATGCGCTGCAGCCACTGCACGGCAGCAGGATCGGTTTGTGCCAATGCCGTCGAAAGCTGCAGCAGCGACGACGCCAGCAGCGCGAGGCGCAGCAGCTTCACTTGTCGCGCCCCCCGCGTTCATCGGCTACCGTGCGCACGTAAGACGCAACGCCCTGCATGGCCCCCGCGGGCGAGAAGCTCTGGTGCGCAAGCAGATAGCTATCCACGCCCACCGCCGCTGGCGTGACCGCAGGCACGGACGCGGCGGTCGGTGCGCGCGGTGCTACGGTCGCGGCAACCTGCCGCGGCTCGCTCTTCAGTCCCGGCAGCGCCAGCCAGGCCACCAGCGCGACACCCGCCACACCCGCCGCGGCGGAAAACGCGAGCCGCGGGATCCTGCCTCTGGTTGCGAGTCGTCGAGGGGCAAGCACGGTGGGTTCTGCGGCCAATCGCTCCGACACCCTTGCGGCCAGCGCCGGTTCGACGTGTCCGCGCAGGGCATCGCCGATCAGATGGTAGGTGTCCCAACTGCGCCGCAGTTGGGCGTCGCTCCTGAGGAGAACCAGATTCCGCGCCAGGTCCGATTCATCCGCTTCGCCGTCCATCAGCATGGAAATTCGCTCGCTCATCATCACCACCTCTTGTCACCCTGCGTGTCGAGCAGCGGACGCAGCCGTTCCGCGATCGCCTCGCGCGCCCGGAAGATCCTTGAACGCACCGTCCCGATCGGGCAATCCATCGCCGCAGCGATCTCCTCGTAGCTCAGCCCCTCGATCTCGCGCAGCTGGATTGCCGCGCGCAGTTCGTCGGGAAGCTGTTCCATCGCGTCGTTCACCGTGTTCGCGATCTGCTTGCTCATCAACAAGCTCTCGGGCGTATTCATATCCCGCAACTTGTCGCCGCCATCGAACTCTTCGGCCTCTTGCGCATCGAAATCGGTAACCGTCGGTGCCCGCCGTCCCAACGCCACGAGATAATTCTTCGCGGTATTGATGCCGATGCGGTACAGCCACGTGTAAAACGCGCTGTCGCCCCGAAAGGACGGCAGGGCCCGATACGCCTTCACAAAGGCCTCCTGCGCCACGTCCTCCACCTCGGCCTGGTCCTTGACAAACCGGGACAGCAGACGCGACAGCTTGCGCTGGTACTTGGACACCAGAAGCTCGAAAGCGTGCTTGTCGCCCCGCTGCGCGCGCTCAACCAGTTGCCGGTCCAGCTCCCGGTCAGTCATCAGCCGCCATCCCTGTCCAAGCCCGTGCTTTTCCTGGAAAAGCTATCCACAGGCGACGGCGAGTATAACCCGGGCTTGCACCCAGTCCTGCCTTACAGACACAGCCATGCGCGAATAGTTCACTCGCCACCAGGGGTAATTTTGCCGGGCCGCCAGCGCAGCCATACCCGCAGCCGCCGCCTATCGTCCCGGCTTGCAGCGTCCGGCGCTATAACGATCCATTTGCGTCGCCAGCCGGAACCGGCCAGCGGCACCATGATCAGCCACGCGGACACGTATCCTCCGCTGGCAACCGATGTCTGGTGCCAGCGCCCGCGCCTGTCCCTCCATGCCGCAGCTTCGCCGTCGCGCAACTCGAGTTCGCATGGCGAATCCGCCCAGCGCTGCAATGCCTCGCCGGCGGTCCGGACCGCCGACAGCACCACCCCCGCCGCGGCCAACACCAGCGCCAGACCGTCCAGGCTGACCGCCAGGGCGAGGAGCCCGAGCAAGTGGCCGATGAGCAGCAGGAAAGCGAGCACCGGCGAGGGCCTGAGGCGAACCGATAGCGGCGCCGAGTTCAAACTCGAATTCAGATCCGGGTGAAAATCAGCGTTCCGTTGGTCCCGCCGAAGCCGAATGAGTTGGACAGCGCCGCGCGTACCGGCATTTGGCGCGCTGCATTGGGGACGTAGTCCAGATCGCAGGCGGGATCCTGATTAATCAGATTCGCCGTCGGCGGGGCGACCTGATCGCGCACGGCAAGCGCGCAGAACACGGCCTCCACGCCCCCGGCCGCACCCAGCAGATGCCCGGTCATCGACTTGGTCGAACTCATGGCGAGTTTCCTCGCATGGTCGCCGAAGCAGCGCTTGACCGCAATGGTCTCGGCGACGTCGCCCAGGGGCGTCGAGGTGCCGTGAGCATTGATGTAGTCGATCTGGTCCAGGTTGAGCCTGGCATTGCGCAGTGCGATAGCCATGCAGCGCGCCGCGCCCTCGCCGTCCTCGGCTGGCGCGGTCATGTGGTGGGCATCGGCGCTCATGCCAAAGCCCGCAAGCTCGGCGTAGATTTTCGCGCCGCGCCGCCTGGCGTGCTCGAATTCCTCCAGCACCAGCGCACCGGCACCTTCGCCGAGCACAAAGCCGTCGCGGTCCCGGTCCCAGGGCCGGCTGGCCGTCGCCGGGTCGTCGTTGCGTGTGGACAGCGCCCGGGCCGAGGCGAATCCGCCGATCGCCAGCGGCGTCAGGGTGGCCTCGGCGCCTCCTGCGACCATCACGTCTGCATCGCCGTACTCGATCAGACGCCCGGAATCTCCGATACAGTGGTGGCCGTCGTGCACGCGGTGACCATGGCCAAGTTCGGGCCCTTGAGTCCGAACCTGATCGACAGGTGGCCCGAAATCATGTTGATGATCACACCCGGAATGAAGAACGGCGAGATCTTGCGCGGCCCGCCTTTCAGGTAGTCATCGTGCGTTTCCTCGATGACCGGCAGGCCGCCGATCCCGGAACCGATGTTGACGCCGATGCGCTCCGCGTTTTCGGGCGTCACCTCCAGCCCGGAGTCACGCAGCGCCTGGATTCCCGCCGCCATCCCGAAGTGGATGAAGGTATCCATACGGCGCGCTTCCTTCGCCGACATGTACTGTGTGACATCGAAGCCCTTGACCTCGCCGGCGATCTGCGCGGCAAAGGCGGCGGGATCGAAGCGGGTGATGCGGGAAATCCCGGGCTTGGCGGCAAGAACGCTGGCCCAGGCCTCGACAACCGTGTTTCCGACCGGGCTTATGATCCCGAGGCCGGTGATGACGACTCGACGGCGGGACAACGCTGCACCCCTGTGCGTAGTTTATAGGCGGAAGGTCA
>C687J26845_10000862_pt1 | contig 19469 bp, 13 predicted proteins | sample RifCSPlowO2_12_FD_26845 | JGI IMG/M metagenome (IMG submission 26845)
CCGCCGAGCCGCTCTCGTCAACGTACAACACGTGCGGCTGCGCCACCGGCAACTCATGGCGGGCGTAGGGTTTAATTTCCGGATATAGCGTTTGCATGCTGCACTCCCGAATCTGCGCGCACGGACCCAGCTGGGCGCCGCTCTGGTACTCTGTCGATCATCATAACCACGAAAAGGAACTTCGGCATGCCAGTACGGCTATTTACCCTGGCGCTACTGATAATTCTCCCCCTGCTCAGCAGCTGCGGGCGCAACGATCCGCAGGCCGCGCTCGAGGCGGCGGTGCAACAACTGCAGGACAATATCGAAGCCAAGCGCAGCAGTGCGGTGCTTGCGCAACTGCATGCGCAGTTCAGCGCCGAGCAACAGTACGATCGCGAATGGGCCAAGCGCACCATGCTCGCGCTGTTTATGCGCCATCAGAACATCGCTGTGATCGCCTTCAGCAAGCGCAGCCAGATCGATCCCACCTATGCCGACAAAGGCCATACCGACGCCGAAATCGCCCTCACCGGCGCCGCCGGGTTAATCCCCGACAACGCCGCGCATTACCGGCTGAAACTGGAGTGGTGGTTGGAAGATGGCGAATGGCAACTGGCGCGACTGAACTGGGAGTAGCTCAGTTCAGGGCTGGGCGATTGATTGATCGGTGGCCCGCCAGATCAGCTCGTCGGCGGCATAACCACGCTGACGCGCAATATTAAGCAATTGCTCGCGCGTTTGCGCCGACACTTGCGGAGTGCGCGACAGCAGCCACAGGTACTCACGGCTCGGGTTGCCCACCACGGCGAGCTGGTACCCCTCATCTAGGTACAACACCCAGTAGTCGCCACGGGTGAGATTGGGAAATAACCGGCTAAACCAATTATCAAAGCGCACCCAGAGCTTGTCGGTTTTCCCGGCCTGTTGCGCAAAGGCCTGACCGTTGGCCTGCAACCACTCGCCCGTCAGCGTACGGCAGCTATTAACCACGCTCAGCGTGGCGTCTGCTTGCAACTGATAAGCCGCCTCAGACTGGGCGCAGTTGCGCTGGAAGAACATCGGCAGCCGTGCCAGTTCATACCAGGTGCCTTGATAGCGCTGCAAATCGACCCGGGCTACCGTTTGTGGCGCGGCCAACTGACCGCCTGAACTGCTGCAGCCCGCCAGCAGCAGTAAGACGCACAGGGCAATAAGCTGACGCACTGGACGTATTTACTTCAGGCCTTGGCCGGAGAACAACAGCACTTTGTCACCGGCAAATTGCACGCTAATGGAGGACTTTGCATCGCCCCAGGTGCAACTGCTCATCCCCAAGGCACCGGCGCATTCCGTCGGCGCACCGAGCAAGGCCTGAACCTCAGCCTTGTCCATGCCGGCATTCAGCTTGGCGTAGTTTTCTTCGTTGACCTTGCTGCAAGCAGCCAAGAGCAAGACAAAGGACAGCAGGGCGAATTGACGAGCAAACATGGCTTAACTCCTGATTCGATAATGACCCGCGGGCCCGCCATGCCGACGGGCACCTGACAGCCGTTTTACGCCTGGTGATAACCGGTAACGCGCTCGACTTCTTCCTTCGAACCGAGGAACACCGCCACCCGCTGATGCAACGAGGTCGGCTGAATATCGAGAATGCGCTGGTAACCATTGGTCGCGGCGCCGCCGGCCTGCTCGATGATAAAGGACATCGGATTGGCTTCGTACATCAGGCGCAACTTGCCTGGTTTCTCTGGCTCACGGGAGTCGCGCGGGTACATAAACATGCCGCCACGGGTCAGAATCCGGTGCACGTCAGCCACCATCGCCGCCACCCAACGCATGTTGTAATCCTTCTCCAGCGGGCCGCTTTTACCGGCCAGCAACTCGTCGACATAGCGGGTCACCGGCGCTTCCCAGTGGCGCTGGTTGGACATATTGATGGCGAATTCTTTAGTTTGCGCCGGCACCTGGATGTTGTCGTGGGTCATCACGAAACTGCCCAGCTCACGATCCAGGGTGAAGCCTTTAACGCCGTTGCCCAGGGTCAGCATCAGCATGGTTTGCGGGCCGTAAATCGCGTAACCGGCAGCCACTTGTTCGGTGCCTGGCTGCAGGAATGCTTCTTCGCCCAAGTCACCCTCTTCACCGTTGCGATCCGGGCAACGCAGCACCGAGAAGATGGTGCCGACCGAGACGTTTACATCGATATTGGAGGAGCCATCCAGCGGGTCAAACACCAGCAGATAGGCACCCTTGGGGTACTTGCCGGGGATCTGGTAAGCGTTGTCCATCTCCTCGGACGCCATGCCGGCCAGGTGACCGCCCCACTCGTTGGCTTCCAGCAGAATGTCGTTGGACAGTACATCGAGTTTCTTCTGCACTTCGCCCTGAATATTCTCGGTTTCCATGCTGCCCAGCACGCCGCCGAGCGCGCCCTTGGAAACCGCGTAACTGATTTCCTTACAGGCGCGTGCCACTACTTCGATAAGAAAACGCAAATCCGCCGGCGTGTTGTTGCTGCGGGTCTGTTCAATCAGATAGCGGCTCAGGGTAATGCGGGACATGGGAGGCACCGAGGTTGGATAAATTGCGCGCAGTTTACCCTTTAACGACCGGCAGTGCCTCCCAGTGCCGCTGATCGGCGTTACAGCTCCAATGACAAGGACAGCCCAACGCCCTGCTGATCAACACTGGAGGCATGGCCATAGCTGTAGGCCGCACGCAGCGAGAGATCGGTGGTCAATTTCTGGCTCACCCCCACGCTGGCCTGAACCAGACTGTCATCCGGCGTGTAGCCATCCAGCGTGAAGTCGATACCCGGCAAGCTGTTGAGTTCGATGCGCACATCACTGCTGTCATCGGCATACTCGCGATTGCGCACCACCTCGGCAAACAACAAAGTCTCTGGGCTTAGCTGAAAACGTCCCTGTACGCCGGCGCCCAACTGCCGAGACTTACGCACCTGATCGGCATAGTTGAGCGCAGTCGAGGTGCTGCCATTCTCGCTATAGCCATCGACTTCAACCCGGGCATATTCAGCACTGATAAAGGGGCTCAGATGCCACTGACTGCCAGGTTGCGCAATGTCATAGCCAAGGCGGCCACTCAGCGACCACAGCTCACCGGTGGTGTCGCCCTTCTCACCCCGAGTGGCTTGGCCAATATCGAACTTGCGCTTGAGGTCGTTGTAATCGAGGTAACCGCCGGTTAACGCCAGATCGGCCCACCAGCGATTTTCTTGGTATTGAGCAAAGGCCGTGGCCAAGGTGCTCTGCACTTGATAGTTGGAGTTTTCTTCACCGGCCTGCAGCTTTTGCTCATACAAGCCCAGCGCCACCCCCAGACGCCAGGCGGCGTCGAGCCGGTAACTGCCGCCCAGGCTCAGGCTGTAGCCGTTACCGTCGGCGCTGGCGCCAGCCTCTTGTTTATCGATATCCAGCTGTTGCCCGGCACCGGCCACAAAGCTGCGCCATTGCCCCTCGGACTGCCAAACATCAGCCTCCGCTTGCCATTGGTTACGCAATTGCCCCTCATGCGCACGCAGGGTGCCATAGGCCATTTCTGGCAGCAGGGTGATTTCCCAGGGCGCCGCCAGCAAGGATGCCGCGTAGTCTGCGAAGGCTTGTTGAGCGGCAATGGTCGGGTGCACCGAGTCGTTGAAGAGCAACTTGCTCGGGTCCGGCGTGGTGCCGCTAATGCCATACACCGGATTGACGTTGGCACAACCACTGAAGCAGGTGAGTGACAGATTCTGATCAGAAGCCAGGCCATAAGAAGCCGGACTGGCCAGCACTTCACGCACCAACAACGGCACGTTCAGCGGAATGATTTCAGCGTTGACGGTGGCCAGTTGGCGGACCAGTTCGGTGTTGAAGGCGCTCGCCAGTGGCGCGATAAAATTCGATAGGCCCGCCCCCAAGGCGAAGGGTGTCTGACTGAGATCGCCCAACAGTGGCGCCATGATGTAGCGTGCCCCCGCCTGCTGCAGCGCGTTAACGCTGTCCATCAGGCGCCCCGCCGAGGCGGTGGCGGCGGGAACATTCAGTACCAAAAAGTCGAGAAAATCGTTGCCGCCACCGTTGACGTAATACAGGGCATTTGAATCGAGCGACTGACCACGGTTGGCCAGATCCACCAGGAAGGCGTCCCGCTGGCGCAGATTGGTGCCATCGACCAGTTCGACCACCGAACCCTCGCCGCTACCGGTGATCGAGTCCAATACCTGCGAGGTGGTATTACCGCCCACCGCCCAGTTGTTGCCATCCGGCAGCCCGAGCGCCGCATTGACCGGCGAGGTCGAGCCCGTTAACGAACCGAGCCCAAGTTTGAGGCTGAGTATCTGCGTGGCATTGAGGGCAAAAACTTCGCCATTGCCGCTCAGATAGGTAGGACCCACTCTGTTGGTAAAACGTCGTGTGGCACCGTCTGGACCGCCTGGATCCGGGAACTGCCCGGCATCGCTGAGGCTATCGCCGAACACATAAAACCCAGTGTAAGGCGCGGCAGCCAAGGAGGGCGCTACAGCCGCCAACAGACAGGCGGCCGCCAACGGGGTGAGCAGACGTTTCATAAGCAGTCCTTATTATTGTGTTTGTGACTTACTGCCCGGACTGTAGCGCGCTTTTTTAATTTTGACTGCAAGCAAAAGCATTATTCACGGGGGTCGACAACACACATTCATGGCGCTGATTGGTCGACTGATGGGCTCAGCATTCAACCGATCAACATGCTCGGTTCAACCCTATTACGCCCGCCGCGCTTGGCTTGATAGAGCGCGGTATCGGCGACCTGCAAGAGCTCGTCGAGGCTCTGCCCCTGAGCCGGCCACAGGGCCAGGCCGATGGACACCGTGAGCAACTCTGGGCCGTTGCGGGTGGCCAGCGGGGTGCTGGCCAGTTCACGGCAAATCGACTGCAGGCGGCTGAGCGCCACGGCGCCATCCGCACCCGGCATGATCAACACAAACTCTTCGCCACCGATGCGAAACAGCGCATCGGAGCTGCGCAGATGACTCGACAACTGCGCAGCCAGCGCCTTGAGCACGTCATCACCGACCAAATGGCCGCACCTATCATTCAGCGCCTTGAAGTGATCCAGGTCGAGCATGGCCAAGGCCAAAGTCTGTTTATCCCGTTGCGCACGAGCCTGCTCATATTGAAAAAACTCGATCAGATAACGTCGGTTATACAGGCCGGTCAAGGGATCACGCAGCGCCTGCTCGCGCAATTGCTCATGCAGCAGCGAGATGGTCTGCAGCCGCTCCTCGCTCAAACTCAAGGCTTCGACCAACTTCAGCGCACCGAGGTGCGACTCGCTGACATCGCGCAAGTAGAGCATCTCACCAAGGCGCATATTGCCGCTGCGGCGCACCCGTTCAATGTTGCGCCGACGCACTTCGAGGTAACGCGGCGGGCTGCTCAACGTCAGCAACTGCGCCGCATCCAGACCACTGGGTAGCGACAACAAATCGCGCAGAGCGCCGCCGAACACCGGCCAGTCAGCCAATGCCCGCCCCTGCCAGTCGGCACTCAAACCGGCCAGTTGCAACGCCGCCGGATTGGCTTCGAGCACGCGCTGCTGCTGATCAATTACCAACACCGGATCAAGCAAGGCTTCGAGCAATAGATGCCGCGCCACCGGCAATAGATCAAACAGCCGCACACCCACAATCAGCCAGCCGAACGCCAGCAAGGTAAAGGCAAAACTAAAGGGCGTCGGATCAAAGCCAAACAGCATCCAGCCAAAGCCGACATAGCTTAAATTGGCCACCCAAGGCACCGCGGTCACCACCACAAAGGCCAGATAGTGGCGCCGATAAAGGCCCTGACTGTGCAGCGCCGCGCGCAACACCACCACCAGGCAAAACAACATAAACAGATAGACATAGGCGGCAGCGGCAAAAAACAACGGCCCGTGCACATAGCGTATCGGCGCGCCAAGCTCGGCGGAGATCGGCGCACTGGCGGCCGCGTAAAACAGCCCATGCCAAGGGTTGCTCAGCGCCAGCAACCAGGTCAGCAGCGGCATCACCGCCAGACTTAAGACATAACGCCGCGGCAAGGGCTGCCGTTCACTGTTGACGTACTGCCAAAGAAATATGGCCCAAAACGTCGGCACACCAATAATGCCCGGCCAGGCCATCCGGGCCCAAAACATCTTGCTACTGGCGTCCTGCGCCGCCAGCTCCAGCCCGGCCACTAACAGCCACCAGAGAATGCCCAGATGCATGACGAAAAAGCTGTTACGCCCGGGGAAATAGCGCTGGCGCAAAATCCAATGCGACAACCAGAGCACACCCAGCCACACCAGCAAGGTCAGCAACACCGGTGCCGACAGGCTCCAGCCTGCGCCAAGATTCGTCATCGACGGCACAGTTGCGCCGCCTTTGGCCGCCGTCCTGGCGCTACCGACTGATTACAGATTGATCTAGACACAGGCCATCCCGACCGAAAGCACTAAAAACTGAGCAGCGTGAACCGCTGCCGTTACCGTTTGACCATAGTTCAAGATTTGGCCGGGGCCGCCCGCAGCAGGCTCAGCGCCATCAATACCAAGAGGCCAACCCCCAGCAGCAGCACCGCCCACAGCCCCAGCCGTTTCCAGTCGGGGCCGCTGGCTGCGGCCGGGCCAGCCACTGCCTCTAGTGGCGTCGAGACAGCGGTGGCGACTGTCGCCACCCCCAGCGTACTCAGGCGCGCCGGCTCATAGCCTGGAATCAAGGTGCTCAGCGGCAGATTGACCGCCTTGGCCGCGGTATTGTTGAGTGCCAGGGTATAGGGCGGCGTACCGCGGGCGAGAAACACCAACTCGGTGGCGCGCAGGCCGACTTGCAATTGCGGCGCCTCAGTGCCCAAGCCACCGCCGCGCTGATCGACTAGCAACTTGAGTTGCTGCACCGGCGCGCCGTACAACTCGATCTGCTCCTGCAGCGACTCCTTGCCTCCCTGCGGCAGCCGATACAGCAGGCTGCGACTGAGCAATTGCCATTGCACCTTGCCATCGCGGCGACCATAGAGCTGCACCGGCGCCAGGGTATTGGCCTGCGGCAAAGCGATTTTGATCCGCTCCAGCGGCAACGCCAGGGGCAAGTCCCAGGTATATTCGCCGGCTTTGACACTGCTCGGGGCCATGGCCGCCGACCAAGCCATGGGAGCCGGCAGCGTATCGCTGGCACTGCTGAACAACTCGGCCGCCGTCAGCGCCGGGGCTTGTTGCGGCGCCAGCCAGAGCAGGCGCAGATAGCGCGCGCGCTCGCCGGGCAAACTGATGTTGCGTTGCTCCAGCTGCTCATCGGCAAAGGACAGGCGGGCAATCTGCCCCTCGCCCCAGCTTTGCCAATGCTGCAGATCGTCACTGGCCTCGATGGAGAAGCGCTGAAAGCCCTCGGCATCGCCACTCCAATTGAGCTGAAGTTTTTCCAGTGGCGCGTCTATCGCGCTGGCGTCCAGCAACCAGCCGCGCAGTTGCTCCTCGGCCGGCGCGGCACCGGCGGGCGCCGTCACCTCGACCAAGGTGCCGCTGCTGCTGCGCTGTACGCGAATCCCCGAGGCATCCAGCGGGGCATCTTTAGGCCCGCGCAAGGGGAACCATTTAACCGCGGTTTGCTGGATGTTTTCCCGTTGCGAGGCACGCCCCAGCGTCAACGCATAGGCCTGCGCCTGGCCTTCGGCGTTAAACACCCGGGCATCGCGCAAGTCGGCAAACTGCGCGGCCAGGTGCAATGCCATCGGCAACTCCAGCCGGTACCAGGGCCCCTCGCCACTGAGGGTCAGCGGCGCCTGGGTACGAAAATCTGCCGGCACATCCTGCGCCAGCGTAACGGGCGCCAGCAGACTGACTGCCAGGCCCAGGGCGACGCGCAAACGCGCCGCCAAGCACTGCTTATTCATAATTTGACCTGCTCTAATTCGGGCTCCGCCCGCCGTGGCGGCAATGGAGCAAAGTAGCCGACGATCAGCAGCAATACGCCGACCCCGATAAAGGAAACGATGCGGGCCAGGCCGCCCTGATTGCCCAGCTCGATAAAGAACAGCTTGGCCACCACCAACGCAATCAACCCCGCGCCAATCAGCCACAGTTCGCGCCGGCCACGCAGGTGACCGACGATCATCAGCGGCAAGGCGATCAGCGTCCAGACAATCGACAGCCCGGCCTGCACCAGCATCGAGTCGAGAAGCAGGGGCAACTCATAGGGCACCGCGCCCCAGTGATGGGCGCCGCGAAACACCGCCGCCGTGCACAGGGCAAATAGCGAAACCCCGGCCACTGCCTGCGCCAGCCAATCGGCGCGCTGAGCAGCCCAACCGAACTGCGGCAAACCGCTGCGCAACCACTGGCAGGTGCCGAACAAGGCGAACAGCAGCCCCATCTCCAGCGGATTAATCAGCGGCAAATAGGGCAGCGGTTCGGCGCCGCCATCACTGGCGATATTGGCCAGCCAGAACCAGCCGAGCATCAGCACTGCCAGCGGCGCCGCCGCCCAAAGCCGGTACTCGCGGGGATAGCCGCTCAGTGGCCAAGGCAGTCGGTCCAGAGTCGCCGACGGCTGCGCCATCAGTAAGAGATAGGCGCTGGGCAGCAATGCCCAACCCAACCAGCGCCAGGCGTTGTAGTGCTCGGCCAGCAACGCCAGCAAATAACGCAACTCCAGCGCCAGCAGGCCAATCAGCAGCCAGCAGCCGAGCACATGCATGGCGCTCAGGGCGTTCTTGGGTAGCAAGGCCGGTAATTTGCGCAACACGCCAAAATGCACGGCAAACAGCAGCAACCAGGCGAGCCAGCCAAAGTTCGCCGCCGGATGCCACTCGCCGCTCCAGGCCAGAGCCAGCAGCAACCCAGCCACCGGGACCAGCAAGGTCGACAGGCGCGCCAGCGCACGCCAATCGCTACGCAGCGCCCAGAGCGCTGACAAACCCACAGTGACGGCCGCCGCCAACAGCAACAAGCTGGTTTGCAGCGTCGCCGGCGCGAAACGCAGCACTTCACTGACCCAGGCCAGCGTCCACCAACCCGCGCCCCAGACCAGCAGCAATTGCGACAAGCGCTCCAGACTCAAGCGGCCCAAGTCACCGGCGGTTTCGCGGCGCACCACCTGGTGCAAGCGCCAAGCGCCAACCAGCGCCGCCACGCCCAGCACCAGTGGCGTCCAGAAGCCGGCATGGGCCAGCGGCCGCAAACCTTCGCTGGGCAGCGGCCCAAGCAGCAATGGGCTAGCCAGCAGAAAGGCCGCGCCGCCAACCCCTTGCAACAGCAAGCCAAAGACAAAACTGGCGCGCTGCTGCAGGTGCAAGCTCAGCCAGATGATCAGCAAACCGCTGCCAGCCCAGACCGCACTGGCCGTCTGCCAGGGCAACACGAACAACACCGCCAAGTTGATAAACACCAGGCCGACCAGCAACACCAGTGACAACCCGCGCAGCAAGCGGGCATCACTGCGCACCAGTTGATCGCGCGCGGCTAATAGCATGCCGCCGATCAGCGCCAAGCCAATCAACGACGCCGTCATCAAGCCACGCCAGCCGGCGCTGAACACTCCAGCGCCGGAGCCCGTCGAACCCTCCAGTTGAGCCAGGAACACCACACCACCCAACAACTGCACGGCGAATGCGGTGAACAGGAAACTGCGCTCCTGCAGGCGCAAACCGGCGAACAGGGTCGCCAGGCCCGCCAGCGACCAGATAATGGAAGTTGCCTCTGCGCCGAAGCACAGCGGCGCAATCAGGTAGAGGGCCGATAAACCCGTGCAGGCCAATACAGGCAAGAGGCGGCGCTCCCAAGCAGCCGTCGTCCCCACCGGCGCCTGGCGCAACTGCCAGTAGCTGAACAGCAGGCTGCCGAGCATCAAGGCGCCCAACGGCGGACCGGCCAGCAGGCTCTCCCGGCCATGGCTCAGCTCGGTGAGGAAGGCCAAGACCGCCGCGGTTTGTAGCAGCAAGGCGAAAATACGCGCCAATGGCCGCCGCTGATGCAGGCCCAGCCAGTAGATACCGGCGCCCTCGACCGCCCAGGCGGCTGAGGTCCAGCCCGCGTTCAGACCGAGCGGAATGGCCAGGGTGCCGAACACCACGCCCAGGGCGATGCAGGTTTCCACCAGCAGCAAGGCACGATCGGCGGTACGTCCCGCCAACAGCCGCGCCAGCCCCATGTAGAACAATCCCAGGGCCAGCGCGCTGAAGGCGGCGGCAAACTCCAGGTGCTGAATGACCGCGTACTGCAAAGCAAAACCAATCAACGGCGGGCCGAACAGAACTGTGCCATCGACGTAATCGCCCTGACGCGCCGACCAGCGCAGCAGCTCGTCACGCTCAGCTGGCGCTGCCGCCGCCTCCCGCAACTTGCGCCGAGCGAACAGCAGGCCGATGCCGACATACATCAAGAAGAACAGCACCAGGAACGGCTCGGTGCTCCATAGCAGTTCTGGCTTGTAGGAGCGCAGGCCCCAAGCGAGACTGATGCCGAAGGTACCGACGAAGCCGATCAGGTTGAGCAGGCGCCAGGCCTTGAACCAGGCGATGGCGAAAATCCCGGTGTTGAGCAGGATGAAATAGGAAAACAGCGCCACATGGTTGCCGGCGCCGGTGGAGGTCAGAATCGGCGCGGCAAAACCGCCCAACGCCGCCGCAGCCGCCAGCCCCAGGGCATCCTGCGCCACCGCAAGAATCGCCGAACAGAGGGTGATCACCACTAACAGGCTCAGCGCCTCGGTCGACGACAACAGCGGATGCAAGCGCATCGCCGCAAACACCGTCAGGTACAACACCGCGATACCGGTACCTTGCAACATCAGGCCGTAGTTGGCGTTGCGCAGGCGCAGCCACCAGCCCAGCCCAAGCAAGGCCACCGCAGTGGCGGCCACCCCGGCGTAACGCAGCTGCACCGGCACCACCATGCCTTCGGTGGCGTAGCGCAGCAAAAATGCCAAACCGAGAAACAGCAACAGCACACCGACCCGCAGCACGGTGTTGCCGCCAAACAACCAGTTGCGGGCCAGCGTAAAGGCCCGTTCAAACCAGTTGGGTTCAGCGGGCGTCAGCACTCGCGGTGCTGGACGTGCGACAGCGACAGGCGCGATCACAGGCGCAGGCTGACGCACCACAGTCGGTAACTCCCAGACCAGCTCGCTGTCATCCGCCGCAGCATTGATCTGCGGCTGCAGCTCAGGCAACTCCCAGACCAGCCCATCATCAACTTCAGCGGCGGCGCTGGCCGCGGCTGCAACCTTGACCTCAGCCGGCGCCGGCTGAGCGGGAGCCGGTGCAGAACCAAGGCCCGCCTCGACCTTGAGCAAGCGCTGATGAATAGCCGACGTGCCCTGTTCGAAGCGCTCGGCAAAGGCCTGCAGCTCCTTGCGCAAGACGCTGTTCTGCCACTCGAGTCCGTGCACCTTGATGGCCTGGCCGATGGCCAAGCCGATCAGCCCGCCAAAAATTGCGCCGCTGAGCGACTCGTCGGACGCGGCGCCAAGCACCAAGCCTGCCAGCATGAAGATCCATTGCATGCGCTGAGTTCCAAAATCAATGATTGAGAGAAACACCTGCTTCCCTGCTAAGCAGCGCGCCAGCCCGGCGAGCTGCCCAGAGCAAACGGCTTGCGAGTATAGGGCTCGCGCGCTTTTGCTGACAAAGACGAATGCACAGTCTGCAAGTGACACAAAAATTGTCTTTTCTGGTTAATTAGCGAACAAAACGGCCAGATGGTCATTCACAAAGCCACAGACATCGTTATCATCGCGCGCCCAGAATGCTCACATTCAGAGCCTCCAACACAGGTGCACAGCGTCATGAGTAAGTTGTTGATCGTCGGTGCCGACCTGGATCGGACGGATACCTGGATCAAATACGAAAGAACCATGTGCGGCAGCTGCGTTTCCAGCTGCTGCACCATGCCGGTGGAAGTGCGCTTCAACGACCTGCTGCGGATTGGCCTGGTGCAAGAGTTCGAGCGCAACGAACCGCGTAAGAACATCGCCAAGCGCCTGCAAAAGGACGGCATAGTCGAGCGCTACAACCAGAAGCAGGAAATCTTCACCCTGGTGCGCATGGCCAATAACGACTGCCTGTACCTGGACCGCAAAAGCCGCCTGTGCACCATCTACGAGCTGCGCCCGGAAACCTGCCGCAATCACCCCAAGATCGGCCCACGCCCCGGCTTCTGCGCGTTTAAGCCCAAGCTTTAACCTATTATCGAGTTAAAGCTGCTGTCACAAAAAAGCCCCGACCATTCCATTGGCCGGGGCTTTTTCAGTTAAGCGTTGCTTGATGTTTACTTCAGCGCCAGCTCCGCTGGCTTGGCCGGGGCCGCGACCTTAGGCTTGATCAAACTGAAATCGATCAAGGATTTCGGCTGGTAAGGGTCGCCAATTAGCAGTGGCCGCTCCTTGAAGTCGGCGCTCACCAGGCTCTTGCTGGTGTCCAGCTCGGCAAAACGCAACCCGGCCAAGTCAGCCCAGGTGTGAATCAGGTTGGAGCTGCTGTAGGGCCGGCTGAGCTGCGCTGAGTAATTGCTCGGGTTATTCGCCCGCCATTGCTCGGAGGTCCAAAGCATAAAGGGGATGGTGTACATCGGCGCCGTCGGCTTGCCTTCGTTGCGCCCCAGCACGCTGCCTTCAGGCGAGTCGAACACCGCCTCACCATGGTCGGACAAGTACAGCAAGAAACCATTGGGCTTAGTTGCGGCAAACTGCTCGATCAGGCTCGACACCACAAAGTCGTTATAAAGCACCGCATTGTCGTAGCTGTTGTAGGTCGGCAGCTGAGCATCGGTGACCCAGTCCGGCACGCCCTGACGATCAAAAAACTGATCAAATTCCGCCGGATAGCGGTACTTGTAGCTCATGTGCGTGCCAAGCAGGTGAATGATGATCAGCTTGCGCGGCGCGGCATCGGCCAAGACCTTAGTGAAAGGCGCCAACACATCGCCATCGTACTGACGGGCATCCTGGTTCAAGTTGTTATTCAGGTAGACCTGCTCATCAGCCTGCTTGGAGAAGGTCGTCAGCATGGTGTTGCGTTTGGTCATGGTCTGCTGGTTGGTGATCCAGTAGGTCTTGTAACCGGCCTGCTTCATCATGTTCATGATCGACGGCGTGGTCAGGTAGGCGTCTGGATTTTGCTCGTCGGCAAAGGTCAGCACCTGCTGCAACGCCTCGATGGTGTAAGGCCGCGGCGTGACCACGTTATCGAACACCGCCAACTGGTCGCGCAACTTATCCAGTTTGGGCGTGGTGGCCCGCGGATAACCGTAGAGACTCATGCGCTGACGGTTGGTCGACTCGCCAAGGACCAGTACCAGGGTGCTCGGCAGGCCCGCGTGCTGATCAAGCATATTTTGCAGCGGGGCGATTTTGGCGTTGTCGGCCAGCAGCGACTGCATATCGCTGAGCTGCTCAAGGTATTTGCGATACCCCACCACCAGCTGCCAAGGCACCGCTGGCTCAACCCGCGCCTCGAACTTCTCGAACGCTTGCGCCAAGGTCGGACGCTTGTGAATTTGCTTGGCCAACGGATAGACCAGCACCGCGACAAACAGCGCCAAACTCAAGACCAGGGCTTGCTGGCGACTAAAGCGCAGCGGTCGCACCCGCTTCCACAGCAGCCAAGCACCGAGGCTGTAAAGCAGATACACCGGCACCATCCACCAGGCAAAGTACTGGGCGAAGTACTCGCTGCTCTCGGCCATGTTGGATTCGAACATGATAAAAATCACGCTCTGGGAGAACTGCTGGCCGTAGATGCAGAAGTAGCCCAAGCCGATCAGCGAGCACAGCCACAGCACCACACCGACAGTGCCGGCAATCGCCCGCGCCTTGGTCGGGAACAGCAACACCGGAATCAGCCAGATGGCGCTCATCAGCAAGGCCTGGCGGAAATTCTCGAAGCCGCTGGTGCCGGTCAGCTGGATTAATAAGTGGGTGACGCCGGAGAAGTACCAAAAAAACAGAAACAACCAACCGAGTCCCGCCCAATCCATACCTTGTCGGCCTTGGGCCTGTGCTGCTATTTGCATCTACTCAGTCTCCAACCATTAGTCGGGCGCCACTCTACAGCAGGTAGGCGGGCGCGAAGCCCAAATAAAATGGGCAATAAAGCCGGCCATGTTAACCGCTTGGATGTGAAAACGTCGTCATTCGCCCGGCCGGCGGTGAATCCACGCGCCACCACAACGAAAAAGCCCCCGCCATCGAAGATGGCGGGGGCTTTTTTAAGCGCTTGTAACTTGTTAGTTACTTACTGCTTTTCTTGCTGGCGCGAGTACGCTCGCTTTCACCAAGAATTTTCTTACGCAGGCGAATCGACTTTGGCGTCACTTCGCAAAGTTCGTCTTCTTGCACGAACTCCAGAGCTTGCTCCAGGGTGAAACGGATTGGCGGAACCAAAGCAATGGTTTCGTCCTTACCGGATGCGCGCATGTTGTCGAGCTTCTTGCCCTTGGTTGGGTTGATGCCCAGGTCGTTGTCGCGGCTGTTGATGCCGACGATTTGACCTTCATAGACATCTTCACCGTGACCGAGGAACAGCTTGCCACGTGCCTGCAAGGTTTCCAGCGAGTAGGTCAGTGCCTTACCGGTAGCCACCGAAACCAGTACGCCGTTCTGACGGCCGGACATGTCGCCGGACTTCATCGGAGCGTAACGGTCGAAGATACTGGTCAGGATACCGCCACCACAGGTGATGGTCAGGAACTCGTTACGGAAACCGATCAAACCACGAGCCGGGATGTTGTACTCAAGGCGCACACGGCCCTTGCCATCCGGAACCATGTTGGTCAGGTCGCCTTTACGCACACCCATCTGTTCCATCAACGCGCCCTGATACTCTTCTGGCAAGTCGATGGTGACGTTTTCGAACGGCTCGTGCTTCACGCCGTCGATGTTGCGGATGATCACTTCTGGACGACCCACACCCATTTCGAAGCCTTCGCGACGCATGGTTTCGATCAGTACCGACAAGTGCAACTCGCCACGGCCAGACACCTTGAACTTGTCAGCGGTGTCGCCTTCTTCAACGCGCAAAGCCACGTTGAACAGCAGCTCTTTGTCCAGACGCTCGCGGATGTTACGGCTGGTGACGAACTTGCCTTCTTTACCGCAGAACGGCGAGTCATTTACCTGGAAGGTCATGCTCACGGTTGGCTCATCAACCGACAGCGGCTTCATTGCTTCGACGTTCTGTGGGTCGCACAGGGTGTCGGAGATGAACAGCTCGTCGAAACCGCTGATGCAGACGATGTCGCCAGCGGCGGCTTCTTCAACGTCAACGCGGTGCAGACCGTGGTGACCCATCAGCTTGAGGATACGGCCGTTGCGGCGCTTGCCATCAACGTCGATAGCCACCACCTGAGTGTTCGGCTTAACGCGACCACGGGCGATACGGCCAACGCCGATAACACCGAGGAAGCTGTTGTAGTCCAGTGCCGAGATTTGCATCTGGAACGGACCATCACGGTCAACTTTTGGCGCAGGAACGTGGTCAACAATGGCCTGATACAACGGGGTCATGTCTTCCGCCATCTCGGTGTGATCCAGACCGGCAATACCGTTCAGGGCCGAGGCGTAAATAACCTTAAAGTCCAACTGCTCTTCGGTGGCACCGAGGTTGTCGAACAGGTCGAAGATTTGATCCAGAACCCAGTCTGGACGTGCGCCCGGACGGTCAACCTTGTTGATCACCACGATCGGACGCAGGCCGGCTTCGAAAGCCTTCTTGGTCACGAAGCGGGTTTGCGGCATTGGGCCGTCTTGGGCGTCAACCAGCAGCAGCACCGAGTCAACCATCGACATTACCCGCTCAACTTCGCCGCCGAAGTCGGCGTGACCTGGGGTGTCAACGATGTTGATGTGGTAGCCGCCCCAGTTAATGGCGGTGTTCTTGGCCAAAATGGTAATGCCGCGCTCTTTTTCCTGGTCGTTGCTGTCCATCACGCGCTCATCGTTGAGCTCGTTACGCTCAAGAGTGCCGGACTGACGCAGGAGTTTGTCTACCAGGGTGGTCTTACCATGGTCAACGTGAGCAATGATGGCGATGTTACGTAGATTTTCGATCACTTGTGTATCTCGATCAGAGGATTCGGTGTGCCGCCTAGTTTAGGCCGCATTTAGCAAAGAGTCTTATGCAACTGTGACAACGGGTCGGTCAGGAGGGCGATGGCGGATGCTGCCACCATTCAGTCCTGGGATTTTATGCCGGACGATAAACGCGCACATTGGCATGCCCCTCGCTCAGCAAGTGGTGGGCATGCAGGCGGCTCATCACCCCCTTGTCGCAATACAGCAGGTACTGGCGCCCAGCATCCAGCTCCTTGAAACGGCTGTTCAAAGCAAAGAACGGCAGCATTTGAACTTCGATTTCGCCCAGTTGCAGCGGTGCATCTTCCTGGGCATCGGGGTGGCGGATATCCAGTACGATTTGGCCAGGCAACGCCTCGGCGACTTCTTCGACCTGAATGTCCCGGCCCAACTCATCAATGACGCTATCGATCGACATCAGCCGGGCATTGGCCAAAGCGCGCTCCAACACCGCCATGTCGATTTGTTCTTCTTCGTACACCACCCGCGGCAACTTGGCGCGCGTGGTCGGGCCGACCGAAATCACCCCGCAATATTCCGGCATGTGCTTGGCGAACTCGGCGGTGCCGATCTCGGTGGCCATGTCGATGATGTCTTGCTTGTGGCTGGCGATTAACGGGCGCAGGACCAGTTTGTCGGTCACCGCATCAATCACCGATAAATTGGTCAGGGTCTGGCTCGACACCTGAGAAATTGCCTCGCCGGTCACCAGCGCATCGATTTCTAAGCGATCGGCAATCGAACTGGCGGCGCGCAGCATCATGCGTTTAAGGACCACACCCATATGGGCGTTATCGACTTTGCCGAGGATTTCGCCGAGCACCTCCTCAAAGGGCACACTGACGAACAGCACCCGATGGGAGCGGCCATATTTGGCCCACAGATAATGCGCTACTTCCATCACGCCCAATTCGTGGGCGCGACCACCCAGATTAAAGAAGCAGAAGTGGCTGAGCAGGCCGCGGCGCATCATCTGATAAGCCGCCACTGTGGAGTCAAAACCGCCTGACATCAGCACCAACGTCTGCTCCACCGAGCCCAGCGGGAAGCCGCCAAGGCCATTGTGCTGATGGTGAATGACGAACAAACGCTGGTCGCGAATCTCCATGCGCACCAGCACCTGCGGCGCTTTTAGCTCGATCCCCGCGGCCCCGCATTGCTGGCGCAACTGGCTGCCAACATAACGTTCGACTTCCATCGAGGTGAAGCTGTGCTTGCCGCCACGTTTACAGCGCACTGCAAACATTTTGCCCGGCAACAGGTCGGCGTAATGGGCCTTGCACTTGGCCACGACATCGTCGAGATCGCCCAGCGGATACTCGTTCACTTCCAGGAAGTGCGTGATGCCGGGCGTGCAGCGCAGGCGCTCAATCATCGCCGCCAGCGTCTTCGGCTCGCTCACCTGGGTTTGCAACTCCAGATTGTCCCACTCACCAACTACCGACACGTCAGGATCCAGATCACGCAAAACCGAGCGAATATTCTTCGCTAACTGGCGGATGAACTGCTTGCGCACCGGCCGGCTTTTAATGGTGATTTCTGGAAAGACTTTTACGATAAGTTTCATGGCGGTAGCGCGTGGCGAAGCGACCAAAAAAGAGGGGCGCGGATTATAGCGGAAATCGCTCAAGCTTTAACCAACTTTATACACAACACCCAACAGCGCACTAAACAGGTGCACAAACAAGCCTTACGCACCAATAACGCGCACTGCTTTGCTTCCAATTAGCCCAAGTCCACCCAACAGCCCAGCGTCCTAGCGATTTTTTTATGCAAAAAGCACTGGCATACATATTGCTCCCTTGTGAGAGAGGCTGCCTTGTGGCGTATTATCGCCCCCGGCACCAAACGTATTCGCGGGCTCACTGAATTCAGCCCTCATTCACCTGGAGGACACCATGTCGAAGGCGCTTCAATTAATTAAAGAACACGACGTGAAGTGGGTTGACCTGCGCTTCACCGACACCAAGGGCAAGCAGCATCACGTGACCATGCCGGCTCGCGACGCCTTCGAAGACGACTTCTTTGAAGTGGGTAAGATGTTCGACGGCTCCTCCATTCATGGCTGGAAAGGCATCGAAGCCTCCGACATGATTCTGCTGCCAGTCGACAGCACTGCAGTGATCGATCCGTTCACTGAAGACCCAACGCTGATTCTGGTCTGCAACATCATTGAACCGACCACCATGCAGGGCTACGATCGCGACCCGCGTTCGATCGCCACTCGCGCCGAGGAATACCTGAAGACCACCGGTATCGGCGACACCGTATTTGTTGGCCCAGAGCCTGAGTTCTTCATCTTCGACGAAGTGAAGTTCAAGTCCGACATCTCCGGCTCGATGTTCAAGATTTTCTCCGAGCAGGCTTCGTGGAACACCGACGCCGACATCGAAGGCGGCAACAAGGGCCACCGTCCTTGCGTTAAAGGTGGTTACTTCCCAGTTCCGCCATGCGACCACGACCACGAAATCCGTACTGCCATGTGCAACGCCATGGAAGAAATGGGTCTGGTTATCGAAGTTCACCACCACGAAGTGGCGACTGCTGGTCAGAACGAAATCGGCGTGAAGTTCAACACCTTGGTTGCCAAGGCTGACGAAGTTCAGACCCTCAAGTACTGCGTGCATAACGTTGCTGATGCCTACGGCAAAACCGCAACCTTTATGCCCAAGCCACTCTACGGCGACAACGGCTCGGGCATGCACGTGCACATGTCGATCGCTAAAGACGGCAAGAACACCTTCGCTGGCGAAGGCTATGCCGGCCTGTCTGACACCGCCCTGTACTTCATCGGCGGCATCATCAAGCACGGTAAAGCACTGAACGGCTTCACTAACCCGGCAACCAACTCCTACAAGCGTTTGGTTCCAGGCTTCGAAGCGCCAGTAATGCTGGCCTACTCGGCACGTAACCGTTCGGCTTCGATCCGTATTCCGTACGTTTCCAGCCCACGCGGTCGTCGTATCGAAGCGCGCTTCCCGGATCCGGCTGCCAACCCATACCTGTGCTTCGCTGCACTGTTGATGGCTGGCCTGGACGGCATCCAGAACAAGATCCACCCAGGCGATGCAGCCGACAAAAACCTTTACGACCTGCCACCAGAAGAAGCCAAGTTGATCCCGCAAGTGTGCGGCAGCCTGAAAGAAGCCCTGGAAGAGCTGGATAAAGGCCGTGCGTTCCTGACCAAGGGCGGCGTATTCAGCGACGACTTCATCGATGCTTACATCGAACTGAAGAGCGCCGAAGAAATCCAAGTACGCACCTTCGTACACCCACTGGAATACGACCTGTACTACAGCGTCTAAAACCAGCGTAACTGTCTCGACAGCTACAAAAAGGCCTCCTTCGCAGGCTGTGTGAAAACCTAGCGGTCTGAGCTGGAGATGTAGAAAATGCCCATATCGTGAGATATGGGCATTTTTGTTTATGCATTACATCCAAGGCGAAG
>C687J26845_10000881_pt1 | contig 19140 bp, 14 predicted proteins | sample RifCSPlowO2_12_FD_26845 | JGI IMG/M metagenome (IMG submission 26845)
CAGTTCGCCAAGACCCTGGAGCAGGGCCTGAGGATTCTCGAGCAGGATCTGGTCGGGCTCAAGGGCAAGCTGATCCCCGGCGAAACGGTGTTCAAGCTGTATGACACCTATGGTTTNCCCTACGACCTGACNGCCGATATCGCCCGCGAACGCGGCCTGACCCTGGACGAGAGCGGCTTCGAGCGNGAAATGCAGGCCCAGCGCGAGCGCGCCCGTTCTGCCAGCGCCTTCGGTATGGATTACAACGCCCTGGTCAAGGTCGACAGCGACACCGAGTTCCTCGGTTATCAAGGTACCAGCGGCAGCGGCAAGATCATCGCGCTGTTCGAGGGTGGCCAGGCGGTCGATACCCTGAGCGAAGGCGAGGAGGGGGTGGTGGTCCTCGATCGGACACCGTTCTATGCCGAATCCGGTGGCCAGGTCGGTGACTGCGGTTTCCTCGAAGGTGCCGGCGTGCGCTTCGATGTGCGCGACACCACCAAGGCCGGCGGTGCTTTCCTGCACCACGGCNTCGTCGCCAAGGGCAGTTTGAGCGTGGGCGCCTCGATCAAGGCCGAAGTNGACGCCGGCGTGCGCCAGGCCACCGCGCTCAACCATTCGGCGACGCACCTGCTGCACGCCGCGCTGCGTCAGGTGCTCGGCGAGCACGTGCAGCAGAAAGGCTCGCTGGTCGATAGCCAGCGTCTGCGTTTCGACTTCAGTCACTTCGCGGCGATCACGCCGGAGCAACTGAAGGCCCTGGANGATATCGTCAACACCCAGGTGCGCAACAACAGCGCCGTGGAAACCCTCGAGACCGATATCGAAACCGCCAAGCAAAAAGGCGCCATGGCGCTGTTTGGCGAGAAATACGGCGATCGGGTGCGCGTGCTGAGCATGGGCGGTGACTTCTCCGTCGAACTCTGTGGCGGCACTCACGTGTCCCGTACCGGCGACATCGGCCTGTTCAAGATCACCAGCGAGGGCGGTGTGGCGGCGGGTGTGCGGCGTATCGAAGCGGTCACCGGTGCGGCAGCCTTCGCCTACCTGAATGCAGCCGAAGAGCAGCTGAAAGAGGCCGCCGCGCTGGTCAAGGGCAGCCGCGACAACCTGCTGGACAAGCTGATTGCCATGTTGGAGCGCAATCGTCAGCTGGAGAAGGAGCTGGAGCAGTTCAAGGCCAAGGCCGCCAGTGCGGCCGGCAATGATCTGGCCGGCTCTGCCGTCGACGTCAANGGCATCAAGGTGCTCAGTGCGCGGGTCGACGGCCTGGATGGCAANGCCATGCTGGCCATGGTCGACCAGTTGAAGAACAAGCTCGGCAGCGCGGTGATCCTGCTCGGCGGCGTGCAGGACGACAAGGTCGTGCTGGTGGCCGGCGTGACCCAGGACCTGACCGGCAAACTCAAGGCCGGCGAGCTGATGAAGCAGGCTGCAGCGGCCGTCGGCGGCAAGGGCGGTGGTCGTCCGGATCTGGCGCAGGGCGGCGGCACCGATGCCGGTGCGCTGGATGGCGCCTTGGCGCTGGCCGCAAGCTTTGCCGAGCAAGGTCTGTAAGCGTCGAGCCCAAGGCCCGGAAACGCCCGGTAGCCCTTGGCAGCATATTGAGTTGAATGTTTAATGGGCGCCCTTCACGGGCTGAGGCGGCTTTGAAATGGCTTTGATCGTACAGAAATTTGGCGGCACCTCCGTCGGCACTGTTGAGCGGATTCAGCAGGTGGCCGAGAAGGTGAAGAAGTTCCGCGAGAACGGCGATGACATTGTGGTCGTGGTTTCCGCCATGAGCGGTGAAACCAATCGGTTGATCGAGCTGGCCAGGCAGGCGAGCGATGATCAGCCGGTGCCGCGTGAACTCGACGTGATGTTGTCCACCGGTGAGCAGGTGACCATTGCCCTGTTGACCATGGCGCTGATTCGTCGTGGTGTGCCGGCGGTGTCTTACACCGGCAATCAGGTGCGGATCCTCACCGACAGCGCGCACAACAAGGCGCGTATCCTGCAGATCGACGATCAGAAGCTGCGTGCCGACCTCAAGGTCGGTCGTGTGGTGGTGGTCGCCGGTTTCCAGGGGGTGGACGAGCACGGCAATATCACCACGCTCGGGCGCGGTGGCTCCGACACCACGGGCGTGGCCCTGGCGGCGGCGCTGAAGGCCGACGAGTGCCAGATCTACACGGACGTCGATGGTGTCTACACCACCGACCCGCGTGTGGTGCCCCAGGCTCGGCGCCTGGAGAAGATCACCTTCGAAGAAATGCTGGAAATGGCCAGCCTGGGTTCCAAGGTGCTGCAAATCCGCTCGGTGGAATTCGCCGGCAAGTACAACGTCCCGCTGCGCGTATTGCACAGCTTTCAAGAGGGGCCGGGCACCCTCATTACCCTTGATGAAGAGGAATCCATGGAACAGCCGATCATCTCCGGCATCGCTTTCAACCGCGACGAAGCCAAGCTGACTATCCGTGGCGTACCGGACATCCCGGGCGTGGCGTTCAAGATTCTCGGCCCGATCAGTGCCGCCAATATCGAAGTCGACATGATCGTGCAGAACGTGGCGCACGATAACACCACCGATTTCACCTTCACCGTGCACCGCAACGATTATCAGGCCGCGCAGCAGGTGCTGGAAAATACCGCGCGAGAGCTGGGCGCCCGCGAAGTGATTGGCGACATCAAGATTGCCAAGGTGTCGATCGTCGGCGTCGGCATGCGCTCCCATGCAGGGGTTGCCAGCCGCATGTTCGAGGCCCTGGCCAAGGAAAATATCAATATCCAGATGATCTCCACCTCGGAAATCAAGGTGTCCGTGGTGATCGAGGAGAAATATCTGGAGTTGGCGGTGCGTGCTTTGCACACTGCCTTCGAATTGGATGCCCCGGCCCGACAGGGCGACTGAGGCATTGCCCGAAAGGCGCGCANTATTGCGCGCCTTTTGTCTTTTTGGTTGGCGTGGATGGACTTTCTTTCTGCCCACACTAGTCAATACTTGGGTGAAGGCCTCGCTTGAGATTCACGGGGGCTGCCACCATTTTCTTTTTTGCAGACTGTTGTATTGGATTTAAATCCGTGAGGAGAAAGGAATGCTGATTCTAACTCGCCGGGTCGGTGAGACCCTGATGGTGGGTGACGAGGTCACTGTCACCGTGTTGGGCGTTAAGGGCAATCAGGTGCGCATTGGCGTTAACGCGCCGAAGGAAGTAGCCGTGCACCGTGAGGAGATTTACCAGCGCATCCAGAAAGAGAAAGACGAAGAACCAAGCCACTAATTTTTATCTAATTTTTGGCTTTGCAAGCGGGGCAAAGATGGGTATCATGCGCCCCGTGTTGCGGAGAGGTGGCCGAGTGGCCGAAGGCGCTCCCCTGCTAAGGGAGTACATCTCAAAAGGGTGTCGGGGGTTCGAATCCCCCCTTCTCCGCCATTATTCAGTGTTATAGGGTTTTACTCCTGCTTTATCAGTAAGCTGTTGAAATTAATCTGATTTAAGCTTGATTGAAAAATTTGAATCCCTATAATGCGCCCGGACAGTGCACTCATAGCTCAGCTGGATAGAGTACTCGGCTACGAACCGAGCGGTCGGAGGTTCGAATCCTCCTGAGTGCACCATATTGAAGATGATCGGCAGCGATGCGGGTCGTGTTTCAAGCCAGCGGTGATCTGGTTAAAAAGCGCCACTTGCACTCATAGCTCAGCTGGATAGAGTACTCGGCTACGAACCGAGCGGTCGGAGGTTCGAATCCTCCTGAGTGCACCAAATAGAAGGGCCTGCAGTGATGCAGGCCCTTTTTCTTTGCCTGGCGTTTTGTTCGGGTCTTTCGTTTGTGTCTGGTCTTGCCGCGGCTCGCTCGTCGATCGGCTTCGATTCTGGTGCGCGTGGCGCACCCTGCAGCGCGGCGGATGCCGCACTGGGTCGGGGTGGTTGTCGGCATCCGTGGTGCATCGGGCAGGCTGCTAGCGTTTGCCTTTGCCTTTGCCTTTGCCTTTGCCTTTGACGCAGCCGGTTTCATCGAAGCTGACCTGGCGGTTGTTGCCTTGATTGTCGCGGTAGTGATAGCGCGTCTGGCCGTTCTGGCTGCTGATCCTGTCTGGTGTGCCCAGGCTGCTTTCCACGTCGCTGCGGTTCATGCCGCTACGTATCTGCTGTTTGATAATGGCTGTGCGGCGCTCGCTGCCGGTAACCAGATTGCCGCAACCATCCTCCTGCTCACCGACCACCACCAGCGCACCGGTCTTTTTCGCGGCCTTGCCGCGTGATGGTTTGCTTGATTTGGCCAGTGGGGTGGGTTTGCCGCTGCCTGGGGTGGCGTTGTAGGCATCCTGCAGGTATTGCGCCTGTTCGGCGGGGCAGCCTTGCAGGGTGAAGGTGACGTGGCCGCTGGCGTCTTCGCAGCGGAACACAGTTGAGGCCAGAAGTGGGGGTGGGCACAACAGAATGGCGCAGAAAGCTGCGCGACGCAGTCCATGCATAGTGACGTCCTCCTTGACGGTCGTCTGGCAAGCCTAGTCGCTCGGATCGGCTTTGCCAGTGGTGCCTTGTGCGGCGTCTCCGGCGTCGCAACTACGGGTTGTTAAGAAACGCTGAAGTTTGTGCTGCAAAGGCTTGTTCTAGCCTGCTTTTTGTAACGTGCAAAGCCGCCGGGCGGTGTTATCATTTTGCCCGTCAGCCCCGCCGGGGCTTGTGGACCACCACCATGGACTTACCCAGTAGTTACTCTGAATCTCGATTGTGCAATCGCGTACTGATTGATTGACCCTCTTTGGCGTGCGCCGCCGCTGGGGGTGGAGCGTGCCATGACTGAAGTAGAAGCCAAGAAGCCGCAAGAAAGCCTGCAGGACCGCCTTGCCCAGGTGGTCGAGTTGCTGCATCGGCATAAGCTGGTCGAAGACCTGACCCATCGTCAGGAAGGCCCGCATCACGACCGGGTGGAAAACCTGGTGCACCGGCAGAACCTGGCCGAGCTGCAGCGCAAGCTCGATGAGCTGCACTCCGCCGACGTCGCCCATATCCTCGAAGCGCTGCCGTTGGACGAGCGTCTGACCATCTGGCAGTTGGTCAAGGCCGAGCGCGATGGCGATATCCTCCTCGAAGTATCCGATGCGGTGCGTGAGACGCTGCTCGCCGACATGGACGATCACGAGATCCTCGCGGCGGCCAAGGAGATGGACGCCGACGAACTGGCGGACCTGGCCTCCGAGTTGCCGCGCGATGTCGTCCATGAGTTGATGGAAACCCTCGATGCGCAGCAGCGTGAGCGGGTGCGTTCGGCGTTGTCCTATGAAGAGGATCAGGTCGGTGCGCTGATGGACTTCGAGATGGTCACCATCCGCGAAGACGTCAGCCTGGAAGTGGTCTTGCGTTACCTGCGGCGCCTCAAGGAGCTGCCGGGACATACCGACAAGTTGTTCGTGGTCGATTACGACGGCGTGCTCAAGGGTGTGTTGCCGGTCAAGCGCTTGCTGGTCAACGACCCGGACAAGCTGGTCAGCGAGGTGATGGCGACCGATCCGGTGAGTTTCCATCCGGATGAAGATGCCTACGATGCTGCCCAGGCATTCGAGCGTTACGACCTGATCTCAACGCCGGTGGTGGACAAGAACGGCAAGCTGATTGGCCGTCTGACCATCGACGAGATGGTCGATCTGATTCGTGAAGAAAGTGAAAGCGAAGTGCTGAACATGGCCGGTCTGCGCGAGGAGGAAGACATCTTCGCCTCGGTCTGGAAGTCGCTGCGCAACCGTTGGGCCTGGCTGGCCCTCAACCTGATTACGGCGTTCATTGCCTCGCGGGTCATCGGCCTGTTCGAGGGCTCTATCGAGAAGCTGGTGGCGTTGGCTGCCTTGATGCCGATCGTTGCCGGTATCGGCGGTAACTCGGGCAATCAGACCATTACCATGATCGTGCGCGCCATGGCGCTGGATCAGGTCAGTACCGGCAATACTGCGCGGCTGATTCGCAAGGAGTTGAGCGTTGCCTTGATCAATGGCCTGGTCTGGGGTGGGGTGATCGGTGTGGTGGCTTATACGCTTTACGACAGCTGGTCGCTGGGCGTGGTGATGACCGGGGCCATGACCCTCAACCTGCTGCTTGCGGCCTTGATGGGGGTGCTGATTCCCATGACCCTGGTGCGCATAGGGCGCGACCCGGCGATGGGGGCCAGTGTGATGATTACCGCGGTGACCGATAGTGGCGGCTTTTTCATTTTTCTCGGACTGGCCACGGTGTTCCTGCTGTAGCGGGGTGCGCTTATTTATGCGGTGAATGCATGGCGCTTTTTTGTCCATATTTGTCGCCAAATGCAGCCTGGGGTTTGCTCAAACAACCGTTTCAAGCTAAGGTGCGCCAGCTTTGCCCGGCAGTTTTCGGGTACCCCTCCATCCAAGAATATGCGACTGCCGAGTCGCGCCGATAAGGAGTCAACATGACCTCCAGCCAACTCCTGCTTGAGGGTGTCGAGCTCATGCTGATGGGCATGGGTGCAGTATTTTTCTTTCTGGCTCTATTGATTCTCTGCATCCGCCTGATGGCCCGTGTGATCGAGCGTTTCGCGCCAGCCCAGCATGCACGTGAGGCCAGCGCACCGGCTTCGGTCAAGTCAGTGGGCCAGGGGCCTGGGCCAGACGTTCTTGCTGCCATTCAGTTGGCCCTTCATCAACACCGCGCGCGCCGCGGCTGATTCTGGTTTGTCAGGGAGTTTCCGTATGACCGCTACGAAAAATGCACTCGGTATCACCGATGTGGTTCTGCGCGACGCGCATCAATCCATTCTGGCGACCCGGGTGCGTCTTGAAGACATGTTGCCGATCGCGCCGAAGCTCGATCAGGTCGGCTTCTGGTCGGTTGAATCCTGGGGTGGCGCTACTTTCGATGCCTGCATTCGCTATCTGGGTGAAGACCCCTGGGAGCGTATCCGCGCGCTGAAGCAGGCTATGCCCAATACCCGTCAGCAGATGCTCTTGCGTGGGCAGAACCTGCTCGGCTATCGGCATTACGCCGATGACGTGGTGGAAAAGTTCGTTGAGCGTGCGGCGGTCAATGGTGTCGATGTGTTCCGCGTGTTCGACGCGATGAACGATCCGCGCAACCTGCAGACTGCACTGCGGGCGGTCAAGCAGCTGGGCAAGCATGCCCAGGGTACGATTTCCTACACCACCAGCCCGGTGCACACCCTGGAAATGTGGGTCGACCTGGCCAAGCAGATCGAAGACATGGGTGCCGACTCGATCGCGATCAAGGATATGGCCGGCATTCTCAATCCGTACATCGCCTTCGAGCTGGTGACGCGCCTGAAAGCCAGCCTGTCGATCCCGATCCACATGCAGTGCCATGCCACAGCCGGTCTGTCGACCGCGGCCATCGTCAAGGCGGTGGAAGCCGGTATCGACAACGTCGACACGGCAATTTCCTCGCTGTCGATGACCTACGGCCACTCGCCAACCGAGTCGGTGGTGGCGATCTTCCAGGGTTCCGAGCGCGATACCGGCTTGGATCTGTTGCTGCTCGAAGAAATCGCCGCCTACTTCCGCGAAGTGCGGAAGAAGTACGCCAAGTTCGAAGGCACCCTCAAGGGTGTCGATTCGCGCATCCTGGTGGCCCAGGTGCCGGGCGGCATGCTGACCAATATGGAGAGCCAACTGAANGAGCAGGGCGCCCAGGACAAGTTCGATGAAGTGCTGGCCGAGATTCCGNGGGTGCGCGAGGATCTGGGCTTTATCCCGCTGGTGACCCCGACCTCGCAGATCGTTGGCACCCAGGCGGTGATCAACGTACTGACCGGTGAGCGCTACAAGTCGATCACCAAGGAAACCGCCGGCGTATTGAAGGGCGAATACGGCGCAGCGCCGGCCCCCTTCAATAAAGAGCTGCAGGCGCGGGTGCTGGATGGCGCCGAAGCCATCACCTGTCGCCCAGCGGACATGCTCACTGCGGAAATGGACAAGCTGACCGCCGAACTCAAGGGCATCGCCCAGGAGAAGGGCATCAAACTGGCCAAAGATGAAATCGACGACGTACTGACTTATGCCCTGTTTCCGCAGATCGGCCTGAAGTTTCTGGAAAATCGCGGCAACCCGGCGGCCTTCGAGCCGGCACCGACCGGTAACGAATTGCCGGCGCGTGAAGCTGGCAAGCCTGAGGTCTANACCGTGGAAGTCAACGGTAAGTCTTTTGTGGTCCAGGTCAACGAAGGTGGCGACATCGAAGGCCTCAAGCCTGTCGGTGGCGCCGCTGTCACGGCCGCTGCTGCTCCAGTATCTGTCGGTGCTGGCGATCCGCAGTCGGCGCCTCTGGCTGGCAATATCTTCAAGGTTATGGTGCAGCCGGGNGCTATGGTCGAAGAAGGGCAGCTGGTGATCATTCTTGAAGCGATGAAGATGGAAACCGAGATTCGTGCGTTCAAGGCCGGCACCGTCGGTGCGGTTAACGTCAAGGTGGGCGATGCGGTGGCGGTAGGCGAAAGCCTGTTGACCATCGGTTGAGGGGCATTTAATGGAAAAGCTTCTCAAACTTTGGCAAAGCACGGGCCTGTATCATCTGGAGCCCGGTCAGGCCTTGATGATTGCAGTCTGCCTGGGGTTGATCTACCTGGCGATCAAGAAAGGTTTCGAGCCGTTGTTGCTGATCCCGATCGGGTTTGGTGGCCTGCTGGCCAACATTCCCGTGGCCGGTATGGCTGAAGGCTCCGGGATCTTGCACCTGTTCTATGAAGTCGGCTTGCCGACCAGTGTGTTCCCGCTGTTGATCTTCATGGGGGTCGGCGCAATGACCGACTTCGGGCCGATGCTGGCCAATCCGAAGACCTTGTTCNTGGGGGCNGCGGCACAGTTCGGTATTTTTGCCACTTTGATCGGCGCGCTGGCCATTGCCTCCCTGGGGATTCCTGGCATGGAATTCACCCTGCGTGAGGCGGCTTCTATCGCGATCATTGGTGGTGCCGATGGTCCGACCTCGATCTTTGTGACGGCCAAACTGGCGCCTCATTTGCTTGGGCCGATTGCGGTTGCCGCATATTCATACATGGCTCTGGTTCCGCTGATTCAGCCGCCCATCATGCGTGCGCTGACGACCAAGGAAGAGCGTGCGATCGTCATGCAGCAGTTGCGGCATGTCAGCCAGGTCGAGAAGATTGTGTTCCCGCTGGTGCTTTGTCTGTTGGTGGGCATACTCCTGCCGGACGCTGCGCCATTGGTGGGCATGTTCGCCTTTGGCAACTTGTTGCGTGAAGCGGGCTCGGTCGAGCGTCTGGCCGATACTTCGCGTAATGCGTTGATCAACATCGTGACCATTTGTCTGGGGTTGACCGTGGGTTCCAAGCTTTCTGCCGAGTCATTCCTGCAATTGAAGACTCTCGGCATTCTGCTGCTGGGCATGATCGCCTTCTGTGGCGGTACTGCCGCTGGCGTGTTGATGGCCAAGGCGATGAACCTGTTCAGCAAGAACAAAATCAATCCGTTGATCGGCTCGGCCGGGGTGTCGGCGGTGCCAATGGCGGCGCGGGTATCGAACAAGGTCGGCCTGGAAGCCAATCCGCAGAACTTCCTGCTGATGCACGCCATGGGTCCCAACGTGGCCGGGGTGATCGGCTCGGCAGTAGCGGCCGGTGTGTTGCTCAACTTCGTTGGCTAACGGCAAGCGCGATTGGATGCTGTAAACCAAGAAAAGCCGCCTGTTCAGGGCGGCTTTTCTTTGGCCAACAAAAAAACCGGCCCGGGGCCGGTTTTTTATCGTCGCAACTTACGCTTCTTCAGCGGCCATCTCAGCGTCATGGGCGATCAGTGCCACCAGGGCATTCTGTTGACGGCGTGACAGTTGGCGGAAGCGCTGCAGCAACTCGCGTTCATGCAAGGACAGCTCGGGGCTATCCAGGCTGACGTTGAGTTCATCGCCCAGGCCGCTTTCCTGAAGCATGCTCTGCTCAAGGCGGGCGATGATTTCCGAGTTCATGCTGCGATGATGATTGCGCGCGACATCAGCGATGCGCTCGCGCATGCCGTCGGGCAAGCGAACGACGAATTTGTCAGCCGTGCGGCTGGAATAAATAGCCTGTTTCATTGGACGCATACATTTAACCGATTAGTTCAGGAAGCGATGCTGGCAGTGAGCCACGTGATTGTCACTGGTTTGACCGTCTTTAGCACGAGCTGTTCACTCGGAATCGTTATTTGTATCGATAAGGCTTCGCAGCCTACACAAATATTTGACGCCAATTACGTGTCGCATTGTGTTGAGTATAAAGGCTCATTGCCAGCACCGGTTGTCAGAAATGCGGGTTGTTGGGCAAAAGACGGACATTTATTCGCCCGATATAAAAATTACACTGCAGTCGCCCGTGCGTCATGGCTCATTAGCGGGGCCGCCACAGGATTTGCCTGTCTTGCTCAACAGCAAGCGGTGACCTTGAGGCGTCAAGCCGTTAAATCCATCTCGCCGGGCTAGCCGCCTGTGACCAGTACGGCTGGTGGCGGCATCCGNGTGTTCGACCGCCCCGTGCGGGCACATTTGAATGGCCGCATCCAGCATCTGTGCGCTGATATTGACTACATCTGCCAGCGTTCAATCTGGCTGTTTAGCTAAGCGTAGTGCAAAACATCCTGCTCGGCGGTCTGGGGTGTATGNGGCGCTGGCGTGCCCNGTGCGCAGAAAAGCAGCGCGTCATGCTCGCGGCTTGGAGCTGGTCGGTTGCGACGCTGCGACCCTGGCCTATGTGCAGGCGCCGAAGGGTTGCGGTATGTCCAGCGCCGAATGCCGGACTACCCTGGCGGCGGTCAGGGCCAGCCACGAGCCGGGTTGCAAGGTGCTGATGGGGCANCGAATAGCGTCCTTGGTGGTGCCCGCTCGGGTAATATCGCCGCCGAATTGGCTCAATATGACCGGCTGGGTATTCTCTCCCATGACTATTATTCGGCCAGCCTGCTGCAGGCCGCCTGGCTGCTGGTCGGTCAGGACAACGGCTATGATCTGTCCCGGGCGAAATCCGTGTTGGCCTGCCTGCCGATCTGCTAAGCGCGCGGGTGCATGATGGCCAGGTGCTGATCCGGCAAGTCTGGCGACAAGCGAAAAGGGTGTTGTGATGGGCGGCAGGTTGATCTATCTGATNGGGCCTTCGGGTTCGGGCAAGGACAGCCTGTTGAATGCGGCGCGCGAGCGGTTGGCGGCGCGGGGCTGCCGCATCGTGCAGCGGGTCATCACCCGTTCCGCCGAGGCGGCGGGCGAGGATGCCGTGGCTGTTTCTCTGGCTGACTTCGAACGACAGGAAGCTGCCGGCGCCTTCGCCCTGAGCTGGCGCGCCAATGGCCTGGCCTATGGCATTCCCGGGCAGATCGATGAGTGGCTGGCGGCTGGGCAAGATGTGCTGGTCAATGGTTCGCGGGCCTACCTGAGTCAGGCGCGCCAGCGCTATCCATGGCTGATCGGGGTGGTGCTGACGGTGGATCTCGAGGTGTTGCGCGNGCGCCTGCTCGCCCGTGGCCGTGAAACGCCCGAGCAGATCGAGCAGCGTTTGGCCCGCAATGNGCTGTTCGACAGCGTNGCTGTGGCTGCAGCCGAGGGTTTGCATGTGCTGGACAACTCCAGCGATTTCGAACGCACGGTGGATAAGCTGTTGCTCCTGATCGGAGCCAATCGCGCCTGTGTCTGACTCTGCTGGGAGCCGGTTCTGCCTGCCTTGCATCCGAACGGGGCGCCCCCGGTGCAAGCTGCACCTCAATCCAGCGGCAACTCGGTGGTGCGCTTGACTTCGCTCATGGCGATATTGGAGTGCGCCTCCTGCACGTGCGGGCGCTGCAGCAGGTGGTCGCGCAGGAAGCGCTCGTAACCGGCGATGTCCTTGGCCACCACCTTGAGCAGGTAGTCCGAGCCGCCGGCCATGGTGTAGCACTCCAGCACTTCCGGATAACCGACCACCGCCTGTTCGAACTCCTCCAGATTCTTGCGGCCATGGGCCGACAGCTTGATGTCGACGAACACGGTCATGCTCAGGCCCAGCAACTTGGGGTTGAGCAAGGCGACCTTGCGCTCGATCAGGCCTTCTTCCTGCATGCGATGAATCCGCCGCCAGCAGGGCGATTGCGACAGTTCGACCTTTTCCGCGATCTCGGCGGCGGACAGGTCGGCATTGTGCTGCAGCAGGCGCAAAATCTTGCGATCGAGAGGATTGAGCTTTTCTTGCATGATTTATCCCAATTTTTTGTAACTGTTGGAAAAGTCATGTGCAGTATTGGCTTTTTGGCCCTAAATTAGAAATAAAATCTCCGTACCGCTCAGTCATATTCTTAGCCAGTNGTTTAGCCCGGTGATCCCGGGCGAAACAGAACCCGGTTGGCATTCACCGTTGCCAGCCTAGCTCTCCATAAAAATAAAAGGAGCGTCCGCATGTCTCTGGCCGAGATCCGCCTGGATGACAAGTATCGCCTTGCCACTGGTCACCTGTACCTCACCGGCACCCAGGCGCTGACCCGCCTGCCGATGCTGCAAAAGCAGCGCGACGCCGCCCACGGGCTGAATACCGCCTGCTTTATCTCCGGCTACCGCGGCTCGCCGCTGGGCAATCTGGACAAGAGCCTGTGGGAAGCCAAGGGTTTCCTCCAGGAAAACGCCATCCACTTCCAGCCGGGGGTCAACGAAGAGTTGGCCGCCACCTCGGTGTGGGGTAGCCAGCAGACCAGCCTGTTTCCCGGCGCGCGCTACGACGGCGTATTCGCCATGTGGTACGGCAAGGGCCCGGGCGTCGACCGCTGCGGCGACGTGTTCAAGCACGGCAACTCGGCCGGCGTCTCCGAGCATGGCGGCGTGTTGCTGCTGGCCGGCGACGACCATGGCTGCAAGTCCTCGAGCATCGCCAATCAGAGCGAGCACGCCTTTATCGCCGCCTCGATCCCGGTGCTCAATCCGGCCAACGTCCAGGAAATCCTCGACTACGGCATCATCGGCTGGGAACTGTCGCGCTACAGCGGTTGCTGGGTGGCGCTAAAGACCATCGCCGANAACGTCGANTCCTCGGCGGTGGTGGAGGTCGANCCGCTGCGNATCNAGGTGAAGATTCCCGAGGACTTCGAATTGCCGGAGGACGGCGTGTATATCCGNTGGCCGGATCCACCCCTGGCCCAGGAACAGCGCCTCAACACCTACAAGATCTACGCCGCCCGCGCCTTCGCCCGCGCCAACAACCTCAATCGGGTGATGCTCGATTCGCCCAATCCGCGCCTGGGCATCGTCACCACCGGCAAGTCCTACCTGGACGTGCGCCAGGCCCTGGAAGACCTCGGTCTGGACGAGGCGCTGTGCGCCCAGGTCGGTCTGCGCGTGCTCAAGGTCGGCATGAGCTGGCCGCTGGAGCCGGTCTCGGTGCACGAGTTCGCCGAGGGGCTGGACGAAATCCTGGTGGTCGAGGAGAAGCGCAGCATCATCGAGGACCAACTGACCGGCCAGCTGTACAACTGGCCGGTGGGCAAGCGTCCGCGGGTGGTCGGCGAGTTCGACGAGGACGGCAATTCCCTGCTGCCTAACCTGTCCGAACTGACCCCGGCGATGATCGCCCGCGCCATCGCCAAGCGCCTGGCGCCGATCTACAGCAGTGCCAGCATCGACGAGCGCCTGGCCTTTCTCGCCGCCAAGGAAGCCTCCCTGGCGGCGCCCAAACACACCACGGTGCGCACCCCGCATTTCTGCTCCGGCTGCCCGCACAACACCTCGACCAAACTGCCGGAAGGCAGCCGCGCCCAGGGCGGCATCGGTTGCCACTACATGACCCAATGGATGGACCGCAACACCGACACCTTCACCCAGATGGGCGGCGAGGGCGCGACCTGGATCGGCCAGGCACCGTTCACCGACACCGCGCACATCTTCCAGAACCTCGGCGACGGGACCTACTTCCACTCCGGCCAACTGGCCCTGCGCGCGGCGGTGGCGGCCGGGGTCAACATCACCTACAAGATCCTCTACAACGACGCGGTGGCCATGACCGGCGGCCAGCCGATCGACGGCGAATTGCGCGTCGATCAGCTCAGCCAGCAGGTGTTCGCCGAGGGCGTCAAGCGCATCGCCCTGGTCAGCGACGAGCCGGACAAATACCCGAGCCGGGCCGGCTTCGCGCCCATCGTGACCTTCCATCACCGCAACGATCTGGACGCGGTGCAGCGCGAGCTGCGCGAATTCAAGGGCACCTCGGTGATCATCTATGACCAGACCTGCGCCACCGAGAAGCGCCGTCGGCGCAAGCGCGGCAAGCTGGTCGATCCGGCCAAGCGTGCCTTCATCAACCCGGCGGTGTGCGAGGGCTGCGGCGATTGCAGCGTCAAGTCCAACTGCCTGTCGGTGCTACCACTGGAGACCGAACTGGGGCGCAAGCGCGAGATCGACCAGAACTCCTGCAACAAGGATTTCAGCTGCGTCGAGGGCTTCTGCCCGAGCTTCGTCACCGTGCACGGCGGCAGTCTGCGCAAGCCGGAAGCGGTGGGCCTGAGTGCGCTGTTCATCGCCTTGCCGGAGCCGCGTCAACCGTCGCTGGAGCGGCCCTGGAACATTCTGCTGCCGGGTGTCGGCGGCAGCGGCGTGACCACGGTCGGCGCCCTGCTGGGCATGGCTGCGCATCTCGAGGGCAAGGGTTGCAGCGTGCTCGATCAGGCCGGCCTGGCGCAGAAATTCGGCCCGGTAATCACCCATATCCGCGTCGCCGCCAAGCAGGACGATATCTTTGCCGTGCGCATCGCCGCCGGCGAGACCGACCTGTTGCTGGGTTGCGATCTGGTGGTGGCGGCCAGCGAAGAAGCCCTGGCCAAGCTCAATGACCGGATCGCCCACGCGGTGATCAACAGTCATGAAGCGGCCACTGCCGAATTCACCCGCAACCCGGATGCCCAGGTGCCGGGCGCGGCGATGCGCGAGGCGCTGATCGAAGCGGTCGGCGCGGGCAAGACCCACTTCGTCGACGCCACCCGCCTGGCCACGCGCCTGCTCGGTGACAGCATCGCCAGCAACCTGTTCATGCTTGGGTTTGCCTACCAGAAGGGCCTGGTACCGGTGTCAGCCGAAGCCATCGCCAAGGCCATCGAGCTCAACGGTGTGGCGGTGCAGCTCAACCAGCAGGCGTTTCTCTGGGGTCGCCGCGCGGCGCATGATAGCGCCGCGGTGGAGAAGCTGGCCGCACCCAAGGTGGTCGAGGCGCCGCGTTGCGAGAGCCTGGACGAGATCGTCCAGTACCGCATCGATCTCCTCACGGCCTACCAGAACACCGCCTATGCCGAGCGCTACCGCGCGTTGGTGCAGCGCGTGCGCCTGGCCGACAAGGGCGCCGATCAGGCGCTGAGCCGAGCGGTGGCGCGTTACTACGCCAAGCTGCTGGCCTACAAGGATGAGTACGAGGTGGCCCGGCTGTACAGCGACGGTCGCTTTATCCAGCAGCTAGAGGCGCAGTTCCAGGGCGACTACCGCCTGCAGTTCCACCTGGCGCCGTCCTGGCTGAGCAAACCCGACGCCAAGACCGGCCAGCCGCGCAAGCGCCAGTTCGGCCCCTGGATGCTCAAGGCCTTCGGCCTGCTGGCCAGGTTCAAGGCCCTCCGCGGCACGCCGCTCGACCCGTTCGGCTACAGCGCCGAACGCAAGTTGGAGCTGCAGCTGATCGAGGACTACGAGCACAGCGTCGATTACCTGCTCAAGCAGCTGAATGCCAGCAACTACCGCAGCGCCGTGGCGCTGGCCGAACTGCCGGAGCAGATCCGCGGTTATGGTCATGTCAAGGAACAGAGCCTGATCAAGGTGCGCGAGCAGGAGCGCCAACTCAAGGCGCGCCTGCTGGTCAGCGAGATCCAGGCGGTGCAGTTGTTCGAACCGGCGGCCTGATGAGCGCTTTGTAATGTAGGAGCCAGCTTGCTGGCGATCATTGGCATCCAGTCCATGCCAGCGGATCGCCAGCAAGCCGGCTCCTACAGGTCGATGCGAAGCCCCCGATCCCCCAAACAAGAACTTCCCAAGGAATCCCCATGTCCGTGTTTTCCCATATCGAATTCGATCACCACGAACAGGTGGTCTATGGCCATGATCAGGCCAGCGGCCTGAAGGCCATCATCGCCATCCATAATCGCAACCTCGGCCCGGCCCTCGGCGGTTGCCGCATGTGGCCCTACGCCAGCGACGAGGAAGCGCTGCGCGATGTGCTGCGCCTGTCGCGTGGCATGAGCTACAAGTCGGCGCTGGCCAGGCTGCCGCTCGGCGGCGGCAAGGCGGTGATCATCGGCAACCCGCACACCGGCAAGAGCGAGGCGCTGTTCCAGGCCATGGGCGATTTCGTCGACAGCCTGGGCGGGCGCTACATCACCGCCGCCGACTCCGGCACCGGGGTGGCGGAAATGCAGATCATGGCCGAACGCACCCGCCATGTCGCCGGCGCCGGNCAGCGCGAGGCCTTTGGCGGCGGCATGCGCAATGGCGATCCGTCGCCCTCGACGGCTTATGGCGTGTTTATCGGTCTGCAGGCGGCAGTCAAACAGCGCCTCGGTCGTGGCGATCTCAAGGGCCTGCGGGTGGCGATCCAGGGTGTCGGCCAGGTTGGTTTCGGCCTGGCGCAGCAGCTCAAGGAGGCCGGCGCCGAGTTGTGGGTGACCGACATAGTCGAAGCCAACGTGCGCCGCGCGGTGGAGCAACTGGGCGCCACGGCAGTCGGCCAGAACGACATCTACGGCCTCGAGGTGGACGTGTTCGCCCCCTGCGCCATGGGTGCCATCATCAATCCGCAGACCCTCGAAGCCCTGCGCGCGCCGGTGATCGCCGGGGCGGCCAACAACCAGCTGGCCGATGCCGGGCTGGCCGAGGAATTGCGCCGGCGTGGCTGCCTGTATGCCCCGGATTANGCGATCAATGCCGGCGGCATCATCGATGTCTGCTACGAGCGCAACGGCGGCAGCACGGCCGAACTCAAGGCGCATATCGAAGGCATCGGCACCACCCTGGCGGAGATTTTCCAGCGCGCCGAGCGCGAGGGCAGCACCACCACGGCGGTGGCCGACCGCATGGCCCAGGAGCGTCTGCACGCCGGGCGCTGACCCCGTAGGGTGCGCGGGGCCGCCTAGGCCGCGCGCACCAGCTTCGGCGGGTTACGCCCCTTCGCGGCTAACCCGCCCTACGCAAGAGACCGCTAACGGCACGAACAAGGTTTTCCGTATTTCCACCACAACAACAAGAGGGCAAGCCCCAATGAGTCAAGACAGCATCGTCGCCGGCGCCAGTGCCGGCCCCATCAGCAGTGCAGCGACACGCGGCCTGTGGTCGTCGCGCTGGGTATTCTTTCTCGCCGCCACCGGTTCGGCGGTGGGCCTGGGCAATATCTGGAAATTCCCCTATATCACCGGGCAGAACGGCGGCGGNGCCTTCGTCCTGGTCTACCTGGCCTGTATCCTGGCCATCGGCATTCCGCTGTTGATGGCCGAGGTGATGATCGGTCGCCGTGGTCGCGCCAACCCCGAGGGCGCCTTTGCCGCCGTGGCCCGCAAGGCGGGTGCCAGTCGCCATTGGCGCTGGCTGGGCACGCTGGCGGTGCTCACCGGGTTCCTCATCCTCAGCTTCTACGCGGTGGTGGCCGGCTGGGCCTTGGCCTATGCGCCGGCGGCGGCCATGGGCAGTTTCGCCGGGTTGGACGGCGAGAGTAGCGGTGCATTGTTCGGCGCCATGCTCGGCGATCCCTGGAAGCTGGCCGGTTACGCCACCCTGGTGTTGCTGCTGACCCTGGGCATCGTCGCCCTGGGCGTACGCGAAGGCCTGGAGCGCGCACTGCGCTTCATGATGCCGGGGCTGTTCGTGCTGCTGCTGATCCTGGTGGGCTATGCCGCCACCACCGGGCATTTCCTCGAGGCCGCGCACTTCCTGTTCGACGCCGACTTCAGCAAGCTCAGCACCCAGNGCGTGCTGGTAGCCCTGGGGCACGCCTTCTTCACCCTCAGTCTGGCCAGCGGCGCGATGATGGTCTACGGCTCCTACCTGCCGGCCGGCATTTCCATCGTCAAGACCTCGTTGATGGTGGCCCTGGCCGACACCGCGGTGGCCTTGCTCGCCGGGCTGGCGATCTTCCCGCTGGTATTCGCCAACGGCCTGGAGCCGGGAGCAGGGCCCGGGTTGATCTTCGTCACCCTNCCGATCGCCTTCGGCCAGATGCCGTTTGGCCAGGTGGTCGGCGGGCTGTTCTTCATCATGCTGGCGCTCGCCGCGCTGACCTCGGCGATCTCGCTGAGCGAGCCGACCATCGCCTGGCTCGGCGAAAAGTTTGCCATCGGTAGGTTCAAGGCGGTGCTGTTGAGCGGCCTGGCGCTGTGGCTGCTGAGTCTGGGNACGGTGTTTTCGTTCAACCTCTGGGCGGACTTCACCCTGTTCGGCAAGACCTTCTTCGACAGCCTGGACTACCTGACCACCAACCTGATGATGCCGCTCGGCGGGCTGGGCACGGTGCTGTTCACCGGCTGGGCGTTGAGCCGCACGACCGTGCAGGAAGCCTTGGGCATCNGTCAGCCGCAGCTGTTCAAACTGTGGTGGCAGCTGCTGCGCTGGGTCACGCCGGTAGGCATTCTGCTCGTGTTCCTGCACACATTGGGGCTGTTCGCATAAGCGTCAGCCGTGCGGGGTTGCGTCGGGTGCNGGGTGGACAACGCGAAGCTTGTCCACCCTCGGTGCTTTAGNCGCGAATGGCCATGTCGAGGTGTTCTGTCTATGCGCCTGTCTCAGTCCAGCGCCAGGGCCAGGCTGATGCCGTGGGGCTTGAAGCCGAGCCTTGCATAAAAACGATGGGCCGCCTCGCGGCNCTGGTTGCTCGACAGTGCCAGCTTGTAACAGCCCAAGGCGCGGGCGCGTTCGGCGGCCTTGCCGATCAAGGCCTGGCCGATACCCAGGCCGCGGGCGTCGGCATCCACGACCACGTCCTCGAGAATCGCCGAGCGGGCGAAGTTGTGTGCCAGGTGTTCGATCAGGTTGAGCGTGCAGGTGCCGAGCAGTTTGCCGTCGCGCTCGGCCACCAGTACGACCTGGTTTACCGCCGGCTCGCTCAGGCGCAGGGCTAGCAGTTTTGTATCGGGGCGTGCTTCGTCCGGCGCCAGTTGCTGCAATAACGCGCTCAGCGCCTGGGCGTCGCCGGGGCAGGCGGGGCGCAGGATGAAGTGGGCAAATGGGGAATCCGGCACATGCCTGGATG
>C687J26845_10000885_pt1 | contig 19107 bp, 21 predicted proteins | sample RifCSPlowO2_12_FD_26845 | JGI IMG/M metagenome (IMG submission 26845)
GTTTTGACAAGCGGCTCAGTCAGGTACTCGTAGAAAAACCTGTGGCAGCCAGTGTTGAGAAGACGGCAAAGGAGGAAGGGGAGGCTGCGGAAGAGAAGGTTGCGGAGTAAGTAGCATCGGAAGAAAGTGCGGGGGAATAGCATAGTAATTTAAGGCACGTCATCTGGATATCTGGGAATTAGTATTAGAAGTTTGGTTGAACCCTGTAACTGAACTGGGGCCATGGATGACAAAATTTATGAAGTTTGGTCTTGTCCCCGCAATTATAGTCCTGAGCATCATGGCAATTACCGTGAATATATATTACCGCCTTATTAAAAAACCGTCTCAAGGAGAGGCCGTTACCATAGAAACAGAAAGGGTACAACTTCCGCAACCTGAAAGGATGCGTTAAGTCCGTTGCTCAATTTAACAAGGCTTCTGTTCCTTGCTTTGGTTCACTGCTTTTCATGTTCTTATTGTTTCCCAGTGAGAGGATTATGAAGTCTCTTGGAATTTCTTGTCTATTATCTATTTTAATTGCCTTTCTTCTCTCCTCCTGCGCTACCGAAACCAATAACCACGGTGTTTCGAGTTATCACAACTATCGTGGGATTGACTACTACGAAAAAGGCCAGTTGGACGATTCCATCCAGGAGTTTAAAAAAGCTGTAGAAGTGGGGCCTAATTCTGAAAAGACTCGATCCAATCTTGGGATAGCCTATCATGAAAGTGGGGAGCGAGATAAGGCCACTGTGGAACTCGAAGAGGCGTTGAAGGTCAATCCAAGAAGTGCTGAGGCACGCAGCGCCTTGGGTAATATTTATATGGATGGCGGAAACCTTGACGAGGCCCTTTTCCAGTTTAAGGAAGCCGTAAAGACTGACGAGGACTACGCAGATGCACATAATAACCTCGGTAACGCCTACTGGGCAGTGGGTTGGCGTGAACAGGCCGTCTCAAAGTATAAAGATGCGATAGAACGTAACCCGAACCTCGGTGTCGCTTACGTCAACCTAGGGCGTGCTTATGGGGAAGCGGGTATGCTGGATCAGGCCATAGAAGAGTTGGCAAGGGCTGAAAGACTAAACCCTTACATGCCGGAAGTACATTACTATATGGCGGAGGTGTATTACGATAAGGGTATGTTGAAAGATGCCGTTTCCGAATATAAAAAGAGTATGGAACTGTACGGACAAGATGCCCCTCCTGATATAATAGCCGCAGTCAACAGCCGCGTGGCCCTCGCCCAGTATAAGGCCGGAAATCACGACGAGGCCGTCTCCGGGTTCAAAAAAGTATTAGAGATAGCCCCGGATACGGCACTGGCGATCAAGCCGGAGGAGAAGGCCATTTCTAAAACTTCGTCGGTAGAGATGCAGAAGGAAATGATCCCGAAGGAGAAGGCTTTGGCTGAGAGCTATTCCCTGATGGGAGACAATGACAAGGCACTTAAGCAGTGGAGGGACGTGATTGTCCATTGCCTTGACACGGTAGATGTGCCGGGAACGCATATTGAGGAAGGTACGGTGGAGAAGGCACGGTCTTCTTTCAATGAATTATTTCAAGCGGATGCCATTGGGAGAGAAGCCCAAGGGGTTTACCTCAGGATAGGGCGGGCGTATCTAAAGAGAGGCAACCTGGGGGAGGCCCAACTGGAACTGAAAAGGGCCCTCGATATCAATCCCACCCTCTTGGAGGCACGATTGGAGTTGGTTAAGATTCTTATTAGAAAAGGAAGTCTGGAGGAGGCGTCTCTAGAGGCCAAAAGAGCAGAGTTACTCTACCCGAGTAATGAAGAGGTCGAGATCCTTCTTGGGGATATATGCCTAAAAAGAGATATGCTTGGGGACGCGAGGGTGAAGTATAATGAGTCGTTAGAGTTATCTCCTCGGTCGGTAAGGGCCCACAACAATCTTGGCGTAGCATACGTTGGTCAGGGTAGGCTCGACGACGCCGTCATGGAATATCTGGCTGCCATTGAGTTAGACCCGACATCGCCCAAGATACACATGAATCTCGGCAGGGCATACTACAGGAAGGGCATGAAAGAGGCAGCGGACCTCGAGTTTGACAGGGCGCTGGAGATTAACCGTAATCTGGCTGGTGCGTATAAAGGCAAGGCCATGATTGACGAGGATGTGGGGAGGTGGGAAGAGGCAATAAGCGGTTACGAACAGGCGCTTAAGCTTTTTGGTGAGGATAAGTATTTGCAGAAAGCTGAAATACATGACCACCTTGCCGCCATCTATTCTAAGAAGTCCATGACAAAACAGGCTATCAGTGAGCTGCTTGAGGCGGTGGAGTTGAGGCTGGCTGCAGTTAGAAATTATGATGCCTTGGGGCTTCATTATTACAATAATGGTTCGTTTGAAGAGGCCGTGAGGTATTGGGGAAAGTCTGTGAGTCTTAACACAGTACTGGCTAAGAGGTATGAAAGACTTGGAACATATTACTCACGTGCAGCAATGTATGATGAGGGGATTCTTGTTTACAAAAATGCGGCCAGCATGTATCGTCGGAATGAAAGTAAGGCTTTGATGCATTACAACGTAGCTGATATTATGTTGGAAGAAGATTTACTGGAGGGCGCCATTTCAGAATACGGGAAGGCCGTAAAATTAGACCCGAAGCTAGCCAGGGCCCATACGGGGCTGGGGTTGGCTTATGATAAGAAGGGTATGCTGAAGAGGGCGATTCATCACCATAAGAAGGCATTGGAGATAGACCCTAACCTGGCCGAAGCCCATAAGAACCTTGGTTTGTGCTATCATAGACAGGGCTTGAGCAAGGAAGCAAAAAAAGAATTTGCCATATACAATAACATAACACTAAAGGAGCAGTATCGATGAGAATGCCTTTATATGCGGTCCTGGTAGTGCTTATTTCGGGTTGCGGCATGACGGGCAGCGGCGGTAAACAGACAAGGATGGATGCCACGGAACAGCAAGTGGCGGTGGTGATTGAAAGGCTTGGGACCATTGAGGAAGCCAACGAGGAAGTCATGAAAAACATTGAATCGCTTTCTAAGGATAAATCCACCAGCCAGAGATTGTCTGTTTTGGAAGAAAAGCAGGCGAACATGGAGAAGATGCAGTTGGAGCTGATTTCCTACCAGGAATCACTTAAAGGTTCTTTAGCCAAGATGCGTGAATATACGGAGGCACTCAAGCAGAAGGTGGATGAACTGGCTGGGAAGCAAGAGGCGGAGGTTACCGAAAAGAGACGCAGACTTCTGGAGGAAAGGCTGAGACAGGAGGTGGATGAAGACGTAAAAATACAAGAGATACCGAGAGACAAGATAATAAAAATAGAAAAGCCTCCGGCGCAACCCAAAATAGAGGAAATGCCTTCGCCACCACCCTTGGTAGAGGAAATGATTACGGCCATGCCGAAGGCCGAAGAAGGGACATCCAAACAAAAGGCTACTCCGGAACCGCCAAAGGTTGAAGAAGGGGCGCCGGGTGACGTTAAACGAAAGGCTGCCTCGGAACCGTCAAAGAAAGAAGGAGCGGCTGAAGGTGGTTTTATCCTGGAGGATTTCTAGGGGCTGGCAGGGCTTCTAAAAATTGACTACGGTCCAGCCGTTTATTTTTGCATATAGCCTCAAGCCGGGGTGTGGGTTTACCGCAACGGGGTTGCCTACCATATTGAGGAATTTTATATCGGAGAAGTGGTCGGCATAGGCGTAGGAGTCTGCAAAGTTTATTTTCATCTTTAGGCCCAAGTCTTCCAGTAGCTTGACCTTGCCCTGGCCGTAGGCATGGGTGCTCTGTATCTCACCCGTGAGCCGTCCGTCAACCCTTTCAAGACTCGTGCCTATAGCTACATCCGCCTTACAATAGTCCTTAAATTGCTTTACCAGCACATCGAGCGTACCCGATAACAAGACGATAGTGTAGCCGGAGTCTTTCATTCTTTGAATCTCTTTAAGGGCCTCCACGGATATGTGGGGCCTTATCTCGCTCTGGAAACACCTTGCCGCCTCCGCCTCCAGTACCCTTTCATCTTTCCCCTTTAGGTAGGATTTGTTTTTCTTGATGTATATACCGTTTAAGCTGAACAGTTTTGTCAGAAAGGTGGATACAAAGCGGATTATGTCCCTGGTGGTAACGATGCCATTCTTATGCAGATATTTAATAAAAATACGTTCGGAAGAATGTTTTTTTAGGATGGTGTGGTCTATGTCAAAGATGGCAGCTTTTATCATGTAGCCGAAGGATGTTTATTTTACGTTGCTGAAGAGGTATTCTCGACCCTCCCAGACAACAGGCAGTCCCCTGAGTATACAGAAGACCACGGTGGTGTATACAAGTATGCACTTTATAGGCACCAGGTAATCGGACCAGGGTCCCGAGGCGTTGGCACTTTCCAAAGTAATCAGCAGGCCAATGTAGGTAAAGCAGACACCCTTGGCAGCGGCGTACAAACCCCTGCTCCAGTTTGAACTTACAAGGAACTTTGCCCACATCCCCCTTTGCATGGTTGTTTCTCCAAAGGCAGTTTTGCCGTGGGAAAGGGCGAGGCTTCTTATATTGTCAACTACCACGTCTCTGGTAATTACAGTGACAGGTATCCAAAAAGGGAATTCCCCGATGCAGGCAAAGTATATCCACAGGACGTTTTCTACTATCCTGTCGCCTAATATGTCAAAGACCGCACCCTGTCTAGACGTCTCGCCATACTTGCGGGCGATGTATCCATCGAGGCCGTCCATTGCGATGATGCAGGCGATAAGGCACGTGGCTATTGCGTTGAAGGTGACTCCACGGTCAAAAAGGGCTACAGTTATAAATACCAATAATACCCTAAAGAATGTGACAAAAGTTGCCTTCAAGAGCAATTTCCTCCTGGGAAAGATTCTACAGACTGCAATAACGTCTTTCAAGGAGAAAACGTCCAAATGTAATTCCTGCTGGGGCTTAACCGTTATTTAGTTTTTCCTTGACAATGGTAGAGGTGTATGCTAAGTGTTGAGAAAACTTGCAAATATTGAAAAGCATTTTGATTATTTCTGTTGAATACTGGAAATGAAAGCGAAGACAAAAATCTCTAGGCGTAAGGGTATTAAGAAGTGGACTGCATCCGAGATCTCTACGCTCAAAAGAGAGTACCCAAGTACCGATACAGGTAAACTGGCAAAAAAGTTGCGCAGAAGCCTTGAGGCCGTACGTTTCAAGGCTAAGAGATACGGTCTGAAGAAGACAAACATATACATGGAATTACTATACGACAAGGCTAGAAAATCTGCACCCAAGAAGAGAACAGTTCAGAAAAGGAGATGATAAGGCCTTTTGTAGTTGCTGTAATTAGCATTACCCTTTGTGCTGCCGTATATTCCATACTTCCAGCCGATAGTCTCCGGGCAGAGTCTAACCCAATATACAAGGATGGCGATACCTACGTAGAATTGAAGGATGCAGAAGACTTGAAAGGTGCATCCGGACCGTTTAGCCATCCGTACATCATTGACGTAGAGAAGTTAAAGAAGGTGTTATCCTCAATATCCTTTAGAGAGAAGGGTGTCCTTTCTACAAAAGGCGGCGGAAAGGTCTTTACTAAAACGGAGACCGAGAGGTTAGCTTCCCTTATTTCAGATGCCCTTTCAAAATCGACTGCAGACGAATATCTCTACGTCTACTCTCCACGCGGGAGGCCTTTACTTAACGATTTAGAGACGGTCTTTAGTCTGTTCGTTATAGACGAAGACATGAATATAGCCTTCAGCCGTGTGCAGGCAAGGATCGAAGACGTACCGGGCGCTAACCGCAGTAAAACACCATCAAAGGACCCCACTTCCATGAAGGATGGTGGTTTCTGGGAGCTTGCAGTGGGAGAGGGCCAGAAATACAAAGAGGGTCACAGAAATTGGTTGATTATAAATCTGCGGGAGAAGGCCTTCGATGTCGAACCACCTGCTGCTTCAATGCCGCAGGAAGGAGGGGAGTACGATTCATACAGCCGCACCGACCCCGTTATGGAAGAGAGGCTTAAAAAAATAGAAGAGCAAATTGGGCTTACATCACCAGATAATTCAGTCCCGCCCGTCCAGGTCCAACCATCAACACCGTCTTCTTCTGGTGATGACGACGGCAACATGAACCAGAAGTTCAGAGACCTGAAGGAACTGTTGGACAACGACCTTATTTCACCTGAAGATTATCAATACAAGAAGAAGGAGCTTCTTAAGCGGGAGTCACAGACGAAGAAGTCCATCCCGCAACGGCTTAAAGACCTCAGGAGCCTGATGGACGAGGGCCTGATTACAGACAAGGATTATGAAGCGAAAAAAAGGGAACTACTCGATAGACTGTAACTGCAGATAATGAAAAACACGAGTAGAGCCGTTGTTTTTTCTATAGTAAAATGTTTCTTGGTAATGGCGGTTGTTGGTTGTGCACGACCCGAGCCTGCGGTAGAAATACCCCCTCCGTCGGCAAAACCACCCGTTGAGGCGAAGGCGCCCGTCGTAAGCCCCGCAGCCGCCGCGCCGGAAGCGGCTGGGCTAGAGTTAGTCTTATCAGAAGCAGCCGAATATGTTGAGAAGGGGCAACTTGATGAGGCCGCTGCGATATATGAAAGGGCCCTCAGGGAGAGACCCGGAAACTTTAAGTTGCACTATAACCTGGGAAATGTATATTTGGAGAGTGGTTCAACAGATAAAGCCATTGCGGAATATAAAAAGGCCCTTGAGATAAACCCGGAAGACAGAGATTCGTACATTAACCTTGGTGCGGCATACTATGAAAGGGACATGGTGGAAGACGCAATAGTTACCTACAAAAAGGCCCTGGCATTGGATCCGCATGACCCGGAGGCGCATTACAACTTGGGCGTTGCATATGAGAGTTTAGGTCGGCAGACGGAGGCCGATAACGAGTTTGCCATATATCAGGAACTAACAGGTGAGTCCTTGTAAACAGAAAACTTGACCCAAAATTGTCCTTGTTGAGGCATATTAAAAGGTTTATATGATGTCACCCCGAGCGTAGTGAAAGGTCTGGTTGTTAACACAAGATTCTTCGCTTCGCTCAGAATGACGGAAACGGTGTTCGACGTTGTAATTACATAGAATTTTTCAGAGGTTTGTTTATTACAGATTATGCCTATTTACGAGTTTAACTGTACTGGCTGTTCGCACAGGTTTGAGGAATATTTCGCGAGTTCCGCACAAAAAAAGGCAGTCAAGTGTCCTGAGTGCGGGGGAGAAAAGGTAGAGAAGGTCTTTTCTGTATTTGGCATGGGCGCCGGTGATAACGCCTCCGGCGGAGGCTCTTCCTGCGACACATGCACGTCCACAAGTTGCGATACTTGCGGATAAGAGTCTTTATCTCACCGTCGTATTTTCTGCACGGACATCGCGTAAAACCATGAAAAATCTTTGGGCACCCTGGCGTCAAGAATATATGCTGGCGGAAAAAAAGGGGTGTATCTTCTGCCATGCCGTTGAAGATACTGATGACGGCAAGAACCTGGTTGTCTACAGGGGAAAAGAATGTTTCTTGATGCTCAATAAATATCCATATAATTACGGTCACTTGATGATTGCTCCCAACAAGCACAAGTGTGACGTTGATAAGTTAAATGACCAGGAGATGCTTGAGATTATGAGGCTCCTTGGGCGGACAAAGGCCATTTTGAGGGAGAGTATAAAGCCCGATGGGTTTAATATAGGAGCCAACATAGGAAAGGCCGCCGGGGCCGGCGCCCAGCACCTTCATTTTCATATAGTGCCGAGGTGGGTGGGCGATACCAATTTTATGCCGGTTGCTTCGGAGACGAAGGTTATTTCGCATCATCTGTCCGAGTTTTTGATGCAGATGAAAAAATTCTTTTGAGGCTGGTCAAGGTGATTACCAGAGCAGATATAGAGAGACGTGAGGAGAGAGAACTGGCCGGCTACGCCATGAAGAGCAAAGACTCCCTTGGCAGGAAACACCGGGAGGAGGAACATCCCTACCGAAGCGTCTATCAGAGAGACAAAGACCGCATCATCCATTCCACGGCCTTCAGACGGCTTGAGTATAAGACCCAGGTCTTTGTGAACCACGAGGGAGACTATTACCGGACCCGGCTTACGCACACTATGGAGGTGGCACAGATATCCCGTTGTGTGGCCAGGGTCTTGAACCTTAATGAGGACCTGGCCGAGGCGATTGCACTGGCGCACGACCTGGGGCACACCCCTTTCGGTCATTCCGGTGAGGAGGCGTTGTCTGAACTCATGCGGGACCACGGGGGCTTCGAACACAATCTCCACGGCCTGCGGGTGGTTGACGTATTAGAGAAACGTTACCCGGGATTCCCGGGACTCAATCTATCCTGGGAGCTCAGGGAATCCGTAGCGAAACATAATGCCAGTGCGAGTACAATTTCAGAATTCAATCCGGAGCAGAACTCTCTCCTCGAGGCGCAGGTGGTAGAAAAGGCCGACTCCATAGCCTATGACAACCACGACCTCGATGACAGTTTGAAGGCCGGGCTTATAACTGAAGACGATCTTGGGAATGTCGAACTGTGGCGCTATGCGTCTGAAAGTGTAGAGAAGAAATGGAACGGCCTGGACAAGGAATCCAAGAAGGCCCAAACTATAATATTTCTTATAAACCTTGAGGTTACTGACCTGGTGGAAAACACGCAGCGAAGGCTGGAGAGCCTCGGCATACAAAGTGCGCGTGACGTGCGTGAGTGCAAAGAGGTTATCGCACAATTCTCACCGGAACTGGCGGAGCAGAAAGGGGGGCTGCAGAAATTCTTGAATGAAAAGGTCTATTGTCACTATCGGGTGGTGCGTATGTCAGACAAGGCCAAGCGGTTCATAGAAGAACTCTTCAAGGTTTACGTTGCCAACCCCGGGCAGCTTCCACCGGAATTCCAACGCTGGGCAAAGGAAGCGGGACTTTACCAAGGCGTCTGTGACTATATAGCTGGTATGACCGACCGCTACGCCCAAGACGAGTATATGAAACTGTTTTACCCCTATGAGAGGGTCTAATATTATAAACTATCTGTGGTCAAGGATAAGCCAAGTTCCTGTGGTTTGATATCCACCTCAGGCGGATAACGTGTCCTTGCCGCTTTCGTAAAATGTAACAATAAAAACTGGCACCATGTCGAATGTATCTGTGATACTGACCGCCGCCGGTCTTGGCGTGCGGATGGGTGGGAATGTAAAGAAGCCTTATTTGTGCATCAAGGGGAAGCCCATTCTCCAGCATTCCTTAGAGAAATTCCTGGACGTAAAGGGTGTTCGGGAAATAGTCATGGTAGTAGGCGCAAATGAGCTTGAAGACGTCAGAGATAAATTGCGTGGTAAATATACAGAATACGGTATCTGGGTTAAGACAGTGCCGGGGGGGAGGAGGAGGCAGGACAGCGTCTACGAGGGACTTAAACATCTTGGACCACAGACGGAGATTGTGCTGGTTCACGACGCCGTCAGACCCATAGTAACAGCGGAGATGATAGAGGCGGTGATAAACAGGGCCAGTGCCTCCGGGGCCGCCATCCTTGCCGTGCCAGTGAACGCCACGGTAAAAGAGGTCGAGGGTAAGGGGAGGATAATCCGCACGGTAGATAGGGAAAGATTGTGGATGGCCCAGACGCCGCAGGGCTTTAAGAAGGACGTACTGTTGAGGGCTTATTATGCCCTTCTCGATGAAGACGTTGAGGTTACAGACGACGCCCAGGCGGTTGAGAGACTGGGCCACCCCGTGGAAGTAGTTCCGGGCAGCCACACCAATATAAAAATTACTACCCCGGATGACCTTGTGCTGGCGGAGGCGCTGATGAGATAGGGTACCCAGCCCTGTCGTTACAACGCCGGGACAGGTTGCATAGTTTTAGAAGATAGTTATAAGCCCAACGCCGATTAACATTACCATACCCCCAACCAGCCTCTCTCTGAGATGGGTTTCTCGAAATAATAACCCGCCGTACAGCACACCGAAAATTAGGCTGGTCCGTTTAACCGACATCATGTAAGGGACTTCTATGAGTTGCACGGCTAGATTGTGTGTTATGAACATTAATACATTTGTAATGCCTATGGAGGCGAAGAGGATAGGGTTAGAAAAGGCCGCTCTAAGGCTGCCGCCCGACGTCAGCATGAAAAGAGGGAAGAAGGCCAGCGCCAGTAAGGTGGGATAAAATACGGCAAAGAAAATGGCGCTTGAATGAAGTATGGCAATCTTGCCTAGGTTAGTGGTGATGCTGAACAGAAAGGCAGCCGTAATCGTGAGTACGGAGCCATCCTCCTCAAGTATTGCGCGGATTGGGCCCAGTACACCTTCTCTGGTGGTATGTACGTTAAGCAGGTATGCCCCCAGTGCTACAAGCAGTATTCCTGCTACACCGGATTTATCAGGTCGTTCCCCCAGCATCAGGAAGCTGGTGCCTATGAGGAAGACGGGGGTCAGGGCAAGGAACGGGAGGGTAAGCGACAGAGGGGAGTATTTTATGGCCCTTGTTTGCAGGATAAGGGCCGTGACATCAATGGGTACCAGCACTAAATTTACCAGGAAAAAGGTGGTGTCCAAAGATGGGACTTCAATAAACATGAATACGCACGTTAGGAATGGGAGTGAATATACGTAGCGTACCCAGGCGACGGTGTATACGTCGCTGCCTTCCAGCGCCTTTTTGGAGAGTGCGGCGGTGGAGGCATCGAAGAAGGCAGCGAGTATTGAATAATGAAACCAAGTCATTTAGATCACTAGATCAAAATTCAGAAAGATACACGACCCCATCCAAGGCCACTCACGAATCAGGCTGTTCACGAAAAGAGCAGCAGATTCATTTGAGGCGAAAACCTGACTATATCTTAAATAATCTTTCTGTTGTTCACATGTCTGCCTTACATCAAGAGCAGAGTGAGCCGTATTCTTACAAGAAAGCAATAAGTCCGACGCCAATCAATATTACAATACAGCCGAGCATCCTCTCTCGCAAGTTGGTCTCTCGGAACAATAACCATCCGTACAGTACGCCGAATATTAAACTGGTCCGTTTGACTGACAACATATAGGAAATTTCAATCGTTAAGATGGCAAGATTTTGTGTGGCGTACATTAGCAGTTGCGATATGCCAATGGAGACAAATAGAACCGGGCTAGAAAAGACCCTCGCCAAGTTACCGCCTGACGTTATCACCAAAATAGGGAAAAGGGCTAATGCCAGGGTTGTGGGGTGAAACGCGGCGAAAAAGATAGGGCTTGAATGCTGAATGGCAATCTTACTGAGATTGGCAGTTATACTGTATATAAAAGCAACTATAATCATGAGCACGGAGCCTTCTTCCTCAAGTGTTGCGTGGACTGGGCCCAGTACACCTTCTTTAGTGGTATGTACGTTAAGCAGGTAAGCCCCCAGGACAACAAGCAGTATCCCAGCCGTACCGGACTTGTCCGGCCGTTCTCCCAACATGACGAAGCTGGTGCCTATGAGGAAAACGGGGGTCAGGGAAAGGAACGGCAGGGTAAGCGATAGGGGGGAATATTTTATGGCCTTTGTATAGAGGATGACAGCAAGGACTTCGAGAGGTATTATTGCAGCATTCACAAGAAAGAAGGTGGAGTCCAGTGGTGGAATCTCAGTAAACACCATAAAGCATAGAAGAAATGGGAGTGTGTACCCGTAGCGTATCCAGGCTACGGTGTATATATCATTTTCTTCAACGGCCTTCTTAGAGAGAGCCGTGGCAGTGGCTGAGAAAAAGGCGGCTAGGACTGAGTAATAAAACCAGGTCATTTGGGTCTCTAAATCAGATGTAGATAAAATATAGGCGGTCCTGTACGGAACCGCCTGCAAAGATAGTAAATCATACCCTGAGATCTTTGCAAACCCGGCACAATTGTCATTCTGAGGGAGCAAAACGACCGGAATGTAGCGTTGGAGCTTGCTCTCCGCCTAAGGCGGATTAAACGTGGCAATCCGCCTTAGGCGGACCACGCTACATGGCGGGTTAGATTTGCGCCAGAGGCGCATCCGCCTTAGGCGTGACTTCGCTACGCCCAGAATAACATCGCCCGACAAATTGACTTTTGCGGAGATATCGCCCTCTAAATTACAATTATGCGGGTTTTGCCGAGAATTTCCGTACTTTTTATTTCACTTTATAGGGCTTCATGAGAAGGGCCCTTTTGCTTTCCAGTTCCTTTAGTCTCTTTAACGTATCAGCCTCGCTGGTTATGCCGATGTACTTCTTCAGGAGGTTAGCCCACGATATATAAGTGAAACCGTTCGGGTTCTGATGCGCCAGCCCCTTTCGTACACAGAATGCCTCGTTTTCCCACATGTACAGGAAGTCCATCTCAATGCGGCTTGGGTTGCCGTCCTTTGCCCAGAACTCACCGTAGAAACCACCGAGTGTATTGGGTGGGTTATCATTCACCGGGGCGGGGGCGTGGGGCCTGTCTGAGGGCATTGGGTACAGAGCCCCCTTTTCGTAGACATCCTTGAGGATGGCGAATGCATCCGTTAGGTAATCAAATACAGCGTCCGACGCCTTATCCATAGAGGTGAGGTAATCCTGTGCAAATCTTGTTGAATGGCACTGTGCACAGGTCTCAATCCACGCCTCTCGCCTGGCCACCAATTCTGGATTTCCGTTTATGAACTCGGTCGGAGGGACGCCCTTAAACAGGTTTTCATAAAAGAGGATGTCGCCCTCGCCCATGATGGCCTTTCTTACCATATTGTGAGAGTATTCGCCCTTATAGTACATGTGGCAGGACTGGCAGGNAGGGGCCGGATATTTGGCGTCCTTAATGGATTTTGACCAATCCCATGTGTCTCTTTCAACAGAATAGATTGTACCGTGTTTGGAGTTAAGGTAGTACTCTATGTCCGGATGGTCAGGGCCGTTGTGGCACGTGGCGCAGGCCTCTGGCCTCCTGGCCTCCGAGGCCTTAAAGGAGTGTCTGGTATGACAACTGTCACACTTGTGCTGGATGTTATGGCACATGTCGCAGCCCTGCACTATGTTTTTGTCTGCAACGGCCCAGACGTCGGTCCCCAGATTGGCGTCGTAGGACATGGCATGGCTTTCTCTGCCCGCGGGCCAACCTGGGATACCGTAGTCCTTTTCAGAGATAAGCTCTTTTGTCTCCTTCGGATGACAGACGCCGCAGGTTTCCGGGCCGGGCATTATGAGTTGTGTGTCGTGACTGATTTCTTCCGCACCCGGTGCTCCGTGACAGTCTATGCAGTTTACGTTTTTAAGGCCCTTACTAAGCCGCTTCTCGACGTTCAGCAGCGTTTCGCGCTGAGTCGGAGTTAGATTGGAGAAATCTCCGTGAGAGCTTTCGGACCAGGCTTTAACGAGTAATGGCTGCGTTACTACATGACAGCCCACACATTGGTCTCTTGTGAAGACGCCCTTAGGTTCCTCCGGAGGTGCGTAGAATAATTGAGGTGCCCAGTACTTGAATGTAGGTATCGGTTCCCAGTACTGTGCGTATGGTCCCCAGCCATCTTTCTTCTCAGGATATGCAGCAGGGGCCTCCTTTTCGGTCTTTGTCTCAGCGTGACCGTAGGATGCATGTGGTACATCCGCGTGCTTCTCGTCGGACACGGCGGTAGAGACCGTTGATATACTTGCTATAGCTGCTATAGACCAGACGGTTAGTAATCTAAAATAACCTCTTGCCGACATACGTGTTTCTCCTTTCCAGAGGACTTATTTAATCAGTCTATCGTCTGCTTGACGGTATGGGTATGGACGGGGGCAGGTGCGACGGTATTATTTACAACCCTCTTTATTCACCAGGTAGGTACGATAGCGGGTTAACGGGTTTATCGTCTTTGAAGACCTTGAAATGTAGTTCCGGCCTAGTTATACTACCGGTCTGGCCGGTCTGGGCTATTACCTGTCCACGCTTAACCCAACTACCCTTGCTTACGAGTATCTTTGAATTGTGCGCATACCATGTGTGGAGGCCGCCGTTATGTCTTATCACAACCACCTTGCCCCAGCCGTCAGGGTTCTCTGTTACCACTTCAACTACTCCGCCGTTTGATGCCAAGACGTCTTGTCCGACCTGCGCCTCTATGTCTATCCCTCCATTTTTGTGTCCGTTTATGATGTCGCCGTATTGTTTAAGGATTTTTCCGCTAATGGGCCAGATAAAGCCTTTGCCGGATACGGATGCGGAGGTGACTGTGGTAGGTGCAGAGGTGGTGATGGCGTGGGCTGAAGAATCGGTGCCGGGTATTAACAGTTCTGTACCCACGTCTATGTCCGTTACGTCTTTAATACCGTTTAGCTGGATTATTGTCTGGGGTGAGACATCGTATCTCTTGGATATGGCCCATACTGTCTCTCCGCGTTCGACCTTATGTGTGATGTATCCCGGTTTCCCGACGGCAGGTGAAGGTGTCGTTGATATGTGAGAGATACCCTTGTCCGGTTGGGCACAGCCGGCAAAAAACATCAAGAGTGCCAAGATCGGCCAGCGGAGTCTTAAGGGGAGGGTGTGGCGGGTATTTTTCAATAAGTGTGGCGAATTTACCCCTGCTGTCACTTGTGAGCAAAACCCTCTAGTTGGTAAAGATGGAGCGGGCGATGGGATTCGAACCCACGACGCCCAGCTTGGGAAGCTGGTATTCTACCGCTGAATTACGCCCGCAAATTCTTCTTGTTTCCGCCCCGTCTGCGGAATTTAAGCACAAAACAAACTAAAGTCAAGTGGCAATTTGTGCGCCTTGGAAAGAGTTTCTGCGGCGCAATTCCCCCGTAATGGACCGGATAACCTCTGCCTTGCTTACGGGCCAGATGGGAGAGACAAGGCTGTCACCGTGGGTATCTCCAACCAGCCTCTGAACCGTGATGTCGGGGGACAGGTTTTCTAGGAAGTCTGAGGCGATGGAGACGTATTCCTCCATTGCCATTGTTTTTACCTTGCCGAGTCTGAACTCTTTTTCCAGAGCAGTGTTTCTGGCCACGTAGAGATGGTGTAGTTTAATGCCGTCAATACCCAGGCTGGTGATCCTGCGCGCGGTATCCATCATATCAGAGTGGTCTTCACCGGGGAGTCCCAGTATGACGTGTGCACAAACGTTTATGCCACCCAGGGCCTTGGTTTTGTAAACTGTGTCCTCGAACTCCTGATAGGTGTGACAGCGGTTTATTCGCTCCAGGGTGCGATTATGGATGCTTTGGAGACCGTACTCTATCCAGACGTGATAGATGTCGGTATAGGAATTTATAAGCCCAAGTACTTCGTCGGAGATGCAGTCTGGTCTGGTGCCTATTGACAGGCCGATAACATCTTCGTCGTCCAGGGCCTCTTCGTACCTGGATTTCAGGGTTAGGACGTCTGCATATGTGTTACTGAAGGCCTGGAAATAGACAATGAATTTCTCCGCGCCGTATCTGGACCTGAGAAAATTCTTTCCTCTCCTTATCTGTTCCCTAATGGGTAATATAGTGGAGGTCCTGGCATTGGGGCTGAAGCTCTCGTTTGTGCAGAACGTGCAGCCGCCAACCCCCTTGTGGCCGTCCCTGTTGGGACAGGTGAAACCTGCGTGGATTGAAATCTTGTGTACTTTAAACGGAAATTTTTCCTTTAGGTAACGGCGAAAGGAGTAATATCTCTCCTCACGCTGCCAGGGTCTTTCTGCCGCGCATACTCTGGCATGTTTCTTATTGGAGGTGTGAACATAGGTGTTAAGTGTGTCCATATTTGACTGGTTGTCTATACGCTGTGGGATTTCTCATAAGTCCCATCTTTTCACAGTGCGTTGCGTAAGACAAGCGCAGGTATAAGCCTAGCAGATTACATAAAATGTGTCAATGTGGAGGGGGCGGATGGTAGGCCATGACGGTATGCTCACTAAAATACAGAGGTTACACGTTGGAGGTGTTTTGAATGCGTTGGGGCTATGTAACGTGTGAGCTTGCTCGCACGTTTAATGAGCAAAGGGCGGGTTTTGCAAATACTTAGAGAAACAAAAACGTACGCAGTGAAAACTATCTGGAGTATCTTCTTGTTTTAGCGAAGGAAGTTGATTCCGAAGAGTATGAACATGCTGTCCACACCGCGGTTTGGACTGGCCGTTCCTGCGTTGGATATGTGTCTGATGCGGCCCATAGCGCTGAGGTTAACTCTGTCGTTTAGAAAATATTTTACCCCCAACCCTCCTTGAGGGCTGCCGTTCCATCTGGAGCCGAGCTCGTTTACGTCAAGATTTGTCCAGTATGCCCCGGCCCCTGCCGAGAAGAAGGGTACAAATTTCGTTCCTGTCTCAAAATTGTACGTAAACAGCAGGTTAAAAGCACCCTCTTCGGCCCGTTCAGGCCTCCAGAACATACCTCCCATAAGTTCCATGTCCATCTCAACGGCCCCCGGTACCGGCCCGTCAAAGTCGGCGAGGATGAGGCCCATTTTGGGCATTACAATGAAATCCGTGATGACTTCGTCCTCGCCAGCGTATCCAACGCCGCCACTTATGCCGTACTCACGCATGCCTGCCTCATAGTGTCTCTTCTTACCCAGGTTCACCTTTTTCTCGTCAATCTCTACCTGTGCGAGGGCAAAACTGCAAAAGAGGCAGACTGTAAGGGCAGAGTAAAGGATTAATAGGGCACATTTTTTCATAGGGAAATTATATTGCCGAGGCGCTTTATTTGTCAAGGATTATTAACAGAAAAGCACATGTTCTACGTTGTTGCTAAGTTATGTCTTATCACGGACTTGCTGAAGACGAGTTTTTTTCCTCAAAGGCGAGCCGATACGGACATGGACGATATGGGCTATGCGATGGTTTCCTTTATTACCAGGCATTCCCCGCCGAATGACTTACGAACGCCATCATCGAGCTCCATTATCAGGCCTCCTTTGGCTGATAAATTAACTATCGTACCCACATGTTCGTTATTCCTTTCCTGTATTCTTACTCTGCGCCCTATCATTGGAAACAACTCTACCCATCTCTCCCTGATGCGCTTATAGTCTTCGTCCTTAAGGGCTGTATACCACCTATCCAGTTGTCTTAGGAGCGCCCTTGCAAGGTCAATGCGGTTGACGCGCGAGCCATTTTCTATGAGTAATGAAGTGACGGAATAGATAACGTCTTTTGGCAGTTCACTCTTTGTAAGATTTACGTTTAGCCCGATACCTACAAGGAAGTACGGTTCTCTTCCTCTGGGTGTTGCCGCTTCAACCAATATACCGCACACCTTCTTGTTGTTAACGAGGATATCATTAGGCCATTTTATCACTGCAGGGAGGTTTAGGAAATCGCGAATGGCTTCCGCCACGGCCACGGCTATCGTTCCGGCTAATAGGCATATACGGTCGGTTTTTATATGTGGCCTCAAGATAGTGGTCATCAGGATGCCCTTGTGTCTTGGGCAGTACCAGTGGTGTCCGGACCTGCCCCTGCCCAGGCGCTGTTTTTCCGTGAAGATGGTGGTTCCTTCACGGGCGCCCTTCTCTGCCAGCCTTTCGGCCACGTCCATAGTGGAATCCATCTCTTCATACGTAAGTATCTCGCGTCCTATTATATGCGTATTGAGCCCCCTCTGTATCTCATCCGGCACTAGGCGGTCGGGGATTGCCACAAGCCGGTATCCATAGCGGGGGTGGTGGTCAATCAGATAACCAGCCTGCTGGATGCGTCTAAGTTCTTGATATAACTGATTGTCGCTTAAAGACGTGCGTAATTTGAGTTCGTTGGAGGTGAGCCATTTTTCTATTGGGCCATGCAGACAGTCGAGTACCGTTTCGTTCAAGGTTGGAATGTCCTCGATTTATAAAGATGAGCAGACGGACCAGATTATAGCAGCATTATAACAACAGAGTCAACCTGTCAAGGCACAAAGGCATTTTGACGTTGACACCAATTTGGTTGTGTGGTAAAAATTGCCTAATCCGCACTCCATTGGGGTCTTGTAAGCTTGGGAATCTGCAGGGTTTGACAAAAATCCACACGAGTTGAAAGGGTAAGGTTATGTCATTGACTGGATACGTAGACTACAAGCGGAGGGAGTATTGTAAGGACATAAAATGCCCGTTACAGCTTCAACTGGACGCCCGGCAGGAAGGTTCCAAGGAGTATCAGAATATACGGAATAAATGTCAAACCGCTTGTATACATACTACCTATGAGTTTCACCACTGGTTGATAAATAAGGGCTATTTAATCGTACGACCAGAGAAATGATATTTACTGAATGGTGCCTTCCGCAAGGGGATAACGCCGGACTCGGCGTTATCCCTCGTCGGGGCCGCAAGTAATTAAAAGGAGGAGTAGCGATGGATTGGGGAATGCAAAACCGTTTGGCGCAGCTTATAAAATCGGACGGCCATTGTATGTTTATGCCTATAGACCACGGGTACTTTCTGGGGCCTACGAGTAAACTGGAAAAGCCGGGTGAGGCGATTAAGCCGATAATCAGGTTTGCCGATGCGCTTTTTGTAACAAGGGGTGTGCTGCGTTCGTGCATAGACCCTCTCAAGAGTAAGCCGGTAATCCTCCGCGTGTCAGGGGGAACCAGCGTCGTTGGCGGGGACCTTGCCAACGAAGGGCTGACCACGTCGGTGAAAGAGGCTGTCAGACTTAATGCCGCTGCGGTTGGCATATCTGTTTTTGTGGGCAGCGATTATGAGCGTCAGACGCTGTTGAATCTCAGTAAGCTTGTGGATGAGTGTGAAGAGTACGGCATCCCGGTGATGGCCGTTACCGCCGTCGGCAAGGAGCTGGAAAAGAGGGATGCCCGCTATCTGGCCCTGTGCTGCCGTATTGCTGCGGAGCTGGGCGCAAAGGTGGTAAAGACGTATTGGTGCGAGGATTTTGATAAGGTTACTAACGGTTGCCCGGTCCCGGTAGTTATAGCCGGTGGACCCAAGTTCGATACAGAGCTCCCAGTCTTCGAGTTCGTCTACGACGGTATGCAAAAAGGTGCCATAGGCATAAACCTGGGAAGGAATATCTGGCAGCATGACCACCCGGTTGCCATGGCCAAGGCGCTGCACGCCATTATCCACAAAAAGGCCACTGCCCGGGAGGCCAACGACATCTTCAATGCGGTCAAGAGCGGCAAAGAAGTAGTAGCATCGGAGACGTAATAAAATCTGCAACACTTAATATTTAAAAAACAATGGTGAGGCAGGGCTACGAGCCCTG
>C687J26845_10000891_pt1 | contig 19058 bp, 19 predicted proteins | sample RifCSPlowO2_12_FD_26845 | JGI IMG/M metagenome (IMG submission 26845)
GCTATCCGGGCACGGACTTGACGCTGGTCTACGAGGCACCTGAGGTTGCATAGATGAGGTTGCATAGATTCTTGCGCCCATGTCAGGAGTCCTGAACTTTGCTCTACAAAGGAGAACCTCCTATGACAATGTGCGCGAGGTTGGCGATGAGGGATCGCTTATTCCGAACTACATGGATTGCAATGCTCGCCTTACTGCTTCCATCCGAACACGCGCAGAGTTCTTCGGTGCGCTTCGAACCAGCCGCTTCGAGCAATTCGGCGGACTCTTATCCGACGAAGCCGGTGCGAATTGTCGTGGGCCTCGCGCTGGGCGGCGGAGCTGATATGGTCGCGCGCATGGTGGCGCAGAAACTGAGCGAAAGCTTGGGACAATCGTTCGTCGTGGAGAACCGCCCGGGCGCGGGGGGTTCGATCGGTCCCGCGTACGTTGCAAATTCGCCACCGGACGGTTACACACTGCTGTTGATTATCAGCGGCTTCTCGGCATACCCGGCGCTTTACCCGAACCTTCCGTACGACCCGATAAAGAGCTTCGCTCCAATCACGTTGGTCAGCGAAGCGCCGTTCATACTGACGGTACATCCCTCGGTTCCGGTGAATACAGTCAAGGACCTGATCGCACTCGCCAAAGCGAAGCCCGGAGTATTAAATATCGGCACGTCTGGCATTGGCGCCACCGGCCACCAGCCGCTCAGTAACAATATCCGCCCACAGATTCCGCTACACAACCCTTTTATTGGGGCGATGTTGAAATAAGTTGTGAGGGTAGTTTCAATCCAAAGAGGAGGAACGAAAATGTTTGAGAGACAATTCCGTTGTACTCCGCCCTTCGCGCTGTGGATAGCTTTCGTAGTGCTGTTAGCAGCTATCGCACCGACTGCTTTGGCGCAGAGTTATCCAACGAAACCGATCAGAATGATCATTCCGTTCGCGCCGGGTGGCGGTAATGATGTCGTGGGACGCATGATAGCCGCCCAGTTGTCGGAGCGTCTCGGTAAGCAGGTTGTGGCTGACAATCGCGCCGGCGGGGCGGGAGTCATCGGAACAGAAATCGCAGCGAATTCCCAGCCCGACGGTTATACACTGCTGGTAATCTCCGCCACTTACACTGTCACTCCGCTGCTTTATAAGCTCCCCTATGATCCAGTCAAATCGTTTGTTCCTGTCACCATGATGGCGGCCAGTCCGAACTTGCTCGCGGTGCATCGCTCCTTGCCCGTTAAGTCGGTGAAAGAGCTGATTGCGCTCGCCAAAGCGAAGCCAGGCGAGCTGACTTACGCAACGGCTGGAGCCGGCTCGAACTCGCATCTTAGCGGTGCACTTTTCAGCAGCCTCGCCCATATCAACATCGTTCCGGTGGCGTTCAGAGGCGGCGGCTCGCAGATGATCAGCGTCGTTGCAGGTGAGACTCAGATGGCTATCGGGCCAATGGTTTCGATGCTGCCCCATGCCACTTCCGGCCGGCTGAAGATCCTAGGCATCGGCAGTACAAAGCGCAGTGCAGTACTACCAGATGTGCCGACGATAGCCGAGGCCGGCGTGCCTGGCTATGAATCAGGAAACTGGTGGGGCATTATGGCGCCCGCCGGCACGTCCTCTGACATAGCTAATAAACTGTATACCGAAGTTTCTGCGATTCTCAGCTCCGCGGAAAGCCGCAAGTGGTTCGCGTCCCAAGGCGCGGAGCCCGTCAACATAGCGCCGGACAAATTCGGCAAGTTGATCATGGCCGAGATGCATAAATGGCAAAAAGTCATCAAAGAGTTCAATATACGGGTCGAATAGGCCCACGATAACCTTTGGAGAGCTCCTTTCTACGGTTGGAGAAGGGGAGAAGGCTTGGTAGCGTAGGCCGAGCACGAGCGGCTGTGCCGTCCAACGCTGAACCGGCAAGGAGCGCGCAGACTTCTTTTTGTGGCGTTCTCCCGACGCTCGTCGTTCGGGCTGTGTTGGGAGCGCTCTTAAGGATCGCTGGCGAGCAGAGGTCGTCAGCGGCTGAGCATGCCTACACGATACTTAACCTTCCCGCATCTGATGTCGCCAGAAAGGCACTCGCCACCCTTGCCGTTGTCAAGGACTAGTCTTGTCCAATATGGTATGAGTCTGAACGGGGGGACTCTGATACTCTTTTTACGTCTGTCTCATAGTCGAGACTCAGAATCGCACAGCGACGGTTATATAGATCAAGCCCTTTATGAGTTCTCCGGCGTAGCGGAGAAATTACCTTACTGAGTCAATGCCATAGCAAGCCACGGGGAGGTCGCGACCATGACTATCACTATCGAACTGGATTTCATTACGATCGCGGAAGCGGCTGACCTTATCGCTGAACGAAAGCTATCGCCCATTGAGCTAACCAAGGCCAAGCTTGCGCGGGTGGATGCGCTCGATTCGCAGATCAATGCATTTACCACCCTTACCCCGGAGCTTGCGTTGCAGCAGGCGCAAGCAGCTGAGCAGGATATTACCTCCGGCCGCTACCGTGGACCGATGCACGGCATTCCCTTCGGGCTCAAGGATCTTTACGACACTGCCGGCATCCTTACGACGGCACACTCAAAAGTGTGCATCGATAACATTCCGAGCGAGGATGCGGCTGTCACGGAAAAACTTTACGCCGCGGGCGGCGTGCTGCTTGGCAAGCTTGCCACCACCGAGTTTGCGCACGGGGGCCCGTCGCTCGATGCGCCGTGGCCGCCAGCGCGTAATCCATGGAACCCAGAACACTATACGGGTGGGTCCAGCAGCGGTTCGGCTTCCGCCGTCGCTGCCGGCCTGGTGTTGGGCGCGCTAGGCACCGACACCGGTGGATCGGTACGCACTCCCGCCGCTTTCTGCGGTGTTACCGGGCTAAAGCCCACTTACGGTCTAGTCAGCCGTTACGGTGTGATACCGAATTCATTTAGTTTCGACCATTGCGGGCCGCTCACTTGGACAGCGGAAGACTGTGCGATCGTGTTGCAGGCTATCGCGGGCTACGACCCCCGCGATAGCGCTAGCGTATTATGCCCAATTCCCGATTATCGTGCGGCGCTTAAGGCGGATATCCGTGGTCTTCGCATAGGTGTGATACGGCACTTTTGGGAAGAAGATCTGCAAGTGAGCGCCGAGATGGCGCAGGCGATGGAGACAGCACTCGACATACTCCGGCGGTTGGGCGCAAAGATCGAAGATGCGCGAATGCGTCCGCTACAGGATTACCTCGACGTCAAGCGAACGATTGGAGAAACGGAGATCTTCTGCGTGCATCAGAAGGACCTCATCGCGCGCCCCGGAGATTTCGGAATGCATTTCTTGGCGCAAGCGCTGGCGGGATGCTTATTCGAAGCGACCGAATACGTACAGGCCCAGCGCGAACGTCGGCTAATGCAAGCAGAAATGGAGCCGCTGTACAAAAAATATGACGTACTGGTTACGGCCACCTCGAGCCCCGCACCGCGTCTAGATCGTCATCCGATTCTGAGCGGCTGGATCAAGCCAAGTATCTACACGGCGTTCAGCGTGACCGGGGGACCATGTGTCGCAATCTGCAACGGTTTCACCCGTGACGGATTGCCCCTTTCGATGCAGATCGCTGGCCGGCCATTCGATGATCAAACCGTGCTGCATGTTGCGTATGCCTACGAACAGGCCACGTTATGGCGCAAGCGACGACCCGCGCTGGTGGCGCATGCACCGTCCGTGCCGGTGAGTCCGCCGCCACATCCGTCCGACATTGCAGTGGACGCGACAACGCGCGAGATCGTGGACCAACACGCGCGGCGAGCAGGCTTGAAGCTGAATGACATGCAATTCGCGCTGCTGTGCGAAGTGGCGCCGTACGCGCTTGCAATGGCTCGGCGCATCCGGCGCGACCGCAGCCGTTCGGACGAGCCTGCGAATGTGTTTCGCTTCGGCGCGACATAATGAACTGCTCGTTCTATCGGGCCTGTTCGACGCCTGGCGTTGGGAATGCGCGGACGCGACCAGCGAGCGAGATCAAAGATTCGGCGCGCATTTGACATCCCGGGCAAGAACTTATTATTTATCTACAAAACGACAGTCATTACTCACCAGTCGTTTGTGAGGAGGACTATGAAACGTTGCTTGTTCTCGACGGTATGGGCCGCGGTGCTCGCTTTGCTCCTTCCATCTGCTGCAGCGCAGAGCTCGTCGGCGCGCTGCGGCATTGAAGCAGCGGCTCTCAACTGTCCTCACGAACTACAAAACGACAACCATTACTCATCAGTCGTCCGCGTTCCGTCGATTCCACTTATGGTCAGGAGTTGAACCGTGTCCACGAAAGTCAGTGATCAAAGCCGACGCACTGCTCGCGGCCAGCAGCTGAGTGCGTATATCGCGGGTACCTCCCGGCGTCAATTTCCGCCTGCGATCCTGGAGGAGGCAAAGCGTGCGCTAGTCGATTTCCTCGGCGTCGCTGTCGGTGCAGCCAATGAGGCCCCGGTGCGGCCCGTGCGAAGTGTCGTGCAGGCCTGGAAAGCATGCGGCAATGCGCGGATCTTTCTCGGCGGCCGTACGACGCCTGCGCTGGCGGCGCTCGTGAACGGCACGATGGCCCACGCCATGGATTACGACGATGTAAATTCGAATCACGCAGGCCATCCAAACGGCCCTTGCTGGTCGACTGCGCTCGCTCTTGCGGAGCACCACGGGCTTGGCGAGAAAGACGCGATCGCTGGGTTCATCACGGGCTATGAGGTCATGGCCAGACTCGGCGGTGGCGGCGCCCCCGGGGTCGGTGGAAGTCTGCAACGCCGCGGATTCCACCCGACATCAGTATTTGGACGCGCCGGCGCTGCCGCAGTCGCGTGTGCCATGCTGGGCCTTAACGAGACGCAGACTGCACATGCGTTGGGCATTGCGGCCACGACGGCCGGCGGCCTGGTCGGCTCGTTCGGCACCCATTCGAAACCGTTCCATGCGGGCAAGGCGGCAATGGATGGCATACTCGCAGCGCAACTGGCGTCCGAGGGCTTCGTATCGGCCACGCATCTGTTCGAGCTCGAAAAGGGCTTGCTTGATGCGTTCATCCAGGACAAGGTGACCGAAGTACCCCCGCTTGATTTCGATTCGAGATGGGAACTGCTGCGCAACCAATACAAGCACTTCGCGAGCTGCCGGGCGACGCACGCATCGACGCAGGCCGCGCACATGCTGGCCACCCGCGTTGCAGGAAAAAAGATCACGAAGGTGCACGCTAGAGTACACACCAACGCGCTTGTCACCGCCGGGAAGCTCAACCCACATACGCCGCTCGAAGGAAAGTTCAGTGTGCCGTTTTGTATAGCGCTGGGGTTGCGCGGCTATCGAGTCGTTGCTTCGGATTTTAAAGACGAAACCATGCGTGACTCGTCAGTGCGGGAAATCCTGCCTGTCGTGCAGCTCGAGGGGGTGCCAGGCCAAGCTTCGCATACGGCGCAGCTTGACGTTGTGCTGGATGGAGGAGAACATCTGCGTGCCGAGACAAAGATCGTCTACGGCCACCCGGACAATCCGATGAGTTGGGACGACTTTCACGCAAAGTTCGAAGGGGTGGCCGAGCCGGTGCTGGGGCCACAAAAAACAGCAACGCTCTATGTGCTCGCCCGGGAGTTCGAGCAGCCTGGGTCGCTGCAAAAAATTTCAGATCTGCTTAAAGGCCCCGTCCCCGAACAATGAGTCGCTCATCGCTTAGGTTAACTATGTTGGGCAGTGATCGCACCCCCACCTTGTTCGTAGAGTCCCACCTGGATTCGCTTTCTAAAGGCGGCAATTTCAACGGACCGGCTGACATAATCGCCGGCATTGCAGCTATCGAGGCGCCTCAACAGCTCAGCATGGTTCCTAAAGCAACATCACGGGCATGGCAATCCGCTGAGGAAATAGGGAACTTCCACATTTGAATCTAACTTTGCTCTACAAAGGAGAACCTCCTATGACAATCTGGGCAGTCTGCGCGAGGTTAGCGATAGTGGTAGGTACCTTCTTTCACACGAATGGAGGAGTTGCTGCCGAATGGACACCCAAGCGCAACGTTGAGATCATTGTTGGATCCGCTCCGGGAAGTGGGCAGGACATTGCGGCGCGTCAAATGCAGAAGATCTGGCAAGACAGCAGATTGTTAACTGTTCCGCACATCGTCGTTAATAAACCGGGAGGCGGAGGAGCCGTCGGCTGGGATTACCTGTCACGCCACGCCGGCGACGCCCACTACCTAGCGACAATAACCCCTCCCACGATTGCAAACCAGATTTTAGGAGTAACCGGTGACACGCTTTCCAACATAACCTCATTGGCTTTGCTAAGCCAAACATACATAACTTTCTCGGTCAAAAGTGATCATGTGCTGAAATCGATAGGTGAGCTAGCTGAGCACCTCAAGAAGGATCGGTCATCGATTACGTTTGGGTTTGCTACGGCCGTAGGCAACGCTATGCACGTTACGGGAGCACTATACTTCAAGGCCCTTGGATTCGAGGCCCGTGAGATGAAAACCGTCGTTTTCAACGCTTCATCAGTGGCCATGACAAACGTCATGGGAGGCCATGTAGATGTTCTTATCACTACTTTCTCCACGATAGGCTCGAACGCGCGCGCCGGCAAGTTAAAGGTCTTGGCAGTAGCGGGGCCTGTTCGGCAAGTCGGCACCTTTGCGAATATCCCGACATTCAGAGAAAGTGGTTTTGATGTCGTCTTCTCCAATTGACAAGGACTTGCCGGTGCAAAGGGCCTAACGCGATCACAAATCGCGTACTGGGATAGTGTTCTCGCTAAAAGCACTTCGACCTCTGAATGGCAAAAGGCAATGGCTGATGACGAACAAGAAGCTACCTATTTACCAAGCGATGAGATGAAAACATTTTTGGAGCGAGAGCTCAAACGGTACCGTGGTGTGCTAACGGAACTCGGACTCGCCAAATAGGGGGTAGAGTGTTGCCAGCCGCTGGAACAATTCGGCGCATTAACAATTGAGGGTGGTACCTTGAGACGACACACATCCGCGACCTGTCGCATCGATGCGTCACTTACGGCCAGTTAAGAGTTGACAATTTTGGCGAAGAATTTGCTGGCGCCTGAGTGAAAACGGTGAGATTATCTGTGTGCCGTAAAGGCTCGAACCCAGGCGGTTCTTCAGATATTCTCCTGCGAAGGCAGGAACACTTGGATGGACGTGAATCGGCGGATCGTCCAGGAGGTTTCCGCACAGCCGAGCGTTTGTTGTTGTCTTCGTTTTCACGTAAGTCCTGTTTGGTTCCGGCTATGCCGGCTTAGGGCATCCCTATGATTACGGCTCTACACGACCTGACGATAGCCGAGGCGAGTAAGTTGATATGCGCACGCGAGTTCTCTCCAGTCGAACTCGTGCGCGGTTTGCTTGAACGCATAGACCAGTTCGACGCGCATGTAAACGCATTCATTACCGTTACAGCCGATTTGGCAATGAAGCAGGCGGCAGCGGCCCAGCGCGAGATAACCGCCGGCCGCTACCGCGGGCCGATGCACGGTATACCCTTTGCCCTCAAGGATCTGTACAACACGGCTGGAGTCCTCACTTCGGCAAATTCGAAACTGTGCGTCGACAATATTCCGTCGGAAGATGCAGGCGCAGTCTCAAAGCTTTATGAGGCCGGGGCTGTTCTGGTTGGCAAGTTAAAAACCCATGAGTTTGCGCAGGGTGGACCGGCAACGGATCTGCCTTGGTCTCCGGCCCGCAACCCTTGGAATCCGGCACACTTCACGGGAGGTTCGAGCAGCGGACCCGCCGCAGCGGTCGCCGCAGGATTCGTACCCGGCGCACTCGGAACTGACACTGGTGGCTCGATTCGAGGACCTGCAGCCCTTTGTGGCGTGGTCGGGCTGAGACCTACCTACGGCCTTGTCAGCCGCCACGGCGTAATCCCGAACTCCTTCACGTTCGACGCCTGCGGTCCGATGACCCGGACGGTGGAAGATTGCGCCATCATGCTCGTCGCTATAGCGGGTCACGACCCTAGAGACCCAGCGAGCTCGGATAGGCCCACACCGGATTACCGCTCAGCGCTCAAACCCGACGTTCGTGGGCTAAGGATCGGCGTGATCCGGCATTTCTGGGAGGAGGACTTGCCGGCACATGAGGACGTTAGGCAAGCGATGGAAACATCTCTCGGTGTCCTGCGCGAACTTGGTGCCGACCTCGAAGTGATCCGAATGCGCCCGCTCCAGGAATACTACGATGTCAGGAACGTCATTGCCCTCTCCGAACTTATGGCTATCCAGCATGCGGACCTGATGGAGCGGCCTGGCGACTACTGCTCGGACTTTCTTGGTCGGGGTCTCGCCGCCTGTCTGTTCCAATCGATGGACTATGTCGAAGCGCAGCGGGAGCGGAAACGGATGGTGATGGAGATAAGTGCTCTTTACAGCAGATATGACGCCTTTGTTACGGCCGCCAACCCCGGCCCGGCCCCCCAGTTCGACAGCTATCGCACTATCGGATACTGGCAGCGCCCAAATATCACCACGCCATTCAGCATATCAGGCGGGCCGGCGCTCGTTGTATGCAATGGTTTCAGTAAAAACCGCCTGCCGCTTGGCTTACAAGTAGCAGGGCGACCATTCGATGAGCAAACGGTGCTGAGAATCGGTCATGCGTATGAGCAGGCAAATGGTTGGAAGTCGAGACGGCCCATACTCTCAGCCGCTCCGCTTGAGGCTCTAGTGATTGACGGAGGCCAAGCAGATAGTGCTCCTGTGGACGAAGGAACACGTGGGGTAGTTCGCGTACTGGCTGAACGCGCCGGACTCGTACTGACGGAATCACAATTTGAGCTTCTCTGCCAGGCAGCGCCATACGCTATCGAGATGACGAACCGTATCAGGCGGCGCCGCGATCGATTCGAGGAGCCGGCCAACGTTTTCAGGTTTCAGGCTTAACGTTTGGTGCCCGGCATCCCGCCCAGAAGTCTCCTTAGTCTCTTATCACTTAAGAGTTGACAGAATTGGCGAAGAATTTGTCACTTGGCGAGGGCGAGCGCAGGGATGATCTGAAACTGCGTCAACGAGCACGCGGCGGCGATGGCGGAGCGGCCCAGGCGCGTGAGGTAGTAGCGGTAAGAGCGCGTGACGCGTTTGATCAATCCGAGGGAGCGCAGGCGGTGCAGTTGACGCGACAAGCGCGAGTCGCTGAAGCCGGACACAAACGGTTTCAGGTCGGCGCGGCGCACGCCATGGATGTTGAACTCAGGGCGCTGCAACGCGCGCAGAAGCTGCTGCTCGGCGCGCTCGAAGAAGTTCAGTCCCTTGATCGTGCGATCACCGTCACGCTGTGGCTCGGTGAGCCGCGTGAGGTCACGCTCGCCGCTGGAGGTGTCTTCGATCGCCGAGAGGAATTCCAGGTAGCGGCGATTGCAACCGGCAAGGATCTCGCGCAGATCGATGAGGCTGTAGATCGACTTCTTCAGTCCAGCGAGCTCGCGCGTGGCGTGACCGTCCTTGTGTTCCACCTTGCGGTGGTTCTTGAAGAACGAGACATCGTTGGTGGTGGTCTCCAGGCGCAGCACGCGGCCGAACTTGTCGTACATCTTTACTCCGGTCTTGTCGAAGCGGTGCTTGATGCAGGTGCCCTCGATGCGGGTACTGAGCCGGCTGCCCAGTTCCTGCGCCAGCTGAGGCGTGATCTTCTTGCCCAGGAAGTGCGCCACCTGCTCGGCCTTCACCGCGAGTACCGCCTGGCGCGAGAGCTGCTCATACAAGGGCTTGAGCGCCGCCTCCGAGCGGAAGATCAGGTCCGTGGAATACTCCACCTGCATCAGGCTCCAGTGATAGTCCTGCGCAAACACATCGAGCACCGGGCAAAACCGCTTGACATACCGATCCAGCCGCCGATGCAACTCGTCGGGCTTCATCGCATTGGCCAGTGCCTGCGCCCGATCGATGTCAGCAATGCGCACGAATGCATTGTCGGCCAGGGTAAACTCGATGCCGGCGGCGGTGAGCTTGCGGGCAAGCCAGCCATGACCGTTGCAGTAGAACTGCAGCCGGAACGGGCACCAGGTGGGCACCCGCAAATAGCACAGCCCGAACTTCTCGTCGATGAAGTAGAAGTAGTAGTGCAAGCACTTGCCCGAGTCGGGCTTGAGCGCCGTCCTGCCGCTGCTCTTGTCGTGCCACGGCCGGTAGCTCTGGCACGCCTCCATCGCCGAGATCACGTGCACCAACCCCGGGTGATCGCCGCGGCGCGAGAGCACCTTTGCCACCACCTCTTCCTTGCGAATGTGGGGCTTGTTGATGTGCTCGATCTCAATACCCGCCTCGGCGCAGGCCTCTTGGGCTCGGGCACGAATGCGATCGCGCAGCGGCTCCGCAAAACGCGCGTAGTCAAAAATGCGGATCCCGCGCGAATACAGAAAGCTCGTCATGCCTTGCGCGTAGCACGCCCCCGGCAGCGTGCCCGTGATGACGATTCGGTCGTAGCACGACAACACGCCAAGCAGGCGCTCGCGGTAACGCTCGGTGAGCATCTGCGCCATCATCGCCTCCGCTTGCTTGATCGTGTTACGGCTACTTTACCCTGTTTGGTTCCGGCTTCGCCGGCTTAGGGCCGACTCGGTGCAAGGAAGTATTGAGGGAAGCCGTCACCAACTCAACGCATTGCCGAAGAGGAGGAGTAATATGAAACTGAACGTAATTCCGATCGTCGCGATCATCGCAGTCGCATGGCTCACGGCTGCAAACGAGGTCTATGGGCAGCACAAAGGAAACAATGACGGAGTCAACTACCCAACTAGGCCCATCCGCTTGATCGACCCCTTCCCGCCAGGAGGAGGCACGTGGTTTATCGGGCGCTTGGTAGGAGAGAAGCTCTCTGAAAGCTTGGGACAACCCATAGTCCATGATAATCGAGCAGGCGCTGGGGGTTCGGTTGGATCGGGGCTTGCAGCCCGGGCCACGGCCGACGGACATACGCTTTTGTTGGCGACATCCAGCTCGATTGCAGTAAATCCGCTAATATTAAAAGTTCCATTCGACCCTATCAAGGATTTTGTCCCGGTTGCACGGATAGCTTCAACACATCTTTTGATGGTAGTACATCCTTCACTGCCCGCAAGAACAGTGAGTGAATTCTTGGCGCTATTGCGTTCTCAAAAGAGCAGCCTTAACTATGCTTCGTCGGGTACGGGTTCGCTCAGCCACTTGACAGGAGAGCTCTTCAACGTAACCGCAAACGTCAGCATGACCCACATACCATATAAAGGCGGTGGGCCCGCGCTGACCGAACTCATCGGTGGTCATGTTCAATTGTTTTTTTCCAATATTCTCACGGCTTTGCCGCACGCAAAGTCTGGGCGCCTGCGCGCGCTCGCTGTTGCCGGTCCAAAGCGGGCGCAAGGTGCCCCGGATATTCCAACGGTTTCCGAATCCGGATTACCGGGATTCGAGGTATTGAATTGGAACGGCATACTAGCGCCAGCGGGAACTTCGCCGGAAATAGTGGCGAAGCTCAACCGTGCGATAAATGCAGCACTGAATCTGGCTGACGTACGGGAAAAGTTGATCAGTGGCGGTGCCGAACCAGTTGGTGGGAGCCCGCAGCAATTTGGCGAGCGCATTAGAGCCGACATTACCAAATGGGCCAAGGTGATCAAACAGTCCAATATTCGCACTGACTATGAGTAGGGCCACGAACTCCGAACTATTGACGAATCGGCGTCACTTTAGTCTCTTATCCACACGATCTTCGCACTTTTTGGCACGAATTCAGGCGTGAGTTGGCTGTGCGAGGCATGGGATGATGATCAGTTGCTTGAGCTTGAGGCCGGTGATGACCACGCGCCGCCCGAAGGCCGTGAGGTAATGTTTGTAGCTGTGGCCTACGCGCTTGATCAGGCCGTGCACGCGCAGGCTTTTGAGCAGGCGCGAGAGCTGGGAGTCGGACAGGTCTGGCAGATGCGCTCGCAGGTGCTTGCGGCGCAGCCCGCTGATGTTGAACTCGCCACGGGCAAGCGTGGTGAGCAGGCGCTCATCGAGGGCGCGGAAGAAATTGAAGCCACGGTAGGTGCGCCCGTTATCGTCTTTGGGTTCCGCCAAGCGCTTGAGATCGGTTTGGCCGGTGCTGTCATCGGAGAGTTCCGACAGGAAGGCAAGGTAGCGCTGGTTGGCTGCGCAGAGCAGTTCACGCAGGTCGGGCAAGCTATAGATCGACTTCTTCAGTGGCGCGAGCTTAAACACGCTAGCGCCATCGCGTTGTTCCACCGTGCGGTGGTGTTTGAAAAAGGACACATTGTTCACCGTGGTCTCGATTCTGAGGATCGAGCCGAACTTGTCGTACATCTTGATGGCAGCGCAATCCATGTGATGCTTGATGCAGGTGCCCTCGATGCGGGTCGAGAAGCGGCTGCCCAGCTCTTGGGCAAAGCGCGCATCAAGGCGCCGTCCGAGAAAGTGCGCCACTTGCTCGGCCTTGACCGCGAGAATCGCCGCGCGGCTGATCGCCTCATACAGGGGCGCGAGCGCGGCTCGATCCTCGAACACGATGTCGGTGGCGAACTCCGCCTGCATGATGCTCCAGTGCATTGCTCATGATCACCAGTGCCCATGCGGTGGGCCCGGCCTTGTACGAGAAGCTGCCTTATCATGCGATAGAGTCGTTTTCCGCGGTATCGCTCGTGGCATCAACGCCCCTCGTATTGCTCACCCATACTTCGTTGCCGGTAAGGTCCTTGAAGGAATTGGTAGCTCTCGCGAAAGCCCGCCCCGGGCAGCTTAACTATGCATCTTCCAGCATCGGAGCGCCTCCTCATTTGGCCGCAGAATTATTCAAGAGAAGCGCTCGCATCAATATGGTACATGTACCGTACAAAGGCTCGGGGCCAGCGTTCGCAGATCTTATTGGCGGGCAACTGGAACTGATGTTCGCCGCTTTACCGGGTTCCCTTCCTTACATAAGGGCAGGGAAGCTAAGGCCCATTGCGCTCACTTCAGCGAAAAGATCTCAAGCGGTGCCCGATCTTCCGACGATTGCGGAGCTGGGCTTTCCGGGATATGAAGTGACGAATTGGTATGGCGTACTCGGTCCATCGGGCGTGGATCGCAAGATCATCGAGCGCCTGAACGCGGAAATCGCGGTGGTTTTACAAATGCGCGATGTGGCGGAAACTATCGTGCGAGTAGGCGCAGAACCGGTGAGTAGCACACCTCAGGAATTCGAAGCGTACCTGCGATCAGAAGTCGCAAAGTGGACCAAACTAATCACGGAAGCCGGAATTCGGGCTGAGTGAGGCCGTAGAACGGCAAATCCGCCTATCCGCTGGTTTTTACTGGCAGGGCACCGGGCGATCCCCAAGCATGGAATTGGATTTCATCACGATTGCTGAAGCAGCGCGTCTCGTGGCCGCGCGCGAAATCTCACCAGTCGAGCTAATCAACGCTAAGCTCGCACGCATCGCGGCGCTCGATCCCCACATCCACGCCTTTATCACGCCGACGCCGGAACTTGCATTGCAGCAGGCGCGAGCCGCTGTTCCTGCGCGCCGCCGAGCGCGGCGCACACTTGGGCGTGCTCACCCGCGGTCTGCTGGCACTGCTCGACACCCACGGCGCGAGTGCGTTGGAGGCGGCGATCACCGCCGCGCTGGCCGAAGACGCCGCGCACCTGGGCGCCGTGCGTCACTTCATCGACCAGCACACCCACCGCCCGCGGCCAACGCCCGCCCATCGCGGTGGTCCTGCCCAAAGACCCGCGATTGCACGCCCTCAACGTGCGCCCGCAGCCGTTAAGCGATTACGAACAGCTGACAACGGAGTCTACCGATGAACGCACCGACGACGACAACGAACCTCACCGAGGCGGCTCGCTCGCCCGACGCATCGACAAGAGCAAGCGGGGCCTGGATCGGGGCGCGCTGGAGCGCCAGATCGGGCGGCTGCTGGAGCGAAACACGCACGCCGCCGCCCGCTTCTCGATCGCGATCATCGAGGACAAGACTGCAGCCGCAGGGCTTGCGCTCGAGTGGAGCACGCACCCCGAGTGGGACGATTGGGCCGCCGCAGCCGAAGGCACCTACATCCTACGTACCAACATCCACGACTGGAGCGACGAAGATCTGTGGAAGACCTACATTCAGTTGACCGAGGCTGAGGAAAGCGCAGCGGCCTTTCGGCTGTGAAGGCAGGAGCGCGCATGCAAGGGAGGCTCTGCTCCGGAGGGCATTTGCCGGTTGGTTGATCTACATCAAGACAGGACACTGTCGCGCGGCGTGATAATTAAACAACTTAAAGGGAGGAGACTATGACCCAGCGGGCACTGCATTTCGTCGAGATCCCCGAGCACAGCCGCAAGCCGCGGCAGACCGGGCTGACTCTTGCACGCGACCTCGGTGTGGGCTATGAGATCGCCGCGAGCTTCATGGAAGCGGTCGGGGAATTCATCGACTTCGTCAAGATTCGTCATCTCTTCGTCCTGCTCATGAATGACACCGAGCAGGATTTCACGCGGCGCAAGGTCGATCTCTACCGCAGGCACGGGATCGATGTGAACCCCGGCGGCATCGTGTTCGAGCTCGCGGTGCTGTCGAACACTGTTCAACGCACGTTCGATACGCTCGTCCACCTCGGCTTCAGCGCGGTCGAAATATCGGAGAACATCGTTCCGCTGACGCTCCAGGACAAGGTGAGGTACATCCGGATGGCCAAAGCCGCCGGGCTCAAGGTTCTGTTCGAAGTCGGTGAAAAATATCCGCAGGGAGCGTTCGACGTGGAGACCGCGGCGGCCGACATGAAGACGATGCTGGACGCCGGCTGCGATCTTCTGATCCTCGAGAAATCGCAGATAGAGCTGTGTCTCGGCCAGAAGGGCGAGAAACCCGAGGCGGAGCGGCTTGTCGAGCTGGCCAGGCGCGTCGGCCTCGAAAAGATCGTGTTCGAAGCCGAAGCCACGCCGCACCATGTCTGGTTGTTCAATACTTTTGGTTCCGAAGTGAACCTGGGGCCCAACCTCGACCTCGAGATCATCTGCAAGCTCGAAGCGAGCCGGCGCAGCCTCAGCCGGGAAGCGGGCTACGGCTATCTTGTAGACAAGGTCAAAGGGCAGACCTCGATCGAGCGGCCGGTCGCCGCTACAAGCGCGCTTAGCCGCGGATAGACGGTAGAGGCTGCTACGACGCGGTCATCCGCATAACCCATAGTCCTCGTTTGCGCGGCTTCACCGAGCGTGGCGGGCGCGCGAGAAAGTCGAAAGCGGCTTGCCGTGCCATGATGTCCCCTCCAGTTTGGACGCGCGATATGATACGGTGCCGCGCGCCGGGGGTTGTAACCGCGTGCTAAGATTAATCCATGATAGTTTGCTGCCAACCACAAAGCACCCCGACGGAGATATGAAATACGCTACCTCACCGCTATTAGCTCTTGGCATGCTCGCATTGGGCGGCACGCTCTCGCTGCAAGCGCACAGCCAGTCCGCGGGCTGGAAACCGACGCAGAATATCGAGATCATCGTCCCGGCGGCCGCGGGCGGCGCCAACGACCTCACGGGCCGGTTGGTGCAGCGCATCCTGCAGGACGGCAAACTGGTCGACAACACGGTGAACGTGATCAACAAACCGGGGGGCGGGCACAGTATCGGCCTGGCGTACCTCAACCAGCGCGCCGGCGACGGCCACTACCTGATGGTCGAGACCGTCACCATGCTGGTCAACGAACTCACCGGCAAGCTCAATGTGCGCCATACCGACATCACGCCGCTGGCGATGCTTTACCGCGACTACATCGCCCTCTCGGTGCGTCCGGACTCGCCGCTCAAGACCGGCAGCGATTTCATAGAACGGTTGAAGAAGGACCCGGGTTCGTTGAGCATCGCGCTCTCCAGCGCGATCGCCAATGCCAACCACCTGGCGGCCGCGCTGGTCGCAAGAAACGGCGGCGCCGACATCAGGAAAGTAAAAATCGTGGTGTTCAACTCCGGCTCCGAGACCATGACCGCCCTCATGGGCGGCCATGTCGACGTGGTGGCGGGCCCCGCCAACCTTGCCGCGCGCCATCTGCCGGACGGAAAAATCCGGGTGTTAGGGGTCACAGCGCCTCAGCGGCTGGGCGGCGCACTCGCCCAGGTACCCACCTTCGGGGAGCAAGGCACGCCTGCCGTCATGGCCAACTGGCGCAGCATCATCGGGCCCAGGAGCATGAGCGCGGCGCAGATTGCGTACTGGGACCAGGTGATTGCCAAAGTGGTCCAGGCTGACGAGTACAAGAAGGAAGTCGAGCGCAACCTCGCTGACTCCAACTACCTCGGAAGCGCCGGGGCGCGGAAGTACTGGGATGCCCAGTACAACGAGCTGAAGGCGCTGCTGGCGGAACTCGGCCTCAGCAAATAACGAAGTCCGGCTGGCGTTCATTCACCTCACGACAAACACGGGCCATACCAAGGTCAGGCCATATTACGAAGTCAATAAGGGTGTTTGCCTTAGATACTGATTCGACTCAAGCTCTTTCAGGATAAAGTGGGCGACATCCGCACGAGAAATCCAGCCTGCCGTTACCCCTGTCATATCGGTCAGCATTCTGTAATTTTTGGTTAATGGCCCATTGGTCAGAAAACCGGGCCTGACGATGGTCCAGTCAACATCACTTGCCTTGATCAGCGATTCCTGCCGGTCTTTATCCGCATAGACAGGCTTGAGCAGGAGCGGGGTAAAGATGCAGTCATATAGAAAACCACCGTGTCCCCTGCTATCTCCCGCGCCGATACCTGTCACGCATATCAAACGTTTGACCCCGGCTTGCTTCATCGCCTGAAGCACATTCCTGGTTCCTTCCGAGAAGACTGTCACCCGTGGCCACGGCGCTTTGACTCCGATCGTACAACACACCGCACCCTGGCCGACCATCGCCCGCGCGACCGAATCCGAATCCAGAATGTCGCCCTTCACAACCCTGAGCCGTTCATGTTCTATGGCAAGCCTTTGAGGATTACGAACCAGGGCGGTTACCGTGTGCCCGGACATCAACGCCTGGTCAAGAAGTTGTCGCCCGATACCGCGAGTGGCACCCACAATCAAGATATTCATGACCTTCTCCTTTCCTCACGACACTGACGGACCCCATCAACCACACCCCTGTCGGAAAATATGCTACGCCGCACCCGACATCCCGTCACCTGCACGTTTCCGATGGTAGACTTCCATTGGGGCGGACTCAAATTGCGCATGGCAGGACGCTGCGACTAAAATTGAATCGTCGAGCGTTTTTCCGCCGAGGAGCCCAATATGAAATGCCGCATTTCGCCATTGGTGCTTTTGCTTGCCGCTTCAGGCGCTTTCGCGCAAGCGATGTACAAATCCACCATGCCGGACGGCAAGGTCATCTACGGAGAAAAGCCGGCGCCGGGCGCACAGCGGGTGGAGACCATCGCCTCGCCTCCGCCGAAGACCGGAATCACGGTCGTGACTCCGGCGGAGAAGACTCAAGTCGACGAACGTATCCGGCAGCGTTCCGCCGCCGAAAACGCGAAGCAACGTGAACTGGACGACGCCCGGCGGCAATTGCAGCAGGCCGAGACGGCGCTCGAAGCGGGCAAGGAGCCGCTGCCCGGCGAGCGCATCGGCACCGCCGGAGGGGCAAGCCGCTTGACGGATGCTTACTTTGAACGGCAGAAAAAACTGGAGCAGGCCGTCGAGTCCGCCCGCGCGCGCCTTGAAAAAGCGCAACAAGCGGCGCGCTGAACGGTGATGCTCCAGTCATTCTTTTCAATACCCCCCTTGAGGGGTACGAACCCCGGCTGGCGTTCTTTGACCTCACGACAAACACGGGCCATACCGATGTCAGGCTACTTTGCGAAGTCGAATTACCAGCGCCCGATGCACATCGGAAACCGGAATTCTATCCCGAGCACTGCACGCGAAAGCCGCCCGCGCGGCGTCTGCGCGGCATTCCACGTGTCCACGCAAGGAAATCGTCTGTTGTTGTCCTGCGCTGCCCTGGTTCTTGCCCTGGGGGAAATATCCTGCGGGTTCGCGGCGGAAGCCGCATACCCGCAGCGGCCCATCCGCTTCCTCATCCCGCAATCGCCGGGCGGGGCATCCGACACCGTCGGGCGCATCGTTGCGCGGAAGCTCGGCGAGAATCTCGGGCAGCAACTCGTGGTCGACAACCGCCCGGGCGCGACCGGCAACATCGGCGCCGAGATGGTGGCGCGCGCGACGCCCGACGGCTATACCATGCTGCTCACCGCCCCCAATCTGGTCACCAGCCCCAGCCTGTATCCGAGGGTTCCCTTCGATCCGATCAAGGATTTCGCGCCGGTGTCGCAGCTGGCTCAATCGCCCAACGTCTGGATCGTGCATCCGTCGTTTGCCGGCCGGACGATGAAGGAACTCATCGAGATCGTGAGGGGGAAACCAGGCCAGATCGACTTCTCGTCCTCGGGCCTGGCATCGACGCAGCATCTGGCCGGAGAGTTGCTCAACGTGATGGCCGGAATCCGGCTCGTGCATGTGCCGTACAAAGGCGGCGGCCCGGCGCTCATCGATCTCATGGGCGGGCGCGTGCCGGTGATGGTTTCCAGCTTGCCGTCGGCGATCCCTCATATCAAGGCCGGAAAGGTGCGGGCGCTCGCCGTGACCAGCGCCAAGCGTTCGTCCGCAATGCCGGAATTGTCCACGGTCGCGGAAGCCGCGGGATTTCCCGGCTACGAGGCAATCACTTGGCAGGGGCTGGTATTTCCGGCGGCGACGCCGAAGCCGATAGTCGGGCGCATGTCCGCCGAGACGATCAAGGTTCTCGCCATGAGCGAAGTGCGGGAGCGTCTGCGCGACCTCGGGTATGAGCCGGTCGCAAGCACGCCGGAGCAGTTCGCGGGTTACATCAGGGCCGAGCTCGATAAATGGACCAAGGTCATCAGGGCGGCGGGGATCAAGCTCGAGTAGGATCCGCGGATCTCTCTGGCGCCTCCCTAGCAGCCTGTTCGGACTTATCGAGCTTTGCATAATTGGCTAACAGTCGTAATAGGCCGATGTCATTCCCGTGGAAACGGGAATCCATACCATGCATCGCGCTTCGTGGTAGCTCAGTATGGGTCCCCGCCTTCGCGAGGACGACATTCATTTG
>C687J26845_10000893_pt1 | contig 19036 bp, 21 predicted proteins | sample RifCSPlowO2_12_FD_26845 | JGI IMG/M metagenome (IMG submission 26845)
CCCGCCCAGCAGGTAGCGCAGCCACGCGAAATTGGCGGTGCGGTACGGCGGGAAGGTCTCGGCCGAGAGGTTGACGATGCCCGCGCCTTCGAGCGCGATCACGCCGGTCAACGCCACCGCCATTGCGAACACCCACGCGCGCATGCGGCCGGTATCGCCGATGTTGACCCAGTCGGAAACCGCGCCCATGGTGCAGAAGCTGGTCTTGTTGGCGACCGCGCCCATGATCGCGGCGACCACGAACACTGCGAGCAATACCTGGTTATGTACCGTAAATTCCATCGCACATCCCCTGCAACCGATCTGCGCCGCGAGCCGAGCCCTGGTTTAATCCCTGCGCCTGCCGCCGCACATCGTCATATTAGCGGATTCCAATTTGTCGGGCACAGAAAGTGAAGCCAGAAAATCGATGTTCAAGGGGCTTCAGGCGTAGCGAGTGGGGTCGGCAATCCCCGCGGTTTCAAAGCCGGCGCGGCGCAGCCGGCACGAATCGCAGCGGCCGCAGGCCGGCCCCTCGTCGCCGGCCTGATAGCAGGACACGGTGAGCGCGTAATCCACGCCGAGCGCGACGCCACGCCGGATGATTTCGGCCTTGGTGAGCGCGATGATGGGCGTGTGCAGCGTGAGCTTGCCGCCCTCGACCGCGGCCTTGGTGGCAAGATTGGCCATTGCTTCGAAGGCGCGCATGTACTCGGGCCGGCAGTCGGGATAACCGGAGTAATCGACCGCGTTGGCGCCGAAGAAGATGTCCTGCGCGCCGAGCACCTCGGCCCAGGCGAGCGCGAGCGACAGCAGAATCGTGTTGCGCGCCGGAACGTAGGTAATGGGAATACCCTGCGTCGGGGCTTCGGGCACCGCGATGCTGCGGTCGGTGAGCGCCGAGCCGCCGATGGCGGCGAGATCGAGCTTCATCACGCGGTGCTCTGCGGCGCCGAGCGCGAGCGCGACGCGCGCGGCAGCGTCGAGTTCAGCACGGTGGCGCTGACCGTAATCGACGCTCAGGCAGTGGCAGGAGAATCCGTCCCTGCGCGCAATGGCGAGCGTGGTGGCGGAATCAAGTCCGCCGGACAGTAAGACAACGGCTTTGGGCACAGCGCAAGATTAACAGAAGGACCGCAGGACGGTCGGCGCTCCGGAGACCTCAGCGGAGAATTGTGAAGTAGTGGTTATCCCCGCCAATTGTCGGAGGCGCCATTGCGCGCCACCTCCGCCTCGAGGCGGGACGTCGAGCGTACGATGGCATAGCGTGCAGGCCCGCGGCCACGAACCACCCAGCCGTACGGCGCCCCGCGGGGCACGTGTATCACGCCGCCGGGACGCATTCTCCGCTTCTTCCGGCCGACCCGTGCGTCGAGCGACCCGCTGATCAGGTAGGCGAAGAGTTCGTGCGCCGCCTTGCTCTCGCCCATGTCGTGGCCGCGCGGCGATTCGATGAAACCGAAAGCGAGATTGGCGCCTTCCAGCCAGCGCTCGCAATGCCCGGATGCGACGGGCGCGCCCAGTCCGTCTATCATGGGATGGAAGCAGTCGCCCAGGCCGTCGACGATCGCCTGCGACTTTTCCGGCTCCTTGCGGCCGCCCGGATACCTGCCGGCCTTGATGTCCCTCGCCACTTCGGTGGCCGACCGCGCTTTATCCGGCAGGGCTTCGTCCGCGGCGGCGCCTATCATGGTCCAGGTGCGGTCCTTGATGTAGAGATAGCTGATGTCCTCCCGCGATTTGAAGCTGTGCTGCACGTTGGACGGGATGTGAACCAGGGTCCCGGGGCGGACGACGCGGCGGCCGCGCCCGACCACGGCGTTGATCTTTCCTTCCAGCAGAAACGCCATGAACTCGTTGGGATGATAATGCAGCCTGGACTTGCCTCCCCCCGGCTTCCTGACGCGCCGGAAATACATGTACTGCCCCTCGATGATCGGACCCGTCGTGGACGACAGGTGGGGATTGAAATGGTAGGACTTGAGCTTCTCGAAACGGTAAAACGCCATGTGAAAACTCCCCTGTCACTCGGGCTTGAGGCCGGCGAGCTTCACCAGCTTACCCATCTGCTCGTAATCATCGCGGATCAACCTGCCGAAGTCTTCGGGTGAGCCGCTGGCAGGCTCTTCCCCGAGTTGGAAAAAGTGCTTGCGGAGTTCTGCGGAGCCGAGCGCTTCGTTCATCACGCGGTTGACCTTGGCGATGATCGGCTTGGGGGTCCCGCGCGGCGCAATCACGCCGTTCCAGCCGTAGAAGCGAAACCCCGGCACACCGCTTTCGGCGATCGTCGGAAGATCGGGTGTGACGATCGAGCGTTTGTCGCCGCCGGTAGCGAGGCAGCGTATGCGGCCAACCTTGACGTGCGGCATGGCGGCGCTCAACGGCGCCACCGTCCAGTGCACTTCTCCCAGGGAGACGGCCACGATGGACGACCCGCCTTTGTACGGCACGTGGTTGGCCGGGATGCCTGCCAGCGTCGCGAACAGGATGCCGCCGAGGTGGCTGGTCGCGCCGACGCCGGCCGAGCCCATCAGGATCTGCGCGGACTTCGCCTTCACGAGATCCACGAACTCGCGCACCGTGCGCGCCGGCACGTTGTTGTTGACGCACAGTGCGGTCTGAGCCAGCACGAACATTCCCACCGGCACGAAATCGCGCAGCGGATCGTAGGCAAGCTTGCGATAGATATGCGGCGTGATGGCGAGCATCGACGCAGCGACGCCGACCAGGGTGTAACCATCGGGCCTCGCGCGGGAAGCGATGTCCATGCCCAGGGTGCCGCCCGCGCCCGGCCGGTTGTCGACGACCAGTGGCTTCCCGAGCCGTTCGGCGGTGTGCGTGAACACGATGCGCCCCAAAAGGTCCGTGGTGGCGCCGGGTCCCTGGGGGATGATGACGCGCACCGGCCGCGCGGGGTAATCGATCGGCTCCGCGGCGTTTGCGCTTATGCACGAGAGAATCGACATCAGCGCCCACCAGCGTTTCATGATGTTTCCTCCTTCGGGTGTGATTTTCTCTGTATTTTAACTTGACAATACCCGCTCTACTGCTGCAGCAGCTTGGGCGCAGAGCCCATAGCAGTCGTTCGCGCGAAACGCAATGCGGGGGTCCTCATTGCGGCATCCGGGCTGGTGGACGATGACCCGGTGCATTGAAAAGCAACGTCCCCTGTCGACCCCAAGGAGACAGTGGCGACCGGCAGCTTTGTGGCGTCAGAAATTGCCCCAGCCTTTTTTCGACGCTCATTGGCCAATGTTGCCTGTCATGCTCAGGGAATTGGTGCGGGCAATTGGAGCAAAACGTGCGTCAGCAGCTTGGGAAGCTTTCATTCTGCCAATGACTACACGTGCGGCCCCGGGATTTTACGTTAGTTGAGCGAAAACAGGAGAGTGGGCTGGGACCGCCCTGTATTTGATGACCATCTCGGTGTCTACTCATTCACTTCGGTTCTAAAGGGTTTCTGAAGAATCCAGTTGCTAATCTCTGCGGAGACAGGTCTTTCAATTCCCAGAAAATTGTGATGCGCCCAGGATCTACATTCCGGGAATCTATCGCCCGCTGACTTTTCCAACTGCTGATAACCACCGGTTACAGAAATCAAAGGAATATGGTACTTCTTGGCAACGTCCAGCCAATCACTATAACGAGTATGGGGGCACCCCTCATTCTTATGACTCACCATTAAAATTCTTTGCTTGAGTGCTCTGTAATCAAAACCCGATAGCCCAACCGAGTTTCGGTCTGCTAAATGACCAGACATTGACACTATACCCGCAACCTTCCCTTCTAGACGTTTTGCAATATAAGCAACGGACACCCCACCCCGACTGATTCCGATTAGGTAGACCGGAATATCTCTGTGTCCCTGCCGGATGTTGCTTACAACTCCTTCTATGTCTCTTACATGGTCTTCCGTCTTACGGAACTGCACCGACAAATCTTGTTGATCTGAGGGGGTGTCAACTAGCGCTACTAACATACCGTTTGCAACAAACTGATCTATAGTTCTTTGCATAAATGCATTTTTGCTGAATAAAATTTCGCCTTCCTTACTTCTGATATTTACTCGCCCGGATCCGCCCGGAAACATGATCAAAGCCACCTTTGGAGGACCACTAGGCGATACCAGTAAAAAGGTTTGCTTAACGCCCTCTCGTGTCTCAATGGTGACAACCTGAGGGTTTGCGAAGGCACTAAAACTAATTAGCCCAATTAGCGTCAAGCCGATTCGTGCCCACATAAACTCTCCTCTAATCCGGAATTTTAGGAAGCAATTTATTTGAGTTTCACGCTTCAAATACTGCCATTTGTTGCCTTTCTTGCCAAGGAATACAACCACTAACCGACCCCTTGCGAACGGCAGCTTTAGAGCTGGCTTTTTGGGCACTCAAATGACGGCAGTTGGCCGGTAAGCGACCGCCGCCCGCCCCGGGGACAACTAGAACTAGCCTCGGAGCAGCTCGGGTGCGGGAAATGGCTTGCCGCGCGCTCGCGGCTGGAATAGATTAATCAATAATTAATCACTGATCCCGCTCGGCACGCGCCCCAATTGCGGTCGTCTCGCGAGGACGAGGAGGCAAGCATGAACACAAGGTCCATGATGCGCTGTGCGGGACCTCCCGTACGAGTGCTCCCTCATTTTTCTTTCTCCATCATCTTATTTCGGAGGTCATCATGAGCAAACTCGCTCGCTGTGCCGTTATTGCGTTTGCACTGTTGTTCACTGCGGCAGCCGTGCATGCCCAGGAGAAATACCCGACCAAACCGATCCATCTGCTCACTCCCTTCGCTGCCGGTGGCGGTTCGGACATTCTCGCGCGCCTCATCGCCGCGCCGGCGTCCGAGTCCTTCGGGCAGCCGGTCGTGGTGGACAACCGGCCCGGCGCCGGCGGCACCGTGGGCGCCGGTATCGTGGCGCGCGCCGACCCGGACGGCTATACGCTGATAGTAGTCTCCGGCAGCTATGGAGCGAACGGCGCGCTCTACAATCTGCCGTACGATTCGGTCACCGGAATTACGCCGATCATCCTGATCGGAACAACGCCGCTGGTCGCGTCGAGGCACCCCTCGGTGTCGATCAAGTCCGTCAAGGAGCTCATCGCTTATGCAAAGGCGAACCCCGGCAAGTTCAACTTCGGGTCGTCCGGCATTGGCAGTCTCGATAACCTTGCTGTCGAGCTTTTCAAGCAGCAAACCGGGGTGAAATTAACTCTCGTACCGTACAAAGGCAGCGCCCCGGTCATGACCGCTCTTCTCAGCGGAGAAGTGGATTCGAGCTTCAGCAGCCTGGTGCCGAGCATGCCGCACTTGAAGGCCGGACGGCTGCGCGCCATCGCCGTGACCACCCCCAAACGCTCGCGCGCGTTACCGGACGTGCCTACCGTAGGTGAAACGGTGCCCGGTTTCGACGTGACTCACTGGTACGGCATGTGGGGACCGAAGGGCCTGCCCAGGGACATCGTGATGCGATGGAACAGTGAAGCCGCAAAAGTAATCAAGACGGACGCGGTGCAGAAATGGATGGCAAGAGAAGGACTGGAACCTGCCGGCGGCCCGCCGGAGGAGTTTCGGGACCGGATCAAGAGCGACGTCGAAAAATGGAAGAAAGTGGTCAAAGAGGCGCATATCGTCATCAACCAGTGATGGATGCTGATTCGCGGGACGGCGTTTCCCGCCCACGATGGGGGACAGTGTTTTATGAGTACGGCAAGGAAGCTGCGCCAGGATATCAAGAGCGGCCCAATGATCGTCGCGCCTGGCGCATACGACTGCATTACCGCCAAGCTGATCGAGCAGGCGGGCTACGGCGCCGTTTACATGTCAGGCGGGTGCACGGCGGCGATGCTCGGTTTCCCGGACTACGGGCTCACGACCATGACGGAAATGGTGGACAATGCCGGGCGCATCGCTGGCGCCGTCAATGTGCCGGTCATTGCCGATGCCGACACCGGTTTCGGCAATGAACTCAACGTCACGCGCACTGTACGCGAATATGAATTGCGGGGGATCGCGGCGATCCAGATCGAGGACCAGGGCTTTCCCAAGCGCTGCGGGCATCTGGACGGCAAGGAAATCGTTCCGCTGAAGGAATTTCTAACGCGGATTCGGGCGGCGGTCGCGGCGCGGCGCGACCCGGACACGCTGATCGTCGCGCGCACCGATGCGCGCAGCGTTGCGGGTTTCAATGAGTCGATCGACCGCCTGAACGCGGCGCTCGATGCCGGCGCTGACGTCGCCTTCTTCGAGGCGCAGCAATCGGTGCGGGAAACCGAACAGATCCCGCGACTGATACACGGGCCGTGCCTGCTCAACGTCACGCGCGGGGGAAAAAGCCCGGTGCCGGATTCGCGGCAGGTGGAAGACATGGGCTATCGCATTGCCATACTTCCCGGCCTGCTGCTCATGCATATCATCGGCAGCTGCCGGCAGATACTCAAGGAAGCGCGCGACACGCGCACGCACCCGGTTCCCCTCGGCGACATTTCGATACCTGAGATGTGGCGTGTGGTCGGGGCGGATGGGTGGGATGCCGTGCAGGCGAGATATAAGTAGAAACCGTACCCGAGCGAGTGCAGCGCAATTCGACGTCGAGATCACCGACACGACGGTTGAGACGCCGCTCGTGTCACATCCGGATTTCTCTGGTGCAAGGGACAGGGCGCTGGGCCGCGATGTGCAGCACGTTCTTTGAAGCTTCTGCACTCGCGGCAGTCTGCGCCCGCTCGAACCGGCGCATCTCGCGACGCTGCGCCGCCTCTTACTGATGCAGATCACGTTGGGGCGAGATTGTTGGAACCAGGAAGCCGCCTGCGGCCAGCGACATGCCTCCTGCATTGAGGCGAAGCATGTTGCTGGATGGGATTGCGCTGCGAGACCGCGGACGTGCCGTAAGTATCAGGAACACGGCGAACGGCCGGTTTTGGCCGGTAAGCGACCGTCGGCCAAGGGGCCAGATGTTCTGCTGCGATGTGGGCATACCGCGGCACGAATAGAATTTAATCATTGCCGGAGAAAATTCAACGCGCGTGCCCCGGCAAGTGAACCTGCCCCCTTTTCCAGGTGCGATGGGACTCAAGTGATTAAGTGATTGAGTGACTGGGTAAAGCACCTGGACTGCTCACCAACCAATCACTTAGTCACTGAATCACTAAATCACCTTCCCTTTCTCCGCGCATCCGCGTTAATCTGCGGTTTCAAGGATAATTCAAAGCGCGATCTTTGGAGGAGAAAATATGATGATTGCGTGTTCCGTCGTATTTCTGTTGTTCGGTGGCATGATGGTGCTGGGCTCGAACGTGGCGACCAGCCAGGATTACCCCACCAAGGTCATACGCATTCTCACCTCAGCGCCTGGCAGCACCAACGACGTGGTGGCACGCATGATCGCGCAAGGGCTGACAGGCAGCCTGCGGCAGCCGGCGATCGTGGAGAATCGCGGAACGCTCGCGGCGGAACTCGTTGCCAGGGCGGAACCCGACGGCCATGTCCTGCTTTTCTACGGTAGTTCCGTCTACTTGCTGCCGATGATGCGCCCCGCGCCCTACGATCCCATGAAGGATCTGACGCCAATCACAGCGGCGGTAAGCCAGGTTACCCTGCTGGTTGTTCACCCATCGCTGCCGGTGAAGTCCGTAAAGGAGTTCATCGCCCTCGCCAAAGCCAGGCCGGGGGAACTCAACTATGGCGCGGGAACATTGGGCGCTTCACCCCACCTCGCGACCGAGCAATTCAAGGCCATGACCGGCGTCAACATCGTGCGCGTTGCCTATAAGGGCACCGGGCCTTCGGTGATAGGCCTGTACAGCGGCGAAGTGGTGGTGATGTTCGTTGGCATGGGTTCGGTCGAGCAGCACATCAAGGCAGGCAGACTGCGGGCCCTGGCGGTGACGACCCCCAAGCGGTCGCCGCTGGCCCCCGGCTTGCCTACCGTGGGAGAAACCGTGCCGGGCTATCAATTCGTATCAGAAATAGGCATGTATGCGCCGGGCAGGACGCCGGCGCCCATCATCAATCTCCTCCATCGGGAGATCGTGCGGATCCTGCAGAATGCGGATATCAGGGAACGCCTGTTCAACAACGGCATAGACGTCGTCGGCAACACGCCGCAGGAGTTTGCGGCCATGATCAAAGCCGACGTGGAATCGAAAACGAAATTGCTGAAGCTGATCGGCATGCTCCGCCAATAAGGCAACAGGGCTGAGCGGCGCAGCGAACTTCTCCATACACGTGTTCGCTCTTAACCGTTTCCAGCCCGTTATAAACGCTCTCGAGCTGCGTTGGTCAGACAATGTCTGTCAGATCAAGTCGCGACTACCACATCTTACGCCTCACGCCTCGCGCCTCACGCCTTTCTTTCTAGCGCCCGGGGACCTCGCCCCACAAGTGCTTGTGCAGTTGCACCTGCATGCGCACCGGCAGCCGGTCGCGCAGTATCCAGTCGGCAAGCGTTTTCGCCGGCAGCTCATGATAGGAAGGCGAAAAGAGCACGGGACAGATGTTGTCGAGTCGTCGCTCGGCGAGCACCCGTCTTGCCCACCCGTAATCGGGCTCATCGCACAATACGAACTTGATCTCGTCGCGCGGCGTCAGCCGGGCGAGATTGTCCCACCGGTTCTTGTCGCATTCCCCGGAGCCCGGCGTCTTGATGTCGAGTATCCTCGAGACGCGCGGATCGACGCCCGAAATGTCCATCGCGCCGCTCGTTTCGAGCGACACCGAGTAGCCGCAGTCGCACAATTCCCTGAGCAGCGCGAAACAGTTCTTCTGCGCCAGCGGCTCGCCGCCGGTAACGGTCACATAGCGCGGCTGATAACGGGCAACTTCGGCGAGTATTTTATCCAGCGTCAGCGATTCTCCGCCGTGAAACGCGTAAGCGGTGTCGCAGTATCCGCAGCGCAGCGGGCAGCCCGTAAGACGCACGAACACCGTGGGCAGCCCCACACGGCTGGTCTCGCCCTGCAGCGAGAAGAAAATTTCGGTGATCCGCAGCGTTACCTGCAGGATCGAGGAGCGAGGATTGAGGATCGAGGAAGAAACCGAGGACATGGCCTACATTGCTAACCGGACCGAACCGATATTATGACGCGAGAGCGCAAACAGGAATAGGTTGCGCAAAACCGAACGAGAAGCAGCCAATCGGCCGTCCCTCAATCCTCGATCCTGAATCCTCAATCCTTGCGCTTCAGCGCAACGTAGCCAGCCGGCGCTTCGCCTTTTCCGCCGCCTCGCTCGCGGGATAGCGCTCGACCAGACCATCCATCGTCTTCCTGGCGGCCGTGGTGTCGCCGAGTTCCACCTGGGAACTCGCGATGTTGAGCAGCGCATCCGGCACCGATGGGCTGTCGGGGTAGGTGCTGATCAGCTTCTGCTGGCTGGCAATCGCGCTCTTGAAGTCGCGCAGATTGAAGTAGGAGTCGCCGATCCAGTACTGCGCGCGCGGCGCGAGCGTGCTCCTGGGATACTGCGTGATAAAGCTCTGAAACGCGATGATGGCGCCCGGGTAATTGCCGATTCGGCGCTGGTTCTGTGCCGCTTCATACACGCGGCTCTCGTCGGCAGCTCCCGGCGCGGACGCGACTTGCGCCGGCGCCACGCCGCCCGTCGCGGCCGATGGGGCCGGAGCCGCGGGGGATCCTCCCGCAGCCGGCTGTTCCAGGCGCCGCAGCCGCGTATCGAGGTCGACATACATGTCGCGCTGGCGCTTGGCGGCCATATCGATGTTGTTGCCGACCACCTCGATCTGGCCGCGCAGCTGCCGCAACTCCTCGCGCAATGCCTCGATCTGGGAAACGAGTCCGAGCACCGGCTGGTTCTTGAGCGCATCCTCGACCTTGGCAAGCCGCTCGGCGATCAGCTCCTGCTGCTGTCTTACATCATCGAGACGTTTCGACTGTTCGACGATCTGCTTGCGCGCGATCTCGTCGTCAAACAGCCCGGCGCGGGCGGGAAAAGACAGAAAAACCGCAGCGCAGGCCAAGGCTGCGAGAACAGCAGAAGGTTTTTGCCCCTCTCGCCTCTCGCCTCTCGCCTCACGCCTCACGGCTTACTCGCCCTGATAGCGGATGTCCGCGCGCCGGTTCTCCGTCCACGCCTTCTCGTCGCTGTCCTGGGCGCGCGGCTTCTCTTCGCCGAAGCTCACGGTTTCGATCTGGCCCGCCGATGCGCCAAGCAACTGCATCATCTGTTTCACCGCGTCGGCGCGGCGCTGGCCGAGCGCGAGATTGTACTCGCGGCTGCCGCGCTCGTCGGTGTTGCCCTCAACGCGCGTGCGCACGGAGCGGTTCACGCTCAGATACCTGGCGTGCGCTGCAACGATCGGCTTGAATTCATCCTTGACGAGGTTGCTGTCGTAATCGAAATAGATGCTGCGCTTGGACAGGATGCTGCCGGGATCCTTGAGCGGATCGCCCGCCACCTTGCCGGTGCCGAGCGGCTTCGAGGTCGCGCCGGGATCGGCCGGCCCGGTTTTCTGGTCCGGCGCCGCCACCGCCGACGGGATGCGGTCCTCGACCCGTGCGCCGTCTTGTTCCTTGGTCGGCGCGCCGCTGCAACCCGCCAGCACGCCCGCAATCAACAGACCCGTAAGAATTTTCCGCATGAATCGCTCCTCGAAAAAAAAGAAATCTAGTGTTTGACCAGCGGGCCCCACGCCGGTTCACGCACATCGCCGGCATTTTCGGTGAAACGCTGCTTCACTCGGCCGTCGCTCGATACCGCGGCTAATATACCACGCCCCCTTACCCCGCTTGCGTAGACAATCATCCTGCCGTTGGGCGCGAAACTCGGGGATTCGTCGATGCTGCCGTCGGTCAGCACCTGTACCTGGCGCGTCGCAAAGTCCTGCACCGCGACGTTGAACCGGCCGCCGTTTCTCTGTATAAACGCGAAACTCTTGCCGTCGGGGCTGAAACGCGGCGACACGTTGTAACTGCCGTCGAAGGTGAGACGGCGTGTTTCCCCGCCCGTAACCGACATGCCGTAGATCTGCGGGCTGCCGCCGCGGTCGGAGGTGAACAACAGCAATTGGCCGTCGGGAGAGAAATTGGGCTCGGTATCGATCGCCGAGCTGCTGGTAAGCCGCGTCGGCGTGCCGCTGCCGTCGGCATTGATCAGATAAATCTGCGACCCGCCGTCCTTGGTCAACACCACCGCCAGCCGCCTGCCGTCAGGCGACCATGCCGGCGCGCTGTTGCTGCCCGGGAAATTCGCTACCGCCTGGCGCCCGCCGGTGATAAGGGACTGCACGTACACCACCGGCTTCTTGCCTTCGAACGAAACGTAGGCGAGCCGCGTGCCATCAGGCGACCACGCCGGCGAGATGATCGGCTCGTTCGAGGCAAGCACGGTCTGCGGGTTGAAACCGTCCGCGTCCGCCACCTGCAATTCGTAGCGCGAGCCTCGCTTCACAATGTAGGTAATGCGGGTGGCAAACACCCCGACATCGCCGGTCAGCTTCTCGTAGATCACATCGGCGATCTTGTGCGCGGTGAGCCGAAGCTGCGACGCCGCCGCAGCGTAGGCGAAACCGGCGAGCTGCGTCTGCTTCACCACGTCCATGAGCCGGAAGCGGATGTCGTAGCGGCCATCCGGCAGCGGCGAGACGCTGCCGATCACGATTGCCTCCGCACCGCGTGCGCGCCATATGGCATAGTCCACCTCACCCGGCTCATAAGGCACCGGCACGACGCCGCCGGAATCGACCATCTTGAACAGCCCGCTGCGGGTGAGGTCCGCCGCGACCACCGGCGTGATTTTCTGCGCCAAGCCGTCCTCGGCGCGGAATGGAACGATGGCGACCGGAACCTGGTTCGCGCCACTGCCGATGATCTCGATGGTGAGCGCGGCGCGCGCCGCGCCCGGTAGCGCGAGCATCGCAAGGAGCCATAACGTGCGGAAAAGTTTCGTCTTGGTTCGTGAATTCATGGGGCGTAATTATAGCTGCTGAAACTCACTCTTTCGGGCGGAACTTGAGGTTGAGCTCCCGGAAGTCCTTGAACAGCGCCGGATCGGGCGGCAGCGGCAGCGGCTGCGCCTTGAGAATCGCACGCTCTACCGCGTTGTCATAAGCCGCCAACGCGCTGCCTTTCCTGAGCTTGACGCCAAGCACTTCGCCGCCGGGCAGTAGTACCACGTCGAATTCGACCTCCGGATTGCCCTGAAGGTTCGGCGGCTCGACGATGAAGCGGCGGATCTTGTCGCGGATGCGCTGCTTGTATTCGTTGATGAGCCGGAGCTGCGCGGCCTGTTGCTGCGCAAGCTGCTGTTTGATCGCTTCCTCCTGCTCTTGCTTTGCTTTCGCTTCTCGCGCCTGCTGCTCCTTGAGCGCCGCCTGTTTCTTTTTCTCTTCATCGCGCTTCTTGGCTTCGAGTATCTGCCGCTCCTTGAGCTTGCGTTCCTTTTCGAATTTTTCCTTCTCTTTGAGCGCGATGTCAGGCTTGACCACCGGCTTGACTTCGGGCTTGGGAACCGGCTTGNGCTCCACCTTGGGCGCCGGCTTCGGCGGCTCGGGCGCAGGCTTCGCTTCCGGCAGGGGCTCTTCCACCTTGGGCTGCGGCAGCGGCGGCAGGTCGTTCCACAGATCGACGATCACCGCGGAATCGGGCTTCTGCTGCTGCCAGCTGACTCCGAACACGAGCAGCGCGAGGAACAGCAAATGCGTCGCCAGCGCCAGCGCGCCGGAAATTCTCTTTTCGTTGCGGCTGACGTCGTTATAAGTCATGGGCTCCGTGGTTTCGCCAGCAACCCGACCTTTTTTACCTGGTTCTGCTGCAGCATGTCCATCACCTCCAGCACCGCCGCATAGCGCACGTCCTTGTCGGCGGCGATCACCACCGCCTGCTGCGGATTCTGCGCCTGCTTCTGGCGGATAGCCTGGATCAACTCGTTGCGCGTCACCTTGCGCTCGGCCGTCGTTTTCTGCCGGTCGCGCAGCCACAGCGACTGGTCGGTGTGTATCGACACCTCGAGCGGCGCCACCGGCGGATCGGACGTCTTCCCGACCTGTGGCAGCTCGATCTGGCCCGGATTGATGAGCGGCGCCGTGATCATGAAGATCACCAGCAGCACCAGCATCACGTCGATGTACGGCACGACGTTGATCTGGTTCATGAGCCGCCTGCCGCCGCGTTTTTCGATCAGCATGAAATTGCCCTTCGGGCAGAGAGGCGAGAAGAGAAAGGGGAGAGAAGCAACGGCGATGAACCGCGCTCCGCGCCTTCTGCCTTTTTCCTATCTCCTCTCACCTCTCTCCTCTCACCTCTCCCGCCGTCTTCAGTGCACTTGCCGCTGCAAAATATTGGAAAACTCTTCCATGAAGGATTCGAAGCGCGTGGCCAGGCGGTTGACGTCACCGGCGAAACGGTTGTACGCAATCACCGCCGGAATCGCGGCAAACAATCCCATCGCGGTCGCGATCAGCGCCTCAGCAATACCGGGCGCAACATGTCCCAGCGTCGCCTGCGCGACGTTGGCGAGCCCGCGGAACGAATTCATGATTCCCCACACCGTGCCGAACAGCCCGACGTAGGGGCTTACCGAACCCACCGAGGCGAGAAACGACAGGTGTGATTCGAGCCGGTCCAACTCGCGCTGGTAGGTCGCGCGCATTGCGCGCCGCGTGCCGTCCATCACCACGGCGACGTCCATGCCGGGCTGCTTTCTGAGCTTGGAAAACTCCCGGAAACCGGACTCGAAGATACGCTCGAGGCTGCCTGCGGCAGTACGCGAGTTGACCGCGCGCTGGTAGAGCTCGTTGAGATCCGCGCCGCTCCAGAACTCCTTCTCGAAGTCGTCGGCAAGTCTGGAGGCGCGCTTGATAGTGAATATCTTGAGAAAGATATAGTACCAGGAAAAGGCGGAAGCCAGCAGCAGCAACGCCATCACCAGCTGCACCGGCAAGCTTGCATTGGTAATGAGGCTCCCAACCGACATGTCATGGATAACGGCGGGATTCACGATGTCGTTCCTATTTTTGTGATGATCGCTCTTGGAATTCTAACGGGCTTGAACGTTTGCGCATCCACGCACGCCACCTTGACCTCGGCGGCGATCAGCACCTCGCCTGCGCGCAGAACCCGCTGCGCAACCACAATTTGACTGGCGCCCACCTTAACGAGTTCCACCGTGACCTGCAAGCTGTCGTCAAACAACGACGGTTTGATGTACTCGATCGCGACCGATCGCACCACGAACACGATTCGATCGCGCGCGGCAAGCTCGGTTTGTCCGAAACCGAGCCCGCGCAGCCACTCGGTGCGCGCCCGCTCCAGGAACTTCAGATAGTTCGCGTAATAGACAACGCCGCCGCTGTCGGTGTCTTCGTAATAAACGCGAATCGGCCAGGAGAAATCGCCAAGCGCGGAACGATGAGCGATGAGCGGTCGCCGCCGGGACGAGTTCATCGTTCCTTGTTCATCATTCATCGCTCTTGGACTCGTTCCACAAATCCGGCGTGCCGGCGGCCTGGGGCTGGGCCAGGCCGAAATGGCGGTAGGCGGACACCGTGGCCATGCGCCCGCGCGGGGTGCGCTGCAGGTAGCCCTGCTGGATGAGGTACGGTTCGAGCACATCTTCGATGGTGTCGCGTTCCTCCCCGATCGCCGCCGCCAGGTTGTCGACGCCGACCGGCCCGCCGCTGAATTTTTCGATCACGGCGAGCAGGAGCTTGCGGTCCATCACGTCGAACCCGAGCGGGTCGACATCGAGCATCTTCAGAGCGGCATCCGCTACTTCGTGCGTGATCTTGCCTTCCGCCCTCACCTCGGCGAAGTCGCGCACCCGGCGCAAGATCCGGTTCGAGACCCGCGGCGTGCCGCGCGAGCGGCCAGCGATCTCTCGCGCGCCTTCCGCGCTGACCTCGACTTCGAGCAGCCTGGCCGAGCGCTGCACGATGCGCATCAATTCGTCCGGCGAATAGAATTCGAGGCGCGCGACGATGCCGAAGCGGTCGCGCAGGGGATTTGTGAGCATGCCGGCACGCGTGGTGGCGCCGACCAGCGTGAACGGCGGCAGATCGAGCTTGACCGAGCGCGCGGCCGGGCCCTCGCCGATCATGATGTCGATCTGGAAGTCCTCGAGCGCGGGATAGAGGATTTCCTCGACCACCGGCGAGAGCCGGTGGATCTCGTCGATGAACAACACGTCGTTGGGCTCGAGGTTGGTGAGGATCGCCGCGAGGTCCCCGGCGCGCTCGAGCACGGGGCCGGAGGTATGGCGCAGGTTCACGCCCATCTCGCGCGCGATGATGTGCGCGAGCGTGGTCTTGCCGAGCCCCGGCGGGCCGAACAGCAGCACATGATCGAGTGACTCACGCCGCTTGCGCGCCGCCTCGATGAAAATCGAAAGCTGGCCCCGGATCTTTTCCTGGCCGATATACTCGTCAAGCGCCTTCGGGCGCAGCGCGCGCTCGAAGACTTCTTCCTGCGGCGAAGCGGGCGCGGCCGAGATCAGACGGTCAGTTTCAATCATGGAAATTCAGAGAGGCGTGAAGCGTGAGGCGTGAGGCGCAAGGGTATCGGGTCTGCACGCTTTTTCTTCTCACACCTAACTCCTCACCCCTCACGATTTTGAAAGAAGCTTAAGGGCCTGGCGGATCCCTTCATTCACGTTGGCGCCGGACGGCAACTGCTTGATCGCCCACGCCGCTTCCTTGTCATTGTATCCCAGCGCCAGCAGCGCATTGACGATGTCATTGCTGGAACTTGCGGCCCCGGACGCAGCCGTCGCGACCACTTTCAATTCGAGCTTGTCACGCAATTCCAGCAGCAGGCGCTCGGCGGTCTTCTTGCCGATGCCGGGAACCTTGGTGAGCCGGCTGCTGTTCTGCTCGCTCACCGCCTGGTGCAAATCGGCGACGCTCAGGCCCGAGAGCACCGCAAGCGCGGTACGCGCACCGACGCCCGAGATCTTGAGCAACTGCCGGAAAACCTGGCGCTCCTGCTCTGTGGCGAAGCCGTAGAGATGATGCGCGTCTTCGCGCACGATCAGATGCGTCAGCAGCGTAACTTCGGTACCGGTGGCCGGAAGTTGATAGAGAGTGCTCATCGGCACGTCGATCTCGTAACCGACGCCTTGCACGTCAACCACGATCTGTGGCGGGTGCTTCGCGATCAGCTTGCCGCTGATTCTTCCAATCAAACCAGCCTCCCCCGGCGCATGCGATACCCCGTCGTCGCGAGCCCGCCCATGCCTTGCCCACCGTGCGCGTGGCAGATGGCGCACGCCAGCGCGTCGGCCGCATCGGGACTGGGGGCCCCGGCGAGCCTGAGCAGCCGCCTCACCATTTCCTGCACCTGTTCCTTCTTGGCGTGGCCGTTGCCGACCACCGCCTGCTTGACCTGCAGCGCAGTGTATTCGGCCACCGGCAGGTTGTGTATGACCGCGGCGCAGATCGCCGTGCCGCGCGCCTGGCCCAGGAGCAGCGTCGTTTGCGGGTTGGCGTTGACGAACACTTTTTCGAGCGCGACCTGCTCGGGTTTGCAGGTGGCGATCACTTCGGTAAGCCCATCGAGGATGGTTTTAAGACGGGCGCTCAATTCGCCGTTGGGCACCTTGATGCAGCCGCTGGTGACGTACGTGAGCTTCTGGCCGGATTTATCCAGCACCCCGAAGCCCGTGATCCGGAGACCCGGATCGATGCCGAGAATTCGCGTACGCGAATTCGGAGAGGCGAGAGGCGAAAGGCGAGAGACGGAAGATGCTGGGGGAGAAGCACGACTCCGGCGATGAGAAGTGGAAGTCATCTTGCCGCACCCTTGCGGCGCTCCGCGTTCATCAATCCGTTTAGCAGGGCGAATTCCCTGTTGATGGCATTTTCAAGTTCCGCTTCTTTTGGCGGGAATTGCTCCGAAAGCGTGTACACGGCTTTTACGAGAGCAATCGCTTGTTGCCAAGCCGCGAGATTGTGGTGCGCACGCGCCATTCACCCTCCTCTCGCCTCTCTCCTCTCGCCTCTCTAGCCGCCGTCAAAGACGGCGGTCGTATAGACTTCCTGCACGTCGTCGACCGCTTCCAGCGCATCGAGCAGCCGCTGCATGCGCGCGGCGTCGTCGCCGGTCAGCGCGTTCTCGGTAGTCGGCTTCATCGTGACTTCCGCGAGCGCGGGCTTGAAACCGGCTTTTTCGAGCGCGCCTCTCACCGCGGAGAAATCGTGGGGCCCGGCGATCACCTCGATGCTGCCGTCGTCGTTGGTGACGACGTCCTCGGCGCCGGCCTCGATCGCCGCTTCCATGAGTTTGTCCTCGTTCGTGCCCGGCGCGAACAACATCTGGCCGCAGTGCTTGAACAGGAACGCGACCGACCCGTCGGTGCCGAGGTTGCCGCCATTTTTGGTGAAAGCATGACGCACGTCGGCCACGGTGCGGTGCTTGTTGTCCGTCATGCAGTCGACCATCACCGCAGCACCCCCGATGCCGTAGCCTTCGTAGCGCACTTCCTCGTAATTGACACCCTCGAGACCCCCGCTGCCGCGCTTCACCGCGCGCTCGACATTCTCCTTCGGCATGTTGTTGTCGTAGGCCTTGTCGATCGCCAGCCGCAGCCGCGGATTGGCAGCCGGATCGCCGCCGCCCAGTCGCGCCGCGACCGTGATCTCCTTGATCAGCCGCGTGAAAATCTTGCCGCGCTTGGCGTCCTGCCGGCCTTTGCGGTGCTGAATATTGGCCCATTTCGAATGACCCGCCATGCCGCCCTCTAAAAGAGCAAATAACCCGTTAAAATATCTGAAATTTTACCATACCGACCCGCGGGAGCCGCCATGCCGGAACCGATACTTTGCGCAGTCGCGTTCCCGCAAGGCAAGCCGCGGTGAGTTCAAGCGAACATTCCCGCGGCTACCTCGTCGCCGGTCTTTTCCTCGCGATCGGGGGCGTCGTCTGCTTCTCGATCCGGCCGATCTTTATCAAGCTTGCCTACGCTTACGTCGTTGATCCCGTCACCCTGCTCGCGCTGCGCATGATTTTCTCCCTGCCGTTTTTCATCATCGCCGCGGTCTGGGTGCGAAGTGGCGCGCAACACCGGCCGCTGGCGGGCCGCGAGCTCGCCGCGGTTGCCGCGCTCGGCGTGCTGAGCTATTACGGAGCGAGCTTTCTCGATTTTCTGGCGCTGCAGTACATCTCGGCCGGCCTCGGGCGACTGCTGCTTTTCATCTACCCGACGATCGTGGTCATGCTGTCGGCTCTGGCGCTCGGCCGACGCGTAACGCGGTGGGAACTGCTTGCCCTCGTTCTGACCTACGGCGGACTGGTGCTGGTATTCGCCCATTCCCTGGAGGGCGAGCAGAAGGAGTTCTGGCTGGGCGCCTCGCTGGCATTCGCGAGCGCCGTCTGTTACGCGGTTTATCTTGTCGCCGGCAGCGAAGTCATCGCACGCGTGGGATCGGTGCGGTTCACCGCGTATGCGATGAGCGCGGCGAGCGCCGCCTGCATCCTGCAGTTTTTCCTGCTGCGCCCGCTCGCGGCGCTCGACCTGCCGCTGCCGGTCTACCTCTACGCGATCGGCATGGCCGTCGTTAGTACGTTGATCCCGGTGTTCATGACGTCCGAAGCGTTGCGCCGCGTGGGCGCCAACACCGTCGCAATCGTCGGCGCGCTGGGTCCGGTCACCACCATCGCGTTCGGCTACTTGGGGCTGGAGGAGATCATGACGCCGTTGCAGATGGCGGGCGCCGCCCTGGTGCTGGTTGGCGTGGTGGTGATCAGCGTCAAGCCAAGGACGGCTTAGGCGGCCACATCTCCCGGGTTGAACTTGGGGCGCAGCACGCACTCTAAGCGCAAGTCTCTGCCACAGGAGGATCAGTACCCGAGGTGGAACCGGAAAACCAGCAACACCGCCTGCCGCGGCGCGTGCGCCGCGGCAGGCGCATAGAGTTCGTCGGCATCGCCTGCGGCACCGGCGCACCTGATCCCGGCTGCGGTGACGCGCCTGAGACGCTACGTCGCAACGGCATCGCTGAAATGCTCACTGCACGCGGGATACCGGCTCTCTGGAACGCAACCCTTTACGCCGATCCCGCCGCAACCGACCCGTGCTCCGCCGTGAGCGGCATCTGCGAGCGGCTGGG
>C687J26845_10000898_pt1 | contig 18974 bp, 13 predicted proteins | sample RifCSPlowO2_12_FD_26845 | JGI IMG/M metagenome (IMG submission 26845)
GAAGCCGACGAGCTGAGCCCGCCCGAACACACCGAGCGGCTGCTCAGGATACTAGCGTGCCCGAAGCAACTCGTCGTATACCAGGACTGCCGCCACTCGGTCGGCAACGTGCCCTCGACAAATCTCGGGCCGGCGCCCGCGGTCCTCGTCGCCGACTGGATGAACGCGCGGTTGTCCGGAAAACCTTTCCCCAGCGAACGCTGGTACGTCGAGGCGAGCGGCCGTGTGGTGAAGACGCCGCTTTGATCGCGGTCCTCTTTCGGGGAGGAGGAAGCCCGCAAACCTTGACTTATCGCAAAGCTTGTAGCGCCACGATTCGCTACATTCCAGCAACCGCCAGGCCCCGCGATCGTTGCGCCGATTGGCCGTGACAATATATCTGATTCGTGGGAAATTCTGAAGTCGCACAATTATTAGTCTCTTATCGCTTCACTGTTGACAAATCTGGCGAGGAATTTCAACGCAAAGGGCGCAAGGACCACAGAAAGAGAAGAGAAAGGTAGCAGGATTCATTGCGGCCTTTCCTCTCCACTTTGCGTCTTTGCGTTAAGACTTTTTTGGATCCGGCTATGCCGGCTTGGGGGAGGAAGATGCGCGAAATGCGTTATGAGGCGCCAAGGACGCTGGAGGCGGCGGTTGCCCTGCTCGCGGGCGCGAACGGGCAAGCGAGAGTGCTGGCCGGCGGCACGGACCTGCTGATCCAGATGCGCGGCGGCCGCGTTGAGCCCGAACTGCTGGTCGACATCAAGGGCATCCCCGAGATGACCTCGATTGTTGCCGAAAACGGCGCGTTTCGTTTCGGCGCGGCTGTTCCCTGCATGGAGCTGGTCGAGCATGAGGCATTCGCGAAGGCATGGCCCGGCGTGACCGAAGCAGTCAAGCTGATCGGCTCGATCCAGGTGAAGGGACGCGCGACCGTGGGCGGCAATCTGTGCAACGCCTCGCCGGCTGCGGACAGCGTTCCCGCCATGATCGCCGCCGGAGCGTCCGTGAGCATTGTGGGGCCCAACGGCAGACGCGAAGCACGAGTCGAGGATATCGCCACGGGGCCGGGCAAGACTTCGCTCGCCAAGGACGAAATCGTCACCTCATTCCTGCTGCGGCGGCGCCCGCCGCGTTCGGGTGACGCCTATCTTCGCTTCACCCCGCGCACCGAGATGGACATTGCGGTCGTCGGGGCGGGGGTCAACCTCACGCTGGACGACAGCGGCGTCTGCAGCCAGGCGCGGGTCAGCCTCGGCGCGGTCGCCGAGCGCGCTTTGCTGGTGTCCGAGGCAGCGGCCGCACTGATCGGCACGAAGGTCGACGCCGCCGCGCTCAAGCGCCTGGCCGCCGCGGCGAGCGCGGCCTGTCAGCCGATCGACGACAAGCGCGGAACCAAGGAATACCGGATCAAGGTTGCCGGTGTGATGGCGCGGCGCGCCGCTGAAATTGCGCTCGCTAGGAGTTTGTCGGACTCAGCCCCGACAAACTCCTTACGCAAAACCGCCCGCACGCAAAACAGCATATAGGGATTCCAAAAACATGCATTCCACACTGTACCAGCCATCTACAGCGGCCAACAAGGGACATTTCGTTCGGCTTTATTCCAAATCTGCGGGCAGTTTTGCGTTCAGCAGCATGTCGGAGCGCCAGGTCCGACAGGCTGCTGGGGCAAGGAGGAAGAACTGATGGCCAAGCATCATGTAACGGCGACGCTCAACGGAAATGTCGTCGAATTTCTTTGCGAAACGCACCAGACGCTTCTCGAAGTACTGCGCGACGAACTGCGCCTCACCGGAACCAAGGAAGGTTGCGGCACGGGCGACTGTGGCGCCTGCAGTGTAACGGTCGACGCGCGCCTGATGTGCTCGTGCCTCGTCCTCGGCGTCGAGGCCCAGGGCAAGTCCATACAAACGATCGAGGGCATGGCCGTCGGCACAGAGTTGCACCCGTTGCAGCGCAAGTTCCTGGAGCACGCCGCGCTGCAGTGCGGCATCTGCACGCCGGGGGTCCTTATCGCGGCGCGGTCACTGCTGGAGCGCAATCCCGATCCGACCGAGGAGGAAGTCCGCTACTGGTTGGCGGGCAACCTGTGCCGCTGCACCGGGTATAACAAGATCGTCGAGGCGGTGCTCGATGCCGCGCGCGAAATGCGGAGGGTTTGACTATGTCGACCACGATCGATTACTCCGAAAAAAAGCTGAAGGTCATCGGCACCCGCCCGGTTCGGCCCGACGGCGTGCCGAAGGTGACGGGTCTCGCCCAATACGGCGCCGACTTCTCTCTGCCGGGCATGCTGTGGGGCAAAATCCTGCGCTCGCCGCATGCTCATGCCCGCATCCGCTCGATCGACACCTCGAAAGCGCAGGCGCTGCGCGGCGTCAAGGCGGTGATGACCTCCGCGGACCTCCCCGAGCAGAAGTTCGAGTATGTCGGCCCCGAGCGTCTCGCCGTGAATTTCTGGCACATGACGCGCAACATCATGGCGCGCGAGAAAGTCCTCTACGAGGGTCACGCCGTCGCCGCCGTCGCCGCGATCAGCACGACCATCGCCGACGAGGCGCTGCGGCTGATCGAAGTCGATTACGAGGTGCTGCCGCACGTCATCGACGTCGATGAGGCGATGCAGCCCGATGCTCCCCTGCTGTTTGAGGACATGATCACCCGCGGCGTCGAGCCCGCGCCGAACAAGCCCTCGAACACCTCCAAGCGGGTCGAGTTCAAGATCGGCGACCTCGAGGCCGGCTTCGCCGCGGCCGACGAGATCGTGGAGATGGACTTCAAGACCGCGCCGGTGCATCAAGGCTATATCGAGCCGCAAGGATGCCTCGCGCGCTTCGACAGCGACGGTCAGGCGGAGCTTTGGTCGTCGAGTCAGGGTCACTTCATCGTGCGCACGTTGACGGCGCGGCTCCTCGGCATGAAAACCGGCGACCTGCGCGTTCATCCCGCCGAGATCGGCGGCGCTTTCGGCGGCAAGACCGTCGTCTATGTCGAGCCGGTGGCGGTCGTTCTCTCCCGCAAGTCGGGCCATCCCGTGAAGCTCGTGATAAGTCGGGAAGAGGTGTTCAAGGCCACCGGCCCGACCTCCGGGGCGTCAATGACGGTCAAGATTGGGGTCAAGAAGGACGGCAAGATCGTCGCCGCCGACGGCCTCTTCAAGTATCAGGCGGGCGCCTTCCCCGGCTCGCCGGTCATGAACGGTTGCATGTGCGGCTTTGCGCCCTACGACATCCCGAATGTACGCACGGTCGGCTACGACGTGGTTTGCAATCGGCCCAAGTCGGCCGCATACCGCGCCCCCGGCTCGCCGATCTCGGCCTTCGCTGTGGAGAGCACCGTCGACATGGTCGCGGCCAGGATCGGCATGGACCCGCTACAGTTCAGGCTGAGGAACATCGCCAAGCCAGGAACGCCGACGGTCTGGGGGCCGAAGCACGCGCACGAAGGCTTCGCCGAAACCATCCAGGCACTGCTGAAGCATCCTGGCTACACCGCGGCGCTCGGCAAGAACCAGGGACGCGGCGTTGCCTCGGGCTACTGGTTCAACGGCGGCGGCGAATCGAGCGCGACGGTACACGTCAACGAGGATGGGACGGTCGTCGTCGCGACCGGCAGCCCGGACATCGGCGGCTCGCGCGCGTCGATGGCCCTCATGGCGGCCGAGACGCTGGGCATCGATTACGACAAGGTCCGGCCGATCGTCGCCGACACCAACTCGGTCGGCTACACCCAGGGCACCGGTGGCTCGCGCGTCACCTACGCGACCGGCCTCGCCGTGGTCAACGCGTGCAACAAAGTGATCGGCGAACTGCGCGCCCGGGCCGCGATGATCTGGGACGTGGACGCCGACGACGTGATCTGGGAGGACGGCTGCGCCAGGCCAGCGGGCAAGAAGGCCGGCGAGTTTGAGCCGCTGCCGCTCAAGGCGATCGCCGCCAAGCGGACGGTGACCGGCGGACCGATCAGCGCTTCGGCGTCACTCAACGCGGGCGGCCAGGCGCCCGGCTTCGCCACCGAGTTTTGCGACGTCGAGGTCGACCCCGAGACGGGCAAGGTGAAGATCCTGCGCTTCGTCGCCGCGCAGGATGTGGGCCGCGCCATCCATCCGAGCTATGTCGAGGGACAGATCCAGGGCGGCGTCGTGCAGGGCATCGGCTGGGCGTTGAATGAGGAATACATCTACGACCGGGCGGGACGACTCACGAACGCGGGGTTCCTTGACTACCGGATCCCGGTCGCGTCCGATTTGCCGATGATCGAAACGGTGCTGGTCGAGGTGCCGAACCCGAACCACCCGTTTGGCGTGAAGGGTGTGGCCGAAGCCAACATCGTCCCGCCGATGGCGGCGATCGCCAACGCGATCAACAATGCGATCGGCCGGCGCATGACCGAACTGCCGATGTCGCCGCCGAAGGTGCTCGCCGCGCTCGACTCGGGACGCGGGGGCTAGCACCGAAGTGCCTCAGGGGTCAGTTCTCGCATCAGGGGTCAGTTCTTGACTTGACACTCCTACATGCAAGGTCAAGAACTGACCCTGCTCCCCGGCTTCTCCAGCAGGAAGCCATGGAGCCGCAGTAAATCGTCTTCCGCCCCTGTGCTACCCTACCCGGGGGCGTACTGTCGCTTGCACGAGGGTTCGTGGTAATTCCCGGGGGTGATCGAAGGATAGCGATGAAATGTGTGGATGATTTTCGCCTGCGGTTCGGCAGGCAGGAACTGGTGCCGATCATGGTTGGCGGGATGGGAGTGGACATCTCGACGGCAGAGCTTGCGCTCGAAGCGGCGAGGCTTGGGGGCATCGGCCACATCTCCGACGCCATGGTCAAAACGGTCTCGGACCGGCGTTTCAAGACAGATTTCGTCAAAGGCAAGCTCAAGCGCTACAAATTCAACGTCGCCAACTCCGACAAATCCGCGGTGCTGTTCGACCTGGGCAGGCTCGCCAAGGCGACGCATAACCACGTGGACCGGGCCATGCAAGCCAAGCGCGGCAATGGCTTGATCTTCGTGAATTGCATGGAAAAACTCACGATGAATGCGCCGCGCGAGACACTGCGCGTGCGGCTGAGCGCCGCGCTCGATGCCGGCATCGACGGCATTACGCTGAGCGCCGGACTGCATCTCGGTTCGTTTGCGCTGATCGCGGATCATCCGCGTTTTCGCGATGCCAGGCTCGGCATCATAGTCTCATCGCTGCGGGCGCTGCAGCTGTTCCTGCGCAAGAATGCCAGACTCGGCCGGTTGCCTGATTACATCGCCGTGGAGGGACCGCTTGCCGGCGGGCACCTCGGCTTCGGCATCGACGACTGGGCGAAACATGACCTGCGCGTGATCGTGACCGGGATCCAGCAATACCTGCATGCCGAAAAACTGGATATTCCGCTCATTCCGGCGGGCGGCATTTTCACCGGCAGCGACGCCGTGTCCTACCTCGAAAGCGGCGCCGCGGCGGTGCAAGTGGCGACGCGTTTTACCGCGACGCGAGAGTGCGGTCTGCCCGACAAGGTGAAGCAGGAGTACTTCAAGGCGAACGAGGAGGACATCGAGGTCAACATGATCTCGCCGACCGGCTACCCGATGCGCATGTTGAAGGGCAGCCCGGCGATCGGCGCGGGCATCCGGCCCAACTGCGAGGCCTACGGGTATCTGCTCGACGGCTCAGGCAATTGCGCCTACATCACGGCGTACAACCGCGAGGTCGCGGCGCACCCGAAGGCGAAGAAGATCTCGGTGATGGACAAGACTTGCCTGTGCACCGCCATGCGCAACTTCGATTGCTGGACCTGCGGGCATAACACTTACCGGCTCAAAGACACCACGCGGCGCCTGGCTGACGGCACCTATCAGCTCCTCAGCACGGAGCATGTGTTCCGCGACTACCAGTTCAGCATTGACCAGAAGATCGCGTTGCCGCCTGATCCATCTCCGGCGGAAAACGCCCCGAACCAATTGAACCAGGCGCACGGGAAACCCGATAAGTAAGCGCCCCTTGGTTCTCGCAGCGTGTACGTCCCGCCCGCCTCGGCAACTTCGCGAAACATTGCCTGGATCCCAAACCCGACCTTCGATGCGTTGCGCGGGTCCGACCCGGTTCCAGGCTCGACAATCAACGCGCGGCTGTAACTGCCGATGCTACTTCTTCGCGGCGCGCTTCTTTGTCGGCTTCTTTGCGCCGCGCTTTTTCTTGGCCGTTGCCGGTTTCTTCTTCGCTTTGCCCGCGGACTTCGTGGCAGCGGTCTTACCTCCCATTTTCTTCGCTGCCACTGTTTTCTTCGCCGGGCGCTTGCGGGCAACCGCAGCCTTCTTCTTGGCCGCGGGTTTTTTCGCCGCGCCGTGAAACAGGTTCAAGGCCGAACCCTTGCGGAACCATTCGAGCTGCGGTCCGCTGAACGTGTGGTTGAGCTTCAGCATCTCGGTCGTGCCGTCGGCGTGCTTCACCCGGCACTCGACCGGTTTGCCGGGCGCGAGCGCGTTAAGGCCGACGAGGCTCAAGCGGTCGTCCTCGCGTATGCGGTCGTAGTCCGCCGGGCTCTGGAACGTGAGCGCGAGCAGGCCCTGCTTCTTGAGGTTCGACTCGTGGATGCGCGCGAAGCTGCGGACGATCACCGCGACGCCGCCTAATAGGCGCGGCGACAGCGCCGCGTGCTCGCGGCTACTGCCCTCGCCGTAGTTGGCGTCGCCGACGATCACCCACTTGACGCCCTTCGCCTTGTAGTCGCGCGCGACCTTGGAAACCATCTCGCCGGTGGCGCTCGTCAGCACATTCTTGACCTTGCCGGCTTCGCCGGTATAGGCGTTGATCGCGCCCATGCACATGTTGTCGCTGAACTTGTCGAGATGCCCACGGAAGCGCAGCCACGGCCCGGCCGGAGAGATGTGATCGGTCGTGGTCTTGCCCTTGGTTTTCAGCAGCACCGGAACGTCGACAAAGTCCTTGCCGTCCCACGCGGGCCACGGCTGCATCAATTGCAGCCGCTGGCTCTTGGGATCGACACTCAGCATGACGCGGCTGCCGTCCGCGGGAGGTGCGATGTAGTTGGCATGCCCGCGGTCGAAGTTTTTCGCCGGCACTTCGGGCGCCGGCTTCGGCGGATTCAGCTTGAACGGCTGGCCGTCCGCGCCAATGAGCGGGTCGGTGAGCGGGTTGAATGACAACTTGCCGGAAAGCGCAAACGCGGTGACGATCTCGGGACTCGCAATGAAGTTCATAGTGGTCGCCTGGCCGTCGTTGCGCGCCGGGAAGTTGCGGTTGTACGAGGTGACGATGGTGTTCGGCACCGCGGCGACCTTCCTGGCCCTGCGCCACTGGCCGATGCATGGGCCGCAGGCGTTCGCCAGCACGGTGCCGTCGATATCCTTGAGCGATTGCATCTGGCCATCGCGCTCAATGGTGGCGCGCACCTGTTCCGACCCGGGTGTAACGAGGAACGGCACGGCGGACTTGACACCGTGCGCCTTCGCCTGCTCCGCGACGTCCGCCGCGCGGCTCATGTCCTCATAGGACGAGTTGGTGCAACTGCCGATGAGCGCGCTCGAGATCCGGTCGAGGAACTTGTTGTCCGCGTCGCTCACCTCGGCGGCGAGCTTCGATATCGGACGCGCGCGGTCCGGAGAGTGCGGGCCGACGACGTGCGGTTCGAGCGTGGAGAGGTCGAGCCTCACCACGCGGTCGTAGTATTTCTCGGGGTCGGCTTCGACTTCCGGGTCCGGCTGCAGCAGGTCTATGTGCTTCTCCATCAGCGGCACGAGCGCGCCGCGGCCGGTCGCGCGCAGGTACTTGGCCATGTGCTCGTCGGCGGGAAACATCGAGGTGGTCGCGCCGAGCTCCGCGCCCATGTTGGTGATGGTGGCCTTGCCGGTGGCGCTGATGGTGCGCGCGCCGGGGCCGATGTATTCGACAATCGCGTTGGTGCCGCCGGACACGGTGAGCTGGCCCGCGACGTAGAGGATCACGTCCTTGGGCGCGGTCCAGCCGCTCATTTTTCCGGTCAGGTACACGCAGATGTGCTTCGGATACAGCACTTCCCACGGCAGCCCGGCGATGGTTTCCACGGCGTCGGCGCCGCCGACGCCGACGGAGCACGCGCCGAGTCCGCCGGCGTTGGGCGTGTGCGAGTCGGTGCCGATGATGAGCTCGCCGGGAAAGGCGTAGTTCTCCAGGACGACCTGGTGGATGATGCCTGCGCCCGGCTCCCAGAAGCCCGCGCCGTACTTGGCGGCCGCGGAGCGCAGGAAGTCATAAACCTCGGTATTTTCCGCGAGCGACTCGCGCAAGTCCCGCTCGCCCTCGACGCGCGCCTGGATCAGGTGGTCGCAGTGGATCGTGGTCGGCACCGCGACCTGATCGCGCCGCGTCTGCATGAACTGCAGCAGGCCGGTCTGCCCGAGCACGTCCTGGAAAACGACGCGGTCGGGACGCAGGAACAGGTAGCTCTTGCCGGGTTGCAGGTCCTGGCGTTCCGGGTCGTCGAGGTGCCCGAGCAGCACCTTGTCGGCCAAGGTCAGCGGTTTGCCCAGACGGCGGCGTACCACGTTGAGATTTTTCGCCATGGTCTCGTACACCTTGCCCGCCATTTCGGGAGTCGATTCGATAGTAACCATTTTCCAGCTCTCCTAGTTCTTAGATTAATAATCCTGGGGGACAGACCCCTAAGAAGGAAACGGCGTATGTCCGTTGCTTGCCGTTAGCGGACAACGTCCGTCATAGATCAAGTTGCGACTTCTACAGTTAAGGGACCTCTTCACGCCTCACGCCTCAGGCTTTACTCCGGCTTGATGCCGGCCTCCTTGATGACCTTTGCCCACTTGGCCGTGTCGGATACGTCTGCTGCGCGTATGCGCCCGCTGCTGCCGCGGCGAAAAAGGCCGCCAGCATGCACTGCATCAAACTATGCCTGGTGAACACGGCTTTCATATGGTTTCCTTCCATGCGAAATACGCTCGGCAACCGCACTGTATCCGTCCGCGGTACTGCCGACAAGCGGTCATCCGACATCGCTTATCCTCCCGGGAAATGTGGCCGCCGCGGCCTCCGGCTACTCGACCTTGATGTTCGCGTCCCTGACGATCTTGGCCCAGCGCGCGGCGTTTTCGCCGGCGCGAACATGCCATTCCAGTTGCTGACGCCGAATCCGGAGACGGTCTCCCCGATGGCGGGAAGCTCGGGCAGCAGCGGCTGGCGCTGCGGCGGCGTCACCGCCAATGCGCGCAGCCTGCCGGAACTGATGTGCGGCAGCACGACGACATAGGTGGAAAACATCACCTAGAGGTCACCCGCAACCAGGTCCACCAGGGCGGGACCGCCGCCCTTGTACGGCACGTGCGTCATCTGGATGCCGGCCAGACGCTGAAAGAACTCGGCCGACAGATGGTCCGGCTGGCCAGCAGTTCGGTCGCAAGACGACCACCGGCGCCGGGCCGGTTGTCGATTACGATGGGTTGGCCCAACTGTGCGGAGAGCGGCTCGGCGATCGTGCGGCCTATCGTATCGGCCGCGCCGCCGGCCGGGAACGGGATGAGCGCGCGGATCGGCCGGACCGGATATTTCGCCTGCGCGAAAACCGCCGGCGCCCAGGAAACCCACAGACCTGTTAGACACAAGAAAAAGCCCACCCTACCCCTGCGGATGAAGCACGATCTTGTGCGCTTCGACGTTGCGCGCCTCGAGCAGATGCAGGGCATCCGCCGCGCGGGTGAGCGGCAGCCGGTGACTGATGTAGAGGTCGGGGTCGACAGCGCGTTTGGCGACGAGATCAAGGCACGGGGCGAACGCCTGGAAATTGCCGCGCGAGAAAGTAAGGTCGATTTCGCGGTCCTTGAGATACGCGATCGGGATCATCGCCTTGTTCTCGGGGAACGTGCCCACGACGGTGATCTGTCCACCGCGCTTCACCAGGTCGACCGCCATCTGCACGGTCTTCTCCTGAAACCCGCCGACACACTCCACCACCTTGTCAAAGCCGTTGCCGCCGGTCAGCGCGAGCGCCTCCCCGCGCACATCGATTTTCGAGGGATCAAGCGCACGCTCAATCCCCAGCTTGAGCGCCATGGCAAGACGGTAATCGAGCAACTCGAAAATCGTCACGTCGGCGCCCAGCGACTTCGCGACCAGCGCCGCGCCCAGCCCGATCGGACCGGCGCCGATCACGGCGACGCGTTCTCCGGGCCCGGGCTTAACCCGATGCGCGACGGCGTGGTAGCTGATGCCGAGCACCTGCACCGCGGAAGCCTGGTCGTAGCTCACGTTCTCGGGCAGCGGATAGAGATTGCCGGCCGGCACTGCGACGTATTCCGCGTAAGCGCCGTCGCGATCGAACCCCATCGTCCGCAGTTTCTCGCAGATGTTGGTGCGCCCCTCCCGGCACGGTCCGCACTGCCCGCAGAAGATATCGATATCGCAGCATGCTCGCTGGCCGAGCGGCACCCCCTTGACGCCGGAGCCGAGCGCCACCACCTCTCCGGCAAACTCGTGTCCGAGGATGCGCGGGAACACGAGACGCGGGTGCTTGCCGTGAAACCCGTGCAGGTCGGAGCCGCAAATCGAGCAGGCGTGAACCTTGACGATCACGTCGCGCGCTGCGGGAGCGGGATCGGGCACCGTCTCGTAGCGCAAGTCGGCTGCGCCGTGCAACACCGCCGCTTTCACGGTTGTTGTCTCCCTCTGCGGTTCATGAAGCGGGCCCCCACCCAAAGAACGGCGTGGCATCCCCGGACGCCGATCATCCCGCCTCTCCCCTCTCGCCACCCGCCTCACTCTTTATCACGGCTGGGCCTTGAGTTTCTCGGGAAGCGTGATGCCCTGTTCCTCGAAGTAACGGACCGCACCCGGGTGCAACGGCACGGTCGCGTACACGATGTTCTTCGCCTCCATCCGCGCGAATGCTTTGTGCGCAGCGGCGAGCTGATCCTTCTTGGCGAAGGTGGCTTTGGCCAGTGCGTAAACCAGGCTGTCGGGCAGGTCCTTGTGCACGATGTAGATGTTATACGAGGCAACCGTCGGAACGGGTCGGGTTTGCCCCTTGTAGGAGTTGGCCGGGATGTCGTACGCAAACAGCGCGGTGTGCTTGGCCAGGTATTTTTGTTGCTCCTCTTTGGACATCGGGATCAACACCATCTCGTGGTTCACTTCGAATTCCGACAGCGCCGGATGCGGGATGGCGCCCGCCGCCGCGGCGATATCGAGCCGGCCGTCGCCGAGCAGGGTATTGGCGTCGTTCGGGCCGACGTTGGAAATGCGCCCGGGCTTCAAGCCCAGGATTTCGACCATGTCGCGCAGGACGTTATCGGTCCACGAGCGGCGGCGGCTCGGATTGACCGACTTGCCGTTGAGGTCGGTGAGGGCGCTGATCCCGGATTTACGAGTGGTGTAGAGCTGCATCACCCAGGGATCGAGCACCACCAGCGCGCGCTGGGCGCGGATCTGGCGGCCCTTGGTCCAATCGGCGCCGTTCCAGCCTTCAAGCGAGGTGTCGCCGGCTGACAATCCGACCTCCGCTTTCTTGTCCTCGATCATGAGCGGGTTGACCTGGAGACCGGTAGTCGCCTCCACCGAAATGGGAATCCCCACCTCGGCGCCGACCGCGGATGCCCATGCGCTGCCGGTCGGAAAGCCGAATCCCCCGGCGGGTCCCGTCACAAACGTTAAACGCGCCGGCCATTTCGATTTGTCGGGAGCTTGCGCCAGTGTATCGAGGTTAAGACAGATTGTGCCGGCGCACGCCAACACGACCGCAAGAACGCGAGTGCGTATCATGATTGCCTCCTCCTCAGGTGCAAACAGAAGTCATCTTATCGATCTTCACTATTCGCTATTTACCATTCACTGCCTGATCTGCCGGTCGAACGGGTAGCGCGTTGCGCCACCGCGCTCTGCCAGGCCATGACGCCGGCCATTACCGCGATTCCGGCAAGGTTCACCGCCCAGTCCCGGTGCAGCACTGCGATCGCGGCTGCAAACATGCTGAAGCGCCAGAACGGGTGAAAGTTGCTGTTGGCTGCGCCCGCCAGGCCGTAGGCGCTGGCGCAGGCCATCACGGTCGCACGCAGGATATCGTACCACGGGCCCGACCACAGGATGGTCGGGTTGAAGATGAATACAAACGGAACGATATAGGCCGCGATGGACAGGCGCGTGGCGAGCCACCCGGTCTTGTTGGGATCCGCTCCGGCGATGCCGGCGGCCGTGAACGCGGCGAGCGCGACCGGCGGCGTGAGCGTGGAAACGCAGGCGTAATACATGATGAACATGTGCGCCGCGAGCATCGGCACGCCGAGCTTCACCATGACCGGCGCGCCGACTGCCGCCGTCAGAATGTAGGCGGGCACGGTCGGCAGCGGAAAGCCGAGCAGTATCGTCACGAGCATGACGATGATCAGCGTCAGCACGAGGTACTGCTGGCCATAGGCGAGCACTAGGTCGACGAAGCGGTTGCCGAGTCCGGTGAGGATGAACACGCCGACCAGAATGCCCGCACACGCGCAAGCCGCGACCGCTTCGAGCGAGCCGGCCGCGCCTTCCCTTAACGCGGCCTTGATCGTCTCCCGCTTCATGAAACGACGCCGCCGGATGAAATCAACGGCCAGCGCCACCAGGATGCTGACAATGGCCGACTGCATGACCGAGCGCCCGGCCACCACGATCATCCCCACCAGAGTGGCGATCGGCGCGAGCAGCAGCCACCCTTCGCGCAGCACCTTGCCGAGCTGCGGCATGTCTTCCCTGGGTGTCGCCTTGAGGCCGAGCTTGATCGCCTCGAAATCGATCACGAACCACATCGCCGCGAAATAACAGATCGCCGGAATCAGGGCGGCGAGCATGACGTCGCGGTATGGCGTCTGCGTTGCTTCGGCGAGCACGAACGCCACCGAACCCATGACCGGCGGCATGATCTGCCCACCGGTGGACGCCGCCGCTTCCACGGCGCCGGCGAAGGCGGGACTGTAGCCGACGCGCTTCATCAGCGGAATGGTGAAAGTGCCCACTGCGGCGACGTTGCTCATCGAGCTTCCCGAGATGGTGCCGAACAGCGCGCTGGCGAAAATCGCGACCTTGGCGGGGCCGCCACGCTGGCGGCCGGCGAGGGCGGTGGCAAGCTGGATGAAGAAATGTCCGACGTTGGTGGCGCGCAGGAACGCGCCGAAGGTGACAAACAGCACGATATAGGTCGCGGCGGCGGCCATCGCAAAACCAAAAATGCCTTCGGTGCTGACCAGGGTCGCCATGGTGCGGTCGAACTCATAGCCGCGGTGGCCGAGAAAACCGGGGAGCGCCCCGCCCCACAGCGCGTAGGCGATGAAGACGAGCGCCAGGATCGGGAATGACCATCCCAGCACGCGGCGCGACATCTCGATCGTGAGCGCGACCGCGGTCAGTCCGAAAATCCAGTCCGCGGTGTTGGGTTCGTAACCGGTACGCAGGTACATGCCCTCGTATTCGATCCCCAGGTAAACCATCGCTGCGACTGAGACCGCGCACAAGATAACGTCAAGCGCTTGCACCCGGCCCCGGCCGGCGGCGGTAGCGGGAAACAACAGAAACGCGAGTATCCAGAACAGGCCCAGGCTGAAACCGAGAAACAGCCACGGATCGATGGAAACGACGGTCAGCGCGAGAATGTGGTAGAGCGTGGTGATTATGGCAAGCGCTGAAAACACCTTGGCCCATGAACCGCCGAGTTCCCGCGCCGCACCCGTGCGTTCCTCAAGCGGCACGCTGGAAAACGGCGCGTTCGGTTGGGTCATGGATTGTTTTAGCAACGGTTTGAACGGGCTCCGTCACTTGACGCGGAAGCGTTGCACCTGCGATTCTTTAACCTCGACGCCCAGCCCGGGGCCGCGCGGCCGATGGATCGCACCGTGCTCGATGCGAATCGGCGTCTCGCAAAGATCTTCGGCGAGATAATGATTGGTGACGCTGATGCCCCAGTTCAAGTTGGGCGCGATGCTTCCCAGTTGCACCAGCCCCGCCGCGGCGATGCTCGACTCGGCGACCTTGCACGCCAGATTGATGTTGAGCCCGAGCGCCGCGCACACCGACATCGCGTGCACTGTCGCGCCGACGCCGCCCATCTTGATGGTCTTGATATTCGCGCCCTGGATCGCCCCGGCGCGGTGCAGCGCGAGGATGCTCGCCACGCTGCCGATCGATTCATCCCCATTGAGCGGGATGGGACTTACGCGCGCCAGCGCCGCCATGCCGTCGAAGTCGTCGTCGCGCAGCGGCTGCTCGAGGAACATCAGCCCGGCGTCACGCGCACGCTCCACGAACAGCCTTGCATTCTGAAAAGTCATTCCCATGTTGGCATCGGCGCACAACGCGATGTCGGCGCCGATCTTGCGGCGAATCTCCACCGCTGCCGCCGCCTCTTCCGCCGGATGCTTGATGCCGACCTTGAGCTTGAAGAACGTGAATCCTTCCTTTATTTTCTTCTGCGCCTCGGCAATGTCGTCTTCGACCTTCGGATTGCCGAGGAGATACATCGGCAGCATCGTTTCCCGCACGGGACCGCCGTAGAGGTGAGCGAGCGAGACGCCGAAATGGCGTCCCACGAGATCGGCCAGCGCCAAGTCCACTGCGGACTTCGGCCCGCCGTTTCCATGCAGTGCGTGCGCGCAGCGCAGCGCGAGCTCGGCGCGCCGCAGCGCGTCCTGACCGAGAACCAGCGGCGCGAGGTGATCGTTGACGGCCTCCACCATGCCCGACAGCAGATCTCCGGTCATCATCGGTGCGACCGAGGCCTCGCCCCAGCCGGTAAGCCCGCCGGCCGCTTCGGCCCGCACGATCAGGTTGCAGGCTTTCTCGATGCGTACCCCCGCCATGGTCACCGGCTTCCCGAGCGGGATCGCGATCGGGATCGCCTCCAGGCGGGTGATGATGAGCGGTTTCGCGGCCGGGTCTTCGCGTAGAGGCCTGACGACGGTCCTGGTCTGGGTCATGGTTCGCTCCTCCTTGTTTACGGAACTCCGGAAAAAGTCACGGCCCGAAATTTCTCACCCAAGCTCCTCCCTCGAAACAGGAGAGGGAAGATTCATTTTGTCGGCTGCTCCCAGGAGTTTGTCGGACTCAGACCCGACAAACTCCTGAGGCAAAACCGCCTGCAAGAAAACGGCAAAAAACGATGATGAATACCTGAACACGACTCCAATCTCGTCCTTAACGGCGGACGGAGAGTGGATGTTTGGTCAGGTTCATCCTAAATCCTTAGGCGGTTTTGCTTTAGCAGCCTGTCGAACTGCCAAGTCCGACAGGCTGCTAGAGCGGCTTGACCACCTTGAAGCGCGCCCAGTCGAAGTCCTCGCCGCCCTCGATCAACCCGGCGGGCGACAGCAGGTACGCCTTGTCCCGGACGCGCATGTGAAGACTTTTATTCTGCGTGAAGCTTCCTCCGCGCATCAGCACCGCGACGTCGCCGTTCTTGTCGGGCTTGGCGGAAAGCAGCACCGCCGGGCTGCCTTGGCCGGATGCCCCCGATGAGCTGATACTTTCCGCGGCCGCAAGCTGCACCGGGAGCGCTACGTTGCCGAGCACCTGGATGCCGACACGGTGCTGGTCGTAGCGGTCTTTGATAAAGCGGCGGATGATACCCACACGACAAGCCGTGGCAGTCTCGGGGCGGACCCCAAGCAGGCTGCCAATCCGCAGCCAGTCGCCTTTCACCTGCGGCACGATTGCGCCGTAGCCACCGTCGCTCGCGTTGAAGACGATCCAACTCTCCGAGGCCGCGGGATCGCTGAATTCAAGCGAGCTCGTATCCATGACCGCCTCGGTCCAGCGCAGAATTTCCCGGAAGCCCGGCACGACCGTAATCCGCGTCGCGAGTTCGCGACGCTGCTTGCCGCGCAGGGGCGGCTTGCCTGCCCAGTACTGGGCGAGATGCGCGAACACCGACAGAACGGTCTCTTTGTCGAAGTTTCCGCCAAAATTGACGCCGCTCGGAACACCGTCTTTTTCCCCAATCTCGCGAACGAGGTCGCGCAACCCTTGTGCGGCGTCGCCGGCGCCAAAGAAACGCACCATCGGACCCAGCGCCATGCCTTTGTGCACTCGCGCCGGCGGTTGGTGCATCGAAAGATCGAAGAAGAAATGGCAGCCCGGCGTGGCCTTCGCCTGCAACGCGAAGCGGCTGCCGAAGTGCGCTACCGCGCGCTCGGCGATGTGGAGCTTGCGCGGCGGCAAACTGTCGGGCGAGGACATCACGAGCATCAACGCCTTGAGGAATTCTTCCTGCGCGCTGGACTCCCCGTGCTGTCCGAGATAGATCACGGCACGCTGGCCGGCGAATCCCTGGCTCTCGGCGAAGGCGTATGCGCGTCCGAGGTCGCGCCAGATTCGCTCCTCGATCAGGCCATAGCGCAGCAGAATCCACCTGAGCTGCACGGTCAACGCCCGCAGCGCGCGCCCGGCCATCATCGGCAGGTCCTTCTTCACCGCGCCTGAACCGGGGGCGCCGGCCTGGAACTGCTCGATGCACTGGAGATAGGCCGTCCCCAGCATCTTCCAGAACCCGAACGACGCGTTCCAGAGCCGGTGTTCGTAGGCTTTCTGTAAACGCGGCGCGTCGAGATATTCCTGCCCGAGCTTGGACTGGTGACTCTTTGCACCCCGGTCGATCAGGTCGACGAGCGCCAGGCGATGGTCGAGCTTGAAGCCCTCGGTGCCACCGACCGAATCGAGCCAGGACGTGGCTTCCTCGAGCACTTTCAGCGAGTCCTGGCCCAGCATCTCGGCGACCAGCTCGCGCGCCCTCTTCATGTCGGCCATCGGATGATCGGGCTTGCTGCCGGTGAACCAACTGAGCATCGTGGACCCCCTTCGGAAACGGTTCTATGCCCCTATCATAGCCAAAAGCCTGACCGGAAGCGCGATTTCGCCCATCCCGGACCGGATAATACCGCGGTCAGATGACAAACATATCGACGAACTCGTTCACCGGGGTATTTTCCAGTTCACCGGCGTCGTCGCAAAGCATCAGTATCCGCTTGCGCCGCTTGGACGAAAATCTGCGTGCGAGACTCGCTTCAAGCTTGGCTTTCAATACCGGGAGGACCTCGGCGCGGCGTTGCGGGTGTCCGATCGGATACTCGATCTCCACTTTGGGTGTGCTCGAACCGTCCCTGAAAAAAACCTGCACCGCATTGGCACTCGAACGTTTCTGCGGGTCGTAGAAATCCTTGCTGTATCGCGCATCCTCGACCACGGTCGTTTTTTCGCGCAGCGTATCGATGCGCGGGTCCGCCGCGACGCGATCCTCGAAGTCGTCCGCGGTAAGCCGCCCGAATATGAGCCCCACCGCAACAACGTATTGAGCGCAATGGTCGCGATCAGCCGGGTTGTAAAGCGGGCCGGTCTTGTCCATGATGCCCATTAACGCCCGCTGACTGCGAATGACGACGCGCTCGACGTCATCCAGGCGATCTGTGACCAGAGGATGGAGCCGCAATGCGCACTCGACCGCCGACTGGCTGTGCATGCCGGCGGTGACGAACTTGAACATGGAGTGCTGGATCACGTAATCCCCGTACGGGCGCTGGAACCTGAACGGTTTGCCCCCGAATCGCGCGTCGTACAATCCGTATTTCTTCGCGGTCAGCACCGACGGATACCCCATCTCCCCCCTGACCGCCATCATCGCCAGCCGCACCGCGTTGAAGCTCGCGTCGGCGGCAGCCCAGCTCTTGCGCCAGCCGGTGTTCGGGGCATGACGATAGACCGCGAGGCTGTCGTCCACCCACGCATTCGATACCGCATTGATGATCTCCTCGCGTGTGCCGCCCAGCATCGAGGTCAGCACGGCGGTGCTCGCCACCCGCGTCAGCAGCGGATGGTCGATGCCCGCCTGCTGGAAGTCGTTTTCGATCGCGATACAGCCCTGGATTTCGTAGGCTTTGATCAACCCGTGAAGCACATCGCTGATCCGCAGCGGATCGCGGCCCGCCGCAACTCGCCGGCGGCTGAGGTGATCGGCCAGCATGAGAATGCCCGCCAGGTTGTCGGACGGATGACTACCCTGGGCGGCGGTGAACGTGTCGTTGAAATCGAGCCAGCGTATCATGCAGCCGAAGTTGAACGTCGCGGTCGCCGGGTCGAGCTTGTAGCGCGTTCCCGGCACGCGCGAGGCATGCGGCACGACAGTGCCGGGTACCACAGAGCCCAGCAGCTTGGTGCATTCCCTGTGATGAAGCGCGTCGAGTGCGCACGCCAGGGTGTCGGTCATGCACAGGCGGGCTGCATCGATCGCTTCTCGCCTGGGGATCTTGTACTTCAGAACATAATCCGCGATATCGACCAGAACCTGGTCCGGGTCGGGCCGGATATTCGAGTCTATCGATGCCATAAAGCTATATGTTCAGCGTCAGTTTCTGCTTGACGGCTGACACCACCTTTTCAAGAAAGAGCCGGTAAGCAGCGCCGCTGTCTACGAGATCGTCGTGCTCGATCTGAAAACTGACGGATCCCAAACCGTTCCAAACCTTTACCGTGTGGGTTCCGGCAACCGGTTCCAGCTTGCCGTCGTCCCAAAGTATGCTGAGATCAACGTCACAACGATCGTGAATGTCCTTCGTGGCGCGCGATATCAAATCCTGGTAGGCAAACAGATCTTGACGCTTCATGGCGGTCACCATTTGGGTCCTTCCTTATCGAGCATTACTAACTGCATTACACTGCTCGACCCTCNCCCCCGCCCCTCTCCCGAGGGGAGAGGGGAGCGTTGAGCGAAATCGGATTGTCATCCGGTTTCGTAAACATCAATGCGCCATCCTGCGGCGATGACACGAGACCTCGAGGGCGGAGGGCCGGGAGCCGGTCTGTTGACGCCGCCTGTTCTCCCGCGGGGGTACTGCCTTATTCGCCCTCCTTCACGTAAGACTACTCCCCCGAGGGCGTGCGGCATTGACCTAGCGCAAAGTTTTGTTTTGCCGGCTACACAACCTCGTCCGCGCGAGAAAACGGGGTAAACCCACAACTTCAGGATTCAGGATTCAGGATTCAG
>C687J26845_10000903_pt1 | contig 18913 bp, 13 predicted proteins | sample RifCSPlowO2_12_FD_26845 | JGI IMG/M metagenome (IMG submission 26845)
GCTGGCGGTGTTGCCGTGATCAAGGTTGGCGCCGGTTCCGAAGTGGAAATGAAAGAGAAGAAAGCCCGCGTTGAAGACGCCCTGCACGCTACCCGTGCAGCCGTTGAAGAAGGCGTGGTACCTGGCGGTGGCGTGGCACTGGTGCGCGCTCTGCAAGCCATCGAAGGTCTGAAAGGCGAGAACGCCGATCAGAACGTCGGTATCGCTCTGCTGCGTCGCGCCGTTGAAGCACCACTGCGTCAGATCGTTGCCAACTGCGGTGACGAGCCAAGCGTAGTGGTCGACAAGGTTAAGCAAGGTACTGGTAACTACGGTTACAACGCAGCCACCGGCGAGTACGGCGACATGATCGAAATGGGCATCCTCGACCCGGCTAAAGTGACTCGTTCTGCTCTGCAGGCCGCAGCCTCGATCGCCAGCTTGATGATCACCACCGAAGCGATGATTGCTGAAATCGTTGAAGACAAGCCATCCGCCGGCGGCATGCCGGACATGGGCGGCATGGGTGGTATGGGCGGCATGATGTAATTTCGCAGCCCTGCGAACCTAAAAAGCCCTGGCATTTGCCGGGGCTTTTTTATGCCTGGGTTTTAATCAGCTGAACCCGCTCGGGTAGACCGACAAGCTATGCGGAGTGCCGCGGCCGTGGCTTGCGGGTGTTGGGCGTTGCGTTCAATCGAGCGAAGTCACTGTTTTAGCCGGCTCGCGAGTGGTTAATTGCAGGCCTTTGGGCTGTGGGCGGTAGAGCAGGAAGTGGTAACAGCCCAGGGCAATCATCCAGTCAAAGAGTGCCGTCCACAGGCTGTGGGACAGAAAATGTGCGCCCTGCATGATGCGGCCGATGGACAGCAGGCTACCGAGCGCCAAGGCGAATACCAGGGCGACTTTGGCCAGACGTGGGCGCCGGTCACGGAGTAAAAAATACAGGGCGAAGAAGGTGAAGCCGCTGCTGGCGTGGCCTGCTGGCCAGCAACGGCCGGGTTTTGCCGTCGGTTCGCGAGTGCCGAGCAGGGGTGAGTAAGTCTCGGTTCCGCCAAACTCGCTAAGGTCCCAAGGGCAGTGCACGCCAGTCACCACCTTGAGCGGGGTGACAATGGCGGTGCACAAACTCATGGCCAGCACCAGATAAGCCAGCGGCAGGCGCAGCCGGGTCCAGGGTTTGTAGACGAGGCTGAACATCAGCCCCAGGGCCGCAAGCACGGCAAAGCTGATGACCGCCTGCTTGGCGCGGTCATGCAAAATGTCTTCCAGCCAATAACTGTGTTTGCCGGCAAAGCCTAATTCCTGGCTGTAGAACAGGTGGCTGATGGCAAAGTCCAGGCTGGTCGGTGGAAAGGCCAGCAGCAATACGATCAGTGCCAGCGGCAGCGCCAAGCACAGCCACAGGCTGAGCGGGCGCGAATAGAGTGGGGCGGGTGTGGGCATGATCAATCCAGAGTGCGTTGAAGGGTGGCGCCAGAGGCAGGCGTGACGATGCGGCGAAATGAGTCAAACTGGCGGCATCAGCTGCTGGCTCAAGCTGTAAAGCCTTGAAGGCTGAGCCCGGTTAATAGTCTCGCGTGGGGACTGTCATGCCGGTGTGAGGCGTCGGTGAAAAAAGTGTTAAACAGCCTGGCGCTGGATTGAGTGCGGCGCGGCTGAGCGAGTGGTTTACCCTGGATCGCTTAAGTTCGGCTTAAGCTCGCTCGTGGACAATGGACCTGAACTCAGGTGGCGTAATTACAGGAGAGTCCATGCGAATTTTGCTGGTTGAAGATAATCGCGACATCTTGGCCAATTTGGCCGATTTTTTAGAGCTCAAAGGCTATAGCGTCGACTGTGCCCAAGACGGTTTGTCCGGCCTGCACCTGGCGGCGACCGAGCATTACGACCTGATCGTATTGGATGTAATGCTGCCCGGTCTGGATGGTTACACCCTGTGCAAGCGCCTACGCGAGGATGCGCGGCGCGATACCCCGGTGATCATGCTCACTGCCCGCGACCAGTTGGATGACCGTCTGCAAGGCTTTCGCGCCGGTGCCGATGACTACCTGTTAAAACCTTTTGCCATGTCTGAGTTGGTCGCGCGCATTGAAGCGGTGCTGCGCCGTGCGCAAGGCGGCGGTCGGCGTTGTCTAGAGGTGGGTGATTTGGCCTACGACCTGGACACCCTTGAAGTGACTCGTGGCGGGCGTTTGCTCAAACTTAACCCGGTGGGGCTAAAGCTATTGGCGGTGTTGATGCAAAAAAGTCCGCACGTACTACGGCGTGACGTCTTGGAGGCGGCGCTGTGGGGGGACAACTGCCCGGACAGTGACAGCTTGCGCAGTCATATTCACCAATTGCGCCAAGTGATTGATAAACCCTTTGCCCATGCCTTGTTGCATACCGTACACGGCGTGGGTTATCGCTTGGTGGAGGCGGCTGATGGAGTTTAAGCAGGGCCTGTCACAACGCATTGTGATTGCTTTCGTGCTGATGACCTTGCTGGTGGGCGGGGCGTTTAGCTGGGGCATCATGCAAGCGGTGCATGTCATGGAGGAGCGCTTGCTCTCGGGCGTGCTGCGGGGCGACTTGGACCGCATGTTGCTGATGAGCAATATTGAAGACTGGCGACATAAACCCGAGCCCGACCAGTTATTTTATTTTTCCAGCGGCCCCGACAAGTTTGCCTTGCCAAGCTACCTGCAAGATTTGCCGCAGGGTTTTCAAGAGGTTTTTCATGGCAAGTTCTCCTACCACGCCTTCGTTCGTCAGGTCGCCGGGCGGCAGTATGTGTTGCTGCAAGATCAGAGCAGTTTTGAAGATCGTGAGCAGGCCTTGTACTCGGTGGTGCTGGTCGGCTTTATCGTCAGCATTGGCTTGGCCATGCTGCTCGGTTGGCTGCTGTCGCGCAAAGTGATTGAGCCGGTAGTGCGCCTTGCACAGCAAGTCCGCCAGCGCGATCAGTTGCTGGCGTTGGCGCCCCCTCTGGCGCCCGATTATGCCGACGATGAGGTCGGGCAATTAGCCGCCGCCTTTGATGACACGCTGGGTTTGTTACGCCATGCCTTGAAGCGTGAGCAGTTATTCACCAGCGACGTTAGCCATGAATTGCGTACGCCGTTGATGGTGCTGGCCAGTTCCTGTGAACTATTGCAGGCCAACCCCAGTCTAGATACCCGCGCGCAAGCTCAGGTGCAGCGCATTGGTCGCGCCACGGACGGCATGCGCGAGCTGGTGCAGACTTTTCTGTTGCTGGCGCGCGAGCCTGCGCAGGACTCCGACCTGTCGAGCCAGCGCAGTCTCGGCAGCATCGCCGATGAGTTGGTGCAGCAATGGCGCGAGCCGATGGAAAGCAAGGGCCTGCAGTTTTTCTACCAGCGCGGCGACGTTACCGAACAGCGCTTTAACTCGGTGTTTTTGCATTCGGTGCTGGGCAATTTGCTGCGTAATGCTTGGCATTACACCAATACAGGGCAGATTACCCTGCGTCTGCATACGCAAGGGTTCGTGGTGGAGGATACCGGGGTTGGCATTGCCGAGAACGAGCGCGAGAATATTTTTGAACCCTTCGTGCGGGGCGCCACTGCCCGTGGCGATGGCCTGGGGTTAGGGCTGTCCCTGGTGCGGCGGATCTGTATCAGTCAGGGCTGGCGTGTCGAGCTGTCGGCGATGCAACCCAGTGGCTGTCGCTTTGAGGTGAATTTGCTGGGGAATTAACAATTTTTTCACGCAGGGCTAATTCGGCTCTGACATTCTCGGCTTAGAAAAGACGAATACTTAGGAGCGTTGTACGATGAAAAAAGCCGAAGTTGAACTTGAGTTTTCTGAGAAATACACTCGCGAACATGCCGAACACTATTTGCGCAAACACCGCACGGGCTTGTCGCGGCGACTGTCTACTTGGCGCGAGGTGCAAATTGCTCGGCAGGCGTTGAAGCTGGCCGGTCAGCCTAAGCAGGTGCTGGATTTGCCCTGCGGCGCCGGGCGGTTTTGGCCGATGTTGGCCGAGCAACCTGAGCGCAACATTATCGGCGCGGATAACTCTGCCGACATGGTCGCCGTGGCCTGTCAGGGCCAGCCGCGCGATGTGGTGGCGCGGGTAAAGCCGCTGCAAACCTCGGCTTTTGCCATAGATTTACCCGATAACGCCGTCGACAGCGTGTTCAGCATGCGCTTGCTGCATCACATCGGTCAGTCCCAGGACCGCCTGTGCATGCTGCGAGAGTTCCATCGGGTGACTCGCGACAGCGTGATTCTTTCATTGTGGGTCGATGGCAACTACAAAGCATGGCGTGAGTGCAGCCCCAGAAAGCAGCGTAAGCACGCCGCCAGTGGCAGTTATCAGAACCGCTTCGTGATTCCAGCCAAAACCATTGAGGCAGAGTTTCGTGAAGCGGGATTTACCGTGCAGGAACACTTAGACTTCATTCCGCTTTACGCCATGTGGCGTATTTATATTTTGCGTAAAGCTTAAATTACGGAGCCAATCGATGCCTGCTGACGTCAATGCCTTACTGAAACTGCCTAGTGCGCAAGCGTTTGACCAATGGTTAGCGCTGCCTGGTGAGTGGGTGGAGGAACCCAATCTGCGGCGCGGCGGTGAAAGTGGGGTCAAGCGCGTCATGAGCTCCACCGGCAAGCTGCTGTATCGCAAGCAGCAAGTGGGACATATCTATCGGCCCTTGCTGCATCCCTTTGGTTATCCAACCGCGATGCGTGAACGCAAAGTGCTGCTGGCTTGCGCGGCGCTCAAGGTCATAGTGCCAGCCCTGGTGTATGCCGAATGCCGCAAGGTTGATGGGGTTTGGCAGGCGCTGTTGATCACTGAGGCGCTGGAGGGCTTTAGCAGCCTGGAGGAGTGTTATGCCCGCGGGGATGAACAGCTCTGGGGCGAGGCCTTGCATCTGCGGGTGCTGCAGGAGGTAGGCGCTTGCTTGGCGCGCTTCAACCTGGGGCGTTGGCAGCATGGTTGTTTGCGCATGAAGCATGTGTTTGTTCGTGTACAGGGGACGCAAATCGAAATCGCCTTGCTGGACCTGGAGAAAAGCCGGCAGCGCTTGCGGGCCAGAACCGCCGCAGTGCATGACATCCAGCAGCTCAAGCGCCATTCGTCTTGGAGCGCGGCTCAATGGCAGGCTTTCATCTATGGTTACGAAACCACATTTGGCAGCTCTTTCAAGGGGATGTGATCGTGAAGCTAGAAATCGCTAGAGGTTTGTTTCTGATCGCGGCGCTCAGCACCGGTGTGATGGCGCTGACGGCGTGGGCTGAGCCTGTGCCGCAGGTGCTTAGCGGCTTGAGTCCGCAAAGCCACTGCCGCATGCCGGCCAATGCTCGCAGTAAAATGCAGGCGCCCGCGCGACCGGATCAAGACCTGCTGTTGGTGATGTTTAGCTTGTCGCAAGCACTTAAATCTTGAGTGATAAATGGCATAAAAAAAGCCCCGAAATCGGGGCTTTTTTTATGCCTGAGTTTTTAACCTTAGCTGTGGGCTGGCACTGGTCGGGCAGGGTGGGCCGGCTTGGCCAGCAGGCTGTAGACGCAGGGCAGCACGAACAGAGTGAAGAGCGTGCCGACCGACATGCCGGTGGCTATCACTAAACCTATGTCATAGCGACTGACGGCGCCGGCGCCGCTGGCCAGAATCAGCGGCAGCATGCCAAACACCATGGCCGCGGTGGTCATCAGTACCGGACGCAAGCGGATCGCGGCGGCTTGCTCGACGGCCTCGCGCGGCGCCAAGCCTTTCTCGCGGCGCAGTTGATTGGCGAACTCGACGATCAGGATGCCGTGTTTGGTAATCAAGCCAATCAGCGTCACCAGCCCGACCTGGGTGTAGATGTTCATGCTGGAGAAACCCAAGAACAGCGGAATCAAGGCGCCGCAGATCGACAGCGGCACAGTCACCAGAATCACCAGTGGATCGCGGAAGCTCTCGAACTGCGCGGCCAGTACCAGGAAGATCAAGGCCAAGGCCAGGGCGAAGGTCAGGTACAGCGCGCTGCCTTCTTGCACGTATTGCCGCGAGGCGCCGGCGTAGTCGAAGGCATAGCCGGGCGGCGCCTCCTCGGTCGCGATCTGCCGCACGGTCTCAATAGCGTCGCCCATGCTGACGATGGGGAAGCCCTGGATGATGGCCGAGTTGAGCTGCTGAAACTGGTTCAACTGGGTGGGGCGCGCGCGATCATGCACCTTGATCAGGGTCGACAGCGGCAGCATTTGCTCATCATTATTCTTAACGTAATAGCTGTTGAGCCACTCGGGGTTGTCGCGGTAGGCGCGCTCGACCTGGGCAATCACCTTGTAGCTGCGCCCATCGATGGTGAACCGGTTGATCTCACCCTCGCCGAGCAAGGTGGCCAGCGTGCCGCCCAGGTCCTCCATGGAGACGCCCATTTGCGCGGCTTTTTCGCGGTCGATCTCAACCACCACTTCCGGTTTGTCGAAGGCCAGGTCAACGTCCAGAAAGGCGAATTTGCCCGACTCTTGGGCGCGCTTCTTGATCCGCTCGGTCACTTGCAGCAGCGACTCGTAATCGTTGGGCGTATTGATCACAAATTGAAACGGCAGGCCTTCGCCGGTACCCGGCAGGGCCGGCAGGTTGAAGCCGAAAATCTGCAAGCCCGGAATCTGCGCGAGCCGCGTCTGCACCTGCGGCAGAATCTCCATCTGCGTGCGTTGGCGCTCATCCCAGGGCTTGAGCAGGAAACCGCCAATGCCGGACTGCACACCGTTGATCCCGTTAATCTGGAAGGAGGAGTAGTACTCCGGGAACTCTTTGAAGATTTTTACAAACTGCTCGGTATAGGCGTTCAGGTAATTGAGGTTGGTCGGCTGTGGCGCGGTGGCCATCAGAAACACTATGCCTTGATCCTCATCCGGGGCCAGTTCGCTCTCGGTAAACATCAGCAGCAGCGGAATCAGGCACAGGACCAGGGCGGCAAAGGTCAGTACCACCGGCCGGGTATCCAGGGTGGTGTGCAGGGCGCGTTGGTAGCGTTGCTTGAGCCGCTCGAACAGCTGGTCGAGGCGATGGGCAAAGCCCGAGGGGTTTTCCTCGTGGCGCAGCAGCAGTGAGCACATCATCGGCGACAGGGTCAGGGCGACTATGCCGGAGATCACCACGGCGCCGGCCAACGTCAGGGCAAACTCCTTGAACAGCGCACCGGTCAGGCCTTCGAGAAAGCCAATCGGCGCATACACCGCCGCCAGGGTCACGGTCATGCTCACCACTGGCACGGCAATTTCTCGCGCGCCTTCGAGGGCTGCATCCAGCGGGGTTTTGCCCTCTTCGATATGGCGGTGAATGTTCTCCACCACCACGATCGCATCGTCGACCACCAAGCCGATCGCCAGCACCATGGCCAGCAGGGTCAGCAGGTTGATCGAGTAGCCCATCAGCTGCATAAAAAACAGCACGCCGATCATCGACAGCGGGATGGTGATCACCGGGATCAGCACCGACCGCAAGGCGCCCAAAAACAGGAACACCACCACTATGACGATCAGCACGGCTTCAAACAGGGTCTTGATCACCTCATCGATCGAGGCCTGGATGAATTGGGTGGCGTCGTAGGCAATCGAAGCCTTCAGGTTGGGCGGTAATTGCGCGGCCAATTGCGGCAGCACCTTGCGGACTTCTTTGATCACATCCAGCGGGTTGGCGCTGGGCGTGGCCTTGATGCCTATATAGACGGAGGGGGTGCCGTCGAAGGAGCTGATCGAATCGTAGTTTTCCGCGCCCATTTCCACCCGCGCCACATCGCCGATCAGCACCCGGCGATCGCCAAGGGTTTTTAGCGGAATGGCGGCAAAGGCCTCGGTGGATTTCAGTTCGGTTTCGGCATTGATGCTGGTGACTACATATTGGCCTTTTACCTCGCCGGCGGCGGCGAGGAAGTTGTATTTGCGCACCGCCTCGCTGACGTCATTGGCGGTCAGGCCAAAGGCCGCCAGCTTGACCGGGTCGAGCCACAGGCGCATGGCAAACACCTGATTGCCGAGAATTTCCGCCTCGGCCATGCCGGGCAGGGTGGCCAGCTTGGGTTGAATGACCCTCGAGAGGTAGTCGGTGATTTGCGGGTTGCTCAGCTCTTCGCTGGAAAAGCTGATGTACATCAGCGCCGAGGAGTCGGCGGCCTCCTTGCTCAGTACCGGGTCTTCGGCATTCGGCGGCAGCTGGTTTTTAACTTCGCTGGCCTTGGCCAGTAGCTCGGTGAACATGCGATCGCTGTCGGCGCCGATACGTGCATAGATCGAGATGATCGACACGTTCTGCCGGCTCACCGAGGTCATGTAGTCGATGCCTTCGGCGCTGGCCAGGCTCTGCTGCAGTGGCTGGGTGATATAGCCCTGAATGGTCTCGGCATTAGCGCCAGGGTAGGCGGTGGTGACCGTGATCAGGGCGTTTTCCATCTGCGGATATTGGCGGATGGTCAGTTTGCTGAACGCTTGAAAGCCCAGCAGGATGATCAGCAAGCTGACCACAGTCGCCAATACCGGGCGACGGATAAAGGGGTCGGTAAAAGCCATGCAAAGAGTTCCTTGGCGCAGGCGCCTAATCAGTTGGCGGCAGACGGGCTCGCGGCAGCTGGCGCCGTGGCCTGGTCGGCAACCAGGCTGACACTGGCGCCGTTATCGAGCTTGAGCTGGCCGGCGGTGACGATTTGCTCGCCGGCGCGCAAGCCTTTGCTGATGATCACCAGTCCATCGCGACGCTCGCCGGTGCTGACAAAACGCCGCTCAACCACCAAGGATTGTTGCGGCTCTACAGCCTCTGGGGCTTTAGCCAAACCTAGCCAGCAGAGCAGTTGCCCGGCGCTTGAGGTGCAGGGGTTGCTAGCCGCCGGTTGGTCTTTTGCTCCAACCACATAGAGGCTGTTGCCGTAGAGGGTGAAGGTGATGGCGGTTTCTGGCACCACCACCTGTTTGGCCTGGCTGGCGAGCAGCACTTGCAGGTTGGCAAACATGCCGGGCAGCAGCTTGTTGTCGGGATTGGCGAGCAGGGCGCGCACTTGCAAATTGCGCGTGCTGACCTCGACTTTGGGGTTGATGGCGGTGATCTCACCGATAAACACCTCGCCCGGATAGGCCGCCACGCTGATCCGTACCTCCTGGCCCAGCGCCAATTGCGGCACGTTCTGCTCGGGCAGATAGAAGTCGACAAAGAGTTTCGACAGGTCTTGCAGGGTCGCCACCGTGGTGCCCGAGGAGACGAAGTCACCGACATCGACCTGGCGAATGCCGATAGTGCCGGCGAACGGCGCGGTGATGCGTTTGCGCTCCAGCAAGGCTTTCAGCTGGGTGACACGGGTCACGGACTTTTGCAGTTTGGCGCTTAAGCGGTCGTACTCGCTCTTGGACAGTGCCTGGCGCTCCAGCAGGTTTTTACCGCGAGCATGTTCAACCTGGGCCAGGGCCAGCTCGGCTTGCTCGGTGGCCAGGCTGGCCTGTTCGACCACGCTGTCTAATTGCAGCAGCGGCTGATGCAGGCTCACCGTTTCGCCCGAGCGGAACTGTAAGTCCTTTACCGTACCGGCCACTTCGACGGTCAAGTCGACCCCCTGAAAAGCCTTGAGGCTGCCGATGGCCGGCAAGCGGCTTTGCCACAGTTGTTCGCTGGCGGTGGCGGCGCTCACCGCGATGGGCGGGCGGGGGGCAGAGAACTGCTGAATTTGCTGATAGATCGCGACAAATTTGGCAGCGGCGAGGGCGAGTACCACAAGGGTAACCACGCTCAGCATGGTGAGCAGGCGACGGCGCAACATATTCCAGATCCTTGGCTTGGGGCGGTAGGCAAGTCTGGCACCTTAGCGCTGGGATGCTGGCGAGTCAAAAGGGTCGCTTTGCAAAAGATTACGGCGGCGTTTTTGTGCAACAAACTGTCTTGTTTGTCGGGTTAATGGCCGAAGTTAGGCGCTGATATGCCCCATAAATGACTCGCCGCCCTAAGGCGGCGAGTGCTGTGGCGACTGCTGCTGCGCTGATCAGGCTTGCAGGCGCCGGCTAACCTTGCCCAATTGACTGGACAGCTCGGCCAGGCCATGACTGGCCGCTTGTGTGCGCTCGACGTGTTCCTGGTTGGCGTTGGCGATGGCGGTAATTTCGGTGAGGTTTTGTGAAATATCCTCGGCCACTGCGGTTTGCTCCTCGGCGGCGGTGGCGATCTGGCGGTTCATGTCGCGAATCGCCTCTACCGCGCCGGTGATGCGTTGCAGCATGGCGCCGGCCTGGGTGACTTGCTCGACACCTTCTTCGCTGCGGTGTTGGCCGCTTTCAATGGCCTTCACGGCGTTCACCGCGCCGGTTTGTACGGTGCTGATGATCTGATTGATCTCGGCGGTGGAGTCGGCGGTTTTCTTCGCCAGGTTGCGCACCTCATCGGCCACCACGGCGAAGCCGCGGCCCGCATCACCGGCGCGCGCCGCTTCAATTGCGGCGTTCAGGGCCAGCAGGTTGGTTTGCTCGGCAATCCCACGAATCACCTCCAGCACTTTGCCGATGCGCCCGCTGTCGGCCTCGAGGGTGCGAATCACCTCGGCGGTGTTGGCGATTTCGGTACGAATGCTGGTAATGGTGAGGATGGTCGATTGCATCACGCCATCGCTCTGGCGCGCCGAGCTGTCGGCCTCATCGGCCGCGTGCGCCGCTTCCACGGCGTGGCGGGCAACTTCTTGGGCGGTGGCGGACATTTCTTGCATGGCGGTGGCGACTTGATCGGTGCGGTTGAACTGCTCGCGCACGCCGTGGGTCATCAGGGTGGAAATGTCATTGAGGTTGCCGCTGGCGTTGTCCAGCTCTTGGGTGCTGTGCTGCAGTTCGCGGCTGGCATCGGCAAGAAAATCGCGCAACAGGTTGGCGGCATCGGTCAGTCGGCCGATTTCGTCCTCGCGGCGGTTCTGCTGGGGCTGGCCGATCTTGCCTTGGCTGAGTTGCTCAATATGCCCAAGCAGGCGGTTGATTGGCGCCAGCAAGACGTTGTTGAGCAGGCCGAGGCTGACCAAGCTGATGGCCGCCACCGAGATCAGCATGATCAAGGTGCCGTACAAGATGGTGTTGTCGGCGCTGGCATTAATGGTTTTCGCTTCATCCAGCGCTAGGTTGTGCAGCTGGGCGCTCAGTGCGGTCATTTGCTCGCTGGCGGCGCGATCTATGCCTTTAACCGCCGCATCGCCGGCTTTGATGTCGTGGCTGGCGGCCACAAAAGCATCGCGGCCTTTGCGGTAGGCATTGCCGAGGTTCTGGTGCTCGCTGCGCAGGCGTTCGACTTGGCTTTTTAGGGCGCTATCAAAGTCGACTTCTTTGACCAGTTTGCCAAGTGTCTCCTGGACCTTGCGCTCCTGGTTTTCAAACTGCCCCCAGTGCTTGTCGAAGTCGGCAGGGTTTTGCCCGCGGATCAGCAGGTTTTTCCATTCCTGGACCTGGGTCTTGAACTCGATATTGCTTTCATCGATCAGCAGGGAGGCGTCAAGCGGGCCATGCAGCAGCGCTTGATAGGCCTGCAGGCTGTTGGACAGCGAGTTGAAGCACGACAGGGCGATCAGCAAAATCAGCAGCAAGCTGCCGCCCAGCAGGGCCAGCAGTTGCGCGCGCAGGGAGCGTTTCAGGAACATGGTCGCAGCCTCTAAGTAAATGCCAAGCAGTCAGCGGGCCAAGCGCGTTACGGCGTCGAACCTGGGGCTGGTGAGAGTATAGGTCGGCTTGAGAAGGGTTAACTTGAGTCGCCAAGTGTTTTTAGCTCAGCCGTAGATGATTGTCCCAAAGCCCGGCGGGCAGTTGCAGCGCCGTGGCGATCACTTGTGGGCTGCGGCAGTCATACAGGCGGCAGCGGCCGGTGCCGGAGCTGACCACAAAACCCTCGGGCACCGCGCCGACGCCGGCGCAATCGGCCAGCGGCACATCGAGGCGCACCGCAGCGCTGTCCAGGTCCCAGATAAACAGCCGGTTACCCCGTGGGGCAGTGAGTGCCAGTAGCCGTAGCTCATCGTGAATCGCCAGGCTGGCGCAGTATTGCTGCATGGCTTGGCGCTGCCCATCGGCCAGCGGGAAGGCTTGCAAGGGTTGGCCTGGACGCTTGATGGCGAGCAGGGCGGCGCTGTCGCTGGGGCCACCCTGGTATTGCTGGCCGCTGACCACTGTGCCGTCGGCGGCCACGGCGAGGTGGCGGATGCTGTTCATCTGCTGGGCGGCTAACTGCTCTTTGCTCAGCAAGCGGCCGTCACGGTCCATCAGCACCAGGCTCGACTCCATGGCGTCAAGATTGAGCGCCTCACGGCTGTCGGCTTCGGTGCGGATGCCGCCGTTGGCCACCACCAGGGTTTCGCCATCCGGCAGCCAGAGCAGTTGATGGGGGCCGATGCCGTGGGTGGATAGCTCGCTGTGGCGCTGCAGTTGGCCGTCTTGCAGGCGATAAACGCCGAGTACGCCCCGGCCGGGGTCGCGTGTGTCGTTCTCGGTGCTGTAGAGCCAGTCGCCGCTGTGGTGAAACACCGCGTGGCCATAGAAATGCCGATCGATGGGCGAGTGCAGGGTTTGCACCAGGCGCCCATCGCGGCAGTCGATTAAATAACTCTGGGTGCTGGGCCTGCGCCCGACAAACAAGGCCAGCGGCAGGCTTGGATGGGCCACCACGTCGTGACAGCGCTCGCTGACCTGGGTGCTGAACACCTGAGTGCCATCGAGCCGATAGCCAACCGCCAGGTGCCGGCCATCGGCATCGTTACGCGCCGACAGCAGCAAGGTTTGCCGGCTTTGCCGACTGAGGGTCCAGCCACTGAAGGCGGCTGCTGCAGCCAGGGTGCCGAGACTCAGCCCGGCCAGACCGAGAAAGTTGCGCCTATTCATGCTCGCTTACGCCTCAGTCGCCATCGTTGGCATTAAAGCCCAGCTGAATTCCCAGGGCCTTGGCCAGCTCGCTTTCGTGCAGGCGGTGCAGGGTATTCAAGCTGTCATAGAGGGCGTTCAGTTGTTGCCGGCCAGCGTCATCGGCCAGCAGCTGGCTGAGCGATTTCTGCTGGGCGGCCAGCTGCAGGCGGCTGTTTTGATAGGCGTTGTCGATGCGGTTGGCCAGCTCGCCTTGCTGGCTGCTCAGCAGGCTGCGCAAGCCATCGGCCTGGCTGCCCAGCCAGAGTTGCTCGGCGGCATTCAGGCTGGCGCTGAGGTTGCTCAGGCTGGCATTGCTGCGCCAGGCCTCGGCCTGGAATGGCTGGGGCTGGCCTTTGCTCTGGCGACCCAGGGGCGTGCCGAGTTTTTTCTTCATGCCCTCAAGGCCGGTGACCTGGGTGCGCAGTAAATCGGTGATGGCTTCTTGGCTGTCGGCGTAGCGGGTGTTGGGAAAACTCTGCAGCTGCGCGAGCATGCCATCGGCGCTCTGCCATTGGCCGAGGATGTCGCTGGCCAGCGCTTGCTGATGGGTGCCGATGGCAATCAGCAGTGGGCAATAACGGTTTTTTTGCGCCGCTTGGGTGAGGTCGATGTTGGTGTCGAACAACAGGTATTCACTGGCGCTCAGGCCTTGCACCACCACGCTGGCTTTATCCAGGTCGGCCGGGGTGAGGGCGGTTTTGCTTTGCAGCAAGGCTTCGACTTGGCGCGCCACCAGGTTTTTTTTGTCCGGCCAGAACTGCACCTGCCAGGCCCGATTGCCCTCACTCAGAGGGCCAACCAGCAGCGGCTGCAGGGCGCTCCAGGCGCTTTGTGCATTCAGCCAGGCCAGACGTGTGGCGGCCAGGTCGGCGTTGGCGTTGCAGAACGCCTGGCTGCTGGCGGCCAGCTGTTGGTCGGCGCTCAGCCAGTGGTTGTAGGCCGGCAGCAACACGCCGCTGGCCAGCGCGCTGCTGGTTTTTTGCAGCGGATCGCTGGGGCTGCAGGCGCTGAGCGCCAGGGCTAAGAGTGCGGCAGTAAGGGGCGTGCGCAACATGGCGGCTCCGTAGCAAAGGTGGATAAGTTAACGGCCTGTTAAAGCGACTGTAAAAAGGCCAGCAGGGCCGCACGTTGTTGGCTGTCAAAGGTTAGTACCTGTTGCTTGGCTGCTTCGGCTTCGCCGGCATGCCAGGCAATGGCTTCGAGCAGGTTGCGCGCGCGGCCGTCATGCAAGAACTGGGTGTGGCCGCTAACGGTTTCAGTCAGGCCGATGCCCCACAGCGGCGGGGTGCGCCATTCGCGGCCGTCAGCCAGAAACTCGGGGCGATTGTCAGCCAAACCCTCGCCCATGTCATGCAGTAACAGGTCGCTGTAGGGGCGAATCAACTGATTGGCCAGCTCTGGTTCGGCGGCATTGGCAGCGGTGCTAAAGCGTGGCGTATGACAGCTGGCGCAGCCGGCTTGCTGGAACAAGGCTCTGCCGGCCAGTACCTGCGGGTCATCCACTTTGCGCCGGGCAGGCACGCCGAGGTTACGGCTGTAAAACAACACCTGGGCGAGGATATGTTCGCTGACCTCAGGTGTACCGCCATTGATCGCCGCCCGGCAGTCGATTTGGCTAGGGCTGCAGTCATCGCTGGGCAGTAAGGTTGTGGTCAGGCCCATGTCGCCGGCAAAGGCGTGGGCGTTTTGCTGATTGAGGTTCGGTTGCCCGGCTTTCCAGCCGAAGCGCCCCAGCACGGTTTTCCCCTGGCTATCGTCCCAGACCCGATTGGCCCGTCCGGAAATCCCGTCGCCATTGCTATCGTCGGGGTCGGCATTGGCCAGCACGCTGGCTTCGCTGATGGCCTCAAGCAGACCCAGACCAATCATCGGTGGCGCCAGCCGGGCGGAAAACTGCGTGGCCGGGTGCAGCGGGCCGTAGCCCAGTTGGCTGATCTGCAGGCGCGGCTGGCGCAGTTCAATCGCTGTGCCGTCGGCAAATGGCAGTTGCTGATACTCGTAGTCCAGGCGCAGCTTGCCCTCGGGGGCGCTGCCTGGGATCGCCATGTCTTGCAACTGGCCGCCATACACAGGTTCCGGCACCGAACCCTGGCGTTCAAGAATGCCGGCATCCGCCGGGCCGGCCGCAATCGACAAACGCACCAGCATGGAGGCGGCGCTGACTGCATTTGGCGCCGGTGGGTGGCCGCGACCGTCTTTGATATGACAGTTCTGGCAGCCATTGGTGTTAAACAGCGGGCCGAGGCCATCGCGGGCGGTGGTGGTGGACGGCGCCATGACCCAGGGATTACGAAAGAAGCTGTTGCCGACGCTGAAATCCAGGCGGCGCAGTGCCGACAGATTGGCCGACGGCAGTGAGAAGGCGTTGCGGTCGCTGCGCTGCACCGTGGCGCTGCCGGCAGACAGCGCCTCACCGGGTTCGGCCTGTGGTGCTGGCTGGTCGCAGGCACTAAGACTCAGTAGCAGCGCCAGGCTGCAGCTGAGTCGGGTAATTGCGGGGTGATGCATGGGGCTTATCCAAAAATGCCAACGGGCGCCGTCCGTATAGGATGGGCGCCCGTTGGCCGACTGTTGCGCTTAGAACTGGTGGTCGGCGGTTTCTGGCTTCAGCTCGCTGATGCCCAGTTTGCCGGCGGCTTGTTCGATGGCGGCGGTTTGGGTGACCAACGCGGCGATCGCGTCGCGGACGATTTGTTGACCCGCTTGGTTGTCGGTACCAATCAGTTGGTCGAAATGCTGACCCTGCTTGGCGCTGTCGACCAGGGCTTGCAGCTTGGCTTGAGTGTTGTTCAGGTCGTCCTGCAACTGGCGATCAGCTTGGGCATCGGCTTTAGCCACCAGTGACGACAGGCTTGGACCACTCAAGGTGCTGCCGTCGACTTTTTTGTATTCGCCCAGGTAGACATTGCGGATGCCTTTGCCGTCGTAGAAGTGCGAGTTGTGGGTGTTGTCGCTGAAGCAATCGTGCTCGTCTTCGCTGGAGTTGGCTTCCAGTGCAACCTTCATGCGCTCGCCGGCGAGCTCGCCCAGAGACAGGCTGCCCATGCCGAAGAACATTTTGCGCAGGCCGTTTTCCACCGGCTCAGCCAGCAAGCTGGTGCGGTAGTTGGTGGCGACGTTGGGTTGCCAGTGGCTGACCATGGTTTCGAGGTCTCTGACCAGCAGCGCAGTGGCGGCTTTCAGGTAGGCGGCGCGACGGTCGCAGTGGCCGTTGGTGCAGCTGGCATCCTGCGCGTAGTCGCTGGCGGGGCGATTGCCGGCGCCGGCGTTAGTGCCATTCAGGTCTTGGCCCCAGAGCAGAAACTCAATGGCGTGGTAGCCGGTGGCGACGTTGGCCTCGGAGCCGCCCAGCTCATTGAGGCTGGCCAGAAGTTCAGGGTTGATGGTGGCGGCGTCGAGTTTGTCTTCGCCGAGCTGAACCTGGGTATTGGCGATGATATTGGCGTTGGCGCCGGGGTTGCCGAGGGCGTGCTGGTAGTCCTTGGCCACGTAGTCGATCAGACCCTCGTCCAGCGGCCAGGCATTCAGCTGGCCCTCGAGGTCATCGACCACCGAGTTGCCGAAGCGGAACACTTCGCTCTGCATGTAGGCTGGGCGCGCCGCTAACCAGGCCTCGCGCGCCGCTTGCAGGGTCGCGTCGCTAGGCTTGGCGAGCAAGGCATCAACCGCTTGCTGCAAGGTCTTGCCGGTGCTGAGAGCATCGCTAAACACGGCCAGGGCGAGGTCAGCATAGTGGGCAACCACGGCTTTGCCGGCCGTTTGGTCGAGCTGGCTGGCCGTGGTGCTGACCGCTGCGGTTTTGGCCGCGGGCGCTGAAGTTTGTTCGCCGCAACCGGCAAGGGTGATAGCGAGGGTCAGCAAGCTGGCGCTGAGCAGGGGCGTACGGAACATGGCGAAGTCCTTGGCGGCAAGATAACGATGGCGGGATATTACTTGAAACTACAACGTAATGCGAAGGATTTGCATTACATCTTTTTGTTCAAGATTCATGGCCTGAAGGCTGGCTGCGCAGTGTCTGAGTTGGCTGGTTGTTGCGGCCCGGAAACGCCGACGCCCGCAAAGGCGGGCGTCGGTTTTAGTCTTGCACTCGGCGTCGCTAACCCGCCGAGGCGGCAAGGTTGATCAGGTTGCCGGTTTGCCGCGACTGTTTAAGGAACAGGGTGATCTCGCGTGCCGGCAGGGGCTTGCTGTACAGGTAGCCTTGGCCCTCGTCGCAGCCGTGGGCAATGATGTAGGCCTCTTGCTCGACGGTTTCGACCCCTTCGGCAATGACCTGCATGCCGAGGTTTTTCGCCAGCTGGATGATGGCGCGCACTATGGTGGCGTCGTCGGCATCGTCGATCAGGTCGGCAACAAAGCTCTTGTCGATCTTGATTTTGTCCAGCGGCAGGCTCTTCAAATAGCTCAGTGAGGAGTAGCCGGTACCGAAGTCATCAATGGCAATTAACGCGCCGCAGCGGCGCAGGCTCAGCAAGTGTTGGGCGGCGGTGTTGATGTCTTCCATCAGACCGGTTTCGGTGACTTCCAGCTCCAGGCTGTTCGGTGGCAGGCGGTAGACCTGGATCAGGTTGTTCACCACCCGTGGCAATTCGCTGTGGTGCAGCTGCACGGTGGAGAGGTTGATGGCCATGCGCAGGTCGATGAAACCCAGGTCATGCCAGTCGCGCAGTTGCTTGCAGGCTTGTTCCAGTACCCATTCGCCGATGGCGATGATGCTGCCGTTTTGCTCGGCCAAGGGGATGAAAATATCCGGTGAAACAAAACCGTGTTGTGGGTGTTGCCAGCGCAGCAGCGCCTCGACACCGGCCACGCGTTTGTCGCGGTAATCGATTTGCGGCTGATAAACCATGTGCAGTTCATTGCGGGCCAAGGCGTCGCGCAGGTCTTTTTCCAACTCGCGGCGGCGGCGCATCTCATTGTCGAGGCTGGCAATATAGAACTGATAACGGTTGCGTGAGCGGCTCTTGGCCAGGGTCATAGTTTGTTCGGCTTTTTGCAGCAGTTTCTCGGTGCTGTCGCCGTCTTCGGGGAACAGGGTGATGCCGATGGTGGCGCGCAGGCGAACCTCATGCAGTTCGAGGGCGAAGGGCAGGTCGAGGTCGTCCAGAATGCTTTGCGCCAACTCTGCGGCTTCGTAAGGTTGCTCAATGTCGGCCTGGATCAGCGCGAACTGGTCACCGCCCAAACGTGCCAGTGCGCCCAGGCGGCCGCTGTGGCTGCGCAAGCGGTCAGACAGCAGTAGCAGCAGTTGATCGCCGGTCTGGTAGCCAAACTGTTCGTTGACGTTTTTGAAGTCATCCAAACCCACGCACAGCACCGCCACCCGATGCTGCACACGGCCCGCGTCGGCCAGAATATGGTCAAGTTGCTCTTGCAGTTGCTGGCGATTGGGCAGGCCGGTGAGGAAGTCATATTGCGACATGCGTTGCAGGCTGTTCTCGGCTTCACGGCGCAGATGGGTGTTGCGCTCGATGGAGCTGAGCAGCTGGTTGGCGGTATTGATCCACAAGCCAAGTTCGTTTTTTTCGTTGCCCTTGAGCATTGGCAGTTGGTGTTCGCTGGGGCGGTCGGGGTTGATGTTGGACAGGTGATCGATGATTTTCGACAGCGGCTTGGTTAACAACCACTGATACACAAAGTACAGCACCATGGCCATGGCCAGCGCCCGCAGCACGCCGGAAATGACGATGATGATTGAGCTGGCAATAAAGTTTTGCCCATAGGGCGCGGTGTCTAGGGTGATGGTGAGGTCACCGTAGTATTCCTTGAACGGGCCGCGACCGACTAGCGGGGCGCTGAATTCCATCTGCTTGCCGAGGATTAAATCGGTGAACACCCGGCTATCGATATTCAGCAAGTCGCGCGAGCGCTCGGCCAGGCGCGGCTCGTTGGGGTGGCCAATGGCGGCCATGCGCACCGAGTCGTTTTGGAATAGACCTTCAATTACCTGCATGCCCATTTCACGGTCGAGGCTGTAGACCGCTTGGGTCGACGGATCGCTGAACATGGCCAGAATGCGCTGGGCGTCGGTGGCGACTACTTGACGGGTTTTATACACATCGAAAACGATTTGCGCGCAGCTCAA
>C687J26845_10000905_pt1 | contig 18885 bp, 38 predicted proteins | sample RifCSPlowO2_12_FD_26845 | JGI IMG/M metagenome (IMG submission 26845)
AGGAGCAGCACAAAGATTACCTCAAGTGGAGAATGATCTTAAAAATGCTAATGCCAGATTGGTTAAGATTTCAGCTTGGCATAAAAACTTCCCACAATGACAAACAAAACTACAGATCAGATTTTATTAGAATCCATCCAGGGACTTAGAGAGGATATAGCCAGAATTGATAGAGATACTGGAAAAGATAGAGAAAAAAGCGAGAATTTAGCTATGGCAGTAGTAGCTAATACAGAACAGGTTAAAAAACTTCCCACAATGACAAACAAAACTACAGATCAAATACTTTTAGAAGCTATCCAAGGTTTGAGAGAAGATATAGCCAGAATTGATAGGGATACTGGAAAAGATAGAGAAAAAAGCGAGAATTTAGCTATGGCAGTTGTAGCTAATACAGAGCAGGTTAAGCAATTTGGTCAAAAGTTAGAGGTTATTGAGAAGAAGATACAGGATAAGATGGCTGATGTGGTTTCTCCTTTAATGGATCAGATAGAAGATAGAAAAATTGTGGAGTATAAATCAAAACCTAGATGGAAATTTTGGGAAAGGGGGTGAATAAAATATGGGAGTTAAATGTCTTTGGACAGGTCTTACTTTTGTAGTTGCTATATCAGCAGCTCTTAAGGCCTTTGGATTAAATGTTGACGAACGCTTAATTGTAAGTGTTGGTGCAATATTTATGCTTTTTGGTTTGTATTTGCTTTGGAATGATAGATAAATGAAATTATTAGGAGCTATCCTAGGCATACTGTTAATTATTTTGATCGTAGTAGAGGTCAATAGATTGACATTATGCTCAGTGTATCTTGAAGATCATTTAGAGGGTCTGAAAGGAAGGTGATTTAATTATGGATATTTATACGGATAATAAAATAAGTAAAGCTGGACAGGTGAATAAGGCTGATTTAAAACAAGTCTTACATAATATGGTAGTTTTCTTAGCTCCTTTAGGGATCGTGTATTTATTGCAAGTTAATGCAACATTACAAAACGGGGCTTTAGGTCTTAATGACTTTATTCCAACTCAGGCTACAATCGGAGCTATCCAGCTCTATATTGTAAATGCAGTTATGGATTTGCTTAGAAAATTTACTGATGCAAAAAAATGAGTATAGAACAAGGTTGTACAAATGCCACACTAATGCTTATTGATGAAAGGAAGGTTATTGAAAAGCCTGAGGGAGGGGTATTGCTTCCAACACCCCATAAACTTTTAGATGTTTGTTTAAATGACAACTTCTTAAATCAAGCTCTTGAAGCTCAAAGAAAGTGTTTGATGCAGGGAGAGGATTTTGTAATAAGGCTCTTGGGTGATGATCCATTAGATCCTCCTGTATTTGCAGTTGCCATTTTGACTTTACCTGTTAGATTTGGGGCAATTTATACTACAGGAGGCCCAAACTGAATGTTGAGTATTTTAGACTTTTACGGGGAGAGAAAATTACAAAATCAGTTATTGAGTGGGAAAACCCTCTCGGAATGGAGAATGTGAAGAAAATGGTACAGAGCGGGCATATAGTAGGCCAGGGAGTATTTGATAGTTTTGGGAAAGAGGATGTAATATATTTTGTTAAAGGAAAAAGTGAATGAGAGAGAGTACACCGAATACTACGAAAGTTGGTTTAATATGAAAGAACGTAAAATATTATCTGAAAAAGATCTATATAAACCTATTGTAGGTAGACTCTCACCGAATAGTCCGCAGCCTCCTCTTTTAAGTGCCTATTTAAGTATCTTTCACTCAGGAGCAGAAGTACCTATAGGAACTTTTGCTAAAGACGGAGATAATGGTTACTTAGAAGCTATCAGTGGACTTTTAGGAAGAGGAGCTTTAGCAGTTAAATTAAGGGAAGACGGAGTAGCTGTAGTTTATGCTAGGCCTATTGAACCTATGATAAAATTTGAGAAAGGAGGATAAATAAAATGGCAGACGATCAAGTTAGTGAAGAAGGACAAGTTGAAGAAACACCAGTTGTAGAAACTGAGGAAGTAAAAGAAGAAGCAGAAGGACCAGTTGCAGCAGAAGGACAATCAGACCAATAAGTGGTATAATTAGTAAACGCTGCAATGCGTTGTTTGGATAGACAGTTTTGCTAGTTTTAGTAGCTAATTAAGCTATCTTTTAGACTAAACACTGGGATCTTTCCAGCTTTGTTTAAAGGGTAGCTTTTTTAGTGCTTTTAATCATTTCCCAGTATTTTATTTCTTTTAGTGTGTCTGGTTTGCTGGTTTCTAAATTATAATGCTTCATACAGAAACTAATTTCTGTGCCTTTAAGGTTTATACAATCAACTCTCTTCTTATAAGGAAAATATTTTCCACATCTCCTGCAACTTCTTTTAAGGCTTTTTAAATTATTTTGAGTTAAACCTTTAGTTAAGATATTCACTTTTGTTTTTCAACTACAATAGATTGTTTTAATAATTCTTCTTGGGCTTCTATTTGTATAACTTCTTGGCTTGTAACTTGAACCCTACAATTAGGACAATAAGCAACACACATATTTGCTCTGCCCTTTACAGGTATTTGGATAGTATCTAAAGCATTTCCACAATCATGTGTTCCTTCATACTTATATTTTAAGATAATTGGTTCTTTTTTAGGTACTGGAGTACCACTTGGTGGGTTATCAGCCGTTTTTGGTGTGATCTGTGGCTTCTCTGCTTCAACTTTTGGCATAATTGCATGTCCTCCCTTCCTATGTGCTGCTAATTCTCTAACAGAGGGGAAAACTATTTCTCTTTCTTCATTGGAGCACTCAAGACATAAAGCGTTTATCATTATTTTTTCACCTCCTTTTCAGTTTCTTCTTTTTTTAATTGAGCTATATTCTTTCCACCAAAACTTTGATTAACAAATTTCCAAACACTTTCAAAATGTTCTTTACAAAAAGTATTAGCTTGAAAGGTTACTTCTGCTTCTTTAAAGCAAACTATGCAATACATCATTTTACATACTCCCTAAATAATTTTAAAAAATCTGGATGAAGATCTTCTAAAAGAAGGCATTGTTTACAATATTCCTTAAATTCTTCTGGTTGATAATTTGGCTCTTCACCATTTTGTAACATAAACATATTTTGAGATAAGGCATTCATATGTTTTCCTAAATAACTAGGAATCACTCCAATCATTATATCTTTACTTTCTAAATTTTTCTGGATTCTACTAAAGTGATCTGCTTCATCCCTAATTACACCAAAGTTTTTAGAAGTTTTATCCAGTAATTCTCTTTTAATAAAAATACAGCAGGGGTGTAATCTTGCATCCTGATAGTACCCAAATACATCACACCTTTTCATAAGGTCTTCTACTTCTTTCCAAAAGTTATTCTGAGGAAAAAAATCTTCTTCCATAAACCAAATCCATTCTGCATTTGAAACAGTCAAGGCCATATTGATTGCTTTATTTCTCCAGTCTTCATTTGCTTCTGCTGGTAAACAATCCATAAAAGTAATTTTGTCTTTTTTCATAGTAGTTTGAACAAATTCCCGATAATCTAAATCAGCTACATTCATATCAGTAAAAACTACGATAACTTTATTAAATCTATCCCGATTATTTTTAATAAATTCTCTCCATAAAGGATAATCTAGGTGGAAGGGGTGACAGCAAATTAAATCTATGTTCATTTAAAGAATTTTGAATATTTAGAAAAATAATTAAGTCCTTTTTTACTTAATACTACTCTTAGCTTTTCACATAATTCTCTATACTCTGGAGTTAAATCCATTTCTAGGATAGTCAAATTATAGGTAGAAAGGGCTTCAGGGTACATACATCCAATTATTGTGTCATCTCCTTTAAAATCTTGATAAGGATAAGTCAAACCTCCTAAATGAAAAGCGTGCTCTGGGTCAGTCCAGCCTAAATCTTGAAGTTTAACTATCTTAGCTCCTAATTCCTGAGCATCTTTGGTTATCATAGCAAAGTGATCTGAGCCAATAGTTTCTGGATGTGCTCTAAAATCCTTTTTAGTCTTATCTAATAGCTCTCTTTTAATTAACAGGAAACAGGGGTGAACATAAGGAAAACGAGTATAATTCCACCAACCTATCATATCAGCAGTTTTCATAGCTTCTTCCACATCTACCCATAATTTATTCCAATCATCACAAAAGAAATCTTGTTCAAGGAAAAGTATCCACTCAGCATCAGATTCTTCTAAACAAGGTTCAGTTTCTACCTGTCTCCAATCTATCCCAGGTGTAGTCCAGTCTATTTCTGTTGAGACCCAAGTTTCTGGAATAGTTTCTCTTAAATGATTTTCTAAATCTAAAACTCCATGATGTCTACTAGCATAAAGAATAATTTTATTAAATTTATTTCTATACTTTTTCAACATTTTCCTGTAAAGGGGATAGTCATTGTAAATGCAACATTGTGTTATTACGTCGATTTTACTCATAGTTGCATTAGGTCCTTATAAATCATAATTTTTTTATTTATTCTATTTCTATCTAACTTGCCATTAACTATTAAAGTCTCTATCCCCTCTTTATATAGCTTCTTAAAGTCCTCAAAGCCCTCTGTAGCGTCTGCTGCGATAGACCAGAAGGCACAACGGGTCTCCATCTCTAGGATAGCATTTTGGTTACTTAAATCAGGTATCTGACCAGACAAATATCCGCTCCATCCAGCACTTAAACTTCCTCCATGAATATATTTAGGTTTCTCAACCCATTTAAGCTCTTTCCTATTAAACTCTTCTATCTCATTAGGTGAAGCATGATTTTGGGGTATCTCAATAGCTTTTAAACCTAAATACCTGAGTTGAAGAGAAGTCCAAGTAAAAGTATCTGTATAATTATTTTCTTTAAATGTATAATCTAATTCCTTAAAAGTTTCTCCAGCTAAATATGCTTTAGAACCAAAGTCTAAATCAGTTTTTAATAAATCTTCTCTCTTGCAATAGAATCCAGTAGGCCACCAACCAAAACCTTTATCCCCTTCTCCAGAATAGTCAAGATTATACTTGAGTTTAGCTGCATCAGCCACTTCACCATAAGTATATCTGGGAGAACCTAATAAATCACACTCTCCAGATTCAATCTTTTTAAAATATCCATCCACAATTCCAGGTTCGAAGATAAAGAAGTCTTCTTCTAATAAAAGGATCAGATCTTGTTCACAAATTTTTAATAGTTCAACTTGCGGTGGGCCATTCCCTTTACCCGTAGAATGGTAAATGAATGTAATCTTGGGTTCATTAGCCCAATCTTTCATAAACTCTCCAATTACTTCAGGTGGAACCTGACAGTGATTATTAAGATTAATATAAAAATGATCTATTTCGTTGTACCATCTTTCTTTCCAGAACTTTAAACAAAATGAAGTTGTAAATGGATCACAACAAGTTGATAATAATACTCCTCGGCTCATATAATATTTAGGTAGGCATATTTACCATACTCCTTTTTAGCTATTCTATTATATGCTTCTGCTGCCTCAATTTTACTTAAAAAAGAACCTATAAATTTTCTTTTTAAATAAACTATCCATTTTTGATCTTTTCTTCTTAAATAAACTCCCTTTAGTCCTGATATAGAGTCTTTATGAGGTAGTGAATTAAAAAAGTTTTGTTGTATTGTTACTAATCTTAAATTGTTTTTTCGGTTATCTAGCTCATTATGATTGATATGATCTATTTGTTTGTCTTTAGGAGCGTTTAGAATAATACGGTGCATGTATAACTTTTGGCTATGGTTAATGGTTCTAACAGCATATCTATGCCCACCAAACTGCCACTTCCATTGAGAAAGATATTCAAAATCCTCATCATCAACTAGGGTAAACTTATTTTGGGTTAGTGGGATTTGTTTCATTTAGAATACTCCTCTATCATATCTTGTAATGTTTGATTAAAAGGTATGGTAGGTTCCCATCCCATAACTTCTTTCACATGTCTTAGGGAACTTATGTAGATGTCTTGATCAGCGGGTCTCTTAGCCTCAATAGCTATAGTAGCTTTCTTTCCTGTAAGGCTTTCTATAGCTTCTACAGCCTCTATAAGAGACACTGTATTTTCAGGTCCTCCTCCTACAGTAAATATTTCACCATCACATTTTTTATCAGAGAGTAAAGATTCAACTTCATCTATATAAAGTCTAGCTACGTCTCTTGCGTCTAAAACATCTCTTACTTGTTTGCCAGTTCCAAAAAAAGTTATACCTTTGTCCCTAAACCCAATATCAAGTAAGAAGCTAGAAACCCAACCTTGATCTGGGCAACCCTTCTGAAAGAGTCCAAAAATACAACTCATTTTATTAATTGTTGTGGGTAAACCATACTGACAGTGATACTCCTGAACATAAAGATCTCCAGTTAGTTTAGAAATCCCATACATGGAATGACCATATTTACCAAATCCTGTGACTGGAAAGTTCTCATTAATAGCGTTTAATCTGGCTCCATGCTCATCTTCATCTACTCCTGCTGTTATTGGGTTATCTTCGGTCAACCTTCCATCAATCGTCCAAACATATCTAGTCTCTGTTTCCTCTTTAGGTAATTCATTTATAATATCTGAGAAGGTTTTATTAGTAGAAGCATAAACAAAAGGTACATTCCCACACTTCCTAGCAAACTCTAAGGCATTAAGTGTTCCCTTAGCATTAGTATCAAAATCATAAGTAGGCCAATTAATTGACCACATTATCCCAGGATTTGCAGCTAAATGAATGATTGCATCAACTATAGGAATACGGTCAAAATCATCTTTATTTCTGACATCTCCCCAAATAAATTCAAATTGATCTTTGGTATAAGTTTCTTGAAGCCACTCTAAGTTATTTATAACTTCTTCTCTATGAAGATTATCCATAGCAATAACTTTGTATCCTCTTTTAATAGCTTCTATGGTTATATTTGTGCCTATATGGCCTACAGCCCCAGTAATAAGTAAGGTTTTCATAATTTAATTATAAAGTAGTATATGGAATATGTCTGCCAATGTTTTTATTCTACCAATATCTGCTCCACATCTCAATACTACCCCATCAAATACTTTTTGAGCTTTTTCTCTAAACTCTGGAATTTCATCAAAACTTTCTGTTCTCATCATTTCATATATCCAAGCAAGCCTAGGTTCTTCTATTTTTAAATCCCATTTTCTAGCATCTAAATCAATATCAAACCATAGTGGTATAACTGTTCCTGTCCCTTGTAAATGAAGCCAGCCCTCCCCAAATATATTCTCTTTATTCTTCATCCATTCAATGAGGAGGGGAATTATATCTTCACTTTCAAAAGCTAGATTAGCTGTTTCAGAGCGTGGAATGGGGTGAAAAGGAACTTGTTTTTCAAATAGCTCAAGTGCCATCAGAAAACCACTATCTCCTGCAATACTCTCTGGAGCATCTTTAATCCCTAATAGTGGAATGTCGTCACCCTTTTGCCAGCCTACACCATTAAAATTTATAGTAGTTTTCTCAAGGTTCTCTCTTGAGATAAAAAGGAAATATGTTAAGAAAGAAAAAGGAGCTTTATCTGTTGTCCAACCATATTTTTTCTCTATAGCTTCATTTACAATAGTTGATGGTTCATATATTCCATGAAGAGGAACAGTAACTTTTCCTTCTTCTGCTATTTTGAAATATTTATCTACAATACCTTTTTTGTGAACCAGGGCATCATCGTGCATTAAGAGAAATGTATCCTCCTTGCTAGCTTCATAGGCATTGTTATATGAATTTGGGAAACCTCTAATATTTTCATCTAAAAGATGAGCTTTGGGAAATTCCTTAATTATGTTACGGATATAATCTTTAGCAGAAGGAACAGAATAATCAGAAATAACAATATATAAAGCATCAACTTCATCCTGCCACTTCTTAAACATTTCCATCCAAAGACGGAAGATAATTGGGAATCCATTAGTTGCTAAAAGTACCGCTCTAGTTTGTTTCATGGTTTTTTGATAATACTGAATCCACTTTGACAATTCATTGTTCTGAAATCCCACCCCACCTCAGTTAAGAAATCCAACATAGCTCTTCTACAGTCAGCAAAAGCTTCATTATTAAACTCTCCAGTATCATGGCAAACAATCCAGCCACCTTTCTTAACAAAAGGAGTATATTTTTTAAGTTCTGCTAAGGTTAAATCATAAGTATGCCCAGAATCTAAGAAGAAGAAGTCTATTGGTAAATGCCATATTACGTCTAAACTATCACTTTCAATCGGATGGTATCTCTCTTCTTTATCTAAAACTCCTCCTCCTTCTGGAAATAATCTTAAACTTGATGATGCAGGTGTTAAATCAATACTATAAAACTGACCTTTATTTTCATTAGCAGCAGCAGTTAAAGCAAAGGTAGATTGTCCACTTCCTATCTCCAAGATTGTTTTAGCTTTGCTAACAACAGCTAGGCTATAAATAGTCATTAAATGCTCTTTAATGTCTGTATCTCTTAAAGCTAATTTCCAGACAAAATCTAAATCAAGCATAAGTTTTTATTTCACTTTCTCCCCTCCCAAAAAAATCGTTAAGAGCATTTTTTAGATCAACTCTACGTCTATTTAATGATTTGACTTTTTGAAGATCACCCACCTCTTTTTCCATCTCCATAAATATTTTTATATTTACTATAGAAAGTTCATCTATTAATTCTCCAATAGTTTTAGTTAAGCCCATGATACTCCTTAAATTTGGGATAATAGTTAGACCAATTCCCAGAATTTACTCCCATATCTTTTAACATTTCATTTTTAGGCCAAGCTACTAAACTTCTTTGATGAGTATCTTGTATAGATTTAATCATATATTGATACCAACAAATTTGCCTCAAGTATTCACTTTTAGGTTGGTTTTTAAGATAATCTTGATATTGTTTTTGGTGGTCAGGTGAACTCTTCCATGCTAATAATACAGCAGGAGTAGAGCCAGCTCTGATATGATAGTAACCTAAATCTTTTCCTTTTTCTGAACCTTGATACTTTAATAAAACTCCGTAGGCAGGATCAATATCTCCTATCAAAAGATTGTTTTTATCATCCTCCATTTCCCAAACCTTAACCCCATCATTTAACATAGCTTCTGTTAATAGCCCTAAAGTTTCAGAATGAGGAAGATGGGAATTCCAATCTATATCTAAATATTTCATTAAAAGTTCTTTCCTGGTAGCAAAAAAATAGGAACAAAACTTATTACCATTTTTTAATTTATCTGTTTTATATTCTCCAATTTCATCAATTATTGAAACCACATCATAAGTATCTCTGTTATTTAAAGAGGGTTCAAGTTTTAAGAAAGCTCCTCTAATAATTCCTTCTTTATAAATAACAAAGTCATTATCAAGAAATAGGACTAAATCTTCTTTTACTTGTGGCAGAACTTCTTTATAAGCATCTGAATAAGTTAATGAAGGGTTTACTCTAATTATGGTTGCTTTTAAATCTTTAATTTTTTCTGGATCAATTTCCCAATTAGAATCTACAAAATAAATCATCTCATATTCATCTTCATATTTTTTCATCTGAGCTAGAAAGAAATCTAAAATAGGCTCATAAAATGATCCTCCAAAAGGTTGATATTTGTGGAAGGCTACAATTAGACAACGTGTCATATTAAATTCTCCATAAATTTTTTAATCTCCTCTTCCTCTCGATTGTAGTCTACCTTTTCTTTAAAAATCCTGTAAACATTTTCACACATTCTATTATACTCTTCCTCTGAAATACTGATAATCTTATCCTTTAGGGCTTCAAAACTAATCTGCTCTAGATCAAATCCTGTAACTCCATGAATTAGATGAGGTTCGGCTAATTTGCCTTTATATTGACTGCTTCTAAAAATAACAGGTTTACCCAAAGCAAACCAATCAAAGATAACATGCCCAAATCCGTCCGCACCCCCTTTCAGGTGAATTCCAAATTTAGCACTCCTCATAATATCTGCTACTTCTTGCTGAGTAATAATAGTCCCATCCCTATTAGAAATTCCATAACTTTTAAAAGTATATTCAGGCATCATCTTTTCAAGGGTTTGGAAATCTTCCCAACTCTGTTTGTGTATATCATGTTCAGCTAAACAATTAACAAATGAAACTAGAAGTTTACTATCATAGGTATAATCCCCTTTGTAAAAAGTCTTTAAGTCAATTTCCTGATGATAGAAGCAAACATTTTTACCTGAAGGTACTGGGAATGGGGAAGTAGAAGAAAGAACATTATCAATCATATCCCAGGGGATAGGCCAGACGTTTCCTAGGTGCATTATAAATTTAGCTCCCACTTCTTTAGCCAACCTTTTAAATGGTTCTACGTTATCAAAATATGAAGCTATTACAACATCAGGCTTCATCTTTCTGCATTGTTCTAAAGTAACAGCTTTTTCTGTTTTAAATGAACTTTCAATTAAATAATAATCTTCTGTTTCCCCAATGACTTCATTTCTAGGACCCATTTTAGTAGGTATGGCATTTCTAATCTGAAGGTATTGTTTAATGGTATCTGGGTGATTTCCATAGATTTTTGCGTTCATCCAATAACCCTCAGTTGCCCATTTTTCCCCAATAGGACGGTATAATTCCCAGCTTAACCTATCCTCTATTAAAGCTTGGAGTGAGTGGTACAGTTGTTCGTGATGTAATTCTACAAAGACTTTTTTCATTTATAAGTAAATATCTCAAAGGTAGACATAAATTCAAACCTCATAATATCTGGTAAATTTCTCCAATTTTCTAATTGAGAGGTATAGTTATTATTATAAATATCAAGTTTCTTTCTTAAAACCTCTGGAGATAGGGGAACTACTTTAGTATTGGCTAGGAAAGGTTGGTAAACAAGTTGTAACCTCCACATAGTAGGACAGATAAATTCATAAATTGTTGAATTGGGGAAAAGTTCATTAGCAATTTTATTTACTGCCACATGGTGTTGATGATGATATTCACCTTCACTGTTATGGGTATAAACAGCATCAGGAGTTAGATTAAGATTTTTAACACTTTCTTTCCATCTTTTTACGTCTAAGGAATTTAGATCAATATCTTCATGTCCTAACATCTGATAGGTCAGATTTACTCCCAATCTTTTATAGTTCTCCATAGCATTTTTAAACTCTATGCCTCTTGGAGAGTCTTCCAAATTAAAAACCATTGAAACTACATGCCATTCATCCTGGGGATTGCTCAGGATTGTCCCACCCATAAAGATAGTTTCATCATCGCAATGAGCTATCAAAATTAAATGTTTCATGTTTTTTCAATTATAAACGGGTAACATCCGTTTTCATCACTTAGATGTTTAATTTCCAATAGATAACAGTTAGGTTCTAACAGCTGATACAGCTCTTCTATTTTTGTACTATTATCAAAAACCGTAGATAAATGTCCCCCAAAACCACCTGTGTGTGAAATTAACCTACCGCCAATTTTTAATTTTCCAATAACTGCTTTCATAAAGTCTAGCCAATGCTCATTACAGCAGGCATAACTTTTTAAACTTACATCAACTATTACATCATAATCACTATCAATTTTAGAAAGCTCATCCAAATTATATTTGTTTATTAGATATACTCTGTATTTCCCAGCTCTTTCTAACTCTTGGTGCATATTAGTTACCCCATCTATCTGTCCAAAAACATCACTTAACTCTTTGAATATGGAAGAATTGCCAATCCCGATATGGAGCATTTTTTTCCCTTGGTACAAGTTTTTTGCATTTTTAAGGTAATTATTTATGCTTATTTGTGATGGAGAGATACGTTCTGGATTTTTAGTCAGCCATTCCTCCTCTTGCCATAACATTGGTAAATTACAGTTCATGGTTTCTAGTTAAATGGGATTACCTTCCCCATTTTGTTAAGTATTTTCTTCATCTGAATAATGGCGTTATTGTAAATTTCATATTGAGTAGCCTTTTTCCAAGATAAACCGCATATTCCACAATTACCTCTATTTTCAAATATATAAGTGTGCATATGTTTGTCATAATCATCAAACCCAAGCTCTTTAGGTAGATTCTTTTTTACTTCCTGTAAAGCTCTTTTATATCCTGCTTCAAATCCGTCATTGTAGCCTGAATAAGTCATGGTTTCATTTTAGTAAAAATTTCATCTAACTTATCTAAGTCCTCTGGTTTATAATCTGCTTGATCTCCTTCTGGAAATTTAGTTAAATAATCTATCGCTTTTAAGCCTGTTGACGTGACAAGCAGATTCCAGGGTTTTACATCTGATTTCCATTCAAGGCTTTCATAGGCTTTCCTAGCTTGTATCTTCCACCAGTTAGGCTTAGGCCAGACTATATTAAAATGTAGGAGATTCCAGACATTAACTCCTTTAATTAAATGACGGCGTGGATATGTTCCATTACCCATCAATTCACCAAAAATATCAAATTTGTGTCTATCAGGATGAGAGACTCCAAAAAAAGCATCAAGGTCAACTCTATTTATAAAGTTTTGTTTTTTCCAAATACTCCTTTTGTAATCTCCTAAGTGAGATTTAACTTCTCCTAATGGATAAACATTACCCTCAATCAAATTATTAGATATATCTTTAGATTGTCCTCCGCAAGCTCCTACTTCATCATCAGCAGTCGTTTCTCCTATCATAAGGTTTCCCATGTTATTAAGAGTATTCCAAATTAAATCTACATCATCTGCTGGAAAGTGATGAAGTACGGCTAATGCAAGAATGGTATCAAAAATCTCTACATGACGTGACCACTTAATTAAATCCTCAGCTCCCAATCTGTAATTACAAACTACCACATTGTAAATTCCCTCTTCTTCAAATATGCGTACCTGTATTTGGCACATAATCGGGTCGGATTCAAAAGAGATGACTAAAGCATCTGGATAGGTTTGAGCTATCTTTTTAGAAAAGTATCCAAGTGAAGAACCAAGATCTAGCACTACATCATGGGGGTTAATCTCATTTTTTATTAAATTCCATCTCTCCTCACAATTACGCAGACCTTTCCACGTCTTCCTTTGATATTCTATATCCTGATATTGTTCTGGTAATTTATCTATTAAATCTTGCATATTAGTACACTACAGGTGGGGTAGGCAGTTTCCTGTATGATAGTTAGATTGTATTTTTTAATTGCTTCATTAACTGCTGGATATACTCCACTAGCTGGATTATTAACATTGTAGTCGTCAAACATAATTATCCCTCCTTTTTTAACAAGGGGAATAAGAGCATCACAATCCCTTCTTACAGAATCCAGCTCATGACTGCCATCTATAAAAAGTGTGTCTACCCATTGTTCAATTTTATTCGTTCCAATAAAATCCTCAGAAGTTCCCTTAACATAGTGAATTTTAGGATTATCACTAACTTTAGGTTGCCAATTATAAATATCTATTGAATAAACAATATCTGCATTTTCTGAGGCTGCGTAAGCTGAAGCTCCATGAAGAGTTCCTACTTCCACATATACCCCTTTAGTGAAGTCCCTTACAGCATTAAAGTCTTCCTCTGAGATTCTGGCTAAACTTTGGTCAATGTCTGTTATTTTTACCATTCTAGCTTTCTTTCTCCTTTTCTATTTCTTTCACAATATCTAAATTATCTTGCAAAATATGGATTGCTAAGTATTGTTGGCAAACCGAGCAATTAAGCTCAAATTGTTCACAACATTCACCCCAATTCTCTAAAACATATTCTTCTAGTTGATTTAATAACGATTCAAATTTCAAAACTTATAGTCTCCTTCTTTAGTTTTGTACAGGAAGGTGAGGCCTCTCGGTGAAGGGAAGTGTATCATTCTTAATTTGTCAGTTCTTAGCCATTCTTTAATTTCTTCAGGTAAATCTCCATAAGGATAGGATTTCATTTCAGGGTGGTCTGGATTAAAGTTTCCCTGACAAAGAGAGTTAGGTAGGTCATGGATTCCTACATAGCCACCTTCTTTTAAGTTAGGGAAAAATCTTACTAATTCTTGAAAACGTATCTGAGGCTCAGAATCCAGAAATATTAGTTCATATTCTACTTGGGGTTGAAACTTTAAGGATTCTATTTTAGTAGCAGTAATAAATTCACTTATATCAAGATTATGCCAACGAATTTTACTAGTTTGAATATGTTGATCTTCAATCTCTAAGGTTTCTAAATGACCAAATTTATTTTCTTTTAAAGCTGCTCCCATATAAGAACTGCTCCAGCCTTTATAACAACCAGTTTCTAAAATATTCTCTGGTTTCAAAACTCTGACTAATCCATAAAGGTATTCTCCTACCTCACATTCTGTAGATCCGTCATTCCACATTTGATATTTCCCACTAGGATCACTAACTTCATTTACTGGAACTTCATTAACTATAATTGCAAAATCCCCTGTGATGCTTTTCATATCTTTTTTAAAAATGCGATCCACTCAGCCATCCTCTGCTGTTTGCCAAAAAGCTTAATTGCTGTAGCCCTTCCTGCATCGCCTATCCTTTGTGCTGTTTCTTTATCTTTCATTAAAAGATCAATATACCCTCTAAGTTCATCAATATTATCACTAAAATATCCATTAATGCCGTTGCTTAAAATATCAGGGATTTCATAATTAGGCCAGTTATATGCTTTATTCTCTCTAAGCTTAGGACCAGCAGCTACAACAGGAATTCCAGTCATCATTGCTTCAATCAAGCTTAAAGTGTATGGTGCTGGTTGAGTTCCAAAGTACCAAAACACTCTATTTTCTTTTAATTCATTTTTTAAATGTTGGTATGAAATTCTCCCTCCATTTATTTCATTCAAATCTTCATTCTCTGGACCATATACTTTTCTTTGAAAATTAGCAGTTACTTGATCAAATACAGAGAATCCTAAATGTTCACCTCTTTGTTTAAAAGATTGAGCTGTTGTAATAACTTGGAGTTTATCTCCTACCCAACCAGAAAACTCTTCTTCGTCTTTACAAAATCTAATTAAAGCATCAGAGCCAGCAAATTGAGGTATCTTTTCTTCTAATGGAGAGTATCTCACTATATTCATCCCTTTATCCCTAAAAGGTTTTAATTCAGCTTCTATAGAAGGGGTGCTTTGACCTATGGATCTCCACACAACTTTTTTATTTCCATCTTTAAAAAGCTTCCAGTTATTAACAATCCAAGGTTGAAAGTGTTTAGCTCCTGGAACTGCTGCATTGTGCATGCTGAGAATAACGTCAGCCCACGCAATTAAGTCTGGATGAAGGTTACTTTTGTCTGACTGCATATATAATTTATACAAGTCTATATAAAATTTACCTTTAGGGATAACTGATCTCATATAATCACCTGACTGGGTTGGGTTTGAGTACGCTCCTGCGGAAAATACCTCAATGTTTAATTTCTCCGCTTCAGGTAAAATATCATCTAACTCTGTTAAAAGAGAAACTTCGTCCCACTCCAATATCGAATGACTACTCAGAAAAAGTATCTTCATAATTTCCCTTCTATATCTTCTAATCTTTTCCGCATCTGTAAACCTATCTTGTAAAAATTGAAAGTATCTTTCGCATAGTTTTTAGCTTTCTGCCCTTTAGCATTAGACAACTCCTGATTAGCAAACACCCATTGCATTGTATCTATCAGCTTCTTTCTGTCTGGTTCTGCCCAGTTTTGATCTGCTGAGTAATAGGGAATCCAAGGGACAGGAGTAACTGGTACATACTCAGAGGAAATTGGAAAGTATAAATCATTATTTAAGTATTCATGTATCCCTCCTCTGGCTGTTGAAATCACAGGTTTACCCATCAACATAGCCTCCTGAACAGGTCTATTCCACCCATCTCCACGACTGGCTGTGATGTAACAGTCTCCAGTATTATGAAGTTTCATTACTTGGTCATGAGTTAAAAGATTTGGAGCGAATAGAATTTTTGGACCATTAGCTATTCTCATTTCTTTCTTCCATAGGTTTATATCTGCAACAATTCTATCCTGTTCCTGTTTAGAATAATTTGCTCTATAGGTTTTTAACAGTAAACAAACATCATTCCTATTAGGAAAAGCTTCATAGAAAGCAGTTATCAACCCTTTAAAATTGTACCTTTCTATCCATTGAGAGATGGAATAAAACATAAATCCTGAACGTCCCTCTATCTCAAACTTTCCCCAAGGTTTATCGCCCTCAGCTATATCTACAGGCTGAGGGAACCAATAAATAGGGACTCTGACTCCTGAAGCTCTAAACAAATCAGCCATAGCAGAAGATGAAGTCCAGACTTCTTGCATTTTGTTCAAAGCATCAGCCCAACCTTCAGGGAGTTTATCTGTTTCCCAGAATAAATGAGCTATATTATATTTACCCTTTTCAATATAGGTTAGAGCTGTATCTGGGGTTAAGTGAATTATTTTGATTTTATAAGGAATTTCTCTATCTTTAAGGTTTTCACAAAGCCTTCCAGTCCAACCATGATCGCCCCTTTCGGCCATTTGGTGTACTATTTCTAAGGTCAAATCAATACCAACAGAATATAGGGCGGTTGCAAAAGCACGAGCCGCACTAGAATAGCCTGACGGATTTAAAAATGTACCAGTATTTTTTACGCCCGTTTTCACAAGACAATTACCTCCAACATTTCTTTTCCACCTAAATCAGAAACAGCAGGGAGAGGTATGGCTTCTTGGCCTAATTGCTTATTCAAATTTGAATCAAATTCATAGTAATAATTTTTCTCAGGATTAGGAAAAAGCTTCCAATTTTCTTGAGATAAAAGCTCTTTTAAGGCTCTTTGGTCTACCCATCTGATCTTACCATCCGAGGTATTTATTAAACTATATTTGATTTCAGGCATTCTCTTCTACCCCTTTTAATTTATTTTGATAATCAGCAAGAGCTGATTCATAACATAATTTGCTATGATAAACCCCCTGTGCAAGGATTGTTTCATCTCCTGTTATTTGTGTAGCATATCCTACCCCATTTTCTCCAAGTGGAATTTCTCTACGATCCCAGTCACACCTTATTTTTGTTTTAAAAGGTATTTTCCTAGCTAATAATGGTTGTTCCATTTTATTCTTTCACCCCCTTTAATAATTCTAATACTGTAACATATGAACTGCCACCTAGTCTTCTTTCAATTTCTCTACCAGAAAGTCTTAACACACTATTAAGATAGATTATATATTTTAATTTAAACTCTTTGTAAAGATTCTCTACATCTTCTGGAAGCATATCTTTAAATTCAGGTAAATTGATAGTATTTAGAATTATTTCTCTTTCAGATAAACCAGCTTTTCTTAAAGCATTTCTGATTTCTGTAACTGCTATTTGATAACTGGTAAGAAGGGATTGGATTTCTTCATTCATAATTATTTATTATACTCACATTCAAATTGAGGAGCATTTCCAAAAGTATCTTTAAAGTGCTTTAATCTTCCACCTTGTTTCTTACAAGCCTCACTTGCATCACACTGTTTTTTGCCATCATAGCTTAACTGTTCATAGGGGCATGGATTATCAATAAATTTAGTTTCTGTGATATTTTTAATTTGAGGTTTAGTAATAAATAAAACCATAAAAATCAATGTGGTTATCAAAAAAAGTATAGCAAAATACTTCATAATAAAATCTGTTCACCCTCCTTAACGTCAAGTCTAACTTTCAACCATTTCCAAAAAGAGTTTATACTATTAGAGTCTATGTTTGGATCTTCATAAAATTCAGGGAGTAGTTGATCTACATGAACAAAAAAAACTCTAAGGAAATTCTTTAGAGGAAGTTCTACATATTTATCTCCTGCTGAGATTCTAATAGTTTTTTCTAAGTCCATTAACTAAAGTTAACACAATTAAAATCTAATTGCAAGGATATGTTATACTCTGTACATGGATTCTGATGAATTAAATAATAAGCTACAGGAAGATATACAAAAAGTAACCAATTATCTTCAGGAAATAGCTAATTACAGATACCATTTATTGCTTTATAAACTAATAAAAGGTGGACATATAAAGATAGGAATCTTAGCAGAACTAAGTGGTTATTCTACAAAACATATCTACAATGTTGTAGCTGCTTTAGATTCTAAAGAAGAAGAACCTACTCAATAACTTCAGTAATTTCTTTTATCCTATACCAAGGAATCATCCTTTTAGTGTCTCCATCCATAAAAGCAATATATTCTCCAAAGAACTCTACTTTATTCCTATCTATAGAATAGGAAAAATCTCCTTCTAGCATAATTATATATTTTTTCATGGTTTATAATTTGGAAACTTCTTCATATAGGCTTTTTCACAATATCCTTTACCATTATAAAGAAATCCTACTCCATCATGAGTTTTTCTACAAGCATCACACCAAAATCCTTTTCCTTCAAATTTCTTAGTAATTAAATTTCTCATGATTCGTATGTTATTTTATGTTGTTTCAGAAAATTATAACAATAAACTTGCAATTCTATTTCATCCCTGTTCTTAATAGGTTTTAATAATAATCTATTGTGCATTCTATGTACACATCTACCACAAAAATTTCTAACTACTCCTGAGTCATGAGCAAATAATTCCAAATAATGACTTTTATGTTTAAACCTTGTTCTACAACCGCTACATGTCACCTTTAGTCCCATCATGAATTGCCAAACACTTTACGCAATAAAAAGCAATTCTAGTTCCTGCTAACTGTCTCCATTGATGTTGGCACTCTCCATCTTTAACTTTTAAATGAACTTCTAGAAGATTAATAGCCCATTCTAAAGCACTAGCCTCAGCTTTATCATAAGTTAAATCTTGATCCCCTCCATCAAAAATCCTAGCATTTAGGAAGTTCATTCTTTTTTCTAATCTTTTTATTCTATTTAATTCTGTACTGGTCATAATTCCTTTTCTAATTCTAAATATAATTCTTGTAAATCAAAATCCTTCCATATTCTAGGAGTCCTGTATCTTTTATGTAATTCATCTAATTTCTTTTGTCCAAATTTCTTAATAAACCAATTTATAAAAGGAT
>C687J26845_10000911_pt1 | contig 18825 bp, 14 predicted proteins | sample RifCSPlowO2_12_FD_26845 | JGI IMG/M metagenome (IMG submission 26845)
CCGCAGGCCAGCCACACCCAGCCGGGAATCGGTGGTTTGGCGGGGGCTTGGTAGCGGCTGGCGCCGCGTTTGGCGGCGGGCTTTTTGGCGGCCAAGTTACATCCGCTCCAGGGTTTGCAGGCCGAGCAACTCGAGACCTTGCTGCAAGGTGCGACCGCTCAACGCGGCCAGTCGCAGACGGCTCTGCTGGGTGGCCGCATCGGCGGCGGTGAGAATCGGGCAATGCTCGTAGAAGCTGGAGAACAGCCCGGCCAGCTCGTACAGGTAAGTGCAGAGAATATGCGGGGTGCCCTTGTCGGCGAGGTTGTTCAGCACCTCGGCAAATTGTGCCAGCTTGCTCGCCAGGTCGATTTCTTGTGCCGCCTCGAGGCGGATCTGGCCCTCGAGGCTGCCATCCATCGAGCGCTCCAGTTTGCGGAAAATGCTGGCGACGCGGGTGTAGGCATACAGCAGGTAAGGCGCGGTATTGCCCTCAAAACTCAGCATTTGTTCGAAGTTGAAGCTGTAGTCGCTGGAGCGATGCTTGGACAGGTCGGCGTACTTCACCGCGCCGATGCCGACGGCATGGCCGATTTGCCGCAACTCGGCGTCATCCAGTTCCGGGTTCTTGGCTTTGACCAGGCTGTAGGCGCGCTCTTCGGCCTCATCCAGCAGATCAATGAGTTTTACCGTGCCGCCGTCGCGGGTTTTGAATGGTCGGCCGTCGGCGCCATTCATGGTGCCAAAGCCCATGTGTTCCAGTTGCATGCCGGGGTGCACGAAGCCGGCGCGGCGCGCCACTTCAAAGGCCATCTGAAAATGCAGGGCCTGGCGTTGATCGACAAAGTACAGGGCGCGGTCGGCTTTGAGCTGCTCACTGCGATAACGCATGGCCGCCAGGTCGGTGGTGGCGTACAGATAGCCGCCGCCGGCTTTTTGCACTATCACCGGCAGCGGATTGCCTTCGGCGTTTTTGAATTCGTCCATAAACACGCATTGGGCGCCGTTGCTTTCGCTGAGCAGGCCCTTGCTGTCGAGGGCGCTGACTATATCGGCCAACTGGTCGTTGTAAGCACTCTCGCCTTTGACATCTGCGGGGCTGAGTTTGACCCCGAGACGGTCGTAGGCGTGCTGGCAGTGGGACAGGGAAATCTCGTTAAAGCGGTTCCACAGGCGCAGGCAGTCGGCGTCGTTGGCTTGCAGGGCCACCACCAGCTCGCGGGCGCGGTCGGCGAACTCCGGGCTGTCGTCGAAGCGCTTTTTCGAGGCGCGATAGAACTGCTCAAGATCGCTTAATTCGCTGTCGGCGGCTTGCGGGTTTTCTTCCATATAGGCCAGCAGCATGCCGAACTGGGTGCCCCAGTCGCCGACGTGGTTCTGGCGGATCACCGTGTCGCCGAGAAACTCCAGGACCCGCGCCACGCCGTCACCGATGATGGTCGAGCGCAAATGGCCGACGTGCATCTCTTTGGCCAGGTTCGGCGAGGACAGGTCGACCACCACCCGTTGCGCCGGGCCGGCTTTGCGCACATTCAGCCGGGCATCGGCCAGGGCCGCGTCCAGGCGCTGCGCCAGGCCTTGCTGGTCTTGGTAGAAGTTCAGAAAGCCGGGGCCGGCGATTTCCACTTTGCTGATTTGCGGGTCGGTCGGCAGCGCGGCGATCAGTTGCTCGGCCAGCTCGCGCGGCTTCAGGCCGGCCGGTTTGGCCAGCATCATGGCGATATTGCTGGCGAAGTCGCCGTGGGTCTTGTCCTTGGTGTTTTCCACCTGAATCGCCGGGCTCAGGCCTTGCGGTAGCACACCGGCGGTGGTCAGGCGCACGAGGGCTTGTTGGATCAGCTGGCGAATGGTGTCTTTCATGATCTGCTCTTCTGGCCGGCGGGCGGCGGCGCCTGGGCGCGGGTGGAAAACCCGGCATTATCCGTGGCTGACCGGCTATTGCCAACCGCTGCGGCTCGGCAATCGATTGGCAGGGGGTGGTTAGTGGGCGTTAGAGTCTGCTCAAGCTCGTCGCGAGCGCAGGTCAGGCAAGGCGAAAACAGGCGAGGACGCGGAGTTCACGGGTTGTAAATGAGCAGGCCGAGCCTGTTTTCAACGCGGTATGAGCAAGCGCAGCAGAGATTGAGCGGGCTCTTAGAACAGGTCGATTGGATCGACATCCAGCGACCACCGCACGGCCCGGCCGCTGGGCATTTGCTCCAGGGCCGGCAGCATGGCGCTGAGCAGCCGGTGCAGCGGTGCACGGGAGTTGGCTTGCAGCAGCAATTGCGCGCGGTAACGTCCGGCGCGGCGCTCCATCGGTGCCGGAATCGGGCCGAGCAGCTCGATGCCGCCGAGGTTTAACTCACCGAGCAGGTATTCGGCTTCCCCGCAGGCCTGGTCGAGAAAGTCCTCGGCCTGCCCGGGCTTATGGGCTTCGGCGCGCAGCAGCGCCAGGTGCGAGAAGGGTGGCAGGCCGGTGCTGCGTCGCTCGCTCAAGGCCTGTTCGGCAAAGGCGAAATAGCCCTGTTCGGTCAGTTGCACCAGCAGCGGATGGTCGGCCAGGTGGCTCTGGATAATCACCCGCCCCGGCTCTTCGGCGCGCCCCGCGCGGCCGGCGACCTGCACTATTAATTGCGCCATGCGCTCGCTGGCGCGAAAGTCGGCGGAAAACAGCCCGCCATCGGCGTCCAGAATCGCCACCAGGGTGACCCGCGGGAAGTGATGGCCCTTGGCGAGCATCTGGGTGCCGACCAGGATGCACGGCTCGCCGCGTTGGATGGTGGCAAACAGCTGATCCATCGCGCCCTTGCGTGAGGTGCTGTCGCGGTCGATGCGCAGCACCGGCGTGTGCGGAAACAGAATTTCCAGGCGCTCTTGGGCGCGCTCGGTGCCGGCGCCGACTGGGCGCAGATCGACCTTGCCACAGTCCGGGCAGTTGCGCGGCGAGCGTTCGCTGTGGCCGCAGTGATGGCAGCGCAGCTCGCCGGAGCGCTGGTGCACGGTCATCCGCGCATCGCAGCGCGGGCACTGGCTGATCCAGCCGCAATCGTGGCAGAGCAGGGTCGGCGCAAAGCCGCGACGATTGAGAAACACCAGCACCTGCTGGCCGGCCGCCAGGGTCTGCTTGATCGCCTGCTGCATGGGGCCGGAGATGCCGCTGTCGAGTGGCAGGCTTTTTACATCCAGGCGCAGAAAGCGCGGCTGCTGGGCGCCGCCGGCCCGCTGGGTCAGGCGCAGCAGGGCGTAGCGGCCGGCATAGGCGTTGTGCAGGCTCTCCAGCGATGGGGTGGCCGAGCCGAGGATGATCGGGATGTTTTCCTGGCGGGCGCGCACCAGCGCCAAGTCGCGGGCGTGGTAGCGCAGGCCTTCCTGTTGCTTGTAGGAGGCGTCGTGCTCCTCATCGATGATGATCAGCCCCGGATTCTTCATCGGCGTAAACAAAGCCGAGCGGGTGCCGATGATGATGTCGGCCTCGCCATCGCGGGCGGTCAGCCAGGCATCCAGCCGCTCGCGGTCGTTCACCGCCGAGTGCACCAGGGCGATCCGCGCATTGAAGCGCTGCTCGAAGCGCGCCAGGGTCTGCGGCCCCAGGTTGATCTCGGGGATCAGCACCAGCGCTTGTTTGCCGGCCTCCAGGCACTGGCGAATCAGCTGTAAATACACTTCGGTCTTGCCGCTGCCGGTCACCCCGGCCAGCAGGAAGGCGGTGAAGTGTTCGGGCGCCGATTGGATGGCCGTCACCGCCACCTGTTGCTCGGGATTCAGCTGCAGCTCGGGTTGCGCCAGCCAATTGCTGTGCCGCGGCGCCGCGGCATGCTGGCGGGTTTCGCACTCAACCAGGCCTTTTTCCAGCAGCAGGTCGAGGCTGTCTTTGTTTAGTTGCAACTGGCTGAGCAGCTGATGGGGCACGCCATGGGGATGCTGGGCGAGAGTCTTCAGGGCGTCGCGTTGGCGTGGCGCGCGGCTCAGGCGCGGGTCGTCGAGTTGGGCCTCTGCGGCTATCTGCCAGAAGCGTTGCTGGCGCACTTCGGCCGGCTCACCTTGGCGCAACAGAATCGGCAGCGCCCAGTTAAGGGTGTCGCCGAGGCTGTGCTGGTAATACTGGGCGGTCCACAAGCACAGCTTAAACAGCGCTGGCGGCATTGGGCTGTGGGCGTCGAGCAGCGCCAGGGCCGGCTTGAGCTTGTCGGCCGGCACCTCGCTGTGGCTGCTCACCTCGATCAAGATGCCGATGATTTCCCGCCGGCCAAAGGGCACGCGCAGGCGCATGCCCGGCTGCCAGCTGACGCCCAGCGATTCGGCTGGGGGCAGATAGTCGAACAGGCGGCGCAAGGGCGAGGGCAGGGCGAGGCGTAAAATAGTGGCGGGCACAGCAGGCTCCGAAGCAAGTTTGGCGATGCTAGCACGGCCATGCGTCGCCGCGACCGCCAGGTAACTTGCAAGGGGCGGCTGCTCTGGTATTATCCCCGGCCTAAATCCGTGCGGTACTCGACAAGGGTCGGGTGGCGGCACACTTAAACCTGAGGAATACACCATGAAAGCTGAAATCCATCCGCAATATGACGCCATTGACGCCACCTGCAGCTGCGGCAATGTGATCAAAACCCGTTCCACTCTGTGCAAGCCACTGAGCTTGGACGTGTGCTCGGAATGCCACCCGTTCTACACCGGTAAGCAAAAAGTGTTGGACATCGGTGGTCGCGTCGACAAGTTCAAGCAGCGTTTCGGTGTGTTCGGCTCCAAAGCGTAAGATTGCGCTTAGCAACGCCCGCTCCCATGAGTGGTGCAATGCGACTGAAAAAGGCGTCCCTAGCGGGCGCCTTTTTCGTTTCTGTGCTGTGCGCCTGGCCGGTGCAGGCGCTTTGCCCGGCACCGAGCGGCTTGCCAGTGGTCGGCGTGCAGCGGGTGGTGGATGGCGACACGCTGAAGCTGGTTGATGGTCGCAGCGTGCGCTTGATCGGCATTAATGCTCCCGAGTTGGCCCATCATGGCCGTAACACCGAAGCCTTCGCCGAGGCGGCGCGCAGTCGTCTGCAGGCGTTGGTGAATGAGAGCGGCGGGCGCGTGAGCTTGCAGCTGGGCCGCGAGCCGCGTGATCACTACGGTCGGGCCTTGGCCCATGCCTACGACCGGCAGGGGCAAAACCTCGAGGCGCGCTTGCTCGAAGAAGGCTTGGGCTATCTGGTGGCGGTCGCCCCGAATACCGCTTTGGTGGCTTGCCAGCAGGCGGCGGAACGGGTTGCCCGCGCTGCTGGTCTGGGGCTGTGGCGCAACTCTGTGCTGCAAACGCCGGGGCAGTTAGTCGCGGGCGGTTTTGCCTTGGTGGCTGCACGGGTGACAAGGGTCGAGCGTAATCGTGGTGGCGTCTGGCTTGAGGTGGACGGGCCGCTGGTGCTGCATATAGCACCGAAATCCCTCGAACAATTTGATTGGGCGAGCCTGCAAAATTTGGCTGGACGAAATATTCAGGCGCGCGGTTGGGTCATCGATCGCAGTCAGCGTGGCTCGGTTAAGAAAGGTCAGGCGCGCTGGATGTTGCCCTTGACCGCAGCTGCGATGCTTGAGGTGTTGCCATGATGTTACGGATTGTCGTTTTGCTCTGCGGCTTCGGGCTGCTGGCCGGTTGTGCACACAATCCGGCCACCGGGCGTACCGATTTTGTGATGATGAGCGAGTCGCAAGAGCTGCAGATGGGCCGCAGTTACAGCCAGCAAATCCTCAAGGAAAATCCGCGCTACGCCGACGAGAACTTGCAGGCCTACGTTCAGCAAGTCGGTGAACGGGTCGCCAAGCACAGTCATCGCAGCAATTTGCAGTACCACTTCACGGTGGTCGATTCACCGGATATCAATGCCTTCGCCCTGCCGGGCGGCTACATCTATATCCATCGCGGTTTGCTCGCCTACCTGAACTCCGAGGCCGAGTTGGCCGCGGTGCTGGGCCATGAGGTCGGCCATGTCACGGCGCGGCACAGCGTGCAACAGCAAAGCCAGGCAAGCGCCTGGGGCATTCTCGGTCAGGCAGTTGCCATCGGCACCGGGGTTGGCGCGGCGGCTGATGTGACCAATGCCTTAGGCGCGGTGGTGACCAAGGGTTATGGCCGCGACATGGAGTTGGAGGCCGATGGTCTCGGCGCGCAGTATCTGGCGCGCAGCGGCTATGACCCGCAGGCCATGATTGAAGTCATCAAGGTGCTGAAGAATCAGGAACTGTTTGCTCGCGACCAGGCGCTTAAGCGCGGTCAGGCGGTGCCGGAGAGCAGCTATCACGGTGTTTTCGACAGTCACCCCGCTAATGATCAGCGCCTGCAGCAGGTCATCGGGCCGGCCAGTGCGCTGGTCGCTGGGCGCCAAGAGGTCAATCGCGAGCAGTTTTTGCAGCATCTTGAGGGATTGCCCTTTGGCGACTCGGCCGCCACTGGCGTGCGCCGGGGCCAGCAGTTTTATCATGCCGATTTAGGCTTCACGCTGAGTTATCCGCAGGGCTGGGAGCTGCTGAATCGAGCGGATGCGCTGATCGCCCATGCGACAGATCAACAAGCCTTTATGGCGATGACGGTGGAGCCGGCCGATTCAGCGTTGACGCCTGAGCAGTGGCTGCGCAAAAAAATCGGCGGCCAGCGCTTGGTGCAAGATGCCGTGCTGCAACAAGGCGGTTTGCAGGGCTACACTGCAATAATTCCTGGCGCCGCCGCCAAGCGGGTGGCAGTTATTTATCTGGGGCCGCGCGCCTATGTGTTTATCGGTGCGGTTAAAGGCCGCGCCTCGCTGGAAACTGAAGATGATAAATTTATGGCGATGATCAACAGTTTTCGGCCCTTGTCCGCCGCGCAATTGGCGTTGGCGCAGCCGCTACGTTTGCATCTGCAGCAAGCCAAGGCAGGGCAAGGCATGGCGGCGCTGGCCAAGGAGAGCAAGCTGCAGGATGAACCAGAGCTTAATTTACGACTACTTAATGGACTCTATCCAAGCGGCGAGCCACGTCCGGGTGACTGGCTCAAAATCTTGCGCTAGAGCCTTCTCAATAGGCTGACTGATCGGTCTTGTGAGGTTTCGGCATCTTGCGTATCCTCGTCCCCCCGTCTGTATAACAGCCCAAAAAGCGGAAATGCCACCATGTCTGATCTGAAAACGGCCGCTCTCGAATATCACGCCAATCCTCGTCCGGGGAAGCTCAGCGTCGAGTTGACCAAGCCTACTGCCACTGCTCGCGATCTCGCGCTGGCGTACAGCCCGGGCGTGGCTGAGCCGGTGCGCGAAATCGCCCGTGACCCCGAGCTGGCCTACAAGTACACCGGTAAGGGCAATCTGGTTGCGGTCATTTCAGACGGTACGGCGATTCTTGGGCTGGGCAATCTTGGCCCGCTGGCGTCCAAGCCGGTGATGGAAGGCAAGGGCGTGTTGTTCAAGCGTTTCGCCGGTATTGACGTGTTTGATATCGAAGTCGAAGCCGAGAGCCCGCAGGCGTTTATCGACACTGTGCGGCGCATTTCCATCACCTTCGGTGGCATCAATCTGGAAGACATCAAGGCGCCTGAGTGCTTTGAGATCGAGCGCACGCTGATTGAGCAGTGCGACATTCCGGTATTCCACGATGACCAGCACGGCACCGCCATCGTTACTGCGGCCGGCATGCTTAACGCTCTGGAAATCGTCGGCAAGACCCTGCCGGAAGCCAAGATCGTCTGCCTGGGCGCCGGCGCTGCCGCGACATCCTGCATGAAGTTGCTGGTGAGCATGGGCGCTAATATCGAAAACATCTTTATGGTCGACCGCAAAGGCGTGATCCACGCCGGTCGCGACGACCTGAACCAGTACAAGGCGGTGTTCGCCCACGCCACCGACAAGCGCACCTTGTTTGATGCCTTGGACGGTGCCGATGTGTTTGTCGGCCTGTCGGGCGCCAACCTGCTGGAGGCCGCAGGCCTGGCGCGTATGGCGGCCAATCCGATCGTGTTCGCCTGCTCCAACCCGGACCCGGAAATCAACCCGGCGCTGGCCCACGCCACCCGTAACGACGTGATCATGGCCACCGGCCGTTCGGACTACCCGAACCAGGTCAACAACGTGTTGGGCTTCCCCTTCATCTTCCGTGGCGCTCTGGATGTTCGCGCGACCCGCATCAATGAAGAAATGAAGATCGCCGCCGCTTTGGCCCTGCGTGACCTGGCCAAGCAGCCGGTGCCGCAGGACGTGTGCGACGCCTATGGTGGCGCGCCCCTGTCGTTCGGTCGCGAGTACATCATTCCGAAGCCGATGGACAAGCGCCTGATCACGGTGGTCTGCGATGCTGTGGCCAAGGCGGCGATTGAGAGCGGCGTGGCGACTCTGCCTTATCCGAAACACTACCCGCTGCAGTCGGTTGATGATGTGTTCAACGGTTAATGGCAGCAGCTGGATGCGCTAACTAATCCTTGGCGCAATTAAAAAAACCGCTCACTTTTATCGGTGAGCGGTTTTTTTGTGTGCGGCGATTAATCCATCTGCGGGCGGCGGCGCGGCCTTTTTGGGGCTTAGAACAAATCGATCGGCGTTGCCTCGTCTTCCGGCAGCGGGCTGCCCGGCGCGCTTTGGTTTGGATCCAGTTCGCTCATTGCGGGCGGCGAATCCTCGCTCTTGAATAGCTCGAAATAAACATTCTCGGCGCCCGGTGCGGCGGTGCGCCCGGTCAGCGGATCAATCCGTAGGCTGAGTATGCCGGGCGGTTCGGGAAGCATGTGGGCGGGTTTGTCTTTGAGTGCCGCGCTCATGTAGTTCATCCAGATCGGCAGTGCGACAGTACCGCCAAATTCGTTGCGACCGAGGCTTTCGGGTTGGTCAAAGCCGGTCCAGACGGTGGTCATATAGTCGGCGTTAAAGCCGGAGAACCAGCTGTCTTTGGATTCGTTGGTGGTGCCGGTTTTGCCGGCCAGGTCGCTGCGGCCCATGGCCAGTGCGCGGCGGGCGGTGCCGCGCTTGATAACATCCTGCAGCATGCTGGTGAGGATGAATGCGGTACGGGCATCAACGATGCGCTCGGCTGCCGCAGGCTCGTAGCCGGGCGTTGCGCTGCTGGTGTCGATGTCCTCATCGTTACTTTCTGCGGGTGGCGTATTTTGCGGCACGCTGGGCGGGTTGGCGACGAATAGGGGCTTGCCTTCGCGGCTGTCGATACGGGCGATCAGGTAGGGCGCAACCTTGTAGCCGCCGTTTGCGAAGGTGCACCAGCCGGTCGCGATTTCCAGCGGGGTTAGGTTGGCGGTACCCAGTGCCAGCGAGAAATTGCGCGGCAAATCTTGCTTGTTGAAACCAAAGCGGGCGACGTATTTCAGGGCGTAATCGATGCCTATGGCTTGTAGCACTCGAATCGACACCAGGTTGCGCGACTTGTACAGCGCCTCACGCAGCCGGATGGGGCCGAGGAAGGTGTTGTTGTCATTTTTCGGCCGCCACGCCTCTTCCATGCCGGCTTCCTGGAACACAATCGGCGCGTCATTGACCAGACTGGCGGCGGTGAAGCCGTTATCCAGGGCCGCGCTGTAGATAAAGGGCTTAAAGCTTGAGCCGGGCTGGCGCTTGGCTTGGGTGGCGCGGTTGTAATTGCTTTGCTCGAAGGAGAAGCCACCGACCAAGGCCTGGATCGCCCCATTTTGCGGGTCGAGTGAGCTGAGGGCTGCTTGCGCTGTGGGTATTTGGCTGAACAGCAGATTGCCGTCGGCTTGGCGCTGTACGCGAATAAGGTCGCCAATCTGTGCGATGTCGGCCGGCTGTTGTGGGCGTGCGCCCATGCTGTCCGGGCCCAGAAATGGCCGTGCCCACTTCATGCTGTCCCAGCTGACGGCTTCCTCGACACCGGTACGATTGATGATCAGTAAGCCGCTTTTTTCGACCTGAGTCACGATAACCGGTTCCAGCCCGCCCACTGAGCGGTGCTTGCTCAGCTCGGCTCGCCAGGATTCGCGGGTCATGCCAGCCAGGCGAGTTTCCGGGCCTCGGTAGCCGTGACGCTGGTCATAGCTCAGTAAACCTGTGCGCACCGCGCTGCTGGCCGCTTGCTGGAGCTCGCTGGAAACCGTGGTGGTTACCCGAAAGCCTTCGGTGTAGGCATCGCTGCCATAGCGGCCGACCATTTCGGCGCGGGCCATTTCGGCGATATAAGGCGCGTCGAGCTCGGGTGTCGGCCCGTGGTATGAGGCGTTGCTTGGCTCGGCGATGGCGGCCTGGTAGCGGGCCTGGTCAATCTTGCCCAGTTTGAGCATGCGGCCGAGAATCCAATCGCGCCGCTCTTTGCTGCGGGTCGGATTAATCAGTGGATTAAACCGCGATGGCGCCTTGGGCAAGCCGGCGATGGCGGCCATTTGCGCAAGACTGATGTCGCGGATCGATTTGCCGTAATAGACCTGGGCTGCGGCTTCTATGCCGTAGGCGCGATTGCCCAAATATATTTTATTGACGTAGAGCTCGAGGATTTCAGCTTTGCTGAGTTCGCGCTCGATCTGCAGTGCCAGCAGGATTTCGTTAATTTTGCGTGAGAAACTACGCTCGCTGCTCAGGAAGAAATTCTTCGCCACCTGCATGGTGATGGTGCTGCCGCCCGACTGAATATGACCACTTTTCAATAATTGCGAGGCGGCCCGCATCAGGCTGCTGGGGTCGACGCCATAATGGTTGGCGAAGTTGTCATCCTCGGCAGAAAGCAGGGCGGAGATGAAATCGGGCGGGACATCATTGATGCGGATCGGGCTGCGGCGCATTTCGCCAAATTCGGCGATCAGCTTGCCGTCACTGCTGAAGACCCGTAGCGGGATCTGCAATTGAATGCGTCGCAGCGATTCGACGGATGGCAGACCGGGGCTAAGATAGAGGTACGCGCCGCTGATGCTGAGTAGCAACCCGCAAAAAATGGCAAATCCAGACCAACAAATAAACTTAAGCAAGCGCATCAAGATTCTTGGATTTCCAGATAAAAGAATGAGTTAAGCGGAAGCTGAAGCTGAAAAACGAAACTGATCACATTATAAGCGGGTTTTTTGCTGGGTAGCCATTTGCGCTTCTGTCAAGACTGTTATTTAATGTAAAAAAACATAAATCCTCCGTAAGTCGCGGATGCAGATAGGAAATCAGTCGTGCTAGGGCTCTTCAATAAGAAAGCGAACACGCTGCTGGGGATCGACATTAGTTCGACCTCGGTCAAGCTCCTTGAACTAAGTCGCTCAGGCAGCCGCTACAAGGTAGAGGCCTACGCTGTGGAGCCGCTGCCACCAAACGCAGTGGTCGAGAAAAACATTGCAGAGCTTGAGGGGGTGGGGCAGGCACTCGCTCGCGTGTTAGCTAAAGCCAAAACAGGCGTCAAGTTTGTCGCCGTTGCGGTCGCGGGCTCTGCTGTGATCACCAAAACTATCGAGATGGAAGCTGGTCTTTCTGACGATGAGTTGGAAAACCAACTCAAAGTTGAGGCTGATCAGTACATTCCTTATCCGCTTGAAGAAGTTGCGATTGATTTCGAAGCGCAAGGCCCATCTGCACGTAACCCTGAGCGGATAGAAGTTCTGTTGGCCGCCTGCCGCAAAGAAAACGTCGAAGTGCGCGAGGCTGCTTTAGCCTTGGCTGGCCTTACTGCAAAAGTCGTTGATGTTGAAGCCTATGCGCTTGAGCGGGCCTATGGTTTGTTGGTTTCGCAGCTAGGTAATGGTCAGGATGATTTGACCGTTGCCGTCGTCGATATCGGCGCGACCATGACCACGCTTAGCGTCTTGCATAACGGCAAAACCATCTATACCCGCGAACAGCTTTTTGGTGGCAAACAGCTTACCGAAGAAGTTCAGCGTCGCTACGGCTTGTCGGTTGAAGAAGCCGGTCTGGCCAAGAAGCAAGGTGGCCTGCCGGACGATTACGACAGCGAAGTGTTGCAGCCATTTAAAGAGGCTGTAGTGCAGCAAGTTTCGCGCTCGTTGCAGTTCTTTTTTGCTGCGGGTCAGTTTAATGATGTTGATTACATTCTTTTGGCTGGCGGCACCGCGTCTATTCCTGATTTGGATCGATTGATTCAGCAAAAAATAGGTACGCCGACACTGGTGGCCAATCCGTTTGCTGAAATGGCCTTGAGCAGCAAAGTTAATGCTGGTGCCTTGGCTAGCGATGCGCCAGCCTTGATGATCGCGTGCGGTTTGGCGATGAGGAGTTTCGACTAATGGCGCGGATTAACTTACTCCCATGGCGCGAGCAATTACGCGAGGAGCGCAAGCAGCGATTTCTTGTAACGCTCGCGGGCGTGTTGATTGTTGCTGCTGGTGTGGTGTTCCTCGGCGATCAGTATCTGAGCGGTGCAATTGAACAGCAAAGTGCACGCAATGACTTTGTGCGCAAAGAAATTGCTGTGCTGGATGCGCGAATCAAGGAAATTAGCGAGTTAAAAACCCGCCGCCAGCAGTTGCTGGAGCGGATGAAAATTATTCAGGATCTGCAAGGCAATCGACCAATCATTGGACGGGTTTTTGACCAGTTGGTGCGCACTCTGCCTGATGGTGTGTATTTCACTGGGTTAAAAATGACCGGAAAAAATATTGCCATTGTTGGTGCGTCTGAATCGAATAATCGGGTTTCAAGCTTGATGCGTAATCTCGAGAGCTCTGATTGGTTGACTGCGCCAAATTTGACTGAGGTCAAAGCGGATACTCCGGGAGAGATGGGGCAGTCGAATATTTTCCAGTTGAGCGTGCAGCAAACGCTACCGGCTGTTGAAGTGCAGGGGGCTAAAAAATGAGTTTTGCCGACGCTCTCAATGATTTGAAGAAATTAGACGTATCAGAGCTCGATGTGAATAACATTGGTTCTTGGCCTGTGGCGGTAAAGGTCATTGCGTGCTTTTTACTGTTGGTTGCAGTGCTTGGGCTAGGTTATCAGTTTCAGCTCAAGGATCGGCAGGCGGACCTCGAGCAGCGGGCTGCGGAGGAGGTGACTCTCAAGGAGCAGTTTTCAAGCAAGGCATTTCAAGCGGCTAATTTAGATGCTTATAAAGACCAGATGGTTGAAATGGAGTCTTCGTTCGCAGGATTGTTACGTCAATTGCCGAGTGATACTGAGGTTCCCGGCCTGCTTGAGGATGTAACACGTACCGGTCTCAATAGTGGTTTAGAGTTCGAAGAGATTAAGTTGCTGCCGGAAGTTACCCAGCAATTTTACATCGAACTGCCAATTCAAATAAGCGTATTAGGGCGTTATGAAGACTTAGCCACTTTTGCCAGCGCTGTAGCGAGTCTGCCGCGGATTGTGACGTTGCATGATTTCGAATTGAAGCCCGATGGTGGCGACAGTGCATCACGGTTGCGCATGAATATTTTGGCTAAAACTTATAGATATAATGATAAAGGTTTGCCTGGCGCTGATAAGGGGCTGAAAAAATGAATTATGCCCAGTGCGTTTTGTGTGTGTGTGTATTGATTGGTTTGGGCGGTTGTGATTCGAGTCGCGAATTTAACGATCTGCAGGCTTATATGGATGAGGTTCGTGCGCGCCCTAAAGGCTCAATTGAGCCCTTGCCGCAGTTTCAGCCCTATGAGCCTTTTACTTATCATGCGGGGGGGATGCGCAGTCCTTTCCAGAAGCCCGTTAAAGTCGATGTCGCAAGTCAGCAGAAGGGCTCGAAAGATATAAAGCCTGATGAGACTCGGGTTAAGCAATTTCTTGAGGGTTTCAATATTGAAGCCTTTCAGATGGTTGGAACGCTGTCCGGTACGACTGGTGTCTTTGCGTTGGTGAAAGGGGCAGGTGGTGTGTATCGGGTGAAGGTGGGCGACTATCTTGGGACTAATCATGGACGAATTCTGGCCATCAATGAATCGAAAATTGATGTGGTTGAAATTGTTCCCGATGGTGAAGGTGGTTGGCTAGAGCGCCCACGTAGCCTTGCGCTCAGTGAAGCTACGAAAGGGTGAGGTCTAATATGAACAACAATTACCGGTCAGCACAACGGAATCACACAATGAAAAGCACCCTGTCGCGCCTGAGTATCTCGCTGTTGTTAGCCTCAATGTCGCCGTCATTATTTGCTGCGGACCTTCAGGCGCTTGATGTTGCTGCGTTACCTGGCGATAAAGTTGAACTGAAATTAACTTTTGATGAGCCGGTTACAGTCCCCAAGGGCTATACCATCGAGCAGCCTGCGAGAATTGCTCTTGATTTGCCTGGAGTGGTCAACAAACTGGGCGCTAAAAATCGCGAACTCGGTGTTGGTAACGCGCGAAGCGTCACAATCGTAGAGGCGGGGGATCGAACGCGTTTAATTGTTAATTTGACGAGTTTGGCTGCATATAGCTCGCGAGTTGAAGGTAATAATTTATTTGTAGTAATTGGCGAGGGCGCTACCAGTGCTTCGTCGGTACGCTCGTCAGCGGTCGCGGCTCCTGTTAAATCGGCCCCAAAAACCTATGTGTCCACTGTCAAGGCAATTAAAAGTGTTGACTTCCAGCGTGGTGAGCAGGGTGCTGGCAATATTGTAATTGACCTTTCGGACCCTACGGTGAGTCCAGATATTCAGGATCAGGGCGGAAAAATAACCCTGAGTTTTGCTAAGACTCAATTGCCAGATGCTTTGCGTGTGCGCTTGGATGTGAAAGATTTTGCCACTCCGGTGCAGTTTGTGAATGCGCAAAGTCAGGGTGATAAGACAATTATTAGCATTGAGCCGACAGGGTTGTATGATTATTTGGCTTATCAAACTGACAGTAAATTGATTGTTAGTGTGAAGCCGCTTAGTAAGGAGGAAAAAGATAAGCGCAAGGCAGAGTCTTTTGCTTACTCTGGCGAAAAGCTTTCTCTAAATTTCCAGGATATTGATGTTCGTTCGGTTTTGCAGTTGATTGCGGATTTTACCGATTTGAATTTAGTGGCCAGCGACACGGTGCAGGGCAACATTACTTTACGTTTGCAAAATGTACCTTGGGATCAGGCCCTGGATTTGGTATTGAAAACTAAAGGGTTGGATAAGCGTAAAGTTGGCAATGTATTGCTGGTGGCTCCTGCCGATGAAATCGCCGCTCGTGAACGGCAAGAGCTTGAATCGCAAAAGCAGATTGCTGATTTGGAGCCGTTGCGCCGCGAGTTGATTCAGGTTAACTACGCTAAGGCTTCTGATATCGCCAAACTGTTCCAGTCGGTTACAAGTGCTGCTGATGGTGCTGTGCCTGCAGCGGTGCGCGGTTCGGTAACTGTGGATGATCGAACAAATAGTATTATCGCGCTTCAGACCCAGACAAATTTGGATGAGCTGCGTCGGGTGGTCGCCCAGTTAGATATACCTGTTCGGCAGGTGATGATTGAGGCTCGAATTGTTGAGGCTGGGGTTAACTACGATAAAAGTTTGGGTGTGCGCTGGGGTGGAGCGTTCAGTAGTGGTGATTTTTTGGGGTTTGGTAAGAATGGTAATATAGGTGTCAAAGATAAGGAAAATGTCAGTTGTGGCCCGTTTGCCGGTAATTGTACTCTGCCAACAACTAGTAATGGGAATAGTCCGCAGCCATATGTGGATTTGGGTGTGGTTGGCAGTACTTCGGGCATTGGTATTGGGTATATCACGGATAATTTGATTTTAGATCTTCAGCTTTCGGCGATGGAAAAAACGGGTAATGGTGAGGTTATTTCGCAGCCAAAAGTTGTTACCTCTGATAAAGAGACAGCGAAAATTCTAAAAGGTACGGAAATTCCGTACCAAGAGGCAAGCTCGAGTGGTGCGACAACTACCAGCTTTAAAGAGGCCGCCTTGTCGCTAGAGGTGACCCCGCAGATTACTCCAGATAATCGAGTGATTATGGAGGTTAAAATAACCAAAGATGAGCCTGATTTCTCTCAGGCAGTGAATGGTGTGCCGCCGATCAAGAAAAATGAGGTTGATGCAAAGGTTTTGGTTGCAGATGGTGAAACTATAGTAATCGGTGGGGTGTTCTCCAATACTCAAATTAAATCGGTTGAGAAAGTCCCGTTCCTCGGTGATCTGCCTTACTTGGGGCGCTTGTTTCGCAGGGATATCGTTCAAGATCAGAAGAACGAGCTGTTGGTGTTTCTGACTCCGCGCATTATGAACAGTCAGGCCGCTTCGGTGAGTCGTTGATTCTGTGCGAAATTTGATCTTGGTTGGGCCGATGGGGGCAGGTAAAAGCACCATCGGTCGCTTGCTGGGTAAAGAGCTTCGTTGGCCTTTTAAGGACTCGGACAAGGAAATTGAGCAGCGTACTGGTGCTGATATTCCTTGGATTTTCGATGTCGAAGGTGAAGCTGGCTTTCGTGAGCGTGAGCAAGCGATGCTGGCGGAGCTTTGCGAGCTTGAGGGGCTGGTAATTGCTACTGGCGGCGGCGCTGTGTTGCGGGCGGAAAATCGTTTGGCGTTACGCGCAGGCGGTCGAGTGGTGTACTTGCATACCACTGTTGAGCAGCAGCTTGATCGGACCTCGCGTGATCGCAATCGCCCGTTATTGCGTACCAGTGATCCTGGGCGAGTGTTGGCCGATTTAATGGCGGTGCGCGATCCCCTGTACCGCGAAATTGCAGACATAGTCATCGAAACCGATGAGCGACCTCCGCGCTTGGTGGTGCAAGAAATAATTGAGCGTCTCGAAACGCTTGCTTCTCGTTAAAGCGCAGGCAAATCTGCGCTATCCTAGCGCCCTTTCTAGTGGGGGCCGCATGCAGACTCTTCAGGTTGAACTCGCCGAGCGCAGCTATCCGATTTATATCGGCGATGGCCTTCTTGCTCGCTCGGATATACTCCTTTCGCATATAGCTGGCCGGCAAGTGGCGGTGGTTACTAATGAAACGGTAGCGCCGCTTTATCTTGAGCGCTTGTTGGCGGTGTTAGCTGATTTTTCGGTTACGCCGATAATTCTTCCTGACGGCGAAGCCTTTAAGCATTGGGCGACCCTGCAACTGATTTTTGATGGTCTGTTGGCTGCGCGACATGATCGCGGTACGACGATCATTGCCCTTGGCGGTGGCGTAATAGGCGATATGGCGGGCTTTGCCGCTGCGTGCTATCAGCGCGGTGTTGATTTTATTCAGATACCGACCACTTTGTTGTCGCAAGTCGACTCCTCGGTGGGCGGTAAAACGGGCATAAATCACCCGCTGGGTAAGAACATGATCGGTGCTTTCTATCAGCCCAAAGCGGTGCTGATCGATACCTCAACCCTGGTCACTCTACCGCCGCGTGAGCTATCTGCCGGTTTGGCTGAGGTCATAAAATACGGCTTGATTTGCGATATGCCTTTTCTCGCCTGGCTGGAGCTGCACGTTGAGGCGTTGCTTGCGCTTGATCAGGCCCTGTTGGGTGAGGCAATTACTCGCTCCTGCGCCGCTAAGGCTGCTGTGGTAGGCGTTGATGAGCGCGAGTCAGGCTTGCGTGCCACGCTTAATCTTGGCCACACCTTTGGTCATGCGATCGAAACCCATATGGGTTACGGCGTGTGGTTGCACGGGGAGGCGGTTGCCGTGGGAACTGTTATGGCGCTTGAGATGTCACAGCGGCTGGGTTGGCTAACGCCGGCTGAGCGCGATCGTAGCATCCGTTTGTTGTTGCGTGCCGGGCTGCCGGTGGTGCCTCCGGCTGAAATGACGCCAGACAACTTTCTTGAACACATGGCCGTTGATAAAAAAGTGCTCGATGGCCACTTGCGCTTGGTGTTGCTGAAAGGCCTTGGTGCGGCAGTGGTAACGAGCGATTTTCCCCGTGAAGTTTTGGACGTTACCTTGCGCGCAGACTACCGCGCCATGGTCGATCAGCTTAGAGATGAATGAGAGATCTATGACCAGTTTACATGCCGATGAAGCCTTTCTTGGTCACTACCAGTTAAGCCACGACCCTTTTGCTGCGCGGGTCCCAGGCTTTAAGTTTTTCCCGGCGCAGCGTAAGCCGGTCTTGGGGCAGTTGCATCATCTGGCACGTTACAGTCAGTTGCTGCTGGTGGTCACGGGGCCTAAAGGCAGCGGGAAAACCCTTTTGCGTCAGGCGTTGGTGGCCAGTACCAATAAACAGTCGGTCCACAGTGTTGTGGTTTCGGCGCGCGGTGCGGTTGAGGCGGGCGGTGTGCTGCGCTTGATCAGTCAGGGTCTGAATGTGCCGCAGGCTGATGTGGGCGATGTGCTACAGCGTGTCGCGCAGTTAGTGGCAACCGGGCAAGAGGTGTATCTGCTGGTAGATGATGCGGATCAGCTGGATGACGCTTCGCTGGATGCCATGATGGCGCTGGCTGCGGGTAATGCCGATGGCCGCGCCCATGTGTTTTTGTTTGCTGATTCGAATCTGGTGCCGCGGCTTGAGTTGTATGCCGATGGTGCAGAGTGTTTTCACGTAATCGAGTTGCAGCCTTACAGCGAAGAAGAGACCCGCGAGTATCTGGCTCAGCGCCTTGAAGGTGCCGGCCAGGGCATTGAGTTGCTCTCTGATCGGCAGATTGCTGATATTCATTTGGCATCGGCTGGCTGGCCGGGTGCCATTAATCAAATTGCCCGCGAAGGGCTGATTGACGCCATGCTGGTGCAGCGTGGCGCCGCTCAGCGCGCGGGCTCTGGTGCGGGTTTTAAGTTACCGATTAAGCATCTATTGGCGTTGGTGGTGGTGGCCGCAGGTGTAGGCGGTGCCTGGATGATGCAAGGCCGCAGCGAAAGCAGCCAGCCGGCGCCAACTGTTACGCAGCTGCCATTGGATCAGGCCGTAGTGCCGGCAAGTCCGGCTGACCCGGTTGTGGCAGATGATGGGCTGGCACAGGCTGGGCCTAAGATAGATTTTGCCGGTTCTAGTCAGCCATTACCTTTGCCATTGGCGGGTGAGGCGCAGCCGGTTATTCGCCAGCCGCTCGCGCAGGCTGCTGGTGACGTCGAGTCTGAAGAGCCGGGCGCC
>C687J26845_10000919_pt1 | contig 18730 bp, 14 predicted proteins | sample RifCSPlowO2_12_FD_26845 | JGI IMG/M metagenome (IMG submission 26845)
AACAGCATCGGCCAGGATCGGCGCTTTCTGTGTCGCTATATGCCGACCCTGGAAGGCTACTTCCACTACCGCAATCTGGATGTGTCGACCCTGAAGATTCTGGTTGAGCGTTGGGCGCCGCAGCTCAAGGATGGCTTGCAGAAGAAAGGCACCCATCAGGCGCTGGATGATATTCGCGAGTCGATTGCCGAGCTGCAGTACTACCGCAAGCACTTTATCAAGGAGTGATGCGCGCTTTCAGGGCGTCGGTGGCGGACTGTTCGCCGCGCTCCTGAGTCCGTCCTACCGCTGGTGCTGAGCCAGTGCCCAGAGCACGTGCTCACGCACCAGCTCCGACGGATCGTTGCGCCGCGCCTTGAGCGCTTCCAGCACCGGAATGCTCGACGGTGCATTGCCTAAGCCGACCGCCAGGTTGCGCAACCAGTTCTGATAGCCGGTGCGCCGTAGCGGCGAGCCTTCGGTGCGGCTGAGGAACTCCTCTTCGGTCCAGCGAAACAGCTGCGCCAATTCACTGTTGTCCAGTTGGTGGCGGGGCTGAAAGTCGCCTTGGCTGGTGGGGCGGGCGAAGCGGTTCCAGGGGCAGATGATCTGGCAGTCGTCGCAGCCAAACACTCGATTGCCGATCAGCGGGCGCAGCTCCAGCGGGATCGCGCCTTTCAGTTCGATGGTCAGGTACGAAATACAGCGCCGCGCATCCAGCACATAGGGGCCGACAAAGGCGCCGGTCGGGCAGATATCCAGGCAGGCGCTGCAGCTGCCGCAGTGTTCGCTGGTGTGGGGGGCGTCGACCGGCAGCGGCAGGTCGACAAACAGCTCGCCTAAGAAAAACCAGCTGCCGGCTTTGCGGTTCAGTACCAGGGTGTTTTTGCCGATCCAGCCCAGCCCCGCTTGCTGGGCTATGGCTTTCTCCAATACCGGTGCGCTGTCGACGAAGGCGCGGTAGCCGAAGGGGCCGATGGCCTGCTGAATGCGCTCGGCCAGTTGCTGCAGGCGCTTGCGAATCAGCTTGTGATAGTCGCGGCCCAGGGCATAGCGCGACACATAGGCGGTTTCCGGCTGGCTCAGGCGTTTGCTCATCTCGGTGTCGCCGGGCAGGTAATCCATGCGCAGCGAGATTACCCGCAAGGTGCCGGGCACTAGTTCGTCCGGGTGGGAACGTTTGCTGCCGTGGGCGGCCATATAGTCCATCTCGCCCTGATAGCCGGCCTCCAGCCAGCGTTGCAGATGCTGTTCGTGCTCGGCCAGATCCAGCCCGGCAATGCCGACCTGCTGAAAGCCCAGCTCGCGGCCCCAGTCTTTGATGGCTTGGCTGAGGGCTGGTAGGTCGAGGGGGGGCGAGTGCATAAACGAGAAACCACGCTGGAGATGGGTATAATTCTGCCAGACATTGGAGCTCACGCACGTGACTACTGACTTGAAACACGCCGCTGACGATGAATGGCCCGTTGCGCTCTACAGCGCCGCGCAAATGCGTGAGCTGGACGCGCGCCTGATTGCCGCAGGCACGCCCGGCTTTGAGCTGATGCAGCGCGCCGCCCACGCGGCCTGGCGCGCCTTGCGCCGGCGCTGGCCGGATGCCGACGGCGTCACGCTGCTGGTGGGCGGTGGCAATAACGCTGGCGATGGGTATCTGTTGGCGGTGCTGGCGCAGCGCGCCGGCTGGAACGTGCAGGTGCTGACCCTGGTTGCGCCGTCCGCCCTGAGTGGCGATGCAGCCCTGGCCTATGCCGAGGCGCAAGCCGCGCAAGTGCCGATACGACCTTGGCAGGCCGGGGCGCCCTTGTCTGGAGTGCTGGTCGATGGCCTGCTCGGTACCGGCGCCAAAGGCCCGGTGCGNGAGCCTCTGGCCCAGCTAATCAAGCAGATGAATGCCAGCGGCCTGCCGGTGCTGGCGCTGGATCTGCCCTCCGGCCTGTGCGCCGACACCGGCTGCGAGCTGGGGGTGGCGGTGCGCGCTGAGCTGACGGTGAGTTTTATCGGCCTCAAATTGGGGTTGTTCACCGGCGCCGGCCCGGACCTGGTCGGCACCCTGGTGTTTGACGACCTGCAGGCCGATCCGCAGCTGCTGGCCGAACAAGCGACTAGGGCCCAGCGTTTGGCAGCGGACAATTTGCCCTGGCTGTCAGCGCGCCGGCGTAGTGCCCATAAGGGCCAGTTTGGTCATCTGCTGGTGGTCGGTGGCGATCGCGGCCTGGGTGGCGCGGCGTTGCTGGCGGCGCAAAGTGCGTTGCGCTGTGGTGCCGGCCTGGTGTCCTTGGCGACCCGTAATGAGCATGTGACGGCGGCCCTGGCGCGCCAGCCGGAGGTGATGGTGCAGGGGCTGGCCTCGGCCAATCAGTTGCTTGGCCTGGCCGCCAGCGCCGATGTACTGGTGGTCGGTCCGGGGCTGGGGCAGCAGGCCTGGGGTCGCAGCTTGCTCAGTGCGGCGGCGAGCCGGGCAACGGCCCAGGTGTGGGATGCCGATGGGCTGAATCTGCTGGCCATGGGTGGCGTGCAACTGCCGGTCGATGCGGTCTTGACCCCGCACCCGGGGGAGGCGGCGCGTTTGCTGGGGCTCAGCATTGCCGAGGTGCAGGCCGATCGCCCTGGCGCCGCCTTGGCGCTGGCCGTGCGCTATCAGGCGGTGGTGGTGTTAAAAGGTGCCGGCAGTTTGATTGCCGCGGCCGATGGGCGTTTGGCCCTGTGCGACCGTGGACATCCGGCGATGGCCGGCGCCGGGTTTGGTGATGTGCTGGCGGGCGTGATTGGCGCGTTGCGTGCCCAGGGGCTGCCAGCTTTCGAGGCGGCCTGTCTAGCGGTGTGGCTGCATGCCCGGGCCGGTGAGTTGTGTGGCACTGTGGGCCGTGGCCTGGCCGCGGGCGACTTGCTGGCGAGCATTGGTGCGTTATTAGAGGAGTGCTCGCCGTGTTTGGGTTGAGTGTTATCGGCGTATTAAGAGGGTTTTACCGTGGCTAGCGTGACGCTGTATGTCGAAGGTGAGGAGGCCATGCTGGCGCTGGGTGCACAGCTGGCGGCGCTGACCGAGGGGCGCGGCACCCTGTATTTGCATGGCGATCTGGGTGCCGGCAAGACCACCTTGTCGCGAGGCATTATTCGTGGGCTCGGCCATGTCGGCTCGGTGAAAAGCCCGACCTTTACTCTGGTCGAACCCTACGAGATCGGCCCACTAAAAGTCTTTCACTTTGACCTCTATCGCCTGGCTGATCCCGAGGAGTTGGAGTTCATGGGGATTCGCGATTATTTCGAGGATGACGCCCTGTGCCTGGTCGAATGGCCGCAGCGCGGCGCCGGCGTTTTGCCAAAGGCTGATCTGGACATTACCATTGCCGCACAAGCGGGTGGCCGCTCGCTCTGTTTGCAGCCGCAAGGCGCACGGGGCGAGCGTTGGTGCGCCGCGTTGGCTAAGGATTAATAAAATAATGACTGTGGTTCTTAGCGTGCGTGCGCGGGCATTGAGTGCGGTGCTGCTCCTGACGGTATTGGCTGGCGATCTTATGGCGGCTACCAGCGAGGTGCGCAGCGTGCGCCTGTGGCGTGCGCCGGATAACACCCGGCTGGTGTTTGATCTGTCCGGGCCGGTGCAGCACAGCGTGTTTACCCTGGCGGCGCCCGATCGGATCGTGATTGATATCGCCGGCGCCCAGTTGGCGACCAAGCTTGAGCAGTTATCGCTGAGCAATACGCCGATCACCAGCATTCGCTCGGCGCAGCGCAGCCCTACCGATTTACGTTTGGTGATCGACCTCTCGGCATCGGTGTCACCGAAGAGTTTCAGCCTGGCGCCGAATCAGCAATACGGTAATCGACTGGTCATCGACCTCTACGATCAGGGCGATGCCGCGCCAGCCACGCCGACCGCGCCGTCCGACAAACCCGGCGATAAGCTCGGCACGCCAGTGGCGCCGCCCACCACTGCAGTGGTGGTGGCCACGCGCTCTGCGCCAACCCCGATGCCGACCGAGCCGCCGCCGGCCAGCCAGCCGCCGATGCCCAGCGGCAAGCGTGCCATTGTCATTGCCATCGATGCCGGTCACGGCGGTGAAGATCCCGGTGCACTGGGGCCGCAAGGCGCGCGAGAAAAGAACCTGACCCTGTCGATCGCCAAAGAGCTGCAGCGGCAGATCAATGCCGAGCGCGGTTATCGCGCCGAGCTGGTGCGCACCGGCGATTACTTTATTCCGCTGCGCCGGCGCACCGAGATTGCCCGCAAGCAGGGCGCCGACCTGTTCGTGTCTATTCATGCGGATGCGGCGCAAAACACCTCGGCCTTCGGTGCCTCGGTGTTTGCCTTGTCCGATCGCGGCGCTACCTCAGAGACCGCTCGCTGGCTGGCCGACAGTGAAAACCAGTCAGACTTGATCGGCGGTGCCGGCAACGTCAGCCTGGATGACAAGGACAAAATGCTCGCCGGGGTGCTGCTCGATTTGTCGATGACCTCCTCGCTGTCATCCAGTTTGAATGTCGGCCAGAAGGTGCTGCAGAACGTCGGCCGGGTCACGCCGCTGCACAAGCGGCGGGTCGAACAGGCCGGCTTTATGGTGCTGAAATCGCCGGATATTCCCTCGATTCTGGTCGAGACCGGGTTTATCTCTAATCAGACTGAAGCCAAGAAGCTCTCCACATCCAGCCATCAGCAGGCGTTGGCGCGCTCGATCCAGACCGGCGTGCGGCAGTTCTTTCAGCAAAATCCGCCGCCCGGCACCTACATCGCCTGGTTGCGTGACTCGGGCAAAATTGCCCCCGGTCCGCGGGAGCATCGCGTGGCCTCCGGTGAGAGCTTGGCGTTGATCGCGCAGCGTTATCAGGTCGGCCTAGCGGCGCTGCGCAGTGCCAATAATTTGAAGGGCGACAGCATTAAAATTGGGCAAAATTTGAATATTCCAGCCACCGCCTTGGCGGCGCAACCATGAGTGAACATCAGGCAGTAGTGCCAGCCAGCGGACGCATTCAGCTGCTGAGCCCGCGTTTGGCCAACCAGATCGCCGCCGGCGAGGTGGTCGAACGACCCGCGTCGGTGATCAAGGAGTTGCTGGAAAACAGCCTCGACTCCGGCGCCCGACGCATCGACGTCGAGGTCGAGCAGGGTGGCAGCAAATTGTTGAAGGTCCGTGATGATGGCAGCGGCATCGCCGCCGATGATCTGCCGCTGGCCTTGGCGCGCCATGCCACCAGCAAGATTCGCGAGTTGGAAGACCTCGAGCAAGTCATGAGCCTGGGCTTTCGCGGTGAAGCCTTGGCCTCGATCAGCTCGGTGGCCCGCCTGACCCTGACCTCGCGAACTATCGATGCCGAGCAGGCCTGGCAGGTGGAAACCGAAGGCCGTGACATGGTCACCCTGGTGCAGCCGGCGGCGCACCCGGTCGGCACCTCGGTGGAGGTGCGTGACCTGTTTTTTAATACCCCGGCGCGGCGCAAATTTTTAAAGACCGAGAAAACCGAGTTTGACCATCTGCAAGAGGTGATCAAGCGGCTGGCCTTGGCGCGTTTCGATGTGGCCTTTCACCTGCGCCACAATGGTAAAAGCATTTTGGCGCTGCACGAGGCGGTCGATGACCTGAGTCGCGCGCGAAGGGTGGCGGCGGTCTGCGGTCCGGGTTTTCTGGAGCAGGCGTTGCCGATCGAAATTGAGCGCAATGGTTTGCGGCTGTGGGGCTGGGTCGGCTTGCCGACCTTCTCGCGCAGCCAGGCGGATTTGCAGTATTTCTACGTCAATGGCCGCATGGTCCGCGACAAACTGGTCAGCCACGCGGTGCGCCAGGCCTATCGGGATGTGCTGTTTAACGGCCGCCATCCAACCTTTTTGCTGTTCCTGGAAATTGATCCGGCGGTGGTGGACGTCAATGTCCACCCGACCAAGCACGAAGTGCGCTTTCGCGACGGGCGCATGGTCCATGACTTTCTCTATGGCACCCTGCACCGCGCCTTGGGCGACGTGCGCCCGGAAGACCATTTGTCCGCGCCGGCAACTTTGAATGAGGCGGATCGCCCGACTGGGCTTGCGGCGGGCGAGTTCGGCCCGCAGTCGGAGATGAGCCTGGCGGGCGCCTTGCTGGAACGTTCGGCGGGGCTTGAGCGGCCTGTGGGTTCGGTCTGGCAGTCGCCGGGTGCCGGCTATCAGGCGCCACGACCTCAGTCAGGCTTGCCGGCGGCTGAGGCGCAGGGTGTGTACCGCGAATATTTCGCCCCGTTAAATAGCGCGGCCGAAAGTTTGCCCGAGCAGCAGGGCGATGTGCCGCCGCTGGGCTATGCGCTGGCGCAACTCAAGGGCGTGTATATCCTCGCCGAAAACGCCCAGGGCCTGGTGCTGGTGGATATGCATGCCGCCCACGAGCGGATCATGTATGAGCGGCTGAAGACCGCCATGGCCACCGAGGGGCTGCGCGGTCAGCCGCTGCTGGTGCCGGAGTCCTTGGCCGTGAGTCAGCGCGAAGCCGATTGCGCCGAAGAGCATGGCGAATGGTTTCAGCAGCTGGGCTTCGAGCTGCAACGCATGGGCCCGGAAAGCCTGGCGATTCGCCAAACCCCGGCGCTGCTTAAGCAGGCCGAGGCGCCGCAGTTGGTGCGCGATGTGCTGGCCGACTTGCTTGAATACGGCAGCAGTGACCGGATCAAGGCGCATATCAATGAATTACTCGGCACCATGGCCTGTCATGGCGCAGTGCGCGCTAATCGGCGCCTGACCTTGCCGGAGATGAATGGCCTGCTGCGCGACATGGAGCACACCGAACGCAGCGGCCAATGCAACCACGGCCGGCCGACCTGGACCCAGCTGGGAATGGATGATTTGGACAAATTGTTCCTGCGCGGACGCTAAGGGACATCTATGTCGAAGCACTTACCTCCGGCCATCTTCCTGATGGGCCCAACCGCCGCCGGCAAGACCGATCTGGCCTTGGAGCTGGCGCGCAAGCTGCCGTGCGAGCTGATCAGTGTCGACTCGGCGCTGGTCTATCGTGGCATGGATATCGGCACCGCCAAGCCGTCCAAGCAATTGCTGGCGGAGTTTCCCCATCAGCTCATTGATATTCGCGACCCGGCCGAAAACTACTCGGCGGCCGAATTTCGCGCCGATGCTTTGCAGGCCATGAGCGCCGCCACTGCCCGTGGGCGGGTTCCGCTGTTGGTCGGTGGCACCATGCTTTATTACAAGGCGTTGCTGGAGGGCTTGGCCGAGATGCCGGCGGCCGACGCTGAGGTGCGCGCCGAGCTGGAAGCCCAGGCCGCCCGTGATGGCTGGGAGGCCTTGCACCGAGAGCTGGCCGAGGTTGATCCCGGGTCGGCGGCGCGTATCCATCCTAATGACCCGCAACGGCTGACCCGGGCGCTGGAAGTCTATCGGGTCAGTGGTCTGAGCATGAGCGCCCATCGGCAGCGCCAGCAGGCGCAAAGCCTTGAATTGGCGGCAGCGGGAATGGGGCCACTGCCTTATAACGTGGCGCAGCTGGCCATAGCGCCAGCGGATCGGCAGGTGTTACATGCCCGCATTGCTCAGCGTTTCGAGCAAATGCTGGCGCAGGGATTTATCGAAGAAGTTGAACTGTTACACGGGCGTGGTGACTTACAGGCGTCTATGTCGTCTATAAGGGCTGTTGGCTATCGACAGGTTTGGGATTATTTGGACGGCCGTTTAAGCCGTAGTGATATGCAGGAGCGCGGGGTGATTGCCACTCGGCAATTGGCCAAGCGGCAGTTTACTTGGCTGCGCAGTTGGGCAGATTTGCATTGGTTGGACAGTCTGGCCTGTGACAATCTGCCGCACGCCTTGAAATACCTGCAGTCGAACGCCATATTTGACTGAGACTTTATAGCGTTGCCGTCTATCCTAATGGGTGACGGCAGCTAGCCGTTTTTTGTTTGCAATAATTATTGGATCTTTGATCCTCACAGGAGTGCGGCACATGTCAAAAGGGCATTCGCTACAAGACCCTTATCTCAACACCTTGCGTAAAGAACGCGTCCCGGTGTCGATTTACTTGGTTAACGGGATCAAGTTGCAGGGGCAGATTGAGTCATTCGACCAGTTTGTAATTTTGCTGAAGAACACCGTCAGCCAGATGGTTTACAAACATGCCATCTCCACTGTGGTGCCGAGCCGTCCAGTGCGCTTGCCTAGCACTGAGACTGATGTTGAAGAGTCGGGTGATGCTGAACTCGGCAACGCCTGATAGGAGTCTGTTTTGTTCTTCGAGCGTCATGAAGGTGGTGAGCGGGCCATTCTGGTTCATTTGGATGGCCAAGATCCCGAGGCGCGTGAAGATCCTCAGGAATTTCAGGAGTTAGCCCTTTCGGCAGGTGCCGAGACGGCCGGCTTCGTCGTGGTGCCGCGTCAGCGGCCGACGGCCAAATACCTAATAGGTAGCGGCAAGGTCGCCGAACTGCGTGAGTTGGTGCAGTCCGAGCAGGCCGATCTGGTGATTTTCAATCACGTCCTCACCCCCAGCCAAGAGCGCAATCTGGAGCGTGCTTTTGAATGTCGGGTGCTTGATCGTACCGGTCTGATTCTCGATATTTTCGCCCAGCGCGCGCGCACCCACGAAGGCAAGTTGCAGGTCGAACTCGCCCAGCTCGGGCACATGAGCACGCGGCTGGTGCGCGGCTGGACTCACCTTGAGCGGCAGAAGGGCGGCATTGGTCTGCGCGGGCCGGGTGAGACTCAGCTGGAAACCGACCGTCGTCTGCTGCGGGTGCGCATCAGTCAGATCCAGCAAAAACTCGAAAAAGTCCGCAGTCAGCGCGAGCAGGCTCGTCGCGGGCGTAAGCGCGCAGATATTCCGGCGGTGTCCCTGGTCGGCTATACCAATGCCGGCAAGTCGACGCTGTTCAATGCGCTGACTGACTCGGATGTATTTGCTGCCGATCAGCTGTTTGCCACCCTCGACCCCACGTTGCGCCGGCTTGAATTGGCCGATTTGGGGCCGGTAGTGCTGGCCGATACCGTCGGCTTTATTCGGCACTTGCCCCATAAACTGGTGGAGGCCTTTCGCGCCACGCTCGAGGAATCGAGTAATTCGGACTTGTTGCTGCACGTGATCGACGCCCATGAGCCTGAGCGCTTGGCGCAGATTGAGCAGGTGCTGGTGGTGCTCGGTGAAATTGGTGCGCAAAACCTGCCGATACTCGAGGTCTACAACAAGGTCGACTTGCTCGAAGGGGTTGAGCCGCAAATTCAGCGTGACGCCGAAGGTCGGCCGCAACGGGTTTGGTTGTCGGCCCGCGATGGCCGTGGGCTGGACCTGTTGCGCCAAGCCCTGGCGGAGTTGCTCGGTCACGATATGTTTGTCGCGACCCTGTGCTTGCCGCAATCCTTGGCGCGGCTGCGTGCGCAGCTGTTTGCCTTGGGTGTGGTGCAGAGCGAAACCCATGACGAGCACGGCAGCAGTTTGCTGGTGGTCAGTGTGCCTCGCGGCGAGTTAAATCGGCTGGTCAGCCGCGAAGGCTGGCAGCCGGACGAGTTTATTTTGCAACACACTTTGCAATAAAGCCTGTGTTTGCGGCTTTGCCGCAGGCAGCAGGCATTCTGTAGCATTGGCAGACGTACCGCGGGTGCGTCTTGGCTTTATTAGTATGGAGAACGCTATGGCTTGGAATGAGCCGGGTGGCAACTCGAATAATCAGGATCCTTGGGGTGGGCGCAAAGGCGGCGACCGCAAGGGGCCACCGGATCTCGACGAAGCTTTCCGCAAGTTACAAGAAAGTCTTGGCGGACTTTTTGGTGGCGGCAACAAGCGCGGCGCTGATAGCGGCGGTAACGGTGGCGGCATGCTGTTACTGGGCGTGGGGCTGCTGGTGGGAGTCGTGCTGTGGCTGGTGAGTGCGGTGTATACAGTGGATGCTCAGGAGCAGGCGGTTATTTTGCGTTTAGGCAAATACCAAACCACCGAAGGCAACGGCTTGCATATTTACTTCCCGCCGTTTGAGAAGAAGTATCAAGAAAACGTCACCCGTGAGCGCTCTTACAGTAAGCAGGGGCAGATGCTCACCGAAGACGAGAACATCGTTGAAGTGCCGCTGACCGTGCAGTACAAGATCAGCAATTTAGAAGATTTTGTGTTGAAGGTCGACAATCCGGAAATCAGTTTGCAGCAAGCCACCGAAAGCGCTTTGCGTCATGTGGTCGGCTCTACGGCGATGGATCAGGTGCTGACCGAAGGCCGTGTGCTGATGGCCAGCGAGATCAAGGAGCGCCTGCAGCGCTATCTGGATAACTACCAGACCGGCATTACCGTGACTCAGGTGAACGTGCAAAGTGCGGCCGCGCCGCGCGAAGTGCAGGAAGCCTTTGATGACGTGATCCGCGCGCGTGAAGATGAGCAGCGCGAGAAGAATCAGGCCGAAACCTATGCCAATGGCGTGGTTCCCGAGGCGCGCGGCCAGGCGCAGCGGATTTTGGAAGATGCCAACGGCTATCGTGAAGAGGTGGTGTCGCGCGCCAAAGGTGAAGCGGATCGCTTTACTAAATTGGTGACCGAGTACCGCAAGGCGCCAGAGATTACCCGTCAGCGTCTGTACTTAGACACCCTGCAGGAAGTCTTCAGCAATACCAGCAAGGTCTTGGTGACTGGCGATAAGGGGCAGAACAACCTGCTTTATCTGCCGCTGGATAAAATGATCGAAGGCCGCGGGGCTAATGTTTCGCAGGCTTTGCCGGCAGCTAATGCTGGCAGTGATAGCGGCGCACGCCTGCCGGTCGAAGCTACGGCGCGTGATTTGCGTTCGCGGGAGGCTCGCTGATGAGCAATAAATCGCTGATATCCCTGATATTCGGGGCCGTCTTGGCTGTCGTGGCCTGGAATAGCTTTTACGTCGTGTCGGTGACCGAGAAGGCCGTGCTGCTGCAGTTTGGTCGTATCGTTCAGGCGGATGTGCAGCCGGGCTTGCACCTCAAGATCCCGTTTATCAATCGGGTAAGCAAGTTTGATGCGCGTCTGCAGACCTTGGATGCGCCAACCCAGCGGTTTCTGACCCTGGAGAAAAAAGCGGTAATGGTCGATGCTTTCGCCAAATGGCGAATTGCCGATGCTGAGCGCTTCTATACCTCCATTTCCGGGCTTAAGCAGATTGCCGATGATCGTTTGTCGCAACGGCTGGAGTCGGGACTGCGGGATGAGTTTGGCAAGCGCACCCTGCATGAAGTGGTGTCGGGTGAGCGCGATGCCTTGATGGCGGATATCACCGCGTCGCTGAACAAGCTGGCGATGAAGGAGTTGGGTATTGAGGTGGTTGATGTGCGCGTCAAGACCATCGACCTGCCCAAAGAGGTCAATCGCAGTGTGTTTGAACGCATGAGCACTGAGCGTGAGCGTGAGGCGCGTGAGCATCGGGCCAAGGGCAAGGAATTGGCGGAAGGCATTCGTGCCGACGCCGATCGCCAGCGCCGGGTGTTGTTGGCTGAAGCGTATCGTGGCTCGGAAGAGGCGCGCGGTGATGGCGATGCCTTGGCGGCGGCTATTTATGCCAAGGCCTACGGCATGGATCAGGAGTTCTACGCGTTCTACCGCAGCTTGCGGGCGTACCGTGAAAGCTTTGCCAGCAAGAGCGATGTGTTGGTGCTCGACCCGAGTAGCGAGTTCTTCCGTTACCTGCAAAAGTCCAAGCCATAAGCTCGACTCCGGTGGGCGCACGTCGTCCGCCGGGGTGACCGCCGAATAAAACGTGTTATCATGAATCAGCCGGGATATTCCCGGCTTTTTTGCGTCTGCGGCATGCATGGGGCGAGGTTTTGCGGCTTTATTTGTGCTGCTTTACAGCGCTTGCTCACGCTCTTTGGCGTGACGTTTGCCCAGGCAAGACCGGCATATTACCGGGAACCACCACCTTTACTGCTTGACTGTTGGCTTGTCGCCCAGCTCAAGAGGGAATGGCGAAATGGCTACGCTAGACCGCTGGCTGCTGCCAGATGGCATCGAGGAAATACTGCCGCAAGAGGCTGCGCTGATCGAAGCGGCGCGCCGCCAGATGTTGGATTTGTTCCAGCGTTGGGGCTATGAGCTCGTTGTTACTCCACACATTGAATACCTTGAGTCGTTGCTCACTGGGGCGGGCCAAGATTTAGATCTGCGCACCTTTAAAGTCATCGACCCTAATTCCGGTCGGCTGATGGGTTTTCGTGCCGACATCACGCCGCAGGTTGCGCGCATTGACGCCCACAGCTTGCACCGTGAGGGCCCGAGTCGGCTGTGCTACGCCGGCAGCGTGCTGCATGCGCAGCCGCGCGCGCTAACCACTTCGCGCAGCCCGATCCAGTTGGGCGCCGAGCTGTACGGCGATGCCAGTCCGGCCAGTGATGTTGAGGTAATCAGCCTGATGCTCGATACCTTGGCGCTGGCCGATGTGCCGGATGTGCACATGGACCTTGGTCATGTTGGCATCTATCGTGGCTTGGCGCGTGCCGCCGGGTTGTCGGGTGAGCTTGAGCAGCAGTTGTTTGATGCGCTGCAGCGCAAGGCGATTGATGAGATTGATGTATTAACGGCGGATCTGCCGGCTGGTCCGCGCAAAATGCTGCAGGCGCTGGCGGAGTTGTGTGGCGATCGCGATGTATTGGATTTGGCTCAGGCCTGCTTGGTCGAAGCGCCGGATGATGTGCATGAGGCGCTGGATGAGCTGATGGCGATCGCCGACACCCTGAGCCTGCGTTATCCCGAGTTGCCGCTGTATTTCGACCTTGGCGAGCTGCGTGGCTATCACTATCACACGGGTGTGGTATTCGCCGCATTCGTACCGGGTGTTGGTCAGTCGATTGCCCAGGGTGGTCGTTATGACGATATAGGTGCGGACTTTGGTCGTGCCCGTCCAGCCACTGGTTTCTCTACCGATTTAAAAAACCTCGTCAGTCTCGGTCGCCTGCCGGCCATTGAACAGCCGCTCGGGGTTTGGGCTGTCGATAGCCATGATGTCTATCTGTGGCAGGCCGTGCAGCGGTTGCGCGCCGAAGGTGTGCGCGTGGTGCAGGCGCTGCCTGGGCAGGCGTTGTCAGCAGCGCGAGAGGCCGGTTGTGATCGCCAGTTGCAGTTGCTCGACGGACGTTGGCAGGTAGCGCCGTTGGCGCTCTAGCGCTGGTGCAATGAATTGTTTCCGCCGGCCTGCGCCGGCATCTAGCTTTCGCAAAGAGGACAAGTGTTATGGGTAAGAATGTCGTAGTCCTGGGCACTCAATGGGGTGACGAGGGTAAAGGCAAGATCGTTGATCTGCTGACCGAACAGGCTGCTGCTGTGGTGCGCTATCAAGGTGGCCATAACGCTGGTCATACCCTGGTGATCAATGGCGAGAAGACCGTTCTGCATTTGATCCCGTCGGGCATTCTGCGCGAAGGCGTGCAGTGCCTGATCGGTAACGGCGTGGTGGTTGCGCCGGATGCCTTGATGCGCGAAATCATCAAGCTCGAAGAGAAAGGCGTGCCGGTGCGCGAGCGTTTGCGCATCAGCCCGTCTTGCCCGCTGATTTTGTCTTATCACGTGGCGCTCGATCAGGCGCGCGAGAAAGCCCGCGGTGATGCCAAGATCGGCACCACCGGGCGCGGCATTGGGCCGGCCTATGAAGATAAGGTTGCCCGTCGCGGGCTGCGCGTCGGTGATCTGTTCCATCCGGAGCGCTTTGCTACCAAGCTTGCCGAGCTGCTCAAGTACCACAACTTTGTCCTGGTTAATTATCACCAGGAGCCGGCTATCGACTTCCAGCAGACCTTTGATGAGTGCATGGAATACGCCGAGCTGCTCAAGCCGTTGATGGTTGACGTCACGGCAGTGCTGCACGACATGCGCCGTGCTGGCAAAGACATTATGTTCGAGGGCGCGCAAGGCTCGCTGCTGGACATCGATCACGGTACCTATCCGTACGTGACCAGCTCCAATACCACGGCTGGCGGCATTGCCACGGGTTCGGGCTTCGGTCCTATGTACCTGGACTACATTCTCGGGATCACCAAGGCTTACACCACGCGTGTTGGGGCAGGGCCGTTTCCGACCGAGTTGTTTGATGAGGTGGGTGCCTTCCTGGCCAAGCGTGGCCACGAGTTCGGTTCGACCACTGGGCGTGCACGCCGTTGCGGTTGGTTTGATGCGGTCATCCTGCGTCGCGCCATCGAGATCAACAGCATCTCGGGGCTGTGTCTGACCAAGCTCGACGTGTTGGATGGTCTGGAGACTATCCGCATCTGTGTCGGCTATCAGGATGCCAATGGCGCGGTCATCGATGCGCCGACCGATGCTGACAGCTATATCGGTTTGCAGCCGGTCTACGAGGAGATGCTGGGCTGGACTGAGTCGACCTTGGGTGCCAAGACGCTGGAGGAGTTGCCGGTCAATGCTCGCGCTTACATCGCGCGTATTGAAGATCTGGTCGGTGCGCCGATCGATATCGTCTCGACGGGGCCGGACCGCAACGAAACCATCGTGTTGCGTCATCCCTTTGCCTGAGTCGTAAAGGCTGCGGGAAAAAGGGTCGCCATTGGCGGCCCTTTTTTTGTTCGGCTGAGTGGCTTGTTCGGGTGATAAAGGCGCAGGAAGGGGCGGGTGAATGCTGGTGATGGCTGAATCGCAGGCAGAAAAAAACCGGCCTAAGCCGGTTTTTTTGTCGCTAAGCAATGGTAGTTGCTTGGCTTGTAATTGGTGCCCAGAAGAAGACTCGAACTTCCACGATGTTGCCACCGCATGGACCTGAACCATGTGCGTCTACCAATTCCGCCATCTGGGCGCTGAGTTTGATGATCGCTCATCTAGTCTCAACTACAACGGCGTTTACCGCTGTTGTGGGGCCGCACTATACGGATCAGGTTTTTACTTGTAAACACTTCAGGTAAAATAAATTTTATTGAGTCGGTTAAGCTAACCTAAGCCGACGATTCGCGNTTCAATAGGCGCAAGGNAAATACTATTTATGCAAAATAAGGTGAANTCTTTCTAATGGCCGATTGGCAATCCCTCGATCCAGAGGCCGCGCGTGAAGCGGAAAAATACGACAACCCGATCCCTAGCCGTGAGCTGATCTTAAAACAGCTCGATGATCGCGGCTCGGCGGCCAATCGTGAGCAGTTGGTGGAAGAGTTCGGTCTGACCACCGAAGAGCAGGTTGAGGCGCTGCGACGTCGACTGCGCGCCATGGAGCGCGACGGCCAGCTGATCTATACCCGGCGCGGCACTTATGCGCCGGTGGACAAGCTGGATCTGATCCTGGGTCGGGTGAGCGGTCATCGCGATGGCTTTGGTTTTCTGGTCCCCGATGATGGCAGTGATGATCTGTTTTTGAGCCCGGCGCAGATGCGCCTGGTGTTTGATGGTGACCGTGGTCTGGCGCGGGTTTCCGGGCTGGATCGTCGCGGTCGTCGCGAGGGTGCGATTGTTGAGGTGCTGACGCGCGCCCACGAAAGCATCGTTGGTCGCTACTACGAGGAAGGCGGTATCGGCTTTGTGATCGCCGATAATCCGAAAATTCAGCAAGAAGTACTGGTAACGCCGGGGCGTGCGGCCAATTCCAAGATTGGCCAGTTTGTTGAGGTGAAAATCACCCATTGGCCAACTGCGCGCTTCCAGCCGCAGGGCGATATCGTTGAGGTGGTTGGCAACTACATGGCGCCGGGCATGGAGATTGACGTCGCTCTGCGCAGCTATGACATTCCCCACGTTTGGCCGGAGGCCGTGCTCAAAGAAGCCGCCAAGCTCAAGCCGGAAGTCGAAGAGAAAGACAAAGAAAAGCGCGTTGATTTGCGCCATCTACCGTTCGTGACCATCGACGGTGAGGATGCGCGCGACTTCGACGACGCCGTGCTCTGCGAGAAAGCGGGTGGCAAGTGGAACCTGTTCTCCGGTGGCTGGAAACTCTATGTGGCCATCGCCGACGTGTCCCATTACGTCAAAGTCGATTCGGCGCTGGACATCGAGGCGACCGTGCGCGGCAACTCGGTGTACTTCCCGGAACGCGTGATTCCGATGCTGCCGGAGGAATTATCCAATGGCCTGTGCTCGCTGAATCCGCATGTTGATCGGCTGGCAATGGTTTGCGAGATGAGTATCTCGAAAACCGGCAAGATGACCGACTACCAGTTTTACGAAGCGGTGATTCATTCCCATGCGCGGCTGACCTACAACAAGGTCAGTTCCATGCTTGAGCATCCGAAAACTGCTGAGGCGAAAAAATTAAGCGGCGAATACGCCAATGTGGTGCCGCACCTCAAGCAGCTTTACTCGCTGTATCAGGTGTTGCTGGCGGCGCGCCAAGAGCGTGGCGCGATCGATTTCGAAACCCAGGAAACCCGGATCATCTTCGGTGCCGATCGCAAGATCGCCGAAATCCGTCCGACCACCCGTAACGATGCGCATAAATTGATTGAGGAATGCATGCTGGCGGCCAACGTGGCCACTGCCGAGTTCCTCAAAAAGCACGAAATCCCAGCGCTCTACCGTGTGCATGACGGTCCGCCGCCGGAGCGCCTGGAGAAGCTCAAAGCCTTTTTGGCTGAGCTGGGTTTGTCGCTGCATCGCGGTAAGGCCAAAGACGGCCCGTCGCCGAAAGACTACCAAGCCTTGCTGGCGAGCATTCGCAATCGTCCGGATTTTCACTTGATCCAGACGGTGATGCTGCGCTCGCTGAGCCAGGCGGTGTACAGCGCCGATAATCAGGGCCACTTTGGCTTGAATTACGAGGCCTACACTCACTTCACTTCGCCGATTCGCCGTTACCCGGATTTGCTCACCCATCGAGCCATTCGCAGTGTGATTCGCTCCAAAATCGATACGCCGCACGTTAAACGTGCTGGCGCCATGACGATTCCCAAGGCGCGCATCTATCCGTACGACGAGCCGGCGTTGAGCCATTTGGGTGAGCAGTGCTCGCTGTCTGAGCGGCGTGCCGATGAGGCCACCCGTGATGTGGTGAACTGGCTCAAGTGCGAGTTCATGAAGGATCGCGTTGGCGAGACCTTCAATGGTGTGATCACCGCGGTAACCGGCTTTGGTCTGTTTGTAGAGCTGAAAGATATTTACGTCGAAGGTCTGGTGCATGTCACTGCATTGCCGGGCGATTACTATCACTTCGATCCAGTTCATCACCGCTTGGCGGGTGAGCGCACCGGTCGCAGCTTCCGTCTGGGCGACAGTGTCGATGTGCGGGTGATGCGGGTTGACTTGGACGAGCGCAAGATCGATTTCGAGATGGCGCAAAGCGTGCTGGATGCACCTATTGGTCGCAAAGGCCGCGACTCGGCCGCCGCTCCGCGTGCGCGTGCGGCGAAGGGCGCGCCAGCCAAGGCTGATCTGTCGTTTGGCAATACCGATGTAAAGCGCAGTCGCGAAGTAAAACAGTCGTTACAGACTGATGCCAAGGGCGCTGGGCGCTCCAAGGCAGGCAGCTCGGCGCCGGCTAAACCGGCAGATAAAGCGGCTAAATCAGGCAGTCACCGTAAAGGCCCAGCCAAGTCTGGCGCGGCACGTAAACCTAAGGCTAAGCCATGAGTGCTCTGGAGAAAATCTACGGCGTACACGCCGTAGAAGCGCTGCTGCGTCATCACCCGAAACGGGTTAAGCAAGTCTGGCTGGCGGAAAATCGCAACGATCCGCGCGTTAAGGTGCTGGTTGAGCTGGCCGCGCAATCGCGGGTGCCGGTGGGCCAGGCCGAGCGTCGCGAGCTGGATGCTTGGGTGGAGGGTGTGCATCAGGGCGTGGTGGCTGAGGTTAGCCCGAGCCAGGTGTGGGGCGAGGCGATGCTTGAGGAGTTGCTCGATCGCGCCGAAGGCCCGCCCTTGCTGTTGGTGCTGGACGGTGTAACCGACCCGCATAACCTCGGTGCCTGCTTGCGTTCCGCCGATGCAGCAGGTGCGCTGGCGGTGATTGTGCCCAAAGACAAGTCGGCCACCCTGACGCCTGCGGTGCGTAAGGTCGCCTGTGGCGCTGCCGAGGTGATTCCCTTGGTGGCAGTCACCAACTTGGCGCGCACCCTGGAGAAGCTCCAGCAGCGGGGTCTGTGGATCGTCGGCACGGCTGGCGAGGCCGAGGTGGAGATTTATCAGCAGGACATGACCGGGCCAACCGTGCTGGTGATGGGCGCCGAAGGCAAGGGCATGCGTCGCCTGACTCGTGAACACTGCGATTATCTGGTGCACCTGCCAATGGCGGGTAGCGTCAGCAGTCTCAACGTCTCGGTGGCCACCGGCGTCTGCCTATTTGAAGTGCTGCGCCAGCGCCGCGCCAAAGCGCCGAAGTAACTCCCGCAAGTGGCCGGGTCGACGCCTTGGGGTGTTTCGGCCCGGCTTGTCTCGATTGATCAAATAATCACCAATTACCTTGCGCATGGCTGGCGGCTTCTCTAGAATTGCCGGCCTTGTCGTCGGCCGAGGTGCTTTTGCATCTTACTGATGGGCAAGACACACAGTGTTATTCACTCCTTGTCTGACCGCTCTGGTGGCAGGCTAAACCCGTAAGGAGCATTTATGCGTCATTACGAAATCATCTTTTTGGTTCACCCGGACCAAAGCGAACAAGTCGGCGGCATGGTTGAGCGTTATACCAAGCTGATCGAAGAAGACGGCGGCAAAATTCACCGCCTGGAAGATTGGGGCCGTCGTCAACTGGCCTATGCAATCAACAATGTTCACAAGGCTCACTACGTGATGCTGAACGTTGAATGCACCGGCAAAGCCTTGGCTGAGCTGGAAGACAACTTCCGTTACAACGATGCCGTGATCCGTAACCTGGTCATCCGTCGCGACGAGGCCGTTATCGACCAGTCCGAGATGCTCAAG